>ULXR01063049.1_pt1 | contig 35685 bp, 30 predicted proteins | sample 1961511 | NCBI WGS metagenome assembly ULXR01 (sample SAMEA4835844, study PRJEB28245) | human gut metagenome | biome: gut microbiome; material: fecal sample | place: Denmark | collected 2008 | reverse complement strand
TACACGACGCCCATGAGAAGGATAACACCTTGCATATGATGCTTGCCATGATGAGCGGTGATATGCCAATTGCGTTAGGCGTAATACGAGATGTGGAGGGATCGACCTATGATGAGGCTGTCCATCAGCAAATCGAGGAGGTACAAGCGAAGAATCCTACACGTAAATTACACGACCTTTTGATGAAAGGTGAGATTTGGGAGGTAAAGTAATATATTTCTGATCGGATATAAGAAAAGGCGCAAGATATTTATCCTGCGCCTTTTTTATATTTATACGCTGGATTTGTTTGTGCGGAAAAAAGTATATATCTTTGTTTCAGTCACAATAAAAGCGAATACCTATGATGACAACTTCGGAAATAGTTGAGATGCTAGCTAAAAGTATATGATTTGTAAACTCCATATTACAAATAGACTAAGGGTTTTGTTAATTGCATGGAAAAGAGTAATTATTACTGAAAAATTTCCTTAATAAGCTGTGTACGATAAAAAAAAATATTACTTTTGTACCGCGGTTAACAAGGTGGAGTCGCAGCAAGCTCCAAAAGGTCGGAAAGCCTCACCGTATCGAACTAGAGTAGAGAGAAAAGTTATATAAAGTCAATCATTTAAATTAAATTCAAGATGGCTAATTTAGATTTAAGCAAGTACGGAATTGTTGATGTGAAAGAAATCGTTCACAATCCGTCTTATGATGTTCTGTTCGCAGAAGAAACTAAACCGAGTTTGGAAGGCTTCGAGAAAGGCCAAGTAACTGAGCTAGGTGCTGTAAACGTGATGACTGGTATTTATACAGGTCGTTCTCCTAAAGATAAATTTTTCGTAAAGAATGAAGCCAGCGAAGATTCTGTATGGTGGACTTCTGATGAATATAAGAATGATAACAAGCCTTGTTCTGAGGCTGCTTGGGCAGACTTGAAGGCTAAAGCCGTAAAAGAATTGTCTGGCAAACGTTTGTTCGTTGTCGATACATTCTGTGGCGCTAACGAGGCTACTCGTTTGAAAGTACGTTTCATCATGGAGGTTGCTTGGCAAGCTCACTTCGTAACTAATATGTTCATCCGTCCGACAGCTGAGGAATTGGCTAACTACGGCGAACCTGATTTCGTTTCTTTCAACGCTGCTAAGGCTAAAGTTGACAACTACAAAGAATTAGGCTTGAACTCTGAGACCGCTACTGTTTTCAACTTGAAGACTAAAGAGCAAGTTATCTTGAATACTTGGTACGGTGGTGAGATGAAGAAGGGTATCTTCTCTATCATGAACTACTTGAACCCGTTGCGTGGTATCGCTTCTATGCACTGCTCCGCTAACACGGATAAAGAGGGCAAGAGCTCAGCTATCTTCTTCGGTTTGTCTGGTACTGGTAAGACTACTTTGTCTACGGACCCGAAACGTTTGTTGATCGGTGACGATGAGCACGGATGGGATAACGAAGGTGTATTCAACTACGAGGGTGGTTGCTACGCTAAGGTTATCAACTTGGATAAAGATAGCGAGCCGGATATCTACAACGCTATCAAACGTGATGCTCTTCTTGAGAACGTAACAGTTGCCGCTGATGGTAAGATCGATTTCGCTGATAAGTCAGTTACAGAGAACACTCGTGTTTCTTATCCGATCTATCACATCGAGAACATCGTTAAGCCGGTTTCTAAAGGCCCGCACGCAAAACAAGTTATCTTCTTGTCTGCTGACGCATTCGGTGTATTGCCTCCAGTATCTATCTTGACTCCGGAGCAAACTCAATACTACTTCTTGTCTGGATTTACCGCTAAATTAGCAGGTACAGAGCGTGGTATCACGGAACCGACTCCTACATTCTCCGCTTGTTTCGGTGCTGCTTTCTTGTCATTGCACCCGACAAAATACGGCGAAGAGTTGGTTAAGAAGATGGAAATGACTGGCGCTAAGGCTTACTTGGTGAACACAGGTTGGAACGGTAGCGGAAAACGTATCTCTATCAAAGATACAAGAGGTATCATCGATGCTATCCTTGATGGTTCTATCAACGAGGCTCCGACAAAGAAGATCCCGTATTTCGACTTCGAGGTTCCGACTGCATTACCGGGCGTAGATCCGAATATCTTAGATCCTCGCGATACCTATGCTGATCCTGCTCAATGGGATGAGAAAGCGAAGGATTTGGCTGCTCGCTTCCAGAAGAACTTCGCTAAGTTCACGGGCAACGAAGCTGGTAAGGCATTGGTTGCTGCTGGTCCTCAGTTATAATTGCTTAAAAAACCTTGATCAAAAAAGGTCAAGGTTTAAAAATATCTTTATAAAAAAGCGTAGAATTACTAATTCTGCGCTTTTTTTATGATAACTGCGTTAATTTTATTATAAATGTGAAGTAGTTTAAAAAAATATTCCTACCTTTAGACCGGATTATCTGTTATAAGAAGAGCTTAAAAAGGAGTAATGATAAAAAAACTGGCACTTATTATTGGCTTTATAATTTGTTTGTCATCTTGTGGCAAGGATTATGTCTATCGGATTGAAGGGGAACTTTCTAATCTGGAAGATCAAACCGTATATGTTGTATTTGAGAAGGATAATTATAAAGTAGTTGATACAGTGGCTTGTACGAAACCCGGACAGTTCCAGATCGATCAAAATGAAGCGGGTTTCCATTGTGTGACTATCTTCTTTGCGGATAAAGAGCATTGGGTTACGGCTTATCTGGAACCGGGAGAAACCGTGAAAATCACGGGCGACGCTAACTCTCCATTGCTATTGCAGGTAAAGGGGGGACGGACAAATGATAAGTTGACCGCTTTTAAGAAAAAAATCGCTCCTTTATTGACGGAATTGACAAATTTATCAAAGTCTTTAAATAGCAAGGATTTGAACGATACGATCGAGGAGACAGATATCGCCGCTCGTTTGGCGAATGTGAATATGCAGCTGAGCGAGGAAGCGATCCGGTACGTGAAAGAGAACCCGGATGAAGAGGCATCCGTTGTCTTGATTCAATCTTTTTTCTCAGATCCCGATGATACTCGTAAAATTGATGAATTGTTGGCGTTATTGAATCCAAGGTTGAAAGACTTTTATTTGGTAAAGGAGCTGGAGCAATATAGCGCCCGTGCGAAACGTACGGCTTTGGGTGCGGAAGCCCCAGATTTCTCCGTAAGGAATATTTATGGGAATACGGTAAGTTTGGACTCTTTTCCGCAGAAATATTTATTGCTGACGTTTACCGCTCCTTGGTGTGATATGTGTCAGACTGAGGATTTATATCTGGATAAGGTAGCGATGAAATATCCGAAAGATCAGTTGGATATTCTTTTGGTTAGCTTGGATGACGATCCGGATAATGTCCGGGATGTACTGAAAAAGGATAGTATAGCGTGGAACCTAGTAACAGATTCGGCCGGACAAGCGGCTATGTTGATAGATCTGTATAACGTAAGCGTATTGCCACGCTGTTTCTTGATAGATGAGGATCATAAGATCTTGATGAAAACAGAGAATGGAATCGAGATCAAGCAAACACTGGAGAACTTGTTCGAAGACTGAGCGATTGAAAACAGGAGGTTCCGGTTTTAATTTGTAATTAGTAACTCAAAATTCTTAACTATGTTAGTAAAATCTTATGCCGCTGCTGTGCAGGGGATTTCCGCTACGGTCGTTACCGTAGAAGTGAACTGTTCCAAAGGTATCCAATTCTTTTTAGTCGGTCTTCCGGACGTGGCTGTTCGTGAGAGCCATGAACGCATTATCTCGGCCTTGCAGGTCTGTGGCTATAAGTTTCCCCGTAATCGTATTGTCATTAATATGGCTCCTGCGGATATCCGCAAGGAAGGTTCCTCTTATGATCTACCTTTGGCGATCGGTATTCTGGCGGCGGCAGAACAGATAGATTCATCCAGCTTATCCAAATTCGTATTGATGGGCGAGCTTTCTATGGATGGGAGCCTCCAACCGATAAAAGGGGCATTGCCTATCGCTATCAAGGCTAGGGAAGAAGGCTTTAAGGGCTTTATCTTACCCAAGCAAAACGCTTGTGAGGCCGCGGTGGTGAACGATCTGGAAGTGTATGGAGCTTCGAATATCAAAGAGGTGCTGGAGTTTATGGAGGGTAAACCGACATTGCGGCCTACGGTCATTGATACCCGTAAGGAGTTTTACGACCGCCAGCAATTGTTTGATTGCGATTTCTCCGATGTCCGGGGACAAGAGAACGTGAAGCGTGCGATGGAGGTGGCCGCCGCCGGCGGACATAATCTGATCATGGTAGGCCCTCCCGGAAGTGGCAAGTCCATGTTGGCGAAACGTCTCCCTACGATCTTGCCTCCCTTTACCTTGCATGAGTCCTTGGAAACAACTAAAATCCATTCCGTAGCCGGTAAGATAGGAGGTGGCACCTCCTTGATGGTACAACGTCCTTTCCGCTCTCCCCATCATACGATCTCTAATGTTGCCATGGTAGGAGGGGGAACTTTCCCGCAGCCGGGAGAGATCAGCTTGGCTCATAATGGTGTCCTTTTTTTGGATGAGTTGCCGGAATTTAACAGGAGTGTCTTGGAAGTCATGCGGCAGCCATTGGAAGATCGAGTGATCAATATCTCCCGTGCCCGTTTCACGGTGGAATATCCGGCCGGCTTTATGCTTGTGGCCTCCATGAATCCTTGTCCCTGCGGCTACTACAACCATCCGGACCGTCCTTGCCTCTGTTCTCCCGGAGCCGTCCAGAAATATATGAACCGCATTTCCGGCCCGTTACTCGATCGTATCGATATCCAGATAGAAATCGTCCCTGTCCCTTTCGAGAAGATCTCCGAACAACAACCTTCGGAACCAAGTATCGCCATCCGTGAACGTGTGATCAAGGCCCGTGCGATTCAGGAAAAGCGCTTTGCCGCTTACGACGGCATCTATTGCAACGCCCAAATGAACTCCAAGCTACTCCATCAGTACGCCGTTCCCGACGCTTCCGGCCTTTCCATCCTCAAAACCGCCATGCAACGTCTCTGCCTCTCCGCCCGTGCCTATGACCGTATCCTGAAAGTCTCCCGCACGATAGCGGACTTGGACGCTTCCGAGCGGATCGAGGTACGGCATCTGGCGGAGGCGATTCAGTACAGGAGCTTGGATCGGGAGAATTGGGGGATGTGAGTATCAACTTAACTATTCCGATATTCCTGCGGGCTCATACCCACGTGGCGCTTGAAGTATTTCCCGAAAAAAGACATATTCGTGAAATTAAGCGCATAGGCTATGTCGTGTATGGAAAGGTTTGTTGATTTCAGCTGAGCCTTTGCGTCCATGATTACCATGGAGGTGATGATCTCCACGCAAGTTTTTCCGGTGGTTTGTTTGATAATGCTGCTTAGATGCGCTTGTGTGATGCCAAGCCGCTTGGCATACCATGCAACGGATCGTTGCATGGTGTAGTTTTGCATTACTAATTGAGTGAAATTCTTGCTGGTTTGCTCTGCTTTGGAGAGATTTTGTTTATCTGCCGTTTGATCTTTATACATGGTGCTTACCCCCATCAAGATGCCGGTAAACAGGTGATTGATAACACTCCTGCTCAGTTGGGAACCACACAGCTCGTAAGTCTTGATCAGCAACTCGAAATAATCTTTCAACAGGGGCAGGGCTTTTTCTTTCGGTTTGTAGATCGGATTTTCTTTCACGATATAGTGCATATCTATGACCGATTTACTTGCGTTTGCCTTTTCGAGGAAATCGGACGAGAATCCTATGAAATAGATTTGCAGGTCTCCGCCTATCTTATGAATCTGGAAAATACTGCCTGGCAAGATCGAGATAAAACTTCCCGGTTCAACCTTGAACTGCGTCAGGTTGATGGAGGCCTCCACCTCTCCACTCAGGCAGAACACGAAGATCCCCGCTTTTAGCCGGCAGGGATAATTGGCGTAGAGGTTCAGCAATCCAATATCTCCGGCCGTGAGCTTCCCGATGACCCAATCTTGGGGCAGGTCTATTTTAGGGATGTCTTTTTCCATGTTTCTCTTATCATTCCTTAAGCATGAATACTTGGCAAAAGTAGATATTTTCAAAGACTTGTCGTGTCTTTTCGCGGAATATTTCTTGTGCTTGGTAGGATTGAGCTCCGCTTTTGCCGGAAAGCAGATTTGTTATCGGAATTCTTTCTTTTGTGACGTTTTGATCAAAAGGATCCGCATATCGTGACAAGACTGTTTTCCATACTTCCAAAAATAGCGGGAGTACACAGGTAATAATCGGCCTTTTTTGTGAGAAAACCGTGTTTTGGATACCTTTTAGGCGGTGAAAGTACGCACGATAGGTGTCGTTGGGCAACGCCGATACTGCCGTTGGGCATCGTAAGTAGTCGAGAACTGGATCGTGAGTAGTTGCGAATGGGCATTCGTATACTGGTATAACCCGATTCTTGCCCCCCGGATCTCCCTTTTTTACGCTTCGAATATGAATTAGCATGAATTGTTTTTGCTAGAATAAAAGGCCGTTTTGGGCTATAGGGCTATTAAACAGTGTATTGCGGTTTTTTTCTTGAAAATTTGGGAGTGGCACGTACTTTTGCCCGGAATAATCGATTCTTCGGGAGTTAAGATTACAAATTGTCATTTTGTAACGATCTTTCTTCCACGGTCAAGGCGATGGCTTGTTGCTTTGTGCTATTTGAAAAAGAGAACAGAGGCTTACAAAAATCGGACATAATTGTTTTCTTAAACACTTCTGTATGTGTGGGAGTGAGAAGTGAAATCTAAAAAAGAGAATAGGTAATCATATAAACAGACCTTGTGCGTGTTGTTGGGATGTTGTTCTTTTGCAGTTGAATTTGGGTTTGAATATCCTTATTGTTGAGGAGTGAGTATATTAAAGATATTAATATGAGAAAAATGAGATTTATGAGTTGGGGGATGGCTTGTCTGCTGGGCGGATGCTTGTCGCTGGCCTCTTGCCAACAGGAGGAACTGGGTGGAGTGCCCGTGGCGAAAGGGACGGGGACGATCACGCTCGACTTGGTGGCTGATGCCGGTTTTTCCTCCAATAGTAAGACAAAGGCAGTAGATGAGGCTGTGTATAAGAATCTGAATCAATATACGGTGCAGATCTTGGACATGGATGATAACGTGAAAAAGGAATTTACTTATTCGGCTAATCCGGAATCTGTCACATTGGATAATGGTTCGTATCTTGTGAAGGCTTTTTACAAAGGGGGAGGGGTTACTGCGGATACCAAATCTTCCCGTGCCGGATTTTATGTGGAAGGTTCCAGCATTGTTAACGTGGAAGGCGGGGATACTTCGGTTAGTTTCACTTGCATGCCGGTTTGCGGAAAGGTGAAAACGGCGTTCGACGGGAAGATGGCCGACTATTTCGAGGATTATTATGTGGAATATAAGACGAGTTCGGCTACCGTCCGTTGGGAAAAGGTGGATACTGACCCTTGGTATTTATGGTTGCCGTCCGGTGGTGAGACCGTGACCGCTACAATCCACCTGACTGCTAAGAAGGAATATGAACCGGCCGGTGATGCGAAAGAGGGAACGGTCGTGAAAACCTATAAATTATCGCGTAATAAATCGTGGACGTTAAGCGTGGCCCCGAATTACTCTTCTTCTTTTGGGCAGCTGGGTATCAAGATCACGATTGATGAGACAACGGTGGATCATGAGATACCAATCGAGATTCCCACCGAATGGATTAACGCAACAGAAAATGAGGATAGTAAGTCATGAGAAAGCATAATATCATAATTTTTGCGGCCCTCGCTCTCGTAGGGCTGGCCTCTTGCGAGATGCGGGAGGAGATCAAGGGTAATAAAAGTGTTAAGGATACGGGCGTATTGGAGTTGAGCGTATTGGCCAAGGCACCGGTAGCCATGCAGACGAAAGCTGGGGAGGATACGGGTGCGGACGTAAGCACGAATGGGTTCCCTGTCCGGGTGTATGGCACGGATGAGGATAACAAGGAGGAGATCCGCGATTATGTCGTGGGGGAAGACTTGCCCGAGTCGATTACCTTGCCTGTGGGTAACTATAGCATAAGGGCGCATACTCCCGGTGAGTTGAAGAAGAAAATGGCTACTCCTTATTACGGGGCGGAGAAGGCTTTTAAGGTAGATGCGAATAAAACGTTTCAGGAGACGGTGACCTGCAAGCGAGAGAACAGCCGGATGCAGGTGGTGTATGACAAGGATTTCCTCGCAGCCTTCAAAACGTGGACAATCACGGTGGATGATGGATCGGAGACGGCGTTGCCGTTTACGGAGAAGGATGGGACGAATCCCGCTCCCGTTTATTGGTATTTCGAGGATGATGTGGAGGCGGTAACCGTGAATTTTAACGCAACTTTGATGACAGGCGAGACGGTTAAGTCGCAATCGCGGACGTATTCGAGGAAAAATGCTGTGGAGGGCTACGATGACGGCTCGGAATTCTTTACCGGTGGGGATGCCTTGGTATTTAATTTGGGCGTGGTCGAGAACGCATCCGGGAAGATTTCCGGATTTGACGTGAAGGTGGAGATCACTTTTGAGGATGAGCTGGAATCGGTAGAGATCCCTGTTGGGGATAAGCCTACGGAGCCGGAAAAGCCTACGGATCCGGTGAATCCGGAACCGGGAGATGGGGTGATTGTTATCTCGGAACCTAATGGTAATAGTTATTTAACGGATGGCGTACATATAAAATATGCAGCGATGGACGATGAGTCAGTCGAGGGGTTACCTATGGATGTTGTGTTGAATATGGCATTCGAGAATGGGGTACAGAACATGTATGTGTTGGCAACAACAAATGACGAGTCTTTTGAGATAGCGTTAGGGTTTATGAACTTAACAACAGCACCTGGCCTTGATTTGACGGGTGATTATGCGAGAGAACAAAATTTAGGAGATCTCTTTGCCTTGCCTGAAAAAGAAGACAAAGAGTATTCCTTTGATTTGAATCTGAAGCTTTTAAAACTGTTAAGAGCGAGTGTGGGTACACACGCTTTTACTTTGAGAGCGGTTGATGCCCTCGGTAATGAGAAGAGTGTGACATTGAAGATAACCGTAACCGAATAAGGAGGAATAGATCATGAAGCATTCATTCATTATTAATTATGTGTTCTTCTTTAGCGTTCTTTGGGCTTTGGTCTCTTGCCAAGGTGAGGAGTATGTGAGCGGAAGCGATGGTATGGGGTATCTAAGCTTGGAGATCGGGGCGAATGCCTCCACCCAGACGAAGGCGGATGGGCCGGCTGCGGATTATGATCCCAAGAAACTGTTCGTGCAGATTCTCGATGAGGAGGGTACTGCCGTGGTCAGTACGGTGGATTGGGAAAACGAGGAGTTTCGCTTGAAAGCCGGTACCTATACGGTAAAGGCTTCCTCGAACGGGTTTGATGGTTTGGCCTCTTGTGCGAAGCCTTATTATGCCGGATCGAAGGAGGTGACGATCGTAGCGGGCAAGAAGAGTACGGCGGAGTTGGCTTGTACCTTGGCGAATGTCAAGGTGACGGTCGCTTTCGATGAGAGTTTTTCGCGTTCGTTCGCCAGTGCGGCGGTGACTGTGAAGTCTGTCTTAGCGGGGGTTGATCCTCATTCGTATCAGATGGGGACGGACGATGGGGATTATTACTTCCCGGTAGGAGATCTGACTGCGGGTCTCAGCGTTTTCAATAAACAAAACGTGAAGTTCGAGCATCAGGAGAAGATCGAGGGTGTCAAGGCGCGCGATTATTATAAATTGACCTATAAGGTAAAGGAACAGGGACAAGGCTCTATCACCGTGAATGCGGATGGTTCGGAGCGGGTGTATAATTTTGATTTCAAGGTGTCTACCGATCCTTCGGCTGTCGTGAACGTGAAGACCGCAAGCGCATGGAGTTCGTTTGCTTGTTTGGAGGGCAATGCCAAGGATGTCAAAGGAAACCCGGTTGAGGCCTCTTTCTTGACGTTTGAGTACCGGGAGGAAAGTTCGGCGATTTGGACAGCGGTGACGGCGGATATTGCCACCGATGCCAAAGGCAATCACTCTGCGATATTGAAAGGGTTAACTCCGGAGAAGAAATATATGTATCGTTTGGTCTATAAGAATGGCAACGAGGAGGTGAGTAGCTCCGAGTCTTCTTTTACGACAGAAGTGCAACTTGCTTTGCCAAACGGGAAGTTGGATGACTGGTATCAAGATGGCAAGACTTGGGATGCTATCTCTAAGGCGGATTTTGATGCGGGAAAATATTTTTGGGATTCCAGTAACCCCGGAACAACTACGGGTGCGGGTGCAATGGTAAACAAAAATCCGACCCAAGGTGTCACTGATATTGTGCATACAGCGAATGGAAAATCCGCTAAGTTGGAATCTATATTTGTAAACGCAGTCATTGTAACTAAATTTGCTGCTGCCAGCCTTTATACTGGTTCTTATGTTAAAACTGTAGGAACAGAAGGTGCTATGATCGACTTCGGTCGTCCCTTCACCACCCGTCCAACCCAATTGACCGGCTGGTTCCAATATGCTCCAAAAGCAATAGATCATGTAGGTGGAGATCAACCCGCAAACACTGTTAAAGAAGGAAATCCAGACCTCTGGTCTGCTTATATCGTCTTGACGAACGGCACGTATCAATTGAACAACACGGAAATGGCAAAGACTTCCAAGGATTTCGCCTCTATCTTGAAGAGCGGGAAACCTGATGCTAGCGGCTTCGACGTGATCGCCTATGGTGCGTTGCCTGACGCAGAGTGCGTCGCCTCTTCTGAGTGGAAGCAGTTCACAATCGACCTGACCTATCGCAACTTGGTAGAGAAACCTTCCCATATCATCATCGTCTTCTCTTCGAGCAAGTATGGCGATTATTTTACGGGGGGAAATGGTAGCAAGCTGCACCTTGATGACCTCGAACTCATTTATGGTGATTCCCCCAAGCTCTTAGGCTCGGGGAATTAGGCGTGTGGAAGGTCAGCGAGGTTCGTCCGGAGATATTTGAATTTAAATAGAAGGTGAATAATGTATAAGACTTTGATAGTTCCCCTATTGGGTGTGTTTTTTTTGTTGTTGGGTGGTGTCGGTGAGGCACAGGCTCAACGGCGTATGCAACGTATCGACCGCGAGATACAGAAGACAGTCTTTATTCCTAAAGGAACATGGATGGCTGGTGGTACGGTATCTTATTCGGAGCATAACGAGAGTAACTTGAATTTCCTCGTCCTCAAGGATATCGAGGGGAAGGGATACGACTTTAGCGTAAGCCCTTATTTCGGTTATTTCTTTCGCGATAATATCTCTATGGGCGCACGCTTCGCCTATAAGCGGAATTACTTGGATCTGGGTAATTTCGACTTGAACTTGGGCGAGGATTTCAATATCAGTTTAAAGAATTTGTATTATCTGGAGCATAAATATGAGGCCTCTTGCTTTATCCGGACGTATATGCCGATCGGTAAGAGCAAGATCTTCGGTCTTTTCAACGAGGCTCGCTTGACGTATGGGTATGGTACGGGAAAAAACTCTACCGGTTCCGGTGCGGAGTATGATGGCTCGTATCAGACTGTACAGAACATGCAGATTGGTTTCGCCCCGGGTATGACGGCGTTTATCACGGACTGGTCAGCGGTGGAGGTGTCGGTCGGCGTGATGGGCTTTGACTTCAAGTGGATCGACCAAGAAACAAACCAGGTAGAGGAGGGACGACAGCGAGTTTCTTCCGGAAATTTCAAGATCAATCTCTTCTCGATCAATATTGGTATGACGTTTTATCTGTAAGGAATGAAGATGAGGAATCGAAATATAATCTGTTATATAATATGCCTGTTGTCGTTGACCGCTTGCGTGATCGAGGATGACATCCCTTATCCGTTGCAGGAGGGAGCTATTCTTTCGATGACGGTGGAGGGACAGCGTGCCGGTGAGGAAGGACAGAGCGTGGAGGCTACGATCGACGCGAAGGCTCGCACGGTGACCCTATTCGTGAACGACTCGGTGGATCTCTCCCGCTTGAAGATCAAATCCTTGAAAGTGACAGAGGGAGCTACCTTGAAGGCCGATTCTGCCGCGTGTGCGGATATACTCCGTTTCCCGACAACGGGTTTCGCCTCTTTGGACAGTATCTCTTCCGACGCGAATACGCGGGTGGATTTTACCAAGCCGGTTTCTTTTACGGTGAAAACGTATCAGGAATATATCTGGAAGGTGTCGGTGACGCAATTGATCAAACGAGAAGTGGACGTGACGGGGCAAGTGGCGGATGCCGTGATCGATCCGGTGAACCGTAACGTGATTATCTATGTCTCTCCGGATCAATCGTTAAGCGACCTGCAAGTGAATAGTATGATGCTTGGCGGGGAGTTCGGGCGTGTGGAACCGGATCCTACCGATCCGGCGGAAAAAGATTATTCGAAAGGTCCCCGGCAGTTCTATGTGGGGTATAACTGGGAGGAGACGATGTCGAAATGGAATGTCTTCGTCTATCATAAGGAGAGTAACGCAAGTGGTGCGGAAGCTTTCGCGATGGTAACCCGTGCTACGCTTTCCGGAAAGATCCAGAGCGGGAAGACACCGGTCGTGGAGTATAAGCGACAGGCGGACGCGGCTTGGAGCACGTTGGCGGCTTCGGCTGTGAAGGTGTCCGGTACCTCTTTTACGGCCTCGCTGACGGGGCTGAAGGCTGCCACTGCCTACCAATACCGGGTATCGGTAGATGGAACAGCGGGAGAGGAGCAATCTTTTACCACGGCGGAGGCGGTATCCTTGACGAACGGGAGCTTCGATGACTGGAGTTCCGTGCCCGCGGGTAAGAATACGCTTTGGCAACCTTGGGCGGAGGGAGGAACCTCCTTCTGGGATACGGGAAACAAAGGGGCTACCACCGTGGGTAACAGCAACTCCACGCCTACTACCGAGACGAGCACGGGAAGCGGGCAAGCGGCCTCGCTGGAGTCGAAATATATCGTCTTGAAGTTTGCTGCCGGCAACATCTTTACGGGTACTTACGTGCGGACGGACGGGACGAACGGTGTGTTGCAATTCGGCCGTCCCTTCACGAGCTTCCCCTCGAAGTTGCGGATCCATTATAAATACAATTGCGTTCCGATCAACAAGTCGGGCGACGATGATTTCAAATATTTGGTAGGTCGCCCGGACTCGTGTCAGGTCTATATCGCCTTGACTGACTGGGACGCTCCGCTGGAGATCCGTACCCGGCCTTCCGAACGTCAGCTCTTTGACCCTTCGGATCCGAAAGTGATCGCTTACGGCGAGCTGACGAAGGGCGAGTCTGTCACCACATGGACGCAAGCGGATATCGTGCTGGATTACCGCTACACGAACCGTACGCCTAAGTACATCGTGGTAGTCGCTTCTGCTAGCAAGTATGGCGATTACTTCACGGGCGGCGAGGGTAGCAAGCTTTGGCTGGATGAATGTGAATTGATTTACGACTAACAATAAGGAAAACAAACGATAGGATGAAAGCAATGAGACATATTCACTTGTACATATATTTACCCTTCTTCGCCCTGCTCGCGACACTCTCCGCTTGCGTGGGCGAGGAGCTTTCCCCGGCGAAGGGGGAAGGAAGGTTGCGGTTGGAGATCGCTTCCGTAACAGCCGAGGTCTCTTCCGCCGCACAGACAAAAGCGGACGAAACCGTCACCGCAAAGACTGAATTGACAAATCTGCCGAAGGCGGAGGATTTTTCCGTGAAGGTGATCGGTGCGACGGGAGAAGTGGCATTCAACAAACCTGTAACGGAGGTACCCCAAGCGGGAATTCCTTTGGAAACGGGTAAATACACGGTAGAGGTATACTGCGGTGATAATCAAGAGCTAATAACGACTACTTTGCCGAAGTATTTCGCAGGTTCTACCACGGTATCGATCATTCCTAGCGAGACCGCTACGGCTTCCATTTCGGCGAAATGGGGCTATTCCGCCATTTGTCCTGTGATAGCGGAGGATTTGGCGGCGCATTATAAATCCTATCATTTGGATGTCGAGGTCGGGCAGACGCAAAAGCGGATCTTGCTCAATATCGACAAGACGGTCCCTACACTTTATCTCTTGGCGGGAACGAACGCCTCGGTTCTCTTGGCGGGCACGAACTATACGAATCAGGAGGTTTCCTATCCTCTATTTACGCAAACGACCTTGCCAGCCGCCATGGAGTATACCTTGAATGTGACGCCGGATATTCCGGTGTTCTCGTTCGGATTGGATACCAAGTTCGAGCTTATTCATACTGGCGACTATTTGGACGGAACGAAGGCATCACTTACTTGTGGAGATCTATCCGGTGTGCCTACAGAATTGATTTCGGAATGGAAAGCGACGTTAGAGAATGCGGCCGGTGAGGTGGTACGCAGTTATACGGCCACCGATTTCAAGGGTGGTGAAATGCAAGTGGAGAACAATTGGCCTTATCTTCCGCAAGGAGATTATACATTAAAATACAGCTATACGATTAATAAGGAAGAGATAACCGAGGACAAAACGGATGCGAAAACGGTTCATCTCGCTTTGGTACCGACATTTGGGATGGAGGTATCTGCTAATACAAGTTACTCCGTTTATAAAAGCCAAGGGGCCGCTGCGGCGAATAGCAAGGATGGCTCTGGTATTTTCGATATAGTTCCTACCGTGAAAATATCTTCTGCGATTTTGGGCAATGAAAAGTATGCGAGTCTGCTCGCTATAACTTATGCAACGGATAGTGAAGGCAGCTATGATGCGGAGTCTAATAGTTTTAAAAACTTGGCTTGGAAACAGCACAAGTTGACCGCAACGGCGACTTTTGATGGAGGAAGTTGCGCTTCTCAACCGCTGGATTGCGAGGTGACGGGGGTACCGTATAATATTAGTTTTAACGGAAATGCAAAACCGTCAGACTGGATTTTGAGTAATAATGGAAAAGCTTTTGACAGATTTGTTCTGAAAAGAGGAGATGCTTATGCTCTTTCTCCTAAGTTCCATATATCTGAAGAATTTGAGGTGAGTGTGATTTTGAATGCGTATGCATATGGTGGTAGTATTTATGGAAGTTATAAGCCGACGGTCTCGATTCATCCTTCTGAGACAGGAATGAATTCTTCTGTAATTGCTACTTTATCTGGGACAAATGCTACAAATCCTAATTCAGAATGTCAAGATATAAGTACTAGTTTTATGCTAACCCCTTCTGTTGGAAAAGTTTGTATTTATACAAAAGGAGAAGGTTCTAACTGGTCTACAGGGCTGGGTAATGATTTAGGCGTAGTGTGTGATCATTTTTCTGTGGAATATAAATAATAGTTAATTAAATAATGAATGCAAAATTTTCATTAGGTCTAATCTCCTTCGTATTATTCTTCCTCCCCTCCTGCAGCAACATCCTGGAGGATTCCGGAAGCCCCTCGGCTATCGCCGAGACCGGCAGGCTCAGCCTTGCCCTTGAGGCAGATGCTTCCGTCAATGTAACCACGAAAGCTACATCAAATGTCACGATCAGTGACCAAGTTAAAAACAATCTGGTGATCACCGGGACAAAAGGTGGCAGCCCTATCACTTTAGGCAAATCCTCCGATTTCGCCAATGGGGCCACAAAACCCGTTCCCGCCGGTACCTATACAAAGATCGCAGCCACTTACGATGGTATGGGTGAAAATGCTCTGGCTTTCGATAGCCCTATGTTAGCAGGTGAGACAACGGAATCCGTAACCGTCACCCCTAACGCTGCGGCAGCGAAGGCCTCTATCACCGCCACGCTCACCAATTCGGTCATCACGATCGATCAGGAAACGTTCACCGAGTTGCAGAAGCTGGCTACGATCACCGAGCTTTATGTGTACACCGGCTCTGAAAGCTCCCTGCCTTCGGACGAAAGCCAGAGATATTCCCTGCTATCCTCCGAGAATACCTTGGAAGCCGGCAAGACCTTGTTCGTGAAACCCGGTCTCTCGAATGTGTTTATCCATATAGCAGGTAAGCTGATCGCGGATGAGGGCAAGACATTCGACACCTCGTCGCAGATACGGGAATCGGAAACGACTTCCACCACCGCAGCAGCCAAGAACTACAGCGTACAATACAGCCTCGCTAACACGCAAGGCTCCTTGACGTTGACCATCAATGTAAACGGAACGGTTGAGGTTGTCGAGATTCCGGTCGAGGTCAATCCATACGAGTAATCTATTTGATTCCATGCGTGGCATATTCTTTGTTAGTTATGCCACGTATGGACTACCATCGTTATGAGGAAGGACGTTATCAGGCCAAATATTTCGTACGTTTCACGGGAATATACTATCTTTGTCTGCGTACATCCAAAAGAAAGGAAAATTCTATGATACCCAATATTACCATCCCCTATGCCGTGGCTGATTTTGCGGAGATGCGAGAACGTGGCTTTTATTATGTGGATAAAACTCGGTTTGTCCCTTATTTGGAGCGTTATAAGGCTCCGGTATTCTTGCGTCCGCGGCGTTTTGGTAAGAGTTTGTTGGTCTCTATGCTCGCCCATTACTACGATCGGAGTAAGTCTCATCGCTTTGAGGAGCTTTTCGGGGGAACGTGGATCGGTGCCAATCCTACGCCGGAGCATAACCAATACATGATTATCCGCTATGATTTCTCGAAGATGGTGATGGATGAGACGATAGATGGGTTGGAGCGTAACTTTAATATATTGAACTGTTCTCCCGTGGAGATTATGGTGGAGCATAATCGCGATCTCTTTGGAGACTTCAAGTTCTCTACCAAAGGCAATGCCACGCAGATGCTGGAGGAGGCATTGGCTTATGCCCGGGCGCACGATTTGCCCAAGGTTTATATCCTTATTGATGAGTACGATAATTTCACCAACCAATTGCTCACGGCCTATAAGGACCCGCTTTACGAGTCTGTCACCACTGGCGAGAGCTTCTTGCGTACCTTCTTCAAGGCTATTAAGGCGGGTATCGGCGAGGGAAGTATTCGTACTTGTTTTTGTACGGGAGTGTTGCCTGTTACGATGGATGATTTGACGAGCGGCTATAATATCGCCGAGATTCTTACCTTGAAGCCTGACTTCACGGAGATGCTAGGTTTCAATCATGAGGAGGCTGCCGAGTATCTGCGCTATGTGATTCGTAAATATGGCAACGGCGAGGATCGTTTCGACGAGCTGTGGACGCTTATCGTAAACAACTATGATGGCTATCGCTTCCTACCCAACGCACGTCCGTTATTTAATTCCACTATATTGACTTATTTCTTCAAGAACTTCGCCGAGCTGTCCGGAGGTGTCCCCGATGAGATGGTGGACGAGAACCTTCGCACGGACGTGAATTGGATCCGCCGCCTTACCATCACCTTGGAGAACGCGAAGGAGATGCTGGATGCCTTGGTGATCGATGGCGAGTTGATCTACTCTCAACCGGATCTTAGGAGTAAGTTCAACAAGCAGAAGTTCTTCGATCCGGATTTTTACCCCGTCAGTCTATATTACTTGGGCATGACAACGTTGAAAGATAATTATGTGATGGTGCTTCCCAACTTGACCGCTCAGAGCATCTACATGAATTATTACAATGAGTTGAATCAGATTAGCGACGACGCTCGCCGTTTTGTTCCCGCTTATCGCCTGTTTATGGGTCATCGGAAACTGGAGCCGCTGGTGGAGAACTATTTCAAGGAGTATCTCGGTCAGTTCCCGGCGCAAGTATTCGACAAGATCAACGAGAACTTTATTCGTTGCTCTTTCTACGAGGTGCTGAGTCGTTACTTGAGCAACTGCTATACCTTCGCCGTGGAGCAGAACTTGCCAAGCGGCCGTGCGGATCTGGTATTGACGGACATACCGGGCACCGCCTTCCACAACGATTGCCGGGTGGTGGAGTTCAAGTATTTCAAGGCGAAAGACGCTACCATGGTAGAGGCCTTGGAGGTCGTTCGTCCCGAAGATGCCGATCAGGTGAGAAGATATGCCGCTGATATCAACCGGCAATTCCCCGCTTATCGCATGCGATCGTATGTAGTGTATATAGCGGCCGGGAAGGTTTGTAAGACATGGGAAATTATTAATCTCTAACGTAAAGGACAAGACATGAGACATTCATTGATTATTCTATTTTGTTTTTCTTTTTCTTTTCTCTCAATCTTTATGGCTCATGGGCAGTCGGAGAATGAGAAATCCAAGGGCGATTCATTCTTGTTCTCCTTTATACCCGGAGAGGCTGATATTCAAGCTACATACGGTAATAACTCTATTGAGATGGAACGCTTGAACCGGAAAATCTGGCCGGTGATGAACCCTTTGATGGATGGGGAGTTTCATGTGTTGATCGTCTCGCATATTTATACTGAGACAGGGGCGGTATCCAAAACCGCTGTCAACACTGCCATGTGGCGGGGGAATACCGTAAGGAAATATCTGAAAAACAAATACGAGCTTGATAATAAACAAATCTCCTTCTATGTAGACCGTAGCGGGGAGTGGGGGAATAGCGTGCATGTATATCTGCTTTATTTCGCTATGCCGGAATTTGCTAATAAACAGATCTTTTATTCCACGGATCAGTCTATACCCGCTATCTCATCGAGCCTAAAGCGATATGCGGAGGTTCCTTATATTTATGTGCTCAACGATCCGGATCTTTGCGTGGATGATGAGGTCTTTGCCTATGTGGTGATAAACAATAAGGCAGACCTTCCTTATGAGGAAGGCGCGATGCTTCCGGTGGCTCCGCCAACGCAGGAGAAAGTGCGACAAACTCCGGAAGTTGTTCAACCGGTCCGGACGGAGCCAAAAATTGTCCGGCAGGCAACGGTAGACGTAGCACCTGAGCCGCAAGCGCAAGAAAAGCGATCTGCTGTGTACCAACCTCGACAAGAGGCAACTCGTGTCGTGCAGAAAGTCTATCCTACTTTCCAGATGACAAACTTGACGGTTAGGACTAATTTACTTCCCTGGTTTACGGTTTCTCCGGGCGTGAGCATCGGTAAGAATGGGGCGGAACTGAAGACAGGATCGATCATGCCAAACTTGGAATTGGAGTATATGTTCGGTGGTTGGGGTTCTGTTGTGCTAGGTGGCACGTATTCGAGGTTTGGGTATAAAGGGAATCCTAATAATTTATGGGGAGTGTCGGCGTTATCTTTGGAGCCTCGCCTATGGTTTAACGATGATGGTACTTATAGGGGATTCAATGTGGGTTTGCAGTTGAAATACGGCAACTTCAACGTTCGTGATAATGATCCGCTAGGCCATGGAGAGACCGGGCAGTTCTTCGGTATCGGGGCGATGCTGAATTATTTGCAACCTATCTCCGGAAACTTCGCTTTTGAGGCGGGGCTTGGTTTTGGTTCGCGGATTATATTTGACGCTTCCACCTATACTCGGGATTATGAAACACAAGTGAGCGAGACTACGGAGAATTTCTCAGCGACCCATTTCATGCTTAATTTCCGGTTGGCGTTGGTGTATAGGTTTGGATTTAAGTAAAAGTGAGAGTGAAGATTTGTTCCTTATACAGGGATTTGATTTTCGTAAATGATTGGAGTACATGTTTTTATAAGCATTGATATATCCTTCACAAGCTATAAACAAGGGGGGGAGGGTTGCCATATCCAGTTACTTTTCTTCCCTTTTTGGATTGAAAAGTATCTTAACTGTATCGCTCAATGAAACTAGGTGTGTCGGGCAAGTATCTTAGGTGCAAATCCCGTCCTCTTCATATACTTTGCTATTATTTCAATACCCTATCAATCCAATCTCTTCCTTTTTTTGTACTGATGAGTATGCAACCTATTATACCTATAAGGGCAAACGTGCCGAATGTTGCGACTGCGGGTGTTATCATATTAATTCCTCCTTGTCTTTTTCAATTAAATATAATCCGATACTTATTAGTGTAAAAACAGACACACAACCTAATGTATAGATGATTCATCTGCTTGTCACATCGTTCATGATGGTAGCTAAAATGACACCGGCGATGATGAGTTTAGTACATCAAGTAAGAACTTTCCTAACTCTTTTTTCATAAGTCAATAGATTTTGATGTTTATACTTATCGCAAAGAAAACCATTCTTTTTCAATAAACCAAATTATTCCGTACCTTTGCCCCTCAAAAAGAGAACACAAGGTATGGAAAAACATTTTAAGAGAACGCTGATTACTACGGCGTTGCCGTATGCGAACGGACCGGTGCATATCGGCCATTTGGCCGGGGTGTATGTGCCTGCTGATATTTATGCCCGTTACCTTCGTTTGAAGGGAGAGGAAGTGTTGATGATTGGTGGTTCGGACGAGCATGGGGTACCCATCACGTTGAGAGCGAAGAAAGAGGGGATAACACCGCAGGATGTGGTGGATCGTTACCACGGTATTATCAAGAAATCGTTCGAGGAGTTCGGTATCACGTTTGATATCTATTCTCGTACTACTTCCGCTACGCATCATCAGATGGCCTCGGATTTTTTCCGTACATTATATGATAAAGGCGAATTCACCGAGAAAACAAGCGAGCAATACTACGATGAGGAGGCGAAGCAATTCTTGGCCGACCGTTATATCACGGGTACTTGTCCGCATTGTGGAAACGAGAAGGCGTATGGCGATCAGTGCGAGGCTTGCGGTACTTCCCTTAGCCCGACGGATTTGATCGATCCGAAATCCGCTATCAGTGGCAGCAAGCCGGTGATGCGTGAGACGAAGCATTGGTATCTGCCTTTGGATAAGTGGGAGCCGTTCTTGCGTAAATGGATCTTGGAGGATCATAAGGAATGGAAGCCGAACGTCTACGGGCAGTGTAAGAGCTGGCTGGATATGGGTCTGCAACCCCGTGCGGTGAGTCGTGACTTGGATTGGGGTATCCCTGTTCCCGTAGAAGGGGCGGAAGGAAAGGTGCTGTATGTATGGTTCGACGCTCCGATTGGTTATATCTCTAATACGAAGGAGTTGTTGCCGGATAGCTGGGAGACTTGGTGGAAGGATCCGGAGACTAAAATGGTCCATTTCATCGGTAAAGATAATATCGTGTTCCATTGTATCGTGTTCCCTTCCATGCTGAAAGCGGAAGGTTCTTATAACTTGCCGGAGAATGTCCCCGCTAATGAGTTCTTGAACTTGGAGGGCGACAAGATCTCTACTTCCCGCAACTGGGCGGTTTGGTTGAACGAGTATCTGGTGGATATGCCGGGCAAGCAAGACGTGTTGCGCTATGTCTTGACGGCCAACGCACCGGAGACAAAGGATAATGACTTCACTTGGAAAGATTTTCAGGCTCGTAATAATAACGAGTTGGTCGCTATCTTAGGGAACTTCGTGAACCGTGCGTTAGTCCTTACGGATAAGTATTTCGAGGGTAAGGTGCCGGCGGCTGGCGAGTTGACTGATTACGATCGTCAGACCTTGAAGGATTTCGCGGATGTGAAAGAGAACGTGGAACGCCTGTTGGATACCTACCACTTCCGTGACGCTCAGAAAGAGGCGATGAACCTAGCCCGTATCGGAAATAAGTATCTCGCTGATATGGAGCCTTGGAAGTTGGCGAAGACGGATATGCCTCGTGTCGCTACGATCATGAACATCGCTTTGCAGATTACGGCTAATTTGGCGATCGCTTTTGAGCCGTTCTTGCCGTTTAGCATGGAGAAACTGAACAAGATGCTGAATGTAGAGCCGTTGGGATGGAATCGCCTAGGTGCTACGGATCTATTGGAGGCCGGTCATCAATTGGGCAAGGCAGAGTTGTTGTTCGAGAAGATAGAGGATAGCGTGATCGAGGCCCAAGTGCAGAAATTATTGGATACGAAGAAAGCGAATGAGGAAGCGAATTATAAGGCGAAACCGATCCGTGAGAATATTGAGTTCGATGATTTCATGAAACTGGATATCCGTGTGGGTACGGTGCTGGAATGCACGAAAGTTCCGAAAGCGGATAAGCTGCTTCAGTTCCGTATAGACGATGGTCTGGAGAAACGCACGATCGTATCGGGCATCGCCCAGCATTATAAACCCGAGGAATTGGTAGGCAAGCAAGTTTGCTTCATCGCTAACTTAGCTCCCCGTAAGCTGAAAGGTATTGTTTCCGAGGGTATGATTCTCTCCGCCGAGAATTTCGATGGAAAGCTGGCCGTTATCACCCCGGAGAAAGAGGTGAAACCGGGTAGTGAGGTGAAATAGGAAATCCTTTTGGAATGGCATAATTAAAAGTAGGGACATTCAAGTGCTATTTGAATGTCCTTCCTTTTTCATTTTTAAATAATAAGATCGCAGATATGGAGAAAAAAATACAAATGGTTGATTTAGTTGGTCAATATCATCGACTAAAGGAAGAGATAGATGAAGCTATGTTTTCAATGATAGAGAGTAGCTCTTTTATTAATGGCCCGATGGTGAAGGTTTTTGGCTCAAATCTGGCAGCTTATTTAGATACGGAGTATGTGATTCCCTGTGGAAACTGTACCGATGCTTTACAAATCGCTTTGATGCGTTTGAATTTAAAGCGAGGAGATGAGGTAATAGTGCCGGCGTTCACATATGCGGCGGCGGCTGAGGCTGCGGTTTTATTAGGTCTGGTTCCTGTTTTGGTTGATGTAGATGAGCGTACTTTTAATATTTCTCCGGAAGCCATAGCTGAAGCTATAACGGATCGTACGAAGGTTATCATTGCGGTTCATCTTTTTGGACAAAGCTGTGATATGCATCCGATATTGGAATTGGCTAGGAAAAATGATTTATATGTTATTGAAGATAATGCGCAATCATTGGGCGCGGAATATACATTCCCGGACGGAACCTCAAGAAAGACCGGGACGATAGGCGATATTGGCGCTTTGTCTTTTTTCCCGACAAAGATTTTAGGATGTTATGGTGATGGAGGAGCTGTGATCGTACATGATGCGGACTTGGCAGAAGAAGTCCGTATGACTACGGTGCATGGACAAAATGTAAAGTATCATCATCAGATTATAGGTTGTAATTCCCGCCTTGATACCTTACAGGCGGCTATCTTAAATGCTAAATTAAAACATATAGATGACTTTATCGCCTCCCGACAAGCTGCTGCCCGGCGATATGATGCAGGCTTATCAAGCTTGGATGGTATATTGTTGCCTACTTGTATTCCTTCCTCAACACATGTATACCACCAATATACGATACAGGTCTTGGATGGCCGTCGTGAGGCTTTGCAAAATTATTTAAAAGAACATGGAATCCCTGCCTTGATTTACTATCCCGTTCCAATGCAAGAACAAATTGCGTTTAAGGATCATGTTCGGCATGGAGGCGACTTGTCTGTAGCTAAACGCCTTACACGAAACGTCCTCTCCCTCCCGATACATACGGAGATGGAAGAGGATACTTTGGTATATATTGTAGACAAGATATGGAGGTATTATAAATGAAACTATATCCTGTTTAGTATTTTGTAGATAAATTTGTTACTTACTTCGTACGCTTTGCATAACAATCTGGATTCAGGAGTGACTTTCTTTCTGTCTCTTAAGAAAGCCGATACTTTTGATGCGGGGATGATATACATCTCTGAATTCTCGTTTTCTGCGTCTGGTGCGACATTATAGTTGTCAATGATTTCTTGAAAATCACATTTATTATTGAGATGGACATATACGTTTATAAATAGCTCAAACTCAAATCGCATCTCATTTTGGATCATACCTGCCACGATAAGTCCGGGGGTGACATTTCTTTTATTGTTATCTTCTTCTTGGAAAATGAATACTTCTTCTTGCAGGGCTTTTTCCAGACACTGTTTGATTGATAGGTTTGTTGCGATGCCAGTGGTGTCGCGTACATCGAAAGTCTCGTCAAACGAGAAATGCCAATATTGTGGACAAGCCGCTGTTTTAGAACGTTTGCTGACAAGTAAATATTCATGATCGTAGTAATCCAATATGACAAATCCTCCTACCCCACAAGAACTGGTGAACCATTTGAGCCGCTCGATATCTTCAAAGGACTCTACGATGAATCTATTTTTTCTTTTTCTTAATTGCCTGTATATTTCCATCATACAATTATATGTGAAATAATCTGTCTCAAATGTATAAATATCTAATTGTTCATAGTCTTCAGATTCAACGACGCTTTGTATTCCGTTGATTAAGTTGTTATGTTTTGACGCTCCGTTTCTTAATGCTTGTAAGAAATAGTTTGCGGTGGTCTTTATACAATCATTGATAAAATCATTTATGTGAGTTATTTCCGGGTATTCTTTGGATATAAATTCTTTCAGTTCTTGATGATAATTTGTTTCTGGTCGGGTATGAGAGTAGAATTTAAATGATTTATCTTCAAGCTCACTTTTATAAGGTTCTGGAATCTCAAAGAAGAAATGATCTCCAGTTGCCTCTACTTGTATTTGCGAGGATTTGTATCTGGGATGTACGAACCCCAAAAATTTACATTCTTCGCTATCTTTATTTAGGGACAGAATGTCTTTTCGTAATTTCAACAAACGTTTTCTAATTTGTTCAATCAGTTTTTCTTTTATACCCATTTTAGAGAGGTATTCTACGATGATAGGTTCTAGGATGTCAAGATATACATTCATGTTATTTGAATTTTTTAATGCTGTGTCTTAAATTAATCTGTATCTCTTTGCAATGAGGATCGATGTCTCTTGCCGTATCGTCTCGGTTGAAACATTCTAGTTTATAAATCCTGTATTTATTTAGAGCAGCGTTTTCTGATAGCGTATCATATTCTTCTTTTCTTTGGATATAAATGCAACAAGCAATGTAGATATGTAATATTAATGTTTCTGGACTAGTTCCAAGCTCGTATAGATAAACTCGGTATTCCTTTTTATAATAAGGGTTTATTCGGTTTATTTCCTTACGGATCAGATTGTCTGTTAGGGATTGTATATCGATTTTATTTTTGTCGAAATCGGACAAACTTAATTCATGGCTTAAAGGAAAAGAAAAAGCATTGTTCCTGTCTTTTTTCAAGATCGTATAATATAGATCTTTATATTTGAAATATATAGATGCCGTGAAAGCTGCATTTCCTATAAAAGGAACAATCTGATTGATCTGAGTGGATTCTCTTAGGCTCTCGTATAGGATGCTTGGATTTAGCTGATTGGTGATATTATTGAATAGTATGTCCGATATATTATCAGATATGAACAATTTGATGTGAAACCAATGCGCTTCATCTTTCTCCTTTTCGCTTAGCCTGTTGTGAGATATATGTTCAACTCGTAATGTCTTTACCTTGGTCGTGATAGGAGATATTGAAGGGCTTGCCATGTTAATTCCTTCTGAAAGGTATAATGTATTGGTCTTACGAATACGTTCAATATATTTAGGTAAATCTTTTGTTGGATACTTGCTGCCTGTTAATTCAATGGAAGAAGAATCTATCTCATAGATGCGCCTTGAGTGGTCTAGGAACGGTCTGCTTGATTTTATATTCTTAAATATCAAACTCTTAGTTTTGTGTCTCTCTACAATACTTTTTATTTTGCGGCAAAATCGAAAGAGAAGTTTGACCGCTATTGGAATAATAGCGAAAAGGATAATTGAGGTAGCAAGATCTGTTATAGAATATAAGATGGGCATATCGTTTCTTATTTAATTATTCTTCCCGGATTCCCTATCACGACCGCATGTGCCGGTACGTCCTTGGTTACGACCGCTCCAGCACCTATCATGGCCCACTCTCCGATAGTTATTCCGCAAACTATAGTAGCGTTCGCCCCGATAGAGGCTCCGTATTTTACGAGGGTTTCGGAACAGACCCAATCTTCGGAGGTCTTTAATTCCCCATTTTCCGTAATCGATCTGGGCCATTTATCATTAGTGAAAGCGACACTGGGGCCAATGAATACTCCATCCTCGATCGTAACTCCGTGCGGAATCATGACGTTATCTTGAATCTTTACTTTATTCCCTATTTGCACATCATTGTCTACGTAGATATTCCTGTGTATTTTACATTGTTCACCAATCTTTGCGTTCTCTCCGATTATTGTATGGTTTTCAATGATGGTTTTATTCCCGATGGTAGCGGAAGGTGCTACTTCCGCGGTTGGGTGGATTATATATTGGGGTTGATAAGCTGATAAAAGTTCCTGTATGTAACTTTGCGCAGCTTCTGTTTCTTGGGGTTTGGGAGCCCATGGGGCCATATCTTTAGGGTCTATAGGAGCGAATGGTCCTTGTTTGATTTCATATATAACAGTATTGGTCTCTAGAACAATAAAAGAATGCCATATATCTGGTTCTATCTCCATTCCGAAAACACCTTTAGCAGGGTTAATCTCGTGGATTTGTGTAATTGTGCCTTTGTCATCAAACAAAAATGTAAGTACACTCCCTCTTAGTACGAGGAATATCTCTTGTTTTTGGGCTTGGAGATGCCTATGAGGAGGTAAATATGTATTTGGCTCAAGAGCATTTAATAATCTTTGGACGGGCTCATCCATTTGTTTATGGAAGTTATAATTCATTCGTAAGCGTACGTTTGTCTTAGCTTGTTCGCTTACGGTATTTAGTAATGTGCTATCAATGATTTTCATTGTAAAATGAGTTTTTAAGATTAACGTCCTAAATATCGGAATAAATTTAATATGAGTGTGAATAATATAAAGAATAAGATAGTTCTCAGCCCATTTTTTGTTTTTAAGGCAATATTTAGGTTCTTGTTGCTAAAAGAAGTACTTTTGTGCTTCTTTAATGAATAAGTGTTTTATGAATAAGAAGATACGTTTCGCCGTGATCGGCTGTGGTCATATAGGTAAGCGTCATGCCGAGATGATTACCCGGGATGAAGGGGCGGAGTTGGTCGCTTTGTGTGATATCCGTCCGAAAGAGGAGCTGGGGATCGAGGCTTATGCGGTCCCTTTCGCCCGGAATATAGATGAACTATTCCGTTTGGGATTGGATATAGATGTGGTGAATATTTGTACACCCAACGGTTTACATGCCGAGATGGCGATCCAAGCGATAGAAAGCGGACATCATGTGGTCATAGAAAAGCCTATGGCCTTGACCTTGGCGGATGCCGAGAAAGTGGTTTATACCTCGCTGAGATTCCGTAAGCAGGTATTTTGCGTGATGCAAAACCGATATTCCCCGCCTTCGGTCTGGATCAAGGAGATGGTTGAGTCCGGAAAATTAGGCCAGATTTATATGGTGCAGCTGAATTGCTACTGGAACCGTGACGAACGCTACTATAAACCCGGAGGATGGCATGGCGACGCTGCCTTGGATGGTGGTACCTTATTCACCCAATTCTCCCATTTCATCGACATTATGTACTGGTTATTCGGGGATATCTGTAATATCCAGACCCGTTTCGCCGACTTCAACCACGAGAAACTGACCGCTTTTGAGGATTCCGGTTTAGTGAATTTTAATTTCGTGAACGGTGGAATGGGCAGTTTGAGCTACTCTACGGCGGTATGGGACAAGAATCTGGAAAGCAGCATTCTGATCGTGGCTGAGAATGGCAGCGTGAAAATCGGCGGTCAATATATGAATGAGGTAGAATATTGCCATATCAAGGGGTATGAAATGCCGGAATTGGCCCCTACCAACCCCGGCAATGATTATGGCCCTTACAAAGGCTCCGCCCAAAACCACAACTTCGTGATCCGTAACGTGGTCAATGTCCTTTCCGGCGCCCCCGGCGAGATCATAACGACCAACGTCTTGGAAGGTATGAAGGTGGTGGATATTATACGGAGGATTTATGCGGGGAAGGCGTGACTCTAGTAACCTTCCGTGAGGCAGAAAAAGTTAGTACTATTAAAAATGTAAAATCTAGCTTTAATAGACGATGCGATTGTGAATATCCGGAAAAATGGCTAACTTCGCAGTCTTACAAAGACTTCAACGATACCTGATGGCAATAACTGAGTTCAACATAGAAAGACTGGATTATCTACTTATGCTGTATGGTATGAGTAAAGAACAGTTATTGTCTTATTTGAACGAGGGGAGAAAGAGAGCTTTTACATTAGAGGATGTTAGTGGCGATGAAATAAAAGTATCGCTACTGAAAAAAATAGATGACATTTTCAAAAGAGGATTGTCATTCTATCTTGATTTTTCTCCGATAGATACCAATCAAGAAGCAAAAGTATTCTTTAGAAAGAAAAAGTTTCAATCCGAGCTGACAATCGAAGACAAGCGTATAGTTGATTCTTTTGAATCATTGAAAACTTTGTTGGATGGATATCGGGTGCTAACTGATACGACAAATGTTGAATATCCCTTAAAGAATACGGCGACTATACGTGTAAGTCCTAAAGTAATCGCAGATAAGGTTAGAGATCGCCTTTTGCCTGAAAAGAATATCACCGAGCATAAAAAGTTCCTACAAGCGATCATTCAAAAATTGGCAGATTTGAATGTGTATGTTTTTGAGTTTGTAGAAACTTGGAACAAGCGTGAAAAAGCGACAATCGACGGTTTTTATATTGAACCCAATGTGATTGTACTTAAACGTCAGAAATCCTATAAACGCGAGATATTTACCCTTGCTCATGAGATTGGACACTATTTATTAGGGATAGAGGATATTGAAGCGTTGGATATGTCAAAGGTTGAACATAGCCGTGTTACGAATAGTGTTGAACGTTGGTGCAATGACTTTGCGTTTTATCTAATAGCTGGAGAAGCTGTAAATGAATTATATAAATTCAAAGAATATTCTGAAGATTTAAACCAAGCGATAGATGCGTTAGCTTCTTCCACTCATATTAGCAGAATGGCATGGTATACCAAATTAGCATATGAAAAGATAGTATCTATGCCTCATTATCATTCCATTATTAGTCAATTGGAGGATGAGTATGAGGAACAACAGCGCAAGAAAAAAGAAGAACTGAAACAAATGCAATCGAGGGCGAGTGTTCCTAGGCCGATTATATCACCGTTGTATTTAGAAACCATGCAATATGCTTATTACAATGGCTTAGTTTCTGAAGCATCTTTCTGTGAGCGGTTGAGAATTCCTCAAAATAAAATAGATAAATATTTATGATTGGAATTATTGATACAAGTTCTTTGTTAGCGATTGTGCGATATTACCTCTCGATTAAGGACGAGGCTAAATTGTTGCGCTTCTTAGAGTCTAAGTTCCGGTATGGAGAATTGATTTTATTAAGCTCGATTCACGGAGAAGCTTCCAAAACTCAAAAAGGGATCATCCTTTCGCGAATGACTTTTTTGAATGACAAAGAGTTGCTTACTAATGATACTGAAATGTTGCCGCCTGCTCCTAAAAAGTTCAGTAACCAATTAGATAATAATTTTTGTATCTCTCTTCAAAAAAAGCGTTTGACCGAAGAACTGTATGTACAACAAAAAGATGCGTATATGCAGACAGGGGACGTAAAAATGATTTTGTATGCCTTGAACAATAAACCATTAAAGCCAATCATAATTACGGAGGAAACTCCCCAGAGCAATGATGGGAAACTTTTCAAAAAGTTACCTGTTATTTGTGATTTTTTAGAAATTGATCATATGTCCATTTCTGAATGGTTATCTTCCAATGGCGTGAAATTAAGCTGGACGCATCCGTAATCTAATTTATCGTAAATATCGAATGGTAGAACAATCACTAAAAGATAAGACAGCGAAAGGGCTCTTCTGGGGAGGGGTGAGCAATGGGGCTATGCAAATAGTTGGCTTGATTGTCGGGATTATCTTGTTGAAACTGCTGACTCCGGATGATTATGGAATTGTCGGGCTTTTGGCTATTTTCTCGGGGATCGCTTCCACCATTCAAGAGAGTGGGTTTACGATGGCTTTGGTGAATAGGCCTAGTTTTAAGCATGAGGACTATAATGCGGTCTTTTGGTTTAATATATGGGTAAGTTGGGGGTTATATCTTATTCTTTTCTTTTTGGCTCCCTTTATCGCGGATTTTTATGAGAAGCCGGAATTAGTATCCTTGGCTCGTGTCTCTTTTTTATCGTTCGCTATTGTGAGTATGGGTATTGCGCATAATGCATTATTAATAAAACAATTAAAAGTAAAAGAGCGTTCCATCACTGACATAGCGGCTATAGTCTCATCGGGCATAATAGCTATAGTGTTGGCTGTAAAAGGATTTGGCTATTGGACGCTGGTGATTCAGCAGTTGGTATATACTACGGTATGGACGGTGATGCGTTGGTCTTTTTCCTCTTGGTATCCTACTTTACGTTTCGATTTCAGACCGTTGAAAGAGATGTTTGGTTTCAGTTTTAAGTTGCTATCATCTTCAATAGTGACGCAGATACATGCTAATATATTCTCCGTACTTTTGGGTAAGTTCAATTCGGTGACCAATGTTGGTTATTTCTCACAAGGTACTAAATGGGCAAGCATGGGATCGATGTTGATTAACGGTATGGTGAACGGAGTGGCGCAGCCTGTTTTTGTTGAGGTCAAGGACGATAAGGATCGGATAGTCCAAGTGTTTAGGAAACTGTTACGCTTCATAGCGTTAGTGTCTTTCCCATTGATGTGCGGGTTAGCTTTTGTGGGGGATGAGTTTATAGGGATGATAAATATAGAGTGGCTTCCAAGTGTCCCGATCTTGCAGATGTATTGTTTATCGGGAGCAATAGCGCCTATACAGGTTCTGTATAGCCAATTGTTGGTAAGTCAAGGTCGTTCCGACTTTTACTTTTGGTGTACTATAGCCTATGCACTTGTCCAGATAAGTGCTGCCGCGTTCGCGTTGCGGTATGGTGTTTATTGGATGGCTTTTTCTAATATGTCGCTGTCGTTCATCTATCTATTGGCGTGGCATCTGTTTGTGAGCAGCTTGTTGCCGATTAAGCTCTTACATGTATGCAGAGATGTTTTGCCATATATTATAATTGTGGCACTCTGTTTTGTTGTTGCTTGGTTGGTTTTGCAACCGGTAGTTAATGTTTATTACCGCTTCTTTGGCAAGGTCATTATTTCTGCGACAGTATATATATTTGCGATGTGGAAGCTCGACTCAGTGGTTTTCAAGGAAAGCCTAAGGTTCTTGATAAAAAGATGATATGGATGTTTCTGTTATTATAGTCAATTACAATACGAATGAATTACTCGCCCAATGTATTCATTCTGTTATAGAATATACCCGGGATGTTGCTTATGAGATTATTGTAGTAGACAATAATTCGAACGAGTTTACCCCTGATGATTATACATCAATAAGTAATAACATAGAGATTGTGAGATTAAGCCGTAATATCGGTTTTGGCAAGGCGAACAATGAGGGGGTAAAGATTGCTAATGGGGAATTAGTGTTGTTTCTTAATTCAGATACTCTTTTGCTGAACGATGCTATTTCTATGCTTTATCATCATATGAAGAAACATGCTCGAGTTGGAATATGTGGAGGAAACTTATACACGAAGGAGGGTGAGCCTAATATGTCATATACGGAATCATTCCCTACTGTTGTTGATTATCTTAAACTTCTCTTTGGTTTGGTCGTATTATCTCGTAAGGAAGAGAATTTTAACGTTGCAGGAGAAGTGAAAAGGATAGGAGGATATGTTTCTGGAGCTGATTTGATGATCAGGAGAAGCCTTTTGGAGCGATATGGTGGTTTTGACCCGGATTTCTTCATGTATTTTGAGGATGTGGAATTGTGCCATAGGATAAGTAAGGTCGGATATGAGGTGCATTCGGTGCCTTCGGCCAAGATTATTCATTTGCAAGGAGGTTCAACAACAGCTAAAGGAGAGGAGATAAGCGTAAAGTCTCGTTGCTTTTTATTGGAAAGTGAGTTTATATATTTTAGGAAGACAGCCCATAAATTAGCGTCCGTGGCTCTTTGGATAAGTTATTTGCTTAAATCCTTTGTGGCTTTGGCATTATATAAGTGTTTAAGAAACAAAAAAAAGTCAATTTATTGGTGCTCTATTATTCATGTTTTAAGGAGAGTGTATGATAATTAGATTGTTTAAAGGCATATTAAAGCAGTTGAAAAAGCTCTACTATGCGTTTAAGCCTTATGTCTCATGGCTTTTGTGTAGGGTGAAAGGTGTTGACAGGATAGATCCTTATGACATACCTATTATAATCAACAACAGGAATAGGTATTCTTGCCTTAAAAGACTGATCTCGGCCTTGGAAACAAGGGGTTATAGAAATATATATATATTGGATAATGACTCTACATATCCTCCATTGCTCAGATATTATGAGTGTGAATACCCTTACAAATTAATAAAGTTAGGGAAGAATGTGGGGCACATGTCATTATGGAGAACTGGCTTGATTGAAAGGTTTAGGGACAATTATTTTGTTTATACCGACCCTGATGTTTTACCGATAGAAGAGTGCCCTGATGATTTTATAGCTTATTTCTTAAGCGTTTTTAGGAAACATCCTTTTGTTGAAAAGGTTGGATTTGCCTTAAAAATAGATGATATACCGGATGTGTATGAAAAGAGGGATGATGTTATAGCTTGGGAAAAACAGTTTTGGAATAAAAAGCTCAAACATGATTCAAGTTTTATCTATAAGGCACCGATAGATACTACTTTCGCATTGTATAGGCCAATGTATATCGAAGGAGGGTATTTAGGTTCTCCTCATATAAGGACTGGCTATCCGTATGAGGCATTGCATCTCCCTTGGTATAATGATTCCTCTTGTCTGGATGAAGAGGAGAAATATTACTTGGATCATTGTGAGACACCATCTCATTGGAGCAGGGGCGATGTACTGTCATGAGCTTTTCATTAATCTTTTTATCTTCATCGCTTTATCGAATACCCCAAGTTGTTTAAGGAAGAGTTTGGCGTATAGCCTGAATGAGCTTTTGCCTTCCATGATGAATAGATGGAAATAGCCATTTTCCTCAGTTTTGTTACACTCTATATTTGGATTATGAACAAGAGGCATGAGAGATTTTACGGCCCTGTTGGCAAGTGGGGAGTTTTTGTCCGTTGTATTGACAGCTCCTTCTCCAAAGCCGATATTTGCTACCAAGTTATTGCTGGGAGATATGGAAAGAAAATGATTGAACCATAAGCAAAATGTTAGATAGTAATCCCATGTGGGGATCTCTTTTCTTCTGATTTGTTTGAAGATCGTTCTCCAATAGGCTCTTTCCTTGAATGTGGAGAAATTTTGGCGCAACATGGCGTTTAATTCCTCGCTTGATATATGGGATAAGTCGAGCGTATATGCGTCAATCGTCCGGCGCCATGTGGCCCATCCCCATATATGATTGTATATCGTAAAGGTATAGGAATAGGGAAAATCCGGATTAGGGATAAAATTAGGGCCGGAAATGGCTCCGATCCGTGGATTATCTCTATATTTGTCAAGCAATTCCTCACAGTAGGGGAAAAAATCCGGATGAGGTAGGCAGTCATGTTCTAAGATGATTCCTTGCTCCTCGTAGGTGAAGAACCATTTGATGAAAGAATAAGGACCCAAGGATGGCCCAAGGTTCTCTTCTAGGAACATGGTTTGTACTTGACATGGCCAATCTACTTTTTGGGCGAGCGAGCGAGTTTGTTGGCAAGCTATGTCTTCTCCTTCTTTATTGGGGCGGGGGCCGTCGCAAGCGATGTATAGCTTTTGTGGCCGAGCGTTCCGGATCGCCTTAAACACTTGTGAGGCGGTGTCGATGCGGTTGAATATGATAAAGAGTATGGGTGATCGTAGCATTCGTTCTTACTTTAAGTATGTTTATGCAAAGATAGTATTTGCAGGGGAATGCTCCAATTTTAGAGATATGGATATGGAAATGAAATTGAAGATAGAACAAATCAAGTCTGCCATTAAGAAAAGGTGGGTCAAACCTAAACAAAAATGTTTGGCAACTTGGTTAGAAAAAGGGTATGTGAATGATCCGTTGGTGACATTTATTATACAATCACATAATAAGAGTACTCAAGTAAAGCATGTGGTCGATAAACTAAGAACTTATTCTAAGGCTGAGATTATCGTGATAGATGATGGGTCGGATTTTAGCCATCATGTTTCTTTGATGAAATATTTGGATCGGGGAAATGAATTTTTGTTGAGGGCTAACGATCTGTATGAGAATGTTATGTATGATAAAACGATTCGTTTAGCGAATGGGCGGTATCTAGCCTTGCTACAAGATGACGATGATTTTAATGATTTATCTTGGGTGGATGAGGCAGTCGCTTATTTTCAGCGTTATCCGGGTTTGGCGATTTTAGGAGGGCGTGATTTATTGGATTTTGCCATTGACAAGGAGAATCACCGTTTTGATATATTGATTCAAGAACCGGAGGCGGAAGAGAAATTTAGGTTTGTGGCTCACGTGAATCGGGCTCCTATGTGGATCAACAAGAAGCTTTTCTTGGATAGACTAGCACATATAGATTTTGATTTTGCGCCATTTCAGTTCGATGATGTAGAATTATGTTTGAGGGCTTGGTTGAAAGGTTGTCAAGTAGCTTGGTATCATACAGAATTTCATTCGTTGAGCGCAGGAGGAATGAGGATATGGAATAATGCTTTCGCACAGGAGCAATGTAAACGTAATAGCCAAAAACTATATCTACTATATAAAGAGAGAGAGGAAGTTATCCATCAGTCTATTAGTAACCAAAAATATTAAACAGACTGGTTATGGATGATTTATTGCGGAATGCTTGGTGTGATTTGAATAAGCGTTTTTCGAGAAGTCTTATATATAGGGTCGGTATAGAAGCCGGTTTTTTCTCGGAATATAATAATATGATATTGGCCATGCTTTATAGTCTGGAACATAAACTTCATTTCGTTCTGGATTCTTCTTCTTGTAATTTTCATGAGAATGGTTGGAATGGTTTTTTTGAGCCTTTCTGCGAAAATGTTATTGATACGAATGAGCATTTCCGACCTTATGATTGGAGGCTTTCTGCTAAATTGATATTTAGAGAACACACATTGAAATATGTCCGGAATATGTACCCATATCTTTCTTTTTGGAAAAAAAAATTATTAACTCAAGATGTATTTGCTAAGTCAAGAGACAGGACATTATTGCGGAAGTATTTTTATCAACCGACATTAGGTATTAACGGTGATATACAACAAGCTTGTTCCCAATTAGTGAAATTGACATGGGTTTATAATAAAGATACTAAACGTAAAATTGATGCGCATATCGCAAATTTGGCTTTGCCCGATATGTATATAGGAATGCATATTCGTGTAGGTGATAAATATGTGGAGCATAGAATTGAAGCGATTGACAAATATTTTTCCTGTGTACGGAAGTCTGTTTTAACAAGAAACTTGTTTGCCTTAACAGATGATTATAGTGTGATAGAAGAGATCTCTACAAGATATCCAGATTGGACTGTTTATACTCTTTGTTCTAAGACAGAGAGGGGATATTTCCATGACTCTTTCATGAAAGAGTCAATTGATTTTCGACAAAATCAATTGATCAAACTATTTGCATCTATAGATATACTGTCTAATGCGCAGCAATTTATAGGGACTTATAGCTCTAATCCCGGAATGTATATTGGGATGAGAAATCCAAATATTTGTACAGGGGTTGATTTTGATCATTGGATGATATGGTAAATACTTGATTGCTATTGAAGCAATACATTTGTAAACTTATGAAAAACTTGAAAGAGAATGGCTGGATTGAGCAGGTTGGGGCTAAGAAAAATAATAGATAAGTCATGAATATATTGATATTAAATACCTCTGAATTAACCGGTGGAGCGGCAATAGCGGCGAACCGACTAGCGAAAGCATTGGGTAAATCTGGTATAGAGGTTTCTATGTTGGTGCGTGATCGGAAGACGGGGGATGAGCGG
>ULXR01024223.1_pt1 | contig 35996 bp, 35 predicted proteins | sample 1961511 | NCBI WGS metagenome assembly ULXR01 (sample SAMEA4835844, study PRJEB28245) | human gut metagenome | biome: gut microbiome; material: fecal sample | place: Denmark | collected 2008 | reverse complement strand
CTGGCTCTGGCTCTGGCTCTGGCTCTGGCTCTGGCTCTGGCATCTGTTCATCTGCCCCACCGTTTTCACCACCCGGGCCCGCAAAAGTTTCCGCTATCGGTTTATCTCCGCCTGTCACTAAAACTCCCGCTTCGGCCTCCCTGTCGGCTTGACCTGTATCTTCCGTCGCAAACGGTTCAGCAGCAGGCGTCTCTGTCGTTAAGGAAAGCTCTTCGGGTTGCTGTGCTTCCGCAATTTCAAATTCAGCTTCCGCCGAAACTTCCGGAACCGTTTTCTCGTCATTTAAATGCAAATCAGGCTCTGGCGTTCCGAATAACATTTTTTCAAAATCATCATCCGCCAAATCCGTTACGTCCGGCAAAGGTGAATCGTCATCTAAAATATCATCCAGACTGAATTCGCCGGTCTCGGCTTTCAGAAAATCATCATCAAACGAAACTGCCGCTGTCGTCTCTTTTTCCGCCGCAGGAACTGCTGCTGCGTCCGTCTCAAAATGCGGCTCGGAAATTTTTTCTCCGGCATCTTCTCCCGGCAAACCGATTTCAAAACGAGGCTCCTCAATAATCTCCCCGCTTTCGTCTGCCGCGGAAACCGGTTCATAAACCACATGCGGCTCAACCGGCGCATTTTCCTGCGCCGCATCTTCTCTGAAAAACTGCGGAATATCCTCCTCCGCCCCCGTGTCGGAAGAAATCTCCACCGCCGGAACGTCGGCTTCCGCGGTTGCTGTCATCTTCTCACCCGAAGACAAATCTGCCCCGTTTCCGGAAACGACTGCCGCTGTCTCATCTGCGGGAACCTCCACATATTCATACTCATATTCCGCTCCTTCCGGCAATTCTTCGCCTTCAGCCAGTTCGATATATTCGTATTCATATTCCTCATCGGCCGGATTCGTCGGCTGATTTGCTGTTTCTTCGACCATAACTGTCCTCTCTAAAACTTAAACTTGCAAACAATTATAATCTGATTCTCTTAAAATCGTTTTAACAACGAAAAAAGCACCGAAATAAAATCCGGTGCTTTTTCCTTTGGGTAGCTCGCAAATTCTCACCACTGAGGTTTAGCCCAACCAGGCCATGAATTTACGAATTTGCGTGCTATAAGGGAATAGAAATGAGTACCCTCAAGCCTCCTATAGGACTGTCCAGGAGCTCAATCGTGCCTCCGTGGGATGTTATGACATCTTTGGCAATCGACAAACCCAAGCCGACGCCGCCGGTTTCTTTATTGCGCGATTCGTCAAGGCGATAAAAGGCCTTAAACACTTCTTCGCGCTTATCCGCCGGGATACCGGGACCGTCATCGTCAACCACAATTTCCATTTTGCGGTTGTTGCTCTCCAAGTCAACCGACACGGTTTTGCCGTACTTGAAAGCATTGCCGATGATATTGGTCATTGCCCGTTTCAAAGCCTGTTCCCGCCCCTGAATGGCACTGACCTGGTCATTGGTCTTATAACGGATCATTGCATTTTGGTTGCGGAATTTGTTCAACACGCTCAAAATCAACTCGTTCATATCAACGAAAGCCGCTTTTTCACCGCCCTCGCCGCTGACAAAAGAGAGATAGCCGTCAAGCATCTTTTCCATTTCGTCAATGTCGGCCAGCAAATCCTTCTGCTCCTGCGGATCCGGCAGCATTGTCGCCTGCAGTTTCATACGCGTCAGCGGCGTGCGCAAATCATGCGATACCCCGGCCAGCATCTGCGTACGTTCGCTGATTTGACGCTGAATGCGCTCCTTCATTTTAATAAAGGCAATCGCCGCTTTCCGAACTTCGGAAGAACCGTACGGTTTGAAATCCTTGTTGTCAATGCCTTTACCGAAATCTTCGGCCACCTGAGCCAGTTCGGCAATCGAACGAACCTGTATGCGCAAAAACAGCACGGCAACCAAAAACAGCAACATTGACGTGCCAATCATCCAGGCGACAAAACCGAAAATCGAAGTCGAGAAAATATTTTTGGAAGAAGTCTCAAACTTAAACAAACGTTTCGGCGTATCAACAAACACCGTCAAATTGCGGTCGCCGTCCTTGCCCATATAAATACTGGTCAGATAATCGGGAAACTTGCGGCGCAGGTCGCTTTCCAGAAAACCGGTAACCAGTTCGTTGTTGCGGCTGACTTTATTGATAATCCGATGTTTGTCTTTGTTCAGATAAACACTGACGCTCATATCCAGCGTTTCATCGGTCACCTTTTTGATTTCCTGCAGCTTATCGGGAGACTTTTCAATCAGCTGCATCACAAAAGACATATCGGAAGTCAGGTTATTCGACAAACGTCTGCCGACCCGGCCCCAGCTGCCGTCAAAAAAGGCGACAATCGAAACCACCTGAACCACAATCAAAGGAATAAAAATCAATAACATCGTGCGGAAAAATAAAGTCTTCGGCAAAAGCTTATACTTTAAAAAGCGCAAAGTGTTATCGATTTTTTCGGGAAATTTCACTCGCATTTATTCACTCCTAAAATCAATAACTGCGCTCATCTTATAATCATTCGCCGGCAAATTCCAGCAAAATAATCATTCCTCCAAAAACGAAAAGTTACAAAGTACTACAAAAGATTGACAAGCGCACCCATTTCTCTTATTGTCATGTCAAGAGCTCAAAACTCTTCTACAAGAATTAATAAAGCCCGCTTATGTGGGAGTCCGTCCGAATATATTGAATAGGCGGGTAGTTGCTTGTAGACTATTTTGAGCTCCCACACTCAATTATTAAATTCAAAAAAATTTACAAGGACAAATCATGAAAAGAAAAGAGACTGACATTTTAAACCGCTTCTACAAAGACTGCGGTATGGAATTATTCAAACTCAGAACCGAACACAAGTTAAACCTGATTAAATTGAGCCATAAAACATTAATCCCCGCGGCCAAACTTGATTTGATTGAAAGAGGCGAATGCCGCGAGCCTTGGACATTGTGTAAACTTGTCGCTTTCTACGGCAAATTAATCCACATAAAACTAACCGAATGACATAGCACAACAAAAAACTTGGATAGCGAGTCGAGTAATAAGATTTTGCCCGCCCGGCAAATCTGTATTAACCGACCGCTAAACAAGTCTTTTACCCTTGTTATTCGGGAAGCAGCATATACCCCTTTCCGCGCACGGTTTGCAGATAACGCGGATTTTTGGAATCTCTTTCAATTTTTTTACGCAGTCGGGTAATCTGCACGTCAATTGAGCGCGGACTTTGCCCGGCCCCCAAAATTTCCGCCAGTTTTTCGCGTGAAAAAACCTGCCCGGCTTTCTGCCCGAGAACTGACAGCAGCAGCTGTTCAACCGGGGTAATATGAATAATCTGATTTTGCTTGGTGGAAAGCTCTTTCTTCTCCATATCATACAGACACAGTCCCAAATCCAGAACCTGGTTTTCAAGTGCGTTTTCTTTCGGTGCCCGTTTCAAAATATTTCTGATTCGCAAAACCAATTCTTTCGGTTCAAACGGTTTGGCCAGATAATCATCCGCACCGGTCTCCAACCCGGCAATCCGGTCTGCCGTTTCGCCCATTGCCGTCAGCAAAATCACCGGAACCATACTTTCCTGCCGCAGCGTTCCCAAAAAATCAAGCCCGCTTTCGTTCGGCATCATAATATCGACAATCAGCAAATCAAATTTATATTCGCTCAGGCGCTCACGGGCTTCGGCCGCATCTTTGGCCACCGAAACATAAAAATCGTTCTCACGCAGAAAACGCTGCAGCAGGGAACGCAGACGGGTGTCATCGTCCACCACCAGAATATGAGCTTTATCCGTCTCCATTTCCCTGCTCCGCGGTATTATTTTCCGGATTTGGCAGCCGCTTTGGCGGTGCTTCTCTTGGCCGGCGTTTTTTTGGCAGCCGGTTTTCCGGCTTTTTTAACTTTCAGCGGCTTTTTCGCCAAAACTTTTTTGGCATGCATTTTTTTGATGCCGGTCTTGGCTTTTTCAACCACCGCCTTAATTTCTTCAACCGCTTCCTTAACATCGGCCAGCTTCGGATTTTTTGCCGCTTCCACCGACTTTACATAATCCAGACTTTTCTGAAAATACTGATAGCCGGTTACAAAGGTCAGCACAGCGGCAACCCACAGCAAAATAACGCCCAGATTATGGAACATATAACCGACCAGAATCATCGACAGCGCCGTCATCTGAAAACCGGTTTTCCATTTGGCCAAACGTGTTACCGGCATACCGACATGAACTTCCGCCAAAAACTCGCGCAGACCGGAAACCAGAATTTCGCGGCAGAGAATGATGATGACCGGAATAAAGTTCACCGGATGAACCATATTGTCCGCCAGAATAACAATCAAAGCCGAAGCCACCAGCAACTTGTCGGCAATCGGATCCAGCAGCCGCCCGAATGCGGAAGTCTCGTTGCGGGAACGCGCCAGATAACCGTCAAAATAATCGGTAATTGACGCAACGATAAACAGAACCGCAGCCAGCATGGACCAAACGGCAGTATGAATATAAATAGACAGGAAGATTACCGGAATCACTAAAATACGCGAAATGGTAAGTAAATTTGGCAGACTGTACACTTTCCAACCTCTTTGAATATGATTAAACTTTTGAATTATCCTAAGGCAGAATTTTCATTTATGGAAGTAATTATATATCTTTTCCGCCGTTTTTTTGCTGATACCGCCGACTTTTTCAATATCTTTGATACCGGCCTGAGAAATTTCCTCCACCGAACCGAAATAATTCAGCAAATCTCTTTTCCGCTTGGCGCCGATTCCTTCCACCTCGTCCAAACGCGATTTGGTAATCGACTTGGCCCGTTTCTTCCGATGCGTTCCGATAGCAAAACGATGCGATTCGTCACGCAGATTCTGCAAATAAAACGCTATCGGCGACTGAAAAGGCAAGGCAAAACTTTCTTTGCCCAGCTGATGATAAAATTCTTTGCCGGCATTGCGCTCCGGCCCCTTGGAAATGGCGATGATCGAAATCCCCGTCAAATCAAAATCTTTTAAAGCTTCGTGCACCGCATGCAGTTGTCCCAGACCGCCGTCCAGCAAAATAACGTCAGGACGGTTCTCCGGTGCCATCCGGTTGAAACGACGGGTCAGAACCTCCTTCATCATAGCAAAGTCGTCATTGGTAATTTCCGAATTTTTGATGTTAAAAGTGCGATAGCTTTTCTTGTCAAACCCTTCCGGCGTCGCAACCACCATCGCCCCGATAGCGTAGCTGCCCTGAATATGCGAGTTGTCATAAATTTCAATCCGCTGCGGCAGCCGCGGCAAATCAAACACCCGCTGCATTTCTTCCAGATTGCTTTTAACCGAGGCTTCCATTGCCATTTTCCGGTCAATCGAGGCATAGGCATTGTCTAAAACATTGCTCAGCAGCTTGGCCTTTGCCCCTTTCTGATAAGTATTGATATGTGTTCCCAGCGCCTCTTCCAAAAACTCGCCGTTTTCCAACGGCTGCGAAACAATAACCTCTTTCGGCGGAATATGCTCGCTGTAAAAACTGCCTAAAAAAGCTTCCAGAATTTCGCCATCTTCCGCTCCCTGCGTCTGCTTGGGAAAATAAGGCACATTGCCGCAGTTCTGCCCTGAGCGGATAAAAAAGACCTGAATGCACACCACGTCATTCTTGCGCGCAATCGCCACAATATCGCATGAACTGATAGTGGCATATTCAACCATCGTCCCCGTCTGTACATTCGTCAAAGCGCGGATACGGTCACGAAAAACCAAAGCCTGTTCATAATCCTGCCGGTCACTGGCCTCCTGCATCTTTTCCGAAAGTTCGGCTTGAATTTTGGTATTTTTCCCGTCCAGAAAATCCACCGCTTCCCGCACCAGTTTATGGTAATCTTCCTTGGTTATCCGTCCCACGCACGGTGCGGAACACCGTTTAATCTGATACATCAGACAGGGGCGCTCGCGGTTTTTAAACACGTTGTCGCGGCAGGAACGCAGCAAAAAAGCCTTCTGCACCGTGTCTAACACGTTATTGACCGCCAGCACGCTGGCAAAAGGACCGAAATATTTGCTCTTGTCATTGCGCTTGCCGCGATATTTACGCAGAGACGGAAATTCGGATTCGACGTCTATCACCAAATGCGGAAACGTCTTGTCGTCTTTCAGCAGGATATTATAACGAGGTTCCAGCCGTTTAATCAGCTCATTTTCCATCAACAGGGCCTTGGCCTCGTTTTCAACGATAATAAACTCCATCCGCCTGATTTCCGAAACCATCCTCTGCAAACGATAGGGCAGTTTGTCAATATGCGAATAGGCAACGATTCTTTTCTTGATGTTTTTTGCTTTGCCGACATACAGCACTTTTTCGTCGGCACCGATCATCCGGTACACACCGGGCTTTTCCGGCGCCACCTTAATGTGTTTCTTTAAGATTTCCAGTCCTTGTCTGATATCGGTAATCACGTTTCATCCTCTTTTGCTTTATTTGCATTATATAGCAATTTTTTTAATGAACCGTTAGTGATTCTGTGCTATAATAAACAAATGTAAAGGATGAAATCCTGATTAAGGAGAAAAAACATGGCAGAATTAGGCGCCCTCAGTCAATATGCACTCTCCGTGCAGCAAATGCAGATGTCCGTCATCAAAACTCAGATGGAAATGCAGCAGCAGGTTGTCGAGCTTCTGATGGAAAGCAGTGAGCGCATGGTCTCTCTTTCCGCCACCCACGGCCATAACGTCGACGTTTCAATTTAACGTCTCTGACATTTTCCGCAAAAAACGAACAAAACACAAGGGCTCCCAAACGGGAGCCCTGACTGATTAAATCCACATATAAATCAAAATATTAAGAAAATAAAAAAGAACAAAATATATTCCTCTCAACCACCATCGACTGCGCCGGATTTTTTCCGGCAAAACAGAAAACAATAAAAACGAGATAATATATAAATGCAACAATGTTGAAAAAAAATATCTGTCAAGATTATTCACTAATTCATCAATATCTTTTTGTGTCATAGATTTTAACACATCAGCCCAAAAGCTATCAACTAAGCAATTTGCCAAAATATGAACACCCAATACACCGCAAAAAAAATATAATATCTGAACTAGCCTGAATCTCAATTTTTTGTAACAAATCAACATTTCATTATTTCCTTAAAATTTAAAAGCCGCAATAAAGTTTCGCGGCTTTTAGATACACTTACAGCTAAGTGGTTTTTCAATATAACAAACCCCAAAGTAAAGCATAAAAGACATAAAACAAACAAATAAAAATCACTGTTTCAGCTGAGCTTCAAAATTATCAATCGAATGATAATCTTCCCCGTCATCGCCGCCAAAACTGATTAAACTGATAAAAGACATCACCAGCAACGAACTGATAACCACTTTCAGAAAAGAGAAAACGGAATTAACCGACGTCGCCTGATAATCAATCGAAACGCCGCCCCGAAGATAAGCCGGCCGCCAGACAAAGTTATACAACACGCTGACAACCGCCGCCAGACCGTAAAAGCGATAATCAAAATAAATTGCGGTAATCTGTTCGCTGTTCAGACCGAAATAGAAAGCGCTTCCGGTCACAATTCCCAACAGAACCATCGGATCCAGCAACAGGCCGGACGCCAGAAGAGCTTGCAGGCCTTTCAGCATTCAGGCTTCCTTTCCCCAAACCCGACGGCTCAGAATATTGGAATCATTTTTATAAGGATTAGGCCAAATACAACGGGCACGCGCTGTCTGCACCAACTCACCGTTACGAAATTGAGAAGTTGCCAGCAAAGCCAGGTTTCCTTTGCGGACACGCGAAGAACCGAAAGAATTGACGGCTTTGTTTTTATACCAGTCCAAATTTTCCTGAGCACTTTTTTGCATAGCAGCCTCCCGTTTTGAATACATCAATTGTTTCTACCTTATCCCAATAAAGTAAACAAAAGTTTAAAATGCTGATTATCCCTCTGTTATACCAGCTTTTTCGTTTCAAATCCGGCCGCTTTTTCCAACACGGACGAAACTTCGTCATTCACCTTTTCAGCCAGATTGCGGTCATCGCTCCAAACCCAGACCTGAATTTTCGGCTCGGTTCCCGATTTGCGTACCAAAACCTTGCCTTTACCGGCAACCGTCTGCTCCGCCTGGTGAATGGCCGCCTGAAATTCCGGCAGCTCAAATGCTGCCAGCATCGCCTCTTTCGTTGCAAATTTGCTGTCGGCACGAAGACGCAGCATCGGTTCAAACAGAGGAAACAGTTCGCTCATTTTTTTGCCGCTCTTGAGCAACCCCTGCGCCAAAACCAGTGCCGCCGTCATGGCGTCGCCGGTTTTGCCGTAATCAGACAAAACCATATGTCCGGATTCCTCACCGCCGACATTGGCTCCGTGTTTTTTCATCTCCTCAATAACATAGCGCTCGCCCACAGCCGAACGGACACATTGAATGCCGCAGCCGTTCAAAAATCTGTCTAAGGCCGGGTTGGACACAATTGTCGCTACCACGGTATTACCGCGAAGTTTTCCTTCCTCTTTCAAACATTTTCCCAGAAAAGCAATAATCTGGTCACCGTCCAAACGGTTACCCTGTTCATCACAAACGATAATCCGGTCACCGTCGCCGTCAACTGCTATACCCAGCTGGGCATGTGCATTTTTAACCGTCTCAATCATCTTTTCCGTATGCTGGGAACCACAGTTCAAGTTAATGTTTTTGCCGTTCGGTTCATTGCCGATAACAATAATCCCCGCTCCCAGAGACTTAAACACTTCCGGCAGAATTTTTGAAAAGACGCCGTTGGCACAGTCCAAAACAACCCGCAGCCCTTTAAGCGGCGTTTCGCCGTTTGCGGCCTTCAATGCCTTGTCAACATATCCGGCCGCAGCATCGGGAACCGCCTCTGAAACGCCGATTTCATCAGGATTAAGTTTAAAATCGTCGGCCGCAATCGCCGCTTCAATCCGGGCCGTTTCCGCATCGGAAAACTTATCCCCATCGGCATTAATCAGTTTAATTCCGTTGTCCTGATAAGGGTTATGGGAAGCGGTAATCATCACCGTCATGTCAACACCCAGCGACGGCGTCAGCATGGTCGCCGCCGGCGTCGGAATAACACCGAGTTTCAGAACCGTAACACCGGCGGCATTAAACCCGGCCGTCAGCGCGGCCTCAAGCATTTCACCGGAAATCCGCGTATCTCTGGCAACGGCAGCCCGCCGTGTTTTGCGGCAAATCAACTGCCCGGCGGCCATACCGAGTTTCAGTGCAAATTCCGCCGTCATCGGATAAACATTAGCCACACCGCGCACACCATCCGTGCCGAATAATTTATTTCCCATGTCAAACTCCTCAACCTGATAAAACATAAAAATCATCATAGTCGCCGAGTCGAAAAGTACAAGCCCTAATCGGCAGATATCAACTTCAACAGATGTGACCGAATGTTACAGATTGACAATCAGCAACGATTCTTTTATCCTCATCTCAAGAGCTAGAAACTCTGCTACAAGAATCCCACCAATGTGGGAGTCCGTCCGAATATATTGAATAGGCGGGCAGTTTCTTGTAGGCTGTTTCTAGCTCCCACGCTTTAATTTTAGAAAAAATTTACAAGGAAAAATCATGTCAAAAATCAATAACATTCGTAAAGACTTCTTTCTCCAATTCGGTGAAGAGTTGTTTAAACTGCGCCGGGAACATAAACTTAACCTGCTGGAACTCAGCCAAAAGACCGGTATCAGAATGGCGAAATTAGACCTGATGGAAAGAGGAAAAGCTAAAGAAATTTAGCTCTTTTGCAAACTGCTGGCTTTTTATAACAAACTCATCAAAATAGAACTGGTGGAATAAGCGTACTCACCGCGGGGATAATTAACACATGTCATCACAAGGTTTGCGGTAAAGAGATTTTATCAAAGCGGTGTTTCGTCACGATGTTCCCTGTAATGGCAAAAATAACTGTCATGCCTACGCAAGGAACACGTGTATCAGGCATCTAAAAAAATAATGTCATAGCGAGCTTTGTGAGACATAGCGAAGTAATTTTAAGCGACGTTCAAAACCGCTGATTTAGGCTATCATATGAGGGAAATAATAGAAATTTAGGGAGAAAAAACGCAGCGTACAAATTAGTACGTGAGTATTTTTTCTCCCCGACAATTTCGTATCAGTTACTCATAGAATAGTCTAGATTTCGGGAATGGAAGACTGCGTCCTCTTCCCCTCCTCCACCGGACACTCGGCAGACTTGTCAATCTTCTCCCCTGCAATAACCTGCTTTATTTCATCGCCGGTCAGGGTTTCATATTCAATGAGGGCTTCGGCCAGCAGGGTCCACTCCTTTTCTTTTTCTTTAAGGAGTTTTTTGGCGCCTTCATAACCTTCGGTAACCAGACGCTTAATCTCCGCATCGACCAGGCGGGCGGTTTCTTCGCTCATATTCTGGTTCTGGGTAACGGATTTGCCTAAAAAGACCTCGCCGGAATTTTCAGCATATAACACCGGACCGAGCGCATCGCTCATTCCCCATTCGGTAACCATTGAACGTGCCAGATTGGTTGCCATCTGAATATCGCCGGAAGCTCCGGAAGTAACGGCATCATAACCAAACTTCATTTCTTCGGCCACACGGCCGCCCATCGCCACAATCAGACGAGACATCATCTGCTGGCGGGTAATGGAATAACGGTCTTTCTCCGGCAGCTGCTGAACCATACCCAAAGCCCGGCCGCGCGGAATAATCGTCGCTTTGTGAATAGGGTCGGAACCCTCGGTATATAAACTGCAAATGGCGTGGCCGGCTTCATGGTAAGCGGTATTCATCTTTTCCCGGTCATCCATTGCCATCGACTTGCGCTCGGCACCCATCAAAACTTTGTCTTTTGCCTCGTCAAAATCTTTCAGCGTTACCTTGCGTTTGTTCTTACGGGCAGCCAGCAAAGCGGCTTCGTTAACCAAATTGGCCAAATCGGCCCCCGAGAAACCGGGCGTACCGCGGGCTACCGTGGTCAGATTAACGTCTTTTGCCAGAGGAACTTTTTTGACGTGAACCTTCAAAATTTCTTCCCGTCCCTTGATATCCGGATTGGAAACCGTCACCTGACGGTCAAAACGCCCCGGACGCAGCAAAGCCGGATCCAAAACATCGGGACGGTTGGTCGCCGCAATCAAAATTACGCTCTGATTATCATCAAAGCCGTCCATCTCCACCAGCAACTGGTTCAGCGTCTGTTCGCGCTCGTCATTACCGCCGCCCAAACCGGCACCGCGATGGCGGCCGACCGCGTCAATTTCATCGATAAACAGCAAGCAGGGCGCATTTTTTTTGGCTTGGGCAAACATATCCCGCACCCGGGAAGCACCGACGCCGACAAACATCTCAACAAAATCCGAACCGGAAATAGAAAAAAACGGAACATTGGCTTCACCGGCCACCGCTTTGGCCAGCAGGGTTTTACCCGTACCCGGAGGGCCGACCATCAGCACACCCTTCGGAATACGTCCGCCCAGCCGCTGAAATTTGCTGGGATCTTTTAAAAAGTCGATTATCTCTTCCAGTTCCTGTTTTGATTCGTCACAGCCGGCCACATCGGCAAAAGTCACTTTTTTATTATTCTCAATCAGCCGTGCCCGCGATTTACCGAAACTCATCGCCTTATTATTGCCGGAACTGGCCTGCCGCATAAAATAAACCCAGACGCCGATGAGCAAAATCATCGGAAACCAGGAAATCACAATTCCCCAGAAAGTGTTGGACGAAGTGTCTTCCGGCTGAGCCTCAACCTTCACGCCGTTTTTGCGCAGCGTTTCCACCATCGTCGGATCATAAGGCGCATAAGTGTAAAAATTCCGTCCGTCCGTCAGCTTGCCTTCAATATTGGCACCGGCAATCGTCACCTCGGAAATACGCTTGTTTTCCGCTTCATTCATAAACTCGGAAAAAGCCAAATCGGCATAATTGGCCTTTTTGGCGGTTTCGCTGAAATGATTCATCAGTGAGGAAAGCAGCAAAATAGCCACCAGCCAGACAATAATATTTCTTCCTGAACTCATTTGTGATTCCTTAAATTAGAAATGTAACTTAATTATATATAGGGTGAAGCAGGCTAAAACTCAATAGGCATTTTGTTTTTCACCAAAGCGACCCGTAGTTTGTAAGGCAATTCCTGCCGGGCATATTCCGGAAAAATACGGATAAAATCGGCCCAGACATTTCGGGGCATCCGTCTTTTCAGTTTCAGCTCCGGAATAATCCAGACTTTGCCTTTAGAAGTAAAAATCTCACAGTTTCCCAACGTTGCTCCGCGAAAAGCCTCTCCAACTGCAGGAGACAAGAGTCGCCTCATCAGGCGCTCCACATCTTCCGCCCGCGGCGTATAAGATCTCTGCCCGATTTCCTTAATCAGCTGCCGCAGCACCTGATAGACAATTTCCTCGTGTTCCTCCCGCAACCCGCGCAATCCCAGACTGACACCAGCGCCTTCCCAATAAAGAACATTGTTCTGAATGAATATTTCCGTCTGCCGGCAGATATAATCCCGGCTGCGCGACAACACCCGCATGGTTCCCGCAATCCGCCCGGTCGTAATTCCGGCCATTTCTTCCATCAACGGCAAAAGTTTGCGTACCCGACAGCGCAGAAAATCATCGCTCTGATTGCTGGGGTCATCCACCCATTGAACTTTCTGCATGTGAAGATATTGCTTTAATCTCTCAGCCGGAACCTCCAACAAAGGGCGAACAATCTTCAGCCCGTTCAATCTGCTCACCGCAGCCATGCCGCACAAACCGGTCAGGCCGCTGCCGCGCTGCAAACGAATAAGAAAAGTCTCGGCCTGGTCCTGCTGATGATGCGCCATACACAAAGTCTCCACACCGTGCTCATGACACCAAGAGCATAAAAGCGCATACCTGGCGGTTCGCGCCGCTTCTTCCACCCCCGAACGGGGCTTGTCGCCTTGCCAAGTCAAAATATGATGTTCTATTCCCCGCGCAGCGGCCACCCCGGCAACATATTCCGCTTCCGCCCGGGATTCCTTCCGCAGACCGTGATCCACCGTTAAAGCCGCAACTCGGCGTCCCAAAGACCGCAACAGCTCATCCATCAACAACAGTAAAGCCAGAGAATCAGCTCCGCCGGATACTCCAACCGCAACCACATCTCCGGTTATTTCTGATAAATTGATAATATCTTTTAAATTTGTCATTATAATTAAAACTAAAAAAGTTTGAATAGTGCGTGCAACCAGAGTAATTTCTAACGGTGAAAAAATTTTAGTGTACACAGAAGTACATGAATTTTTCGAAACCGTGTAAAATTGCTCTAGTTGCCAGCTAAACTGACTTTTATTTGCATTTGAGTTTGTCAGCCTCAGCCTTGGCCTTCGCCAATAAAGATTTGTCAGCCTTGGGAAACTCCTCGGCAACATTGGTTAAAGCCGTACAGGCTTCGGTTTTCTTATTCAGCTGGTTCATGGACATGCCGAGCTTATAAAGGCTTTCCGCCCCTTTGGCTCCGTCTTTGTACTTTTCATAGCCTTTACCGAAAGCAACTGCCGCTTTGGCATAATTTTTCTGGCTGTAATAAACCTCGCCCAACCAATATTGGGCATTTGCCGCCAATTTATCTGTGGAGAAACGGTCAAGAATCAAATTAAAATTCTGCTCGGCTTTGGCGGTATTTCCGGCATTAAAAGCCTCCAGACCTTCCTGATAAATTTTATTGACGTCCTGTCCTTCAACCGGCGCCAGATCGCCGCCTTTAATTGAATCACCGACCAAAGATTTCGGCGCATTTTCGGCTTTCGGAGCATCAAACTTGGCCGTTTTGGCTTTTGTACCCGCTCCGCCGTTGATAGGCTTTCCTTCAATCATCTTTATCCGAACGTCAACATCCTTGTTAACCATGTCCAGACGGTCATTCAGCGTTTTAATTTTATATTCCAGTTCTTCGATTTTGCCGTTCATATTGCGCATCTGCTCCTCAAAATCGCTCATACGAACCAGAATATCCGACGATTTTCCGGCCGGAACATTGCTCTGTTCGCGATACATCTGGCGCTGCAACACCTCCAGATCTTCGCGCAGGTTGTCAACATCTGTCTGGTAAGCATAACCGCCGGCCGCCTGCACTTGCGGCGCCGCAAGCCATAAACTTAAAATCAATCCGGAGAATTTTAATTTATTCATCGAGAACACCCTTACAAAAATTAAAACATCATTGTTTTGTAATGTAATACCAAAACAAGATAAGCTCAAGCCTTAAACATCATGTATCCCAAAGCCCTAAAAAAAGCGCACCCCTTTCGGAATGCGCCTTAAAACCTGTACTTCTAAAGGAGGTATTAGTTACCAGCTTTAACAACGGTTACAGCACGACGGTTTTGAGCCCAGGCAGCTTCATTGTTGCCCAGAACGGCCGGACGTTCTTTACCATAAGAAATGGTAGAGATTCTGTCAGCAGCGATACCCTGAGAAATCAGGTACTGTTTAACAGCGTTAGCGCGGCGTTCACCCAAAGCTAAGTTGTACTCTCTGGTACCTCTTTCATCGCAGTAGCCTTGAACGATTACGTTAACTTCGTTGTGTTTTTTCAGCCATTTAACCTGGGTCTGCAGAATTTCGGCAGAGTTGTCGGTAATCGCAGAGCTGTCGAAAGCAAAGAATACTCTGTCTTCGGCATTAGCCATGAAGTCACGAGCCAGTTTTGAATCGCATTCAGCGCCGCCGAACATGCCGCCCAAAGAGGAACAGCCGGATAAAACAACGATTGCAGCGAATAAACTTAAAAGTTTTTTCATTTTATTATTCTCCATATGGGTTACTTATTTAATTGCTAAACAACTAATACAGTTCTAACTTAACAACAAAAATTTAATTTTCAATAACAAAAAGACTTTGAAGTTAAAAAAATTATCAAAACCCGGAGATTTCCGACAATCAAAAGAATCTAAAAAAACAAAAGAGCCACTGTTATGGCTCTTTTGCATAAGGATGAAAATCTCAATCAACCAATTCAAAGTTTTCCTCTTTGAAATCGACCACGCAGGGAATGCCGCAGTTATAATCGACCACCAAAACTTTTTTGGACAGTCCCTGCGTATTTTCCACCAGGCCGACCAGCTGAGACCAGACTTCATAATCACGCCCGGCAAGAAAATATCCGCGGGACTTGTCACAGTGATAAACACATTTCTTCACGTCGCTGATTTCTTCCAGCCGGTGTTCCTGCCGCAAACGCACCATAAATTGCTTAACGGCTTCAGGATGACGCCATTCCGAATTCATCAGAACCAGCTCAAAGCGGTCGTCTTCTTTCATCTGATAAACATTCGCTTCACACAGGACAAGGTCGTCCGGTGCCGTTTTCACGTCGCTTTCAGGTTTCACCAGCAAAGCACCGTAACCGCGCTTTTCACTGCTGAACAAACCGTTTGACGAATGAGGACGATAGCCCTGTATAAAAATTCCCGGCACCAAATCAGCTTTTTGCTTAAGTCTTCCCGCAAGAATACCGGCAACGAAATAAAAACCGACCGGAATAATTTTGCTTTGGCGGATTTTGGGCCACATGCTGCAACTTTCAAAAACCGCGAGATCCGAACTTCCCTGAGAACATCTTGCTCCCGTCAGGAATTTTTCTGTCTGTGTCATAAATACTGTTTTTTTAGAGGTTAATAATTCAAGTTAATTATACAAATTTAATCGATTTATAACCGCATAAACCAACAATGTCAATGTTTTCCGCACCATCATTTGACAAATTTAAACAAATAAAACCGGCAAGCGTCATCGCTGCCGGTCTTTTCGTGCCTTTTCATCAAATCAGAATATGATACATTGCATAAAGTTTCTTGGCTTCCGCACAAAGGCGGTCTGCCTGAAGCTGCACATTCGCCAGCTCCTGATGAACTTTGGTAATCGCCAACGGCTGCGATTTTTCAAACGCCGGCAGCCAGTCGATAAACAGTCGGTAATTAGCGCCGCAAGCCGGAGAAGCCAAGGCATATTTCACTTTTGCCGCCATTAAGTCGGCAAAAGGAAATTTCAAACAGAGCAGGCCGCTTTCCAACTGTTTGCTCATGTTCGGCGAATACAATGCCGCTTCAATCTGGGTGTTCCAGCCGCTGTCTTCCCGTTCGGTCAATTCCTTTGCCAAAACCAGAAAATCACGGGCCAGCTCCTTAATTCTGAACAATTCCTGATTATGTTCCAGCAGCACAAACAGTTTTTCCAGCTCATAATCGTTGTAATTGCGGGCATCTTCCAGAAAATCCCCGACGAAGGCATTTAACAAATCCTGCTTCAGAAAATGAACAATTTCCGCCCACGAAGCCGGACTGTTTTCCGTTACGATATTCTGACGCTTTTTAAAAGTCAGAAACATATCGTCATTTTTCATTTTGCGATTAACGCTTAAAACCTTTAGTGCCGCATATTGGCTTTCAAATTGTCTGATATTCATAAAAATAAAATTTAGGATTTTAACAAATCAAGCAAATGTTCACGCTCCGGCGTCTTGTCATAACTGTTCCGAGATGTCTGCACCACAGCGGACAAATGTTCCTTCACCGTCCTGATCTCAGCCTTTTCGTCTGCCAGTGCGACAAGCCATGAAACAAAAAAACACACGTCTTTTTCTCCCGCTTCCCGATATACATAGCGAAAAACGCTCTCGCAATCCAAAATACCGGCAACGGCGGCTGCCTTGCCGCGAATATTCATGTCCCCGTGCAAAGAAACTTTGCCGAACAGACGCAGCAATTCTTTTTCACACCCGCTGCACAGAAAGGGATACTCCCCGAACAACTCCAGCAGCGCACTTAAACAAGGCAGTGAGACATCATACTTTCCCGGAATATAAGCGGACAATTTCCGCAAACCGCAGTTTAAACGGCTTTTGTTCTTTTGCAAAGCTTTCTTCTTGACGGCATCCGTCTGCAGAGCGGCATCCTGTTTCAAACTGTTTACCGCCGCCAGATAACCGCCGTATTGCTTTTTCCAATCTCTGATATCCATAAAATTAATAATTTAAAGGTCTATAATAGTAAAAATATTTCCCCTTTTAACACCCGTGACAGATTTTGTCAATTTTCAAAAACAACCCGATTTAAACTGAAAAAGGAGAAAATCGCATAACGATTTTCCCCTTTTCAGCTCAAAACGAGTTAACGATGCTTAGCAGGCTTTGCAGCAGCAGGCACTGTTATGGCTGGCGTTTTCAACAGCCTTTTTCTGTCCCTTCTGTTTAACCGCAGCCTGAGCAGCAGCCAAACGGGCAACCGGAACACGATAAGGCGAGCAGGAAACATAGTCCAAACCGACGGCATTGAAGAACTCAATGGACTTCGGATCACCGCCGTGTTCACCGCAGACACCCAGATGCAGATCCGGATTGGTTGCGCGGCCTTCAACGGCAGCACGGCGAACCAGTTTGCCGACGCCGTCAACATCGATGGAAGCAAACGGATCAGCAACATAAACGCCTTTGGCTCTGTATTCGTCAAGAATAGCACCGGTATCGTCACGGCTCATACCCAAAGTGGTCTGGGTCAGGTCGTTGGTACCGAAACCGAAGAACGCGGCAGACTGGGCAATTTCTTCAGCCATCAGTGCAGCTCTCGGCAATTCAATCATCGTGCCGACCAAGTAGTCAATCTTCTTGCCTTTTTCAGCGAAGACTTTTTCGGCGGTCGCATCGATAACGGCTTTAACGATATCCAGTTCTTTCTTGGAACCGATTAACGGAACTTCGATTTCCGGAGTAACTTTAATGCCGGCATCCTGGCATTCCAGAGCAGCCTCCAGAATAGCGCGGGTCTGCATTTCGGCAATTTCCGGATAGGTAACGGCCAGACGGCAGCCGCGGTGACCCAGCATCGGGTTAGCTTCATGCAAAGCATTGGCGCGGTTTTTAACCTGTTCCAGAGTCATACCCATCTTGTCAGCCAGTTCTTTCATTTCGGCATCAGTATGCGGCAGGAACTCATGGAGCGGCGGGTCCAGCAAACGAACGGTTACCGGCAGTCCGTCCATAATTTTGAACAGATCTTTGAAGTCCTGTTTCTGGTAAGGCAGCAGCTTAGCCAAAGCGGCACGGCGGCCTTCTTCGTTCTCGGACAAAATCATCGCGCGCATATCCGGAATACGGTCTGCGTCAAAGAACATGTGTTCGGTACGAGCCAAACCGATACCTTCGGCACCGAAGTCACGGGCAGTCTGCGCATCTTTCGGCGTTTCGGCATTGGCACGAACGCTCATGGTGCGGATTTCATCAACCCAGCTCATCAGCTTACCGAAGTTGCCGGAGTTGGTATCAGCCTTAACCGTCGGAATTTTGCCTTCGATAATCTGGCCTTTGGCACCGTCCAGAGAAACCCAGTCGCCTTCTTTGACAACAACGCCGGACTTGGTAGCCATGGTCTTCTTGGCATAATCAATGGTAATATCCGTTGAACCGGAAACGCAGGGAGTACCCATACCGCGGGCAACAACGGCAGCGTGAGAAGTCATACCGCCGCGAGCCGTAATAACACCCTGGGAAGCATGCATACCGCCGATGTCTTCCGGAGAAGTTTCGTTGCGGATAAGAATAACTTTTTCGCCTTTGGCAGCCCAGGCTTCGGCATCTTCAGCATTAAAGACGGCACGGCCGACGGCAGCTCCCGGAGAAGCCGGCAAACCGGTGGCAATAACTTTTTTCTCGGCTTTCGGATCAAGCATCGGGTGCAGCAGCTGGTCTAACTGGTCGGCACCGACGCGCATGATAGCCTCTTCTTTATTCAGCAGGCCTTCTTCAACCATTTCAACGGCCATGCGAACGGCTGCGGCAGCGGTACGTTTACCGTTTCGGCATTGCAACATCCACAGTTTGCCGTGTTCAATCGTGAATTCCATATCCTGCATATCTTTGTAGTGGTCTTCCAGCTTATTGCGGACATCAACCAATTCCTGATACAGGTGCGGCCATTTTTCTTCCAGAGAAGTGCCGTCGCCTTTGGAAGCCATCGGCTGCGGCGTACGAATACCGGCCACAACGTCTTCACCCTGAGCGTTAACCAGATATTCGCCGTAATAAACGTTTTCACCGGTAGCCGGGTCGCGGGAGAAGCAAACGCCGGTAGCGCAGTCATCGCCGGCATTGCCGAAGACCATGGTCTGAACGTTAACGGCAGTACCCCAGTCGCCCGGAATATTGTTCAGTTTACGATAGGTAATTGCGCGGGCAGCCATCCAGGAACCGAATACGGCACCGATACCGGCCCACAGCTGATCCCAAGGATCCTGCGGAACAACTTTGCCCAGTTTCTGGCCGATTTCTTTATATTCTTTAACCAGTTCTTTCAAATCTTCGGCCGTCAAATCGGTATCAGATTTGTAACCTTTGGATTTTTTCATATTTTCCAGAGCTTCTTCATAGAGGTCCAGATCAGCGCCCAGAACAACGTCGGAGAACATCTGCAGGAAACGACGGTAAGAGTCGTAAGCGAAACGTTCGCTGCCGGAAGCTTTTGCCAAAGCCTTAACGGTTTCGTCATTCAAACCGAGGTTCAAAACGGTATCCATCATACCCGGCATGGAAACGCGGGCACCCGAACGAACCGAGAACAGCAATGGGTTGTTGGCATCGGCAAATTTTTTGCCCATGACTTTTTCAACTTCGGCCACGGCGGCTTTTACCTGATCTTTCAGGTCAGCCGGATAGGTGTGGTCGTTGTTGTAATAATATGTACAAACTTCAGTTGTAACCGTAAATCCCGGAGGAACGGGCAAACCGACGACATTCATTTCTGCCAGGTTAGCACCTTTACCGCCGAGGAGATTTCTCATGCTGGCATCGCCTTCCGCTTTGCCGTTACCAAATGTATATACCCATTTACTCATGGTTTGTTTAAGCTCCTATAGCTGTTAAAGTTAAAAACACGGATTCGCCGGAAAGATATTCTGTCAACCTGACCAAAGCTTTTTAAGGAGCGCCTGACTTTTCCACGATTCGGAAAAGACAGACACCGCAAAATCAGCGGACAGCAAGGGACAGAAGCCGTTACGGCTCACCCACTGAAACTGCCGCGAATTTATAACAGATTGCGTGATTCTTCAAGCAAAAAATGCTAACCCCCCGATTCTACCCACAAATTTAAAATTCCGTCATTGCCTGTCTTCTCTCAAATTATCACGACAGATATTTTTCATTACTGTCCCTGCAAGTGTCTTTTTTGCTGCTGTCATGCCCTGGCTTTTTTTATTGTTGTCATGCTCCGGCTTGACCGGGGCATCTCCCGGCACCTTTCTCTCTGTCATCTATTGCCTCACCCGCCGGGTGCGGCTTGACCGGGGCAGCTTCAATCCGGATTACCCGATCAAGTAGGGTAATGACAGTAAGGAAAGCAAATCGGGTAATGACTATAAAATAAAAATCGTCATGCCCTGGCTTTTTTTGTTGTTGTCATGCTCCGGCTTGACCGGGGCATCTCCCGGCACCTTTCTCTCTGTCATCTATTGCCTCACCCACCGGGTGCGGCTTGACCGGGGCAGCTTCAATCCGGATTACCCGATCAAGTCGGGTAATGACAGTAAGGAAAGCAAATCGGATAATGACTGCAAATGGAAGCCGCCATTGCAAAAAGCCGAACGGCAAAATAAAACACTCAGTCCTGCCGGCTGAACCCCGGCTTCATATACTTGAACGGATGCATCACACTGTCGGCCGCCGCACGCCGGCGCGCCTCAACTCCGGCATACAGAGCCGTCCGCAGGGAATCTTTGTGCTTTTCAAAAGCAGCCCGCAGTTCGCCTTCCCGCGCCGTCATCAAATAAGCCGCCGCCCGGTTGGTTTCCTCCCGCAGCAAACGTGCCTGCCGCAGCGATTCCGCCATCCGCAGCCGCCGGAAGTCCTTTTCAAATTCCTTTGTCGGATAAGCCGACCGACGCTGCATTTTCTTTAAAACTCCCATTTTGGTTTTAATCAGGCTGCTTTTAAACAAAACCTCGCGCCGCAGTTCATCATCGCTTTTGCGCCATAAATCTCCGTTTTCCCCGTAACGGCTGCATTTGTAAATTTCCAAACAAAGCCAACCGTAATATTCCCGGTTGGTTTTCAAAAAAGCCTCGCTGTAAACCGTATCCTGTCCGGCCGCCAACTCATTCTTGCGGCACTCAATTTGCCGAAAGCCGGGAAGTTTCGACTTATTTTGCCTTTGTGCCAGCCAGCGTTCCCCTGCTGCCCGCACCGTATCCGCCGTCAGGCTGTCCAAACGATAAGCTGCAAATTTTGCCGAGTCGGGATTTTTAAACGGCAAAGCGTCAATCGCCGCCAAATCGGCTGTTTTTACGCCCTCCGGCGTATATTCATCCATTCGGAAAGGCTTTTGAGTCAAATTTTGGGGATTTTCCTTAATCTGCCGCCGGGTCAGCTGCTGCCATTTGGCCTCGTTGAACCGATAGCCCGCACCAAAGGCCGCAACCAGCCCCAAACCGATGACCGCCCGTTTCAAACAAGGGCTTCTGAGTTTACGTAATTTCTGCATCTTTCCGTTCCGCCGTAACAAATTTTATCACTTGCCGCCACTATAATTCCGTTTCATCACGGATTCAACTTATTTTGTCATCTTTTTGACAAATTTTTATTTTTTCCGCGGTCTCCAGGCGCAAAAACCTGATTCCGCCGCCACTTTCAGAGATTCCAAGGCCTTGAACAACGTTCACGCAGCCCACGCAGCCAGACTCCTTTATTCTGCTTATTTTCAAGCGCTTATGGCTTATTTTCAAAGTTTTTTGCACGAATTTTATTGTTTGTTAAGCAATTTTGTGATATAGTGATAATTGACAAAATAAGCATTATATTCTATTACATTGAAAATTATTCTCCGAGAATGAAAAAACAAACATAATTGAAAGCTGTAAAAGGGTTTTTAATTTAATGTTTTGCTGATTCTTAAAAATTCTCAATGTACTGGAAAAAAATATCTTGGTTCTCAGTTACGACTGCCCAGAGCCTAATTTTTCATCCGCTTACAGCAAATTTGCGGGAAACAACAAAGTAAAAAATAAATAAAAAAAAATATCCAAGTATGAAAAATTTAAAAAACTTTGCAGCTGCAGCCATCATGATGGTTCTCTGCGCCGCCTTGAGTGTTCTGACTTCTTGCTCCGGTTCTGATATGGACATGGACGAACGTCAAGAACCTATCAAACCCGAAGTAAGCACAAAAGTGGACGATACTTATATCAACCACGACTGGGCTGAAAAGGAAAACAGTTTTGTGGATGAAGCAACTTCGGTTACTAAGTACACAGACCTTGGCCAGCAGAAATCTTTCGAGATTGAGCTGCCTGCTACAATCAACTGGACAGTTGAAGAGGTACTCCGTGCATCTAAGACTTTCAACGCCGCAGAGGTAACTCTTGGCGAAGAAGTTGAAGACATTGTTGATGAGAAGTCGCTCCGCGATACTCTCGTTTTCAGCCACGACAGAGTTATCACTGAAAAGTTTGCCGAGACTTCAATTGAGATGAACACGCGCTGGTTAAACGGCCATGTATTCATCGCAGGCGAAAAATCTCAGCTCGCTTATGTCAGCATTGACTCAATCAAGGCAATGCCGGAGCAAACAACCGTGAAGTTCATCGAAATGGCCGACGAAGCCAATAAGATTGAACGCGATTCTTTCTATATGCCTCACAAGGCATACTACACGGAATATTCAATCCGTGGAAAGAAAAACATCGTGAAAGACTTCACAGTTGCCGGAACTTTCTTGTTCAAACAGGAAAGTGAAGAGCCGGAAGAACCGGGAAAAGAAACAATCGAAGACGCTGAATATGTAAATCGTTGGTTTGACATGGACGAGAAGAAGTCTTACATGACTTTGAATTGCACATGGAATAACGGTGAAAAAGAACAGTTAACTTTCTGGGTTTCTATGCCTTTCGGCTGGGAATTCCCGAAAGAATGGTCGAAAAATGTTTCTTCAGAGGGGCCGTCAAAGTTTGTCAGCCTTGTTCAGGATGCAAATCCGAGCATGACTGAATTTGCTGAGGTTAAAAATACGAACGAAACAAACGGTATGGAACACGGCATCGTGTATCGCCGTAAAATTTCTTCCAAAACTAACTTCAAATTCACAGACTTTGATGAAGTATTAAGCTCCTTCCACCATGAATCTTACATCAAGATTAATGGCAAGGACTTCCAGTTCTTGAGCCCGAGCGAGTCTATCGCACAAGGCGTTCACGCTCAGAACACGACCACAAACGGCAACATCTCAACTGAGAAGAATACCGTTAAGGCTGAAATCACTTTCAACCAGCAGCTCTTCCACGCTTCTGGCATCGTGAATATTCTGCGTGAGAACAAACAAGAACCGGTTGACCCGACCCCGGATCCCGATCCAGATCCTACTCCTGACCCGGAACCTGAAAACCCGACACCCGACAATGAAACTATTCCCAGCGAATGGGGAGAAATCACCGGCGTTGTTGGTGTAACTCGTATTGTGGAAACTATCGGTAACAACGACTACTGGCACACTTGTCTGACTCTTCGGACAACTAAAGGCCAAATCCGCGTTATCGACAAGAACTGGAAAACCGTTACCAACGCGTTCATGAGCTTTGACCAGATCTACGACGACAATCGTATGACTTCCGGAGCTTATCGCAACGGTACAGTTTACCCCGCAATGGTTACAATTGACGGCAATGGTTGGGTGTACACCGCTGAAACTAAGACAGGAATCAACTTTGCAGTCAATATGACTGATCAGCGTGCTGTTACCGGTGGAATCAAAAACTTCACCAAAGACAACACCGCAAAGCCGACCCCGTTGGTACAGTACAACAGCGAATTCAAAACAGTGAACGGTAAAAAGATTCTGACCGTGACCTGCTACAATGTAGACGATAAGGTGACTGACATTTTCACCATCAACTGCATTCTCTAAAGAATCAAAAAAACAAACAAATTAAATAACCCGTCCCGGCCCCCTAAAAAGCCGGGACACAATACTTACAATTATGACAACTTCCAAATTCAATACAGTAGTTATCGCTGCCATCGCAGCTGTTTTCTCATTCGTTTTCGGCGCAACTAACGTTAACGCCCAGTCATTAACCCAAACTCAGTTGGATTCTCTGAATATGCTCAACATCAGAACTATTCAGGCTTCCATATCCGACAAAGCCCATAAGGGCTTTAAATGGATGTCGGAAGGCAAAGCCACATCAAACAAGATTGAAGTGACAAACCGCCGCGGTTTCCTCATCGGAGCTGAAGCAGGATATAACTTCAACCATGGCTACGAAGCCGGTTTGAAGGTAGGTTACCAAGGAGCAGGGTTACGTTGTTTCTCTCCCGAAGCCTTTGCATATGCGGGGCAGGTTGATGTTGACGGACAGAGCTATACCTCTTACGGTATTGAAGCTCGCGCCAACTTCGAAGTAGGAAATGACGCATTCAAAGTATTTGCTGGCCCGACAGCCGGTTACAAATACTTCACCGTTGATACCGGAGTGATGTTTGATGACGAACAACGTAATCACAATCAGCACTCTAACGCCTTCACAGTTGGCGTAAACGGCGGTGTAAAAATCAAGATTGGTCACACCACAAAGAGACCCACAGTGTCTCTGTACGGTAAAGACGGACAAAAGCATGCTAAAAAAGCATACTCCGTAAAGAACCCAATCTACCTGACTATTTCCGGTTCTTACCGCGCTTATAACGTGGACAAACCGGGAAACATAACAGTAAAGGTACACGAGACAGGTGTTAAAGCCAGCCTCACTTTCCTGTTCTAAAAGTCAGAAATTTTTAACTTATTATTCTATCTCGAGATATACAACGGCGGGGGCTTAGGCTCCCGTCGTTCCTTTTTAAATCTTCCCCGTCATCTTTCCCCTTTGTTGCCATTCTGCACCCTCCCTGTCATTATCTGCCCATTCTATTCCGTCCCAACCATTATCAGCCCTTTCTCTCCTGTTGCTGTTATTATTCGCCCGTCCTGCTCTGTTCCCGTCATTATCCGGCTTGACCAGGGCACCTTCAAAACATAAATAAAAACTGTCATTATCCGGCTTGACCGGATAATCTATGCCACAGAGTATCATCTTATCTGCCGCCTATTACCTCATCCGCCGAATACAGCTTAATCAGAGCAGCTTCAATTTGGATTGCCCGATCAAGTCGGGCAATGACAATAAATAGAAGCAATCACAGCCCTTTCACTCCTGTTCCTGTTACTATTCGCCTGTTCTGCTCTGTTCCCGTCATTATCCGGCTTGACCGGGGCACCTTCAAAACATAAATAAAAACTGTCATTATCCGGCTTGACCGGATAATCTATGCCATAGAGTACCATTTTATCTGCCGTCTATTGCCTTCCCCGCCGGGCATTGACTCACCAGCCGGGTATGCCTCACTCGCCGGGTGCGGCGATACCGGATAATCCACTCCTCCCGCCGCAGCCTCTCCCGTTTCCCCTGAGACATTTGTCTTGATTTTGTCAAACATTAACGGAATAAATTCCGCAAAATCCGATTGTTACAATTTCGTTAAAATTATAAATATCGCCTTTTTCGCACAAGTTTTTATTGTAATTTGCACAAATCTGTAATATACTAAAAATCGACAAAATATACATTATGTCATCGTACAATGTTGTATATAATTAGGAAGGTAAAATAAAAGGGTGAAAACTTATATTTTATTTACTGGTCCGACTCACGATAGTTTCTGAACCGCAAATTCGGAAACCCTGCACTCTTGGCCCGCAAAGCCGAGTGTCTTTTCATTTTAAAAACAAATAATAATAACAAATAAAATCCTTTTAAAAATGAAAAAGTTAATCAATCTCGCAGTTGCAGCCATCATGATGACTCTCTGCACCGTGATTCTCGGAGCTTGCTCCGGCAGTGAAATCGAAGGCGACCAACCCGTTAGACCGGTCGACCCGACAGTAGATGAAGTGTTGCGCAACAACTGCACCGAAAATGTAGTTAACACCTACACTTCAGACAACGCCGAAATCAAAACCCGTTCGGTTGTTGTCCCCCAGGGCAATTATGAGGCTCTGATTTCAGCCAAATCCGTTCACCAGTTCATCGTTGACATCCTGTATAAGGAAGATGTTCCGGTGAAACAGGATTCCGTTGCTTACACCGTGACCAACACGGTTAAAGGCTACGGACTGAAAAAGACCCGTTTTGCCCGCTCGGCCAAAGTTTTCGAAACTTGGAAAGAAGAATCAAAAACTTTGGAAGACGGCCGCGTTGTCCGCGCTTACACCTTTAACGGTGAACAAGGCGGCGAAGTCTTCAAGCTCTCAACCATTGATGAACAGACTTGCTCAGACGAGTCTGTCACCATTCAGGGAGCAACGTTTGAAGACCTCTGCAAAAACCACTGGACCGACCGCAAATTGGTCAAAGTGGAACCTGTTTATTTGGAGCAGGATTCCGCAGACTACAAGTGGTATCGTATAGATTTTATCTTTAACGATGCGCTTGCTTACGGAACCGATTCCAAAGGCACCGACAACCGCAAGGTCGAATTCACCATGCACGGCGAAAAAGTCTGGATTGCCAAGGAAGGCACTAACCCGCCGATTCCTGACGATCCCGAAGAAGTGATTGCCTACACCGCCAAAGAGAAAGGTTTTGAATTCGTCAAGGATTCAATCTCAGCCGAAACCAGCCAGAAGATTACCGTATCCAAGGCTTGGATTCAGTTTGAAAAACTCCTCTCCACCGGCGAAACCAAACTTTCTTACCGCCCTGAAGTATTGCTTTATTGCCGCGTTGACACCCCGGCAATTCAGACTCCGGTTAACGTTTCTGATTTTGAAATCAAAAACCTGGAAGCTGAAAAATACAGCAAAATCGCATACGGAGATAAGGAAGAAAGAGGTAAAAACGTCTTCGTTCAGAAGTACGGCCAAAAAATAACCACCAAAACCAACAAGGCGCAATTCATTTTCGATGGCAAATCCGAAGAAGCAACCTGCGTTGACTCGCTCGGCATTGAACACCAATTTGAATTCCGCACATGGGACTTTGTGGACCTTGGCACCAAACTGACAGACATGGAACCGCAGGACGGCAAAGAACGCAAATTGCTGACGTCAACCATTTCAGCCACCTTTAACAAACGCAGCGCCGAATACAAAGGCGAAGCCGAGTTGATTAAGCTGAAAGACGGCCAAAAGAAAGCCGGCATTGACATCATCAACGAACGTCCGAAAATTGACGGCGACAAAGTGGTTATTGAGTTTGATAAGGAAAACAGATATAACGATGGTTCGAAAGACACCATCTTCAACCTGACCTTTGACCCGAACTACCGCGTGACCGTTGAAGACCCGATTGCCGTTAAAAACCGCGACTACGCCCGCAAGAGCAACGAAGCGGTGAAAAAACTGGTGAAGAAAGAAAAAACCGAAGTCGGAACTTTCACCTGGCAGGCTTGCCAATATTCAAACACCTTTGAATATGTCGGCTTCAACAATGCTTTACAGGCCTATGTACCTGAAAGCGTGCTGTACACCGACGAAGACGGCTTGTCAGACGAAGTGAAGATTCCGGCATGGACTCTGAACTGGGTTAAATTTGCAAAGAGCAGCAAAAACGAGGGCAACACGGAAAACCAGATGTATAGTGACACGATTCATTATCAGTTCAAGCTGGCTGAAACCGTTACCCCGATTAAGCCGAAGCAGCTGCTTCGCGCAACTCTGAGCGGAAGCGACCCGACTGACCCCAGTGCCATCCGTTATGAATATGGCCCCAAAGCTTACAAAAAAGTTGATGCACAGACTATCTTCGTTTATCGTGATAAATATGCGATTTATGATGACGGAACCAAGAAAGAAATTGGTCAGGTAGGACACAATGTTACTTTCTATGTAACTTCTCCCACCGATCAAGAAATCGTGGTTGACAATCTGAACATCAGCAAACTTGACCCGAGTTTCGGCAGCAATGTCAAAGGCAACGTTACCACGGACGGTCCGTACACCATTACGAACTACACCAAGGAAGCCGTTACCAAAACGCAAAAGTCAAATCAAGTTTTTGTAGGCCACAGCCAGGAAATCATCTACACCGACGAATTCGGTCAGGAGGTTGATTTCAATGTATTCGAATGGCAGTTCTCTGAAGTCAGCGGTATTTTCAGTGACTTGGCAAACGACGGTAACTATCAACGCAAGCTGTTCACTTCCACGATCAGCGGACGTTTTGTTGACGCAAACAATTACGTCGGCAAGGTTATCTTCAAAAAGTCTCAAACCGGTGGCGATGACAAAGACATCTCTTATTATATCTATTCCGACAAAGGAATGAGAGAGGTCGGCGACAGCACTTATACCTATATGACCCAGATTCCCGTTTACAAAGACGGCAGCAAAGGTGTCAGCAAGGAAATAGGTGTCAACATTGGCCGCAAGGCACAGGCTCCAGCTAAGCAAGTGAAAGAAGTCACAGACTTCAACATCACTGAAAGCTCTCCGAGCACAGGAAGCAAAACTTCCAACGGCAAAACCAGATATAACAAGGGCTTCAAGATCGAAGGTTACAGCACCAGCTATACCACTCGTTCAAACAAAGTTACTTATGTATTTGGTTTTGAGAGCGAAGAAGCTGTTTACATTGATGAATTCGGTCACGAAGAAGCCATGAAGCACAGCGATTGGAGCTTTGTAAACAAGAACATCAAGAGCGAAGCTCTTTCTGATCAGGACGGTTACAAACGTTACAGCTCTAATTCGACTATCGAAGCAAGCTACAACGGTGTTAAAACCACTTTGATCGGCGAAGCAGAACTCAAAATGAAAGCAGCGAAAACACTGAAGAGTGTTGAGTACGGAAACCACGGAATTGACTTTAAATCAGGCAACACTTGGAATGCATGGCAGGAATACACCAAAATCTATTCCGACAACAGCCGTGAAAATGCCAAGAAATCAGTTGACTTGAACTATATTGTCAATCCGCAGGCATCCAAGGACCAAATCGCCAGCGAAGCAAATGCGCCCTACACAGGTTTAACCTCTGGCAGCAGTAATTCAACCACCCGCAGCGGCGGCCAGAACATTACTGTCACGACAACAAACACGGTTTACACCGAAAACTACACCATTTTCAACGATACTTATACCGCCGTTTCTGAAAAGGCCGTATACAGCGAAGTTGAAGACGGCGTCGAAATCAAGTTTAACTTCGACTTTGTAGAAATCGGAAACGTGGCACACAGCAGCGACAACTTGAGCAATGCAAACCAGACTAAGGTTGTGGACGGTATCACTTACGATATCCATGCACATACCGGCGTTTTGGGTTACAGTGTTGCTTCCAAGAATTTCACTGCCACCTGCTACACCAACGTGTTAGTTGCCCAGCCGGTTAATCCGAACGTTCCCGAATCTTGGGGACGCGTGAAAGGCGTAGCCGGACACACTCTGGTCTTCGATCCTGACTTTGGCACTGACGGACGTTTCCGTGACTGCTGGGTCATCAATTTCGAAAACGGCAAATGGGTTGTGCTTGACAACGATTGGAATGACACTTCTTCTTTCTTCGGATGGGACAAGTGCTACAACGACAATCGTTTGCGCAGCGCTGTCAAGTTTGATGACGGAACTTACTTCCCCTCAACCTGCACCATTGACGGTACCGGTTGGAGCTACGTCGGAGAAAAAATCGGCGGCGGTTCTAAAGTTGTTGACATGTCTCAGCAAAGAGCTTTGTTAGCAGGTATTAAGAACTTTACCGGCGATTCAACCGCAGAGGTTACTCCCGAACGCGGCGGCTGGGGACAGGCTTCCGGCAACACGCTGAAAGTGTACACTAAGGATGGCCTTTTGGTTAAGACCATTATTACGAAATAAATAAAAGTTTAACCCCGCCCGCTTTAACCGGCCGGCGATAAAAGATTTTACCGATATGAACAAAAGGAGGATGCCGCCGTTTACCGGCCGCATCCTCTGAAATCCTGACAACGGCGGAGTACTTATGTCTCCGCCGTTTTTTTATGCCTTTCCGCCCGATAACAAAATTTTCCGAACTTTTAGACTAAAATAAATCTTTTTTACAATTTTAATCAGCTGTTAACCCCTTATGCTATATAAAAAAAGATATATTTTTGCAAAATAATGCTTGCTTTATTGAAAAACTTAGTGTATATTTGGACAAAATTTGAGTTTTTTATCTAACTTTTGGAGTTAAAAAATGAGCAACAAACTTTTATTGGCGGCTTCGGTGTTTGCAATTTCTTTATCCCTTGCAAACGCGGCATCTGCCTCTTGTGACGGCCCTTATCTGGCAGTACGCGGCGGCGTGACCAACCACAGCCTCGGCGATAAAGATGAGAACGTTGCTACAGACAAAAAATTAGACGTAGATGACAACGCCATGATGTTCAGCGGCGCCATCGGTTACCGCTGGGGATACTTCCGCGTTGAAGCAGAATATGTCTATCGCGAAGATACGGACGATTCCAACATCAAAGTAACTCCGGGTATTCATTCGGTTTTCGTTACTCAGCGCTCGGCGGAATTTTCCTCTGAATCATACATGGCTAACGTTTATTGGGATTTGTCTCCTTACACCATGTTCACCCCGTATATCTCCGGCGGTTTGGGTATCACCCGTCTGGAATACACTTTCAAAAATACCGGCTTGCCGAATGTTGAATATAAAGAAGACAATTTCACCTGGTCTGTCGGCGCCGGTTTATCGGCTCAGGTAACCACCCGCTTTAACATTGATGTCGGTTACCGCTACTACGATATGGGCGAACTGGCCGACGGTGACATTCACAACCATGAAGTCTATGGCGGTCTCCGCTACGTTTTCTAAACCATTCCCTCAGGAAACCAAAGGCCTCTTCTCGAGGCCTTTTTTAATATCAAACATAAATGCAAAATTTAAAAAGTACATACTGACAGAGCAGTCTCTGAGAGAAGACACTAGCTTATCACTTAAAGGATTGAACCAGCGACCCCGCCAACATATACCAGCCGTCCACCAACACAAAGAAAATAACTTTAAACGGCAGCGCCAAAACGGTCGGCGGCAGCATCATCATACCCATGGACATCAGAATTGAGGCAATCACCATATCAATCACCAAAAACGGAATAAAAATAAGAAAACCGATTTCAAAAGCCCGGCGCAGTTCGCTGATCATAAACGCCGGAATAGCCACTTTCAGCGGCGTGGCCTCAATCGATTCGGCCGGCTTTTCTTTTGCCAGATCGGTAAACAGCAGCAAATCCTTCTCCCGCGTATTGCGCACCATAAATTCTTTCATCGGCGCAGCGGCTTTCTCCAGCCCTTCGGTAATCTCCAGCTTTTCTTCATACATCGGCTTGATACCCTCGTCCCACACTTTTTCAAAAGTCGGCGCCATAATGAACATAGTCAGAAACAAAGCCAGCGAAATCAGAACCATATTCGGCGGCGTCGAATTGGTGGCCAAAGCACTGCGGGTTATGGAAAAAACAACGATAATCCGGGTGAAAGAAGTCATCATCACCAAAATACTCGGCGCAATCGACAGCACCGTAATCATCAGAATGATGTTAAAAATCCGCGCGGTTGCCGAACCGGTAGGCTGATCCTGCACATTCAGACTGATGGTCTGCGCCGCGGCTGTGCCGACGGCAATAAAACTGAAAAACAAAACCCACAGGGCAATTCGCGTTATTTTTCCCGACATTTACTTTTTAGCCTTCTTACATTCTGTCGTTTCCAGCAACAGATTTTGATTTGCTCCCAGCAGCAACAGATATTCGGTCTGGTCTTTTTTCACCAGCACAACCGAATTGCGTGCGTCAATCCGGCGGATTTCTTCAATTTTCAGGCGCTGAGTATCCTGAAGTTTTTTGAAAAACCGGTTTTTGGCACCGTGCAGCTCACAGTATTTGAACAGCCATAACGTCAGCAGCAACAGCCCCAAAACAAAAGCCAGAGCCAAAACGGCTTTTAAAATCATAATCCATTCCATTGCGTTTTCCTTACCGGTCATTCACCAACACGAAACTAGCATATTGTAATTTAAATGGCAATATGCTAGCTTTTGCCCTATGAACAAAGAAAACAACGACAACCAGCCCCGCCGCGGCGCCGGCGATCTTCAGTCCGTAGCCAAAAGCATTATGCCTTTGGCCCGCAGCATATTGGGCAAAAAAGGCTTTGTCGAAGTGGATATTCTGACCGACTGGAGCGGCATTGTCGGCGAAGAACTGGCGGCTTACACCCTCCCGCAGAAAATAGACTTCAAACCCAATCAGAAAAACAACGGCATTTTGCACCTGATGGTGCCCAGCGGCGCCTTTGCTCTGGAAATTCAGCACCGTGAAAAATTTATCCTCCAAAAAATAAACACTTATTTCGGCTACAATGCCGTTTCCGGGCTGAGAATCATCCAAAACGCTTCCGTCCCGCTGCAGGAGCTGCTGCCGAAAGAACCGGCTCGTCCCCGCCGAAAACTTGTAACCGCCGCGGAAGAAAATTATATAGAAGAACTGACAGATGAAATTAATCATCCCGAATTAAAAGAAATTTTAATAAAATTAGGGCAAAGTGTATTCACCGATAATAATCTAAAAGAGAAGTAAGGTCATGAAATTTGAAGATATCGTCAAAAAAGTAAGTTCTTTTGTTGCTGCATTTATTGTTTTTTTCATTGCCGCCGGCATGTATCTGAGCTGGAAAGGCTTTGTCATGCAGCCCGACGGCCGCATCGTTTTGGTCAAACAGGCCAATGCCGCCATATTTGATGACGAGGCAGAAGAAGACATTGCCCAGCCGCTCGATTCCAAAATTGCCCTCTCGCTGCCCAAAGGCCCGGTCTTGGGCTCGGCTGAAGCGCCGTTGACTTTATATGAATTTTCTTCTTTCGGCTGCACCCACTGCTCAGATTTTCACCTCGGTACACTGCCCAAACTGGAAGCCGACTATATCAAATCCGGCAAATTAAAAGTTATTTTCGTAAATTTTCCGCTTGACCGCAAATCAATGCAGGGAGCGATGATTTCCCGCTGCATTCCGGCAGCCAACTACTATGACTACGTCAAAACCGTTTTCAAAAATCAGCGGGAATGGGGATTTTCCACCCGCAGCGAACAGATTCTCGCCGACTATGCCGCCCATAACGGCATCAGTAAGGCCAAGGCTTTGGAATGCCTGAAAGACGACGCCGCGGCAACAGACATTATTGAAGTCCGCCAACAGGCCATTGACCGGCTGAAAATACAGGGAACTCCTTCTTTTCTGCTTGTTTCCCCCGGCAGCCGCGAGGTTATCAAAGGCGTTCCCGGCTATGCGTCCTTAAAGGCTTTGCTTGATAAAAAGTTACCTAAAACGGCACAAAATTAACAAGTAAGTAACGATTTTTGTTTATAGTGAGGAACTAATGAAAAAGATTCCTGACGATATTAAGCAAATGGATGAACGCATCCGCAAGCTTAAAGCCAAAGAACAGCGGACCCGGGAAGAAAAAACCGAATCCCAGTTTGCCCACGCTGCCAAAGTTGGCTTCCGTATCGGGGCAGAATTAATCTCCGGGGTGATTGTCGGCGCCGGCATCGGCTACCTGCTAGACATCCTTTTCGGCACCCGCCCCCTGCTGCTGATTATTTTTCTGTTCCTGGGCGGTGTTGCCGGTTTCTTGAATGTTTACCGCTTTGTCAAAAGCATGGAAAAAGAGCAGGAGTAACACATGTCGAACCCTATGGAACAGTTTGTCGTCAAGCCGATTATCCCGATTAAAGTCGGCGACATTGACATCTCTTTCACCAACTCTTCCCTGTTTATGGTTCTGGCGGTCATCCTTTCCACGCTGATTTTTGCGTTCTGCCTGCGCCGGCGCAGCATTATACCCAGCGTTTCACAGTCAATTCCCGAAAGCATATACGGTTTTATCGCCAGTCTGATTAAAGAAAACATCGGACCGGAAGGACTGAAATATTTTTACCTGATTTTTACCATTTTCCTGTTTGTCGCTTTCGGCAACGTTCTCGGCCTGTTTCCCTATGCTTTTACCTTTACGTCGCACCTGGCAGCCGTCGGCGGCTTGTCCGTCATTGCCCTGTTGTTTAACATCGGTATCGGCATCAAAAAGAAAAAACTCGGCTGGCTGCGCACTTTTATGCCCAAGGGAATCCCCTTTGCTCTGGCACCGCTGATTATTCCGATTGAAATGATTTCGTTTTTATCAAAACCTTTCAGCTTAACCGTCCGTTTGGTTGCCAATATGACCGTCGGCCATATCATGCTTAAAATCATCGCCGGTTTTGTCGTAACTTTAGGCTTTTTGGGGATTGTTCCCCTGGCCTTTGACGCCTGCATCATCGTCTTTGAAATTTTCATCGCCCTGCTGCAAGCGTTTATCTATACAGTCTTAAGCTGTATCTATTTAGGCGACGCATTGCATAGTCACTAAAAAATATAATTATGTATAACTGCTAAAATATAAAAATACTAAGAGGTCAGAGAATGAGGCAGTTAGTAAGAATTCAGGGGCGTTAAAGCGCAGCGTACACAGACGTACGTGAGCATTTAACGAGCCCGCAAATTCTGTACTAAATGACCATTATATGACCTCGTAAAAGGAGAAAGAAATGGAACCTATGGCTTATATCGGCGCCGGCATGTGCGCCTTGTCAATGATGGCCGCCGCCTGGGGCGTATCTCAGGTCTGGACGACAATTATTTCTATTGTCGGACGCAACCCGCAGGTTAAAAAAGATGTCGATATTTACGGCTGGGCCGGTTTTGCCGCCGTTGAAGCTATCGCTCTGTATGCGCTGGTTATCGCTCTGGTTATGCTGACCGGCAAATAGTTAAACCTCTCAGGCAGCGGTTTTCCGTTGCCTGAGGTTTGCTTGTTTAATAAGGAGTTAGGGCAATGCCTCAATTAGATACCTCAACTTTTACCTCGCAGTTGTTTTGGCTGGTCGTCTGCTTTTTCAGCATGATGTTCATCATGTCCAAATTCATTATTCCCAAAATTGCGGATATTATGGAACAGCGGCAGCGTAAAATTGACGGTTATCTCAACAAGGCGGCCGACCTTAAGGAACAAGCCGAAGCCGCTTTGCGGAAATATCAGAACGCTTTGGCCGCCGCCACTGAAAAAGCCGACAAGTCGCTGGCCGACACCAAAGACGAAATGAACCGTCTGATTTCCGACAAACAAAGCGAACTCGAAGCCCGCCTTCAGAAAAAAATCAAAGAAGGCGAAAAAGAAATTAATGTCGGCAAAGAAGAAGCCCTGAAACAAATTAAAGCCGTTTCCGAAGACCTGGCACTTGACGTCATCAAAAAAATCGGAATTTCAGGCATTAAGGCTTCCGACATTAAGGCCGCAATTAAAGATTTGGAAAACTAAGGTGCAAACATGGCAGTAGAAGCAGCAACCCCGGGCAAAGAAATTATTGACGCCACTCAAAATGCCGTAATCGAAGCGGCGGAAAATGTTGCCAACATCATTGACAACACCGCGGCCGAATTGGACGGACACCACGAAGTCTTTTACCAGAGTGCGGAATTCTGGGTCGCCATGGCATTTGTTCTTGTTGTTGCCGCATTGGCCCGGCCGATTGGCAGAACCGTCGTCGCCCTGCTCAAAAAACGCATCGCCCGCATCATTGCACGCATCAGAGAAGCGTCTGCCTTGCAGGAAGATGCCCAAAAACTGCTGGCCGACTATGAAAAGAAATTCCTCAATGCCGAAAGTGAGGCGGCCGCCATTTTAAAAAAAGCCGAAAAAGAAGTTGACTATTTCAAAACCGAAAGCTTAAGCAAACTGGAACAGGATATGCGCCAAAAGGAAAAAGACGCGGAAGACCGCCTGACCAGCGCCAAAGAAAAAGCCTCGCAGGAAATTGCTTCCCTGACCAGCGAGTTGACCATCAAAGCAGTAAAAAAAGCCGTTGCCAAACATTTGGACAACGCAGCACAATCAAAACTGATAGATAATTCAATCGCCCTGCTGAGCAAACTTAAATAAACTGATGAACAAAACCCCGCCGGATGAAAACGGCGGGGTTTCTTAA
>ULXR01040009.1_pt1 | contig 52977 bp, 57 predicted proteins | sample 1961511 | NCBI WGS metagenome assembly ULXR01 (sample SAMEA4835844, study PRJEB28245) | human gut metagenome | biome: gut microbiome; material: fecal sample | place: Denmark | collected 2008 | reverse complement strand
TGCCCTTTCGAAGGGGGATGCCCTAAATTGAGTGCTTACCACTCGCCCAACCAAACCGATACGCCATGTCACGCACCTCAAGCAGCTCGCCGCATGGAACAGTTAGGTCGCATACCGGCATGGCTTCTGCTTGTTGACCGGGTTCCTCCTCATCGCATGGATAAGAAAAAAAGAAAAACAAACCCTGCAAAAATGAATACGGGAGATTACATATATAAAAGTATATTCGCCCCTACAAACCCATTCACCCGATATTAATATCCATCCATTGTAAAACAACGTATGGTACGAGTTACTACTCTGCCCTCCCAACCTCCTGAAACATCTCCCACAAGGTTCTTTTATAAGATGTAATTTTGACACTTATCTAACTATTTTGGATACAAATACGTCAAGTCCTACATCCTTTGCGTCAAAAGCACATCATAATAAAAATCTTTCTTGAAAATATTTGCAGCCCATCTATAAATCATATACTTTTGCAATGACACTTTGGGAGGAAGAGCCTCACAAAGAAATATTATAAACGACTAAAAAGAAAGATCCATGAAAATGAAAACAACTTTGGCATCTTTAATTGGTGCAATGGTAATTGGTACTACAGGATACGTGGGGTATCAAACTTATGAAAAAAACAAAGTCGCGAGTGAAAGCGATTTGTTTCTTGAAAACATTGAAGTATTAGCATCCGACTATGAAGATGACGACAAGGGGGAAAAGAAAGAATACGAATGCTACAAAGTTCTAAGAGACAGAGGTGAAGGTTCTTTAAATACGATGTATTGCGCTACTTGTATGACAGAAGACTGTTCTGATTATACAGAGTCTAGCAAATGTACTAAATAAGAGGAATCCTCTTTTGAAAAAAGTCGTTTTGGTGTTCAATAAACCAAGGCGGCTTTTAATAATTGAGTATAAACAAACACTCTATTTTATTATGCATGCCATGAAATTAAAAATAATAGTAATGTCTATCGCAACACTCTTTAGTTGCCAAAATATACAAAAAGAAGAGTGCGATTTAGAAAAAACGCCTATTGAAAAACAGACATTAACCCAACATAACATAGATAGCATCATCACGTATCCACGTTCTTTAAATGTCTTTCACGACAAACTACTTTTTATGCAGCCCAATGCTTCCGATAAGTTATTCGTTGTCCTGAACAAGGATAGTTTAAACCTATTATTTTCAGGAGGAAGTAAAGGACACACTTTAGATGAATTCATCAATTTAAATCGCAACTATTTTTCATGTACAGATAGTTCTTTTTTTGCATTGGATGCTAATATAGAAAAAGAAATAACAATAAAAAACGGTCGGCTAAAGTGCATTGACAGGACACCTATCATCATCCCCGACGCACTAAACCAACTTGTTAAAACAGGTATTGACAGTTATATTGCCTCAGGGCTTACCAATGGACAAGAAGGAGAACATATCCTATATAAAGACGGAGAATATAGTTTTTTTGGAGAATATCCAGAGCAATCACTACAGAAAGAAGAGCGATTTAAGTTTAATTTTAAATCTACAGTAGGAAGAACTGACAAAAAACAAATATGGGATTTCTATTATTATATGAATTTAATCCGTTCATATGATACTAATGGTAATTTAGTGAAAGAAATAAAAATTAAAGATTCATTTGAACGCCCACAGAAAAATAGTGCCTATGAATCCCAATGCTGTTATCATAAAATAAGTGCTAATTCACATTACATTGTCGCACTTTATAGCAGAGGGTATACAATGAGTGAACTATATAAAAAATTAAATATTATATTAGAAGTTCAATTATGGTCATGGAAGGGTGAATTAAAAAGACGTATTCTATTTGATAAGCCTTTTGACTTATTTAGTATTTCCGAAGATAACATATTATATGCAATGTGCTCAGAAACTCCAAACATAATTTACACATATGATTTCAATGAAAAATAAACAAATCAAACGTATAGTCTTCGCAAGCCTTATTGCGTTATGCTTCTTCTCATGTAATAGCCATGAACAGGAAATAAAACAAAAAGTGAAGACACTCACTAATAATAACATCAAAATGCCTAAAGATTCCATTCTTCAAAAAGAACAAAATAAGATTCTTGTTTTAATAAAGGATACAGGGGACTGTTCTGCTTGTAACATGCATGTTAATAATTGGTATATCTACAGTTTGGATATGGAAGACCGAGACTTACAACCAACAAGCATAACCTTTGTGCTACCCAAGGACATTAGACTATCGTCCAACGTTGATTCTATGATTAATCTTTATGGATTACATAAGACCCATACATATGAAGAATTAATCAAGCTAAATCCAATTTTGGAAAAAGTAAAATATTCCACTTTCTTACTATCTCCCAAAAACCAAATAATATTAGTGGGGGATCCTATTGAAACTCCTAAAATGTGGAATTTATATAGAAAAGCCTTAAAAAAATAGCTCATTATAAAGCCTTAATGACAATAGGCACTTATATATATAAAGGTATATTCGCCCTTAGCCTTTTGTGTGTAGCTACCGTGTTGGCCGTGGGCATACACTACGGTTGGCGCGCCTTCGTGGCAGACACTTTCATCGTGCCGTCGGACTCCATGCAACCCACCCTGATGCCGGGAGATAAGGTTAAGGTGGACAAGCTCATCTTCGGGGCGCGGATATACAAATCCCTCGACTTCACGGACGGCAGGTTGGAGTGTTGGCGCACAAGAGGACGGCGCGGACTGCGCCCGAACGACATCATCGTCTTCAACTACCCTGTCAACGACGGGAAAATAGGATTCAAAATCAACTATGTGTACGTGAAACGGTGCGTGGCCCTGCCGGGCGACACCATCTCGTTCGTACACAGCCGCCCCGTCAACAACAACTACCACGGCACGATAGGCGTGCCCGGCATGCAGCAACAACTGGAAAGCGTGCCCGACGACCAACTGCCGTGGGGCGTGATGTGGCCGATATTGACAGGCGACCCGCGCTTGGGATGGAGCGCGAAAAACATGGGGCCGCTCTACGTGCCGAGACGCGACGACATCATCCGGATGGACGACTGGCGCAAGGCGGACATCTACCGCATGGCCATCGAGTTCGAGACCCGCAAACCGCTCATTTGGGACGGGGAACGGAACGTTTGCCTCTCCGGCGGGAAGCCCCTGCCCTACTACCGGTTCCAAAGGAATTACTACTTCGTATGCGGGGACCATGCCGCCAACTCACGCGACTCGCGCTACTGGGGCTTCGTGCCGGAAGAATACATCGTGGGCGTAGTATCGGAAGTGGTGGAATCCATAGACCGCACTACCGGACGCGAACGCAAGGAACGCGCCGGACTGAACCTGCTTTATCCCCAATCCCCCCAAACTGACGAAAATGAAGCGGCATGACCTGACACGATACGGCATGGCCGCCATCCTGACGACCTGCCTGTGCCTCCCGGCGGTATGGCAGACGGTGGCCTACCCGTCTGTTTCCGACGTATGGTGTTACGGGATGGTGGCCATGTTGTCCATCGCGGCTTCCTGTGCCTCCCTCCGGGCACGGCAGTGGCCAAGGCCGCACGCCTTGGATGCCGTTGTCCTGCTATGGGCACTTTACATGGCCTGCAACTATTGGTTCCTCTCCCCTTATCCGGCCACGGAAGACTTCCGCGAAGCCGGAGCCTTGTGCCTTGCCTATGCGGCCTTGCGCCTCGCCATCCCTTTTTGCGGAAAGGCATTCGGACAGGCATGGACCGCCGGACTATGCTTGGCCGGACTTTACCAAACCTATACCGGAATCGCCCAACTGGCCGGTTGGGAACCTTCACACCACTACCGTTATGCCCTGACGGGCACATTCTTCAATCCCGGCCCGTACGCCATCCTGGTGGCCATTGCGTTGGCAGTAGCCGCCGCATGGCTGTACAACCATAAAAGAGCATGGACAGGATTGTCCCGGCCAGACAAAATATGCCATGCGACCGTATACGCCCTATGGGCAGCCGGACTGCCGGTGTTGGCCGCCACATGGAGCCGCACGGCGTGGGTGGCCTTGGCGGTAGCCCTTGCCGTCATGTTATGGCGTGGCCACCGCCGCATGGTGCTCGGAGGGTTGGCCGCAGCCGCCTGCCTCGGTGCATGCGCTTATTTCATGAAACAAGGTTCGGCCGACGGCCGCCTGCTGATGGCCATCGTGGCCGGAAAGGCATGGATGGCGGAATGGCTTACAGGACACGGACTGGGCGGTTTCGCCCACGCCTACGGGGAAGCACAAACCGCGTTCTTCACCGGGCATCCAGATTCCCCGTTGCTGCCCGTGGCCGGAAGTCCGGAATATGCCTTCAACGGTCTGGCCGGAGTGGGCGTGGAGCAGGGTCTCATCGGCATGGCCTGCGCGCTCACGATTACCTTGTGGGCGGCTTTCATCCTCATGCGAAAACGCGAAGTGTCGGCCTGCGGCTATATAGCCCTGCTCGTGGCCTCAATGTTTTCCTATCCGTTCGCCCTATGGCCGTTCCGCCTGTGGGCTACGGGATGGGCGGCCTACGCCGTAAGCCTGCAGGCCGGAACCGGCATGGGGACCGTCTGGTGGAAAAAGGCCGCAGGAGCCGTCGTGGCCGTATCGTTGGCCGTGCCTGCCGCATGGTGGACGGCAGAAACAAGGACACGGGTGGAAGCCTACAGGGAATACCGTGCCTTCTCCGGCATACAAGATGCCGCCTTCGTGGATGATTTCCGAAAGAATTACGATCTGTTGGAAAACCGGCCCGAATACCTGTTCACCTACGGCAAGGCCCTGCGCGAACTGGGGCGGTATAACGACAGCAACGCCGCCCTGCGGCAAGGCACGCTCGTAAGTTGCGACCCCATGTTCCATGTCATGATGGGGAACAACTACCTTGACCTCGGGGCCGCCCGTGAGGCCGAAACGGCCTATCGCAAGGCTTTCAGCCTGTTGCCCGACCGCGCCTATCCCCTCTACCGCCTCATGAAGCTGTACGAAGCCACGGGCGAAGGCGGAAAGGCACGGGACACGGCACGGCGGATAGCCGCCTTCCGTGCCAAGGTGGATTCGCCTGCCGTACGGAAAATGAAAAAAGAAGCGGAAGGACAGCTCCGGCAAACCCACACTCCAAAAACACATAGAAAAGACAAAGCCTTATGAGAAGATACATACTTTTTGCGGCCATCGCATGCGGCATGGCATTTCCGGCCTGCGACCGCCCGCACGCCCCCCTGCTTGAGGAAGCCCTGGAAATGGCCGGGGAAAACCGCACGGAACTGGAAAAGGTGCTAGCGCATTATGCCGGCGACTCCCTGAAACTGGAGGCCGCCAAATACCTCATCCGGCACATGCCGGGGCATTACTCGCAAACCGACACGTCGGCATTCACACCATATTATGACGCCGTGGACTCCCTGCTCACGGCCATGAAGGACACGACGGACAAATGGGTGGTGCGGGACTCGTTGGTAGCCCTCAGCCGGAGGTTCGGCCATTTGCGTCCCCGAAAAGTGCAGGACGTGAAAATCGTCACCGCCGGTTTCCTCATCCAAAACATAGACAGTGCGTTCGTACAATGGCAGGAAGGACCATGGGCAAGGCATTTGGGATTTGAGGATTTTTGTGAATACCTGTTGCCTTACAAGGCCGAGGAACTTCAGCCCTTGGACGGTTGGCGAACGAATCTGCGCTCGTTCCACCCCGACCATCTCGACGAACTGGCCTATTGCGACCTGTACCGGAATTCCGCCCTGCAGGCCGGTATCAAGCTGAACGACAACCTGTGGTATTACATGAAACCGGGCATCACGGACGAAACCATCCTGCTGCCCGTCCATCGTTGGCGTACCCGCCTGAGGCTTCCCATCGGTACTTGTGCGGATTACGGCACCATAGCCACGTCCGTATTCCGGAGCCAGGGCATCCCCGTGGTAATGGACTTCACACCGCAATGGGCCTTCCGCAGCTTGGGCCACTCTTGGAATGTCCTATTGGCCGAGGACGGGCGGCACATCCCATTCAGCGGTGCATGCAGCACCCCCGGACAGCCCCACAAGTTGGGCGAACGCATGCCCAAGGTGTTCCGGCGCACATACGCCATGAATCCGGAACTGCGCCGGATGCTCCAAACGGAAGAATACGTGCCGGACGTGTTCCGCAACCCGTTCATCAGGGACGTCACGGAAGAATACATGGACTGCCGGGATGCGGCCATCCACGTGCCGGAAGGAAAAGACGGGCATTATGCCTTCCTCACGGTGTTCGACAACAAGGAATGGGTGCCGGTGGACTTTGCACGGATGGAAGACGGGAAAGCCACATTCCGCAAGGTGGGCATGAACACGGTCTACCTGCCCGTATGCTATGAGAAAGGAGGAAAAATGAAACCTTTGGCCGCCCCGTTCCTCTTTGCCTACGGCGGCAAGGTACGTCCTGTCGTGGCAGACACGACGCGACGTGCCGACCTCGTGCTGTGGCGCAAATATCCCGTCCTGCCCCATGTACAGGAAGTCATCATGCGTATCGACGGTGGGGAGTTCCAAGCCTCCAACGAAGCCCGTTTCAAGGAGAAAACCGTACTCCATCGCGTGACGGACTGCTCGGCCACAGGAAAGGAAATCCTGTTGTCCGACACCGTACGCCCCTACCGCTACTGGCGGTTCTACCAACCCAAGGAAGGCTCATACTGCAACATCGCCGACATCCGTTTTTATGAAAGGGGAAGCCACAAACAGATAAAGGGCAAAATCATCGGCACGGACGGCCATTGGGAGGGGAACCCGGAGGGCACGAAGGACAAGGTGTTCGACGACGACCTGCTCACGTTCTTCGACGCGCCCCTCCCGGCCGGGGCATGGGCCGGCATGGACTTCGGCCGCCCCGTGGCCTTGGAACGCATCGTCTACACCGCACGGGGCGACGGCAACACGATAGACATCGGCGACACTTACGAGCTGTTCTACTGGAACGGGCAGGGATGGAGTTCTTTGGGCAAACAGGAAGCCGCGAACATCTGCCTGCGGTTCCGCAACGTCCCGTCCGGCGGGCTGTACTGGCTGCGCGACCTGTCCAAAGGAAAGGAAGAACGCATCTTCACCTACGAGCAGGGAAGACAGGTGTGGTGGTGACAAAACATCTTACTTTTCTGCACCAAAAAGCAATCCGCTAATTTTCAATAAAATACAAAACAAAAATCAATCTCCGCAGAACGGGAAATCGTTCGGCTGAGATTGATTTTTCAATCGGCTGAGACTGATTTTCCGTTCTGCGGAGATTGATTTTCCGGACAGCACAGAGCAGATTCTGTCATGTATTTTACAGAACTTTCATTTCCGCAAACCGTCCGGCGGAAACAGCGACAGACACGCTGCAAAGGTTACAGGCAAGTGTCGCCCTCTACATAGTTCTCCATAAACAGGTTCTCCCCGTCGAATACGGCGTAAGTGAACTGCGTAATCCAGTCGCCCAAAATCAGGACACGGCTCGAACGGGTCAGCATCAAGTCCAACTCGATGTGACGATGGCCGAAAATGAAATAGTTGATTTCGGAATGGGCTTTCAGGTATTCCTTGGCAAAACGGACGAGATACTCCTTGTCCTCACCCAGATACGGAGGGTCACCGCCTTCCACGCCATGCTTCTGGCGGCTGTGCGCCGCCCAAGACAGGCCGAAATCCACAGCCCAACGGGGATGGATGCAGGAAAACATGCGTTGGCAAAGGCGGTTGCGGAACACGGCACGCAGGAAACGGAACTTGTGGTCGGGGTCGCCCAAACCGTCACCGTGCGCCAACATGAACACCTTGTCGCCCATCTCCACCGTCATCGGCTCGGTGTGCAGCGTCACGCCGCATTCCTTCACCAAGTAATCGCCGCACCAGATGTCGTGGTTGCCCGTAAAGAAGTGTACCTCCACTCCCCGGTCGGCCAATTCGCTGAGCTTCCCGAGGAAACGGGTATAGCCACGGGGCACCACCGTCTTGTATTCATACCAGAAATCAAAGATGTCCCCCAACAGGTAAACCGCCGAAGCCTTATCCTTGATGCCGTCCAGAAAGCGCACCAACCGGCGTTCCCGCGTACGGTCGTGCGGGATGGAACGGCATCCCAGATGGGCATCCGAAAGAAAATATACGCTTTTCATCACAAGAATCCCAATTCCATTTTGGCTTCCTCGGTCATCATGTCCTTGTCCCACTCGGGTTCAAACACCAGATTGACCTCCACCGACCTTACCTGCTCTATACTCTCCAACTTCTGGCGCACGTCCTCCACGATGAAATCCGCAGCCGGGCAGTTCGGGGCCGTAAGCGTCATGTCCACGCTCAGGGCATAATCGTCTGCCAAGTCTATCTTATATATCAATCCGAGGTCGTACACATTCACCGGTATCTCAGGGTCGTACACCGTTTTGAGCATCTCGATCACTTTCTCTTCCACCTGCAATTTCTCCGGCATTTTCTTTTCCTCTTCCATATATCGATCTTTATTTATCTTGTTATACTAATTTACCTTCTTCACAATAACTGTAAAAACCGCCTTCGGCCACGATGATGTGGTCCAACAGACGGATATTCATCATCCGGCAAGCCTTCTGGAGCCGGTCGGTCAGCCGGTCGTCCTCCATGCTGGGGCGCACCTGCCCCGACGGGTGGTTGTGGCAAAGCGCAATGACAGGCGCACGGTGCAACAGGGCTTCGCGCAAAATCAGGCGGATGTCGACCGCCGTCTCCGTCAACCCGCCTTTACTTACGAGTATCTTATCCAAAATGCGGCAAGCCTGGTTCATCAGAAGCACATAACATTCCTCGTGGAACAAATCCTGCATCTGCGGCAGGAAATAATGGTACAAGTCCACACTGGAACGGATGGAAGGCAGCTCCGCAGCATCTTCCTCCATCCGGCGGCGTCCCAGTTCGCAAGCCGCCATGATAGCCACGGCCTTGGCTTCGCCCAACCCTTTGTAACGGCGCACCCTCTTTTTCTTCCCGGTCTCCTTGTCCCATACCTCTACATTCCCGGTCAGTTCTTCGAGCGACATGCGCCCCAACGCCTTCAAACGGTTGTCGCAATCGGCCATGACACGTTTCATCAAGCCCACGGCAGATTCCTCCACTGTGCCCGAACCGATAAGGATGGCCAACAGCTCGGCATTGCTCAGCGCCGAAGGCCCCTTCTGCATCAATTTTTCACGCGGACGGTCGTCTTCGGCCCATTGCTTGATGTTCAGTTTCGCCGTCTCCATAGCTTTATTTATAGAAATTCTTCTCGAAAGCCGAAAACTCATCCTTACCGCGCACACACCGCTGCCACCATGCACGGAGGAATCCCGTACCGTAGCCTGTCAGTTGGACAAACGAAGCCCCCACCGCCTGTACGCCGATTTTCAAACTGCGGTTGGCCACCGTGGCATCCGTGCAAATCAACAGGGCGAACAACAACAAGGGCAACAAGGGTATCCACGACAAGGCATGGAACACAGCCGCATGCTGCACCAAGCCCGGCATCTCCACGGCATAGACGTAACGGTGGGTCATCTGAAAAATCCAGACAGAACCTACCCATCCTACAAGTGCGGCCAACAGCAGGCAGCATGCCCCCACGGTAAACACCATAGGCAACAGATGCACCAACTTCAGCGATTCGGGATATTTCTTATACAGATTGATACGCGCAATGCCGGAATTATGCACTTGCTTGAAAAACTTCTTCATGTCCGTGCGCCGCTTGTGCCATACCCAGGCAGAGGGAAACAAACGGCAACTGCACCCGGCCTTGAATATCCGGATGCTGAAATCTATATCCTCGCCGAAACGCATTCTGGAGAAGCCTCCCAACCGACGGTAGACTTCCGCCCGCACTCCCATGTTGAAGGAACGCGGATAAAACTTATCCATTTTCTTCTTCCCCCCCCGGATGCCTCCCGTAGTGAAAAACGAGGTCATGGCATAGCTGATGGCCTTTTGCACGTCCGTGAAAGATTCATGTGCCCGGTCGGGACCGCCGAAAGCATCGGCAGGCTCGCTCCTCAACTCGTCATCTACGGCCTGCAAATATCCCGCCGGAAGCACACAGTCCGAATCCAACACTATCAGGTACTCGCCGCTGCTGCGTTCCGCCCCGTAGTTACGGGTCTGGCCCGGCCCAGAGTTAGGTTTGTCATAATACTTCACCGACAGACGTCCGGCGTATTTCTCCACCACATCGCGGCACGGGCGGGAAGAACCGTCCTCCACCACGACCGTTTCAAAGTCCGTAAACGTCTGCCCGGTAAGGCTTTCCAACAGTTCATCCACCTCATCAGGACGATTATAAACCGGTATAATCAGAGAATATTTCATTGTTTCAACTCACGCTACGAGAGACTAACCCTCATTGGACATCCTATCTTCCAAACGAGCCACGACGGGACGCGCCACGGCATCGTCAGGCAAATGTAACAAAAAAAAGTGAACAACAAGGTGCAAAACACCTTATTATTCACTTTCCGTCATTAAAAACTAAAATATCTTCCGTTACTTCACACGGCCCAAATACGAACCGTCGCGAGTATCGACTTCTATCATCTCACCCTCGTTCACGAACAAAGGCACACGCACCGTCGCACCAGTCTCCACCGTGGCAGGCTTCAGGGTATTGGTGGCCGTATCGCCTTTCAGTCCCGGTTCCGTATAGGTTATCTTCAATACCACCTTGGTCGGCACATCAGCGTAAAGCACCGTCTCGGTAGAAGCATCCGAAACCACATCCACGACTTCGCCTTCCTTCATGAAATCCACACCGTTAATCAGTCCTTTGGCGATAGGTATCTGCTCAAAAGTTTCCTGGTTCATGAAAATATAATCTTCGCCCTCCTGATAAAGATACTGGTAGGGGCGACGCTCCACACGCACGTCTTCCAAGGCTTCGCCGATATTGAAACGACGTTCGAGCACATAACCGTTGACCACGTCTTTCAACTTCGTACGCATGAAGGTATTACCCTTACCCGGTTTCACATGCAGGAAATCGATACAGAAATACAACTTGCCATCCATACGAATGCAAGTACCTTTTTTAATGTCTTGAGCGTTAATCATAAAAATTTTGCTTTGTATTCTATTTTAAATGTATATAATCAATGCACACTTCCGTTTGCGCTGCAAAGTTAATGGAAAAAAGAAAAAAAACACAAAAGTTTTGGTAGAAAATGACTTATCTCTTGCTTAATTTAAAAAAAGTGCCTAATTTTGCACCCCGAACCCGATAAGAAACAAATAAAAACAGAATATAACAATGAAAAGAACATTTCAACCCCACAACAGAAAGAGAAAGAACAAGCATGGTTTCCGTGAAAGAATGACTACGAAAAACGGTCGCAAAGTATTGGCTTCACGCCGTGCCAAAGGCCGTAAGAAACTTTCCGTATCCGACGAAAGACACGGTAAATAAGTTATAGCCATCTTTTTCCGAAAGAAATTGAAAGAAGTAAGGAAGCCCTTACTTCTTTTTTCTTTTTTATTAGTACCTTTGTCCCCCGAACATACACAGGTACTCGCAATGACCATAAAAGAATTCTTCGGCAAACTGACCAGCAAAATCATTTGGGTGAATCTGCTGGCGATGTTCCTAATCATAGTAGCCATCGCTGCCGGCATCTGGATCGGACTGGAACGCTACACCATGCATGGGGTGGAAATCACCGTTCCGAACGTGAAAGGCATGCGTGTGTACGACGCACGCCAGACTTTGGAAAGGCAAGGGTTAGTGGCTGTCGTCACGGATTCCGGATATAACAAGACGCTGCCTTCCGGTACGGTATTGGAACAGACTCCGGCCAACAACAGCCAAGTGAAACCCGGGCGGGAAATCTACCTGACCATCAATACGACACGCACTCCCACCCTCCCGATGCCGGACATTGCCGACAACAGCTCCCTGCGCGAGGCGGAAGCGCGGTTGACGGCCATGGGATTCAAACTCAGCCCGTGTGAATACGTAGACGGTGAAAGAGATTGGGTGTACGGTGTGAAATACCGTGGAAAGAATATCTTCGGGGGCGACCGTATCCCTATTGATGCCGAATTGACCCTACAGGTAGGAAGCGGAAGCTTTGGCGACGATTCGCTCTACGTTTCCGGCAACGACTCTATTCCCGTCACGGAAGAAGAGCTTTATGACGAAGACCGGGATGTCACGGCCCCGGATGATTTTTAACACACGTTCCCTCATGACACAATGAATACGGACTGTAGCAACGACAAAGACAGGCTACCATTGAACGGCATTCCGTTCACGGACGAAGAACCAGACGAAGAAGGCGTATCGGTGTACGAACACCACCGCCTGACAGCGGACAGCGGACAAAAGCCGATGAGAATAGACAAATTCCTTATGGAACATCTATACAATACGTCGCGCAACCGGCTGCAACGGGCTGCCGAGCAGGAATTCATCCTCGTAAACGGACGGCCGGTGAAAAGCAGCTATAAGGTGAAACCGCTCGATGAAATCGTCATTCTCCTGGATCGGCCTAAATATGAAAATGAAATCATCCCGGAAGACATTCCCCTCGACATCGTGTATGAAGACGAAGACCTGATGGTGGTGGACAAACCTGCGGGATTGGTGGTACATCCCGGCTGCGGGAATTATACCGGCACGTTGGTCAATGCCATCGCCTGGCATCTGAAAGACAATCCGGACTATGACCCGAACGACCCGACTGTAGGGTTGGTACACCGCATAGACAAGGACACCTCCGGACTTCTCGTAGTGGCCAAAAATGCCGATGCCAAAACGCATCTGGGGCGGCAGTTCTTCAACAAAACCACCCAAAGGCTGTACAATGCTTTGGTCTGGGGAAGCTTTCAGGATGAAGAAGGACGTATCGAAGGCAACATCGCCCGTCACCCGAAAGACCGGATGCAGATGGCAGTATTTCCACCGGACAGCGGAATCGGGAAACATGCCGTCACCCACTATCGCGTACTGGAGAATTTCAATTATGTCACGCTCGTGGAATGCAGGTTGGAAACCGGACGTACCCATCAAATCCGTGCCCACATGAAGCATATCGGCCATCCGCTTTTCAACGACGAACGTTATGGCGGGAACGAGATCCTGCGCGGCACACAATTCAGCAAATATAAGCAATTCATACAGAACTGCTTTGCCGTATGTCCGCGTCAGGCACTCCATGCCCGGACGTTGGGATTCATACATCCGCGCAGCGGACAGGAGATGTATTTCACTTCGGAACTCCCGGCAGACATGACGGCACTATTGGAACGGTGGCGCAGTTACACCGCGCATAGGGGTATGGAATAAACAAGAACATAAGCTTTTATAATATCGGCAAAAAATGAAAAAAACAATCGCGATTGTAGCCGGAGGGGATTCCTCCGAACACGACGTTTCCCTTCGGAGCGCCGAAGGTATCTATTCCTTTCTCGACAAGGAAAGATATGAAGTTTATATCATCGAAATCAAAGGCATGGCATGGGAGGCTCACCTGAAAGACGGGAGCCGTTCGAACGTGGACCGCAACGATTTCAGTTTCATGGAAGGCGGCAAGCGTATCCGGCCTGATTTCGCCTACATCACCATACACGGCACTCCGGGCGAGAACGGCATCCTGCAAGGATATTTCGACCTCATCCATTTGCCTTACTCCACATCAGACGTGCTCGTGGAGGCCATGACGTTCAATAAATTCACCCTGAACCAGTACCTGAAAGGATTCGGTGTCTGTGTCAGCGAAAGCCTCATCGTCCGTAAAGGGTTCGAGCATTTGGTCACCGACGACGAAATCATAGAGAAAATAGGCCTACCCTGTTTCGTGAAGCCCAATGCGGGCGGTTCCAGTTTCGGTGTGACGAAAGTAAAAAGTGCAGACCAAATACACGAAGCCATCCTGAAAGCCATGCACGAAAGTGACGAAGTCATGGTGGAAGCGTTCATGGAAGGAACGGAAATCAGCCAAGGTTGCTACAAGACACAAGAAAAAGAAGTGGTGCTGCCCGCCACCGAAGTAGTGAGCGACAACGAGTTTTTCGATTACAACGCCAAGTACAACGGACAGGTCAGGGAAATCACGCCGGCACGCCTGAAAGAGGAAACCGCCGAGCGCGTAAGCCTCATCACCTCCATGATATATGACATATTGGGATGCAACGGTATCATCCGGGTGGACTATATCATCACGCACACCACCGACGAAAACGGCAAAGAGAAAGAAAGAATCAACATGTTGGAAGTCAACACCACACCGGGCATGACCGCCACCAGTTTCATTCCCCAACAGGTACGGGCTGCCGGAATGGACATGAAAGACGTGTTGACCGACATCATCGAAAACAAACTGTCATAACTCAATTATCCGCTTATGCGTACGCCTGAAGAATTCGACGAAATCCGTCCATACGACCCGGAAGAACTCCCGGCCGTTTTTGAAGAACTGATAGCCGACCCGGAATTCCGCGCCGCCACCGAACAGGTCTTGCCCGAAGTACCTTACGAAGTGGCATGCAACCGTCTTCGCCGTTGCCGGACAAACTTAGAAGTGCAACAGACTTTCTTCTACCCTTTGCTTCACGGTATTGTCGGCAAATGCAGCGACGGCCTGGTGTTGGAGAACAGCCAGTCGGTAGACAAAAGTGTACCGCATACTTTCATCACCAACCACCGCGACATCGTGATGGACTCTGCTTTCCTTTCCATCAGTCTCTTGGACAACGGTTTCGGCAACACTATGGAAATTGCCATCGGCGACAATCTGTTGATACGCCCATGGATTAAAAAACTGGTAAGGGTGGACAAGGCATTCATCGTGCAACGCTCTGTGAGCCTGCGCCAAATGCTAGCTTCCAGCACACGGTTGAGCCGCTACATGCACTATGCCATCGCTACAAAACATGAGAACATCTGGATTGCCCAACGGGAAGGACGCGCCAAGGATTCAAACGACCGCACGCAGGATTCCATCCTCAAAATGATGGCCATGGGAGGAGAAGGAAGCACCATCGACCGCCTGAAGCAGTTGAATCTCGTACCGACTGCACTTTCATACGAATACGACCCTTGCGATTATTTGAAAGCACAGGAATTCCAACAGAAGCGCGACATTGAAGGTTTCAAGAAGAGTCCGAAAGATGATCTGGTAAACATGCAGACCGGGATTTTCGGATACAAAGGGCGGATATGCTTCCGCGTGGCCGGCCCGCTGAACGATTGGTTGGACACATTGCCCGCCGATATGCCCAAGACGGAACTGTTCACGGTCGTGGCATCTCGTATCGACAAGGAGATTCACCGCAATTACAAGTTATACGCCGGGAACTATGTGGCTGCCGACTTGCTACGGGCGACAAAAGAGTTTGCGGCACATTACACTTCTGAAGAGAAAACGCGTTTTGAAGCTTACCTCGAAAGCCGTCTGGAAAAAGTAACCTTACCCAACCCAGACACGGCTTTTTTACGCGAACGCCTGCTCACGATGTATGCCAATCCGGTGTTTAATTATATGGCCGCCCATCAGAAATAAGGATATGAAAAGGCATTTGGGATTAAAAACAGGCTTTCCGCTTTTCCGGTTCCTGCCGGAAAGGGGGAAAGCCTGTCTGTTTCTTATAGGCTGCCTGTGCTGTACAGCATGTAGTGACGATGAAGAAGACGGATACGTATATCCCTCACTTCTGACGGAATTCGTCGAGGTTTACACCGATGCAAGAGGCAACGGCACGCATTTTGTCACCGACGACGGTAAAATATATGCCATCAATAGCCCTATACAAGGCTTGCAGCCTGATGCCGCCTACCGTCTCGTATGCGGCTACGAAGTGACAGCCGACTACCAAGAAGGGCATCCTGTGGCTAAAGTCTATACAGCCGAGACGGTCAACCTCTTGAAACCGAAAGAAGAACCGTCGGACGATGACGCTCCATTGGCAATCAACAGTATATGGCATGGAGGAGATTACCTCAACCTTCACCTCGCACCTAAAACACAAGGTGGCAGGCAGGAATGGGGATACCGGACGGATTCCACCCGTTCTTCCTACACCGGAACAATTTACCACTTGTCACTTTATCACCGACAGCCCGGCGACCCGTATTCATATTCCACCACGGTATATGCCAGCCTCCCCCTTCTTCCTCTCGGCCTACAAGAAGGTGACAGCATCGCCTTCACGGTTCTGACTTTCGACGGGCGGAAAACGTGGCAGTTCGGCTTTTAGTACTTCACGCCCAAATAGTCTTCATAAAAAGACCTTGGCTTTCCTTTGTATTCTTTTTAACCTGACCGGCAAACAAGGACACACTACGCTTGCCGGTCAGATTGTGTCAAGGCTATAATGCCTCAAGCATTCGTTTAAGCACTACTGTGGCTGAAATCTCACGATTGGCAGCCTCGGGGATAACCAACGATTGCGGGCTTTCTATCACATAGTCCGTCACAATCATATTGCGGCGCACAGGCAGGCAATGCATGAAGAAAGCGTTGTTCGTCACAGCCATGTGAGCGGCATCCACCGTCCAACTCATGTCCTTGTTCAACACCTTTCCGTAGTCCGCCGGACGGGTCACACCGGGACAGCTCCAGTTCTTGGCGTAGATGAAGTCGGCTCCTTCGAAGGCTTTCAGTTGGTCGTACTCCACACGGGCGTCACTTACGAACTTCGGATCGAGTTCATAACCTTCAGGATGCGTCACGACAAAATCCACATCGGCGGCGTTCATCCATTGGGCGAAACTGTTGGGTACGGCCTGCGGCAACGCCTTGGGATGAGGAGCCCACGAGAGCACCACCTTGGGGCGCGCCGTCCGTTTATACTCTTCGATGGTAATCAAATCAGCAAAGCTCTGCAAGGGATGCACCGTGGCACTCTCCATAAAGAATACGGGCTTGCCGGAGTAACGGATAAACTGGTTCAGTATCTTTTCCTCATAATCGTCCTTACGGCTTTCGAAGGTGGCAAACGAACGGACTCCGATAAGGTCGCAATAACATCCCATCACGGGAATGGCCTCCAACAAATGTTCGCTCTTGTCGCCATCCATAATCACGCCACGCTCCGTCTCCAGTTTCCATGCCCCTTGGTTAACGTCGAGCACGATGACGTTCATGCCAAGATTCATGGCTGCCTTCTGCGTGCTCAACCGCGTGCGCAGGCTGTTGTTGAAGAAGATGAGGAGGGCAGTCTTGTTCCGCCCCAGTTCCTGATATTGAAAACGATTCTTCTTTACCTCGAAAGCCTCGCGCAAGGCGGCTTTCAAATCGCCTAAGTCTTCTACGTTTTGAAATACTCTCATAAGATTGTTGTTTAATGATTGATAATCGGACTACTTCGGGCGCACCTGTCCATCGCCCTGCACGAACCATTTGTAGGTCGTGATTTCTTCCAACGCCATCGGGCCGCGGGCATGCAGCTTCTGGGTACTGATGCCTATCTCGGCTCCAAGTCCGAACTGCGCCCCGTCGGTAAACGAGGTCGGCGCATTGGCATATACGCAGGCGGCATCCACCAACTGCAAGAACTTTTCGGCTGCATCGGCGTTCTCGGTAATGATACACTCGCTATGTCCCGAACCGAAACGGGCGATATGGGCCAGCGCCTCGTCCAAAGAGTCCACCGTCTTCACGGCCATTTTGTAATCCATAAACTCAGTACCGAAATGTTTCTCCGTAGCCGCTTCCAACAGATCTGCCGGATAATGCCCCTGTAGGGCGGTCAAGGCGCGGCTGTCGGCATAAATGCGCACACGGCTCTCCTGCAACGGAGCGCACAATTGCGGCAGGTCGGACAAACGGGAGGCATGAACCAACACGCTATCCAACGCATTGCATACGCTCACCCGGCGCGTCTTGGCATTGTTGACAATAGCGGCACCTTTCCGCACATCCCCATCCACGTCAAAATAAGCATGGCAAACCCCGGCTCCGGTCTCGATGACCGGAATACGGGCATTCTCGCGCACATATTGAATCAAAGCACTACTGCCGCGCGGAATCAGCAAATCCACATAACCGCGTGCCTGCAACAAAGCCGCCGTGGCCTCACGTTCGGCCGGTAATAAGACAACGATGTCCGGATTCACACCGAAACGCTCCAATACGCCGTGGATTACTTTCACAATAGCACGATTGGAAAAGTCGGCGTCGCTTCCGCCCTTCAACACGCAGGCACTCCCGGCCTTGAGGCAGAGCGAAAAGACATCGAAGCTCACGTTGGGGCGTGCCTCATAAATCACCCCTATCACGCCGAACGGCACACTCACCCGTTTCAAGTCCAATCCGTTGGGCAATACGGTATGTTTCAGCACCCTTCCCAAAGGAGAAGGCAAATCCGCCACATGACGCATGTCTGCGGCAATACCTACCAAACGCGCCGATGTAAGTTTCAGGCGGTCGTACATCGGGTTATCGGGAGACATACACTCCAAATCGCGCGCATTTTCCGACAAGATGTATTCCGACTGTGCCAGAGCTTCATCCGCTACCGCACGCAGTATCTCATCCACACGTTCTACCGGCAATTGCAGCAACTCGCGGCCGGCTGCTCTTGCCCGTTCAAACAGAGAAGTCAAATCCATAGTTTTCCTTTTATTATTGTTTTCATTGATTTTTCACCTACACGGTTCCACGTCCGGCACCGGACACGTGCGCCCCACACCGGAAAGCATGGATTCACTCCAAATACAAATAATCATAATGCACCAAAGGCTTACAGTCGTGCTGCCCGATGACCCAGGCGGCTTCCTCGCAGCTATATGCCACACGCCCCACTCCCAAATTCTGCCCCTCGGGCGACATGATACGTACCAAGTCGCCTTTTTCAAAATCGCCTTCCACACGCGTGACTCCTACCGGCAGGATACTCACGGCACGGTCGCCGCAAACGGCTTCCACCGCCTTGTCGTTCAGGTAAACCTTCCCTTTCGTGAACCCTGTGCTGTGAGCCACCCATTTCTTCACGCTCGAAACATTGCCTTCACGCGGAGCAAAACGGGTACACACCCGGCTGCCGGGACGTAAAACCAAGTCCGTAAGCACGTCGTCGCGTTTGCCGTTGGCAATGATGACCTCGATGCCTTCGTCGGCCACCTTGCGGGCTATGGAGCATTTGGTCATCATCCCGCCGCGTCCGAAACCGGATTTCTCCGTACGGATATACTCCTGCAAATCCCGTTCCGGTTCCACCTCACGGATAACCTCCACGCCCGGTTCGCCGGGAAGGCCGTTGTATATGCCGTCCACATTGCTCAATATGATTAAAGCCTGCACGTCCATCATCGTGGCAATCAAACCGGACAGTTCGTCGTTATCCGTAAACATCAGCTCCGTCACGCTGACTGTGTCATTCTCGTTCACAATCGGAATAACCCCGTTTTCCAACATCACCATCATACAGTTCCGTTGGTTCAGGTAATGGCGGCGCGTACTGAAACTCTCTTTCATCGTCAGCACCTGCCCCACCGGCAAGCGGTGCTCGCGGAACAGTTCGTAATAGCGGTTGATGAGCTTGGCCTGCCCCACTGCGGAAAACAGTTGCCGTTGGTCCACGCTGTCCATCTTGCGCGAGACGGCCTCTTTCAGCTCGCCTCTCCCGCTGGCCACGGCACCGGAAGAAATCAATATGACTTCGATACCGTTTTCCCGCAGTTCGGCAATCTGGTCCACCAAAGCCGACATGCGTGTCACGTCCAAAGACCCGTCCTTACGGGTCAGAACGTTACTTCCTATCTTGACGGCTATGCGTTTATATTGTTGTGACATAAAGACACTCCTTTCCTTATTTCTTCACCGAAGCCCTCAATCCTTTGATGACGCTTTGGGTGAACCCGGCCTCCTCCATCGCATTCAGCCCACGGATGGTCAAGCCTCCGGGCGTCGTCACTTTATCAATCTCCATTTCCGGATGCAATCCTCCGGCCTCCAACAAATCCACGGCCCCTTTCATGGTCTGCATGATGACGCGCTGCGCATCCTTGGCATAAAAGCCCAATTCCACACCACCTTCGGTAGCCGCACGGATGTAACGCATCACATAGGCTATGCCACAGGAAGCCAAAGCCATTCCCGCGTCCATCAAGCGTTCCTCAACCAACATGGCATCCCCCATCTCCTTAAACATCGCCAGCATTTGGGCGTCCAATTCCGGCGTGGAACAAACGGAAGTCATAAAAGTCATACCGCTCATAACCGCAATGGCCGTATTCGGTATCAAATAGTACACTCCGGGGTATTCTCCGTCACCACGATCCAAATAAGTACAAAGTTGCGCCGTGCCAATCCCGCCTGCCATAGAGGCTATCGCCTGATTGTCATAATCCAAACCACCTTTGATTTCGTCTATCACCTCTTGTATCTTCCAGGGTTTCACAGCTAATATAACCACATCAGCCCCTGTCGCCGCCCGGGAATTCTCACAAGTGATGTTCAACTCCGGAAACTCAACCTTCAACGCCTCCAACTTACCCCGACTGGGATTGGACACCGTGATATCCGATGTCTTGACCAAGCTTCCCTTTGCCAAACCACGGGCAACGGCTCCTCCCATATTGCCCGCACCGATAATTGCAATCTTCATTGTCACTCTCCTCCTTAAAAGCAGACAAACCGGTCTCCGGCATACGCCTGCGACCGGTTTATCTCCGCTTGATTATTCATTAATTATTCACTACACGTTCCAACCGTTTCAAGAAATCAGCCGCTTCCACCTCACTCAGACAAAGCGGCGGCAAGAGCCTCAGCACATTCGTGCCACTGCATCCCGTAAAGCAATGCTCCTCAAAGAGCAACTTGTTCCTGATTTCCTTGTAAGGCACGTCCAACTCCACGCCTATCATCAGGCCGCGCCCTCTGACATCCACCACATGAGGCAGGTGCAAAGCCTTTATGCCGTCCATCAGTAAATTTCCGACCTTGGCGGCATTTTCCACCAGATGCTCCTCTTCCATGATGTCCAACACGGCCAAGGCGGCGGCACAAGCCAAATGGTTTCCACCGAAAGTCGTGCCCAACTGGCCGTACACCGGAGTGAATTTGGGCGAAATCAGCACCGCCCCCATGGGGAAACCGTTGCCGATGCCTTTGGCCACCGTAATCAAGTCCGGTTTCACCCCCAAATGTTGGTGGGCGAAGAACTTGCCCGAACGGCCGTAACCACACTGGATTTCATCGCAAATCAACACCGTATCCGTTTCGTCACATGCCTGCCGCACGCCTTGCATGAACTCGGCTGTGGCCAACCGGATACCTCCGACCCCTTGAATACACTCCACAATCACAGCACACACATCGCCTTTGGCCAACTCCGCCTTGAAAGCGTCCAAATCATTCAAAGGCAAGTAAGTCACATGCCCGTTGGCGTTGATGGGAGCTATGATTTTAGGATTGTCCGTTGTCTCCACGGCCAAAGACGTACGCCCATGGAACGCTTTTGAAAGGGACAACACGCGCTTGCGGCCATTGTAGAAACTGGCCAACTTCAACGCATTCTCATTGGCTTCCGCACCGGAATTAATCAGAAAGAGCTGATAGTCCTCATAACCGCAGGCCTTGCCCAAACGCTCCGCCAGTTCCACCTGCAACTTGTTGACCACGGAATTGCTGTAGAAACCCAACCGGCCAAGTTGCCGTGTCAGCTTCTCTATATAATGCGGATGGCAGTGACCGACACTGATTACGGCATGGCCGCCGTACAAGTCCAGATACTCCTGCCCCTTGTCGTCCCAGACATGGCATCCTTTCCCTTTTACGATGTTCACATCGAAAAGCGGATATACGTCGAATAGATTCATTTTATTCCTCCTTTCTTAAATATGACATTCCGTCGCGCCCCCGTTTAGAATGCGGACGGTTTCAGGCGCAAACCGACTGTTTCGTCCAACCCGAACATGAGGTTCATGTTCTGCACGGCTTGCCCGCTAGCGCCTTTGAGCAAATTGTCTATCGTGGCCGTGACCAACAATTTATCGCCGAACTTATCCACGTGCACCAAAGCCTTGTTAGTGTTGACCACTTGCTTCATGTCGATGGCCTTGTCCACATAGTGCGTGAAGGCCGCGTCCTTATAATACTCCTTATAAAGCCCAGCAAAATACCCGGCATCAGCCGACGCGTCCACACGGACCACCTCGGTGGCAAAAATTCCTCGGGCGAAGTCGCCGCGATAGGGAATGAAATCTATCGCTCCGTCGAAGTCCGGCTGCAAGGCGCAGAGAGACTGGCAGATTTCCGGCACATGCTGGTGGTTGAAAGCCTTGTATATGCTCATGTTGTTGTTGCGCCAACTGAAGTGCGTGGTCGCGCCGGGCTTCACCCCGGCACCGGTGCTCCCCGTGATGGCATTCACCGACACGTCGCCACTCAACAGGCCGTGGGCAGCCAAAGGCAACAACCCCAACTGGATGCAAGTGGCAAAACAACCGGGATTGGCCACATGCTGCGCCCCGGCAATGGCCGCCTTGTCCAATTCTGGCAGACCGTACACGTAGTCATTGCCCGGAGCCACCAGACGGAAATCCTGCGCCAAGTCGATGATCTTCACCCGGGAAGGCACATCGTGAGCCTGCAAGAACTCCGCGCTCTTGCCATGCCCGAAACAGAAAAAGATCACGTCCACCTCGTCGAAAGGCAACTGGTCCGTAAACACCAAATCGGTCTCCCCATACAGCCCTTCGTGCACGTCGGTGATCTTATTCCCGGCGTTGCTGGAACTATTGACAAACTTTATCTCCGCTTCGGGATGGTTCAACAGGATGCGGCAAAGTTCGCCGGCCGTATATCCTGCCCCTCCTATGATTCCAACTCTTATCATTTGAAATATCTGTTTTTTTTATCTTCCGCCGCCATGGTTTACTTGATTCGTTCCTCGTCCTTATGGTTCGCATAATACAGGCGGAGCGGAGTGGAAGTCACTTTGATAAAGCCTTTGGCATCCTCTGCCGTCCAACCCTTCTGCGTCTCGCCATACTCGCCGAACTTGTTCTTCACCAAGTCGTCCGGAGAATCCACACCGACCGTCGTGAAGCCGTAAGGACGAAGCTCCAATGTCACCACGCCGTTCACGTTGCGCTGCGAACTGGTCAGCATGGCCTCGATGTCCGGCATGACCGGCTCCAGATACTGGCTTTCGTGCAGGAACATGCCATACCAGTTGGCCACTTGTTCCTTCCAATATTGCTGCCACTTGCTCAGCGTGTATTTTTCCAAGAAACGGTGCGCACCGATAATCAGCATCGGAGCTGCCGCCTCGAAACCTACACGCCCCTTGATACCGATGATGGTGTCGCCCACATGGCAGTCGCGGCCGATGGCATAGGCAGCACCTATCTTTTCTATCTCCTGTATGGCCTTGATCTTGTCGTCATACTCCACACCGTTCACGCTACAAATCTCCCCTTTCTTGAAACCGAGCTTCAACAGCTCCGTCCCCGTCTTCGTGGGATGTTTCAGATAAGCGCTCTCAGGCAATCCCTGATTGCTGTCCAGAATCTCGCCGCCACAAATCGACGTGCCCCAGATACCTACGTTGTAGGAATACTTCAACTTCGTGAAATCGGCATAATAACCGTGCTGGTTCAGATAATCCACTTCCTCCTGGCGGCTCAGGTTGCTGTCACGCGTGAGCGTGATGATTTCCATCCCCGGTGCCATCACCAGGAAAGTCATGTCGAAACGAATCTGGTCGTTGCCTGCCCCGGTCGAGCCATGGGCTATCGCATCGGCCCCCACCTCGTTGGCATAACGTGCGATGGCGATGGCCTGAAAAATACGCTCGGACGACACCGAAATCGGGTAGCAGTTGTTGCGCAACACGTTGCCATATATCATGTAACGCAGGCTCTTTTCATAATACTCCTTCGTCACGTCCAACGTGACGTATTCCTTGGCACCCAACTTATAAGCATTTTCCTCGTTGGCCTTCAGTTGCTCGGCACTGAAACCGCCCGTGTTGGCACAAGCCGCATACACTTCGTACCCCTTTTCCTTGGCCAGATACATCACCGTATAAGAGGTGTCCAAACCTCCGCTGAATGCCACTACTACTTTTTTTGCCATAATATTCCTTTTATTTTGTCTATTCCAATTAACGCAGATTTTTTGCAGCCGCCTCGCGGGCCATCTTCACCACATCCTCCGGCAGTTCCACCGGAAGTTTCTCGTTCGGATGCGCGGCAGGGTCATACAACATGGCCGTACACACGCAATACCGCCGCCCTGTGCGCTGCAGGATGTCATAATTGACGCAACACGGATGCTCCGGCGTGCCGCAACCTTTCCAATACGCCTCGTCGTCCGTCAGCTCGGCAAAAGTGACCGGCACGTAACCCAACGCCGTATTGATCTTCATCACGGCACTCTGGCTCGTCAACCCGAACAATTTGGCATGGGGCCACCGCAGGCGCGAAAGCGTGAAGGCCGTCTGCTTGATACGGGTAGCCAGATGATGACGCCGGAACTTCTCTACGACAATCAGTCCCGAATTGGCCACATACTCCTTATTTCCCCAACTCTCGATATAACAGAACCCGGCAAACTCCTCTTCATCGCCTTCACCGGCCAAAGCTATGACCGCCTTGCGTTCCTTCATCTTCGTGGCCAGATATTCATGCGTACGGGAAGCTATCCCGGAGCCTCTCTTTTTCGCAGAATCCGTTATGGTCGCAAGAATAACATCTACATACTTTTCGTGGCTGGCATCTGCCACAACCACTCTGATTCCATCGTTGTATTCCACTTCTTTCTTAAACTATATACTGTTTACATAAACCGCTCCCGCTCGGCAGACCTGGAGCAAGCTCCGTCTGCGCTCGCTTACTCGCGATTTTCTACGTTCTTTATATTCATTGTATGTCGGGAATCACTTCGGCCAACCGCCGCAGGGCCAGTTCGGAGGAAACTCCTTCTGCCAACACCAGTATGATGGTATCGTCTCCGGCCAATGTCCCCAATATTTCTTCAAACCTTTTGTTGTCTATATCGTATGCGATATGACTTGCATGACCGGGCAAAGTATGGACCACAGCCAGATTACCTGAAAATTTCACGGACAAAGCACCGGCCTGATGTACGGCAGAAGCGGTCAGGTGAGTGTCCGAGACCCTTCTGTAAAGAGGCGAAGCCGGCAATACATATACATATTTACCAGAGGCATTCGTCGCCTTGGCCACTTTCAGTTGTTTCAAATCACGGGAAAGCGTAGCCTGAGTCAGTATGAAACCCATCTTTTTCAACTCGCGCAACAATTCCTCTTGGCTTGAAATATCCTGTGCAGACACGACCATCTTAATGGCTTCCAAACGGCTGTCCTTATTCCTCATAAATCCCTATCCTTTATTACTTCGATGCAAAGATATGTATTTTAAGCCTCACCGCATGCATAATATACAGATATTTTCTTATTTTTATTCAAAACAAATCATATTCCGCTTATTACCAAAAGAAAGAAGAGTTGAACGACCCGGATTTTCCTGCATATTTATGCAACACGACCACACCATCCCACGCCACCCCCATACCGTATGCCACGACCATACTTCCAATACTTTTATCAAGCATGTCCTACATATTTTCCTGCAAATCGTCATATATTCCAAACTTTTTGCGTAAGTTTGCAACTAAAGAACAAGAAATTCAATAAACACATCGAATACAACAAGCATTATGGAAAAGAAAAAAAGATATTTCCTGGCAGAAGAGGACATCCCCCGTTATTGGTATAACATCCAGGCCGACATGGTAAACAAACCCATGCCGCCACTCAATCCGGCCACCAAACAGCCGTTGAAACCGGAAGACTTGTATCCGATCTTTGCGGAAGAACTGAGCCGGCAAGAGCTGAACCAGACGGACGCGTGGATAGAGATTCCCGAGGAAGTGCGCGAAATGTACAAATACTACCGGAGCACACCGCTCGTAAGGGCCTACGGATTGGAAAAGGCTCTGGGGACACCGGCCCATATATACTTCAAGAATGAAAGCGTCAGCCCCATCGGCTCGCACAAACTGAACTCGGCATTGGCACAAGCTTATTACTGCAAGAAGGAGGGCGTGACGAACGTAACGACAGAAACCGGAGCGGGCCAATGGGGAGCGGCCCTCTCCTATGCCGCCAAGGTGTTCGGGTTGGAAGCGGCTGTCTACCAAGTCAAAATCAGTTACGAGCAGAAGCCCTACCGCCGCAGCATCATGCAGACGTTCGGCGCACAAGTCACCGCTTCTCCCTCCATGTCCACCCGTGCGGGCAAGGACATCCTGACCAAGAACCCAAACTACCAAGGTTCTTTGGGCACGGCCATCTCGGAAGCCATCGAACTGGCACGCACGACCCCGAATTGCAAATACACGCTCGGGTCAGTATTGAGCCACGTCACCCTGCATCAGACCATCATCGGCCTGGAAGCCGAGAAACAGATGGAAATGGCGGGTGAATATCCGGACATCATCATCGGCTGTTTCGGAGGCGGCTCCAACTTCGGCGGCATCTGTTTCCCGTTCATGCGCCATAGCATCAAGGAAGGGAAAAAGACACGTTACATCGCAGCCGAACCGGCATCGTGCCCGAAACTGACGCGCGGGCATTTCCAATACGACTTTGGGGACGAAGCGGGTTATACCCCCCTGCTGCCGATGTTCACCCTGGGACACAACTTCGCCCCGGCCAACATCCACGCGGGCGGACTGCGTTACCACGGCGCGGGCGTCATCGTCTCCCAACTCCTGAAAGACGGACTGATGGAGGCCACCGACATCCAGCAACTGGAATCCTTCGACGCGGGCTGCTTGTTCGCCAAGGCCGAAGGCATCATTCCGGCACCGGAATCCTGTCATGCCATCGCTGCCGCCATCAACGAAGCCAAGGCGTGCAAGGAGAGCGGGGAAGAAAAAGTCATCCTGTTCAACCTGTCCGGACACGGCCTCATAGATATGGCCGCTTACGACCAGTATCTGGCCGGAAACCTGACCAACTACGAACTGAAAGACGAAGACATCCAACATAACCTGGACGAGATTAAGGATTTGTAAACCTACGGCTCCGGCCTATCCGGCAACATATCAAGCGTCCATGCCCTTTCGCCTTTCTGGTTACGAAGGCGAAGAGGCATGGACGCTTGTTTACAGGCACGAAGCCAAAGTATCAAAGTCGGACAAAACGGGGCCTCAGGAGGCTGCCAAATCATTTGGCGCAGAACGAGAAATCAATCTCAGCCGAACGAAAAATCGTTCGGCTGAGATTGATTTTCATTTCTGCGGAGATTGATTTCGCAGTATCTTCCGTGCAGATTTACAACAAGTTAGATATCCACACGCGAAAGAGCAAAAGATTCGGACAAAACGCGGCTGCTTACCAGTCAGGCCGTAGGTCCCGGATTTCGTCTTCTCCCACATCCAGGTTCGTATAACGGCTCGTCACGCTGAAATCCGAAACCGGATATTCAAAAAACGGGAAGCGACGCTCGGTCTCGCCTTCGGTATATGCCCAAAGCGTTTCATACTCACCCATATCTTCTCCCATGTCCTGCAACTGCAACAAGTAACGGTAGACCGGCTTGTTCTCCCGGATATACACTTCGCGGACACGGTCGATTATCGGGCTGTGCCTACGGGTGCGGTCGTGGTCGAACCGCAAGATGCGGCGTCCCTTGGCGTCCACTCCCACCAAAGCGAAAGACATGCTTTTGCCGATGCCGGGCAGATTGAGCACACTACGGTCCGTAGCCAGGAAAGGCACGTCGTGCGCGGCACAAAACTGCCGAACGGCCATGGCCTTGTTCGATGCGCCGTCCAGACTTTCCAAAAAGTCGTGCTCAGCCTCCGGTGCCAGACGCCCCCATGCTTTCTCCTCGGCACTTTCCTGCAAGGAACGGGCATTCGGGGCAAAGACCTCATAATTCTCCTCAAACCCTTTCACGGTGAACGTGTAATAACAAATCACGCCCAGGCTGTTCAGCACCTTCCGCAGTTTTGCCATATGCCCCCGGCGCGAGGCCGCCACGTTGTAGACCAACTGGTTCGTGACCGCCCAGCCCGTAGACAGTATCCTCCGGATGGCCTCCCGCGACTCGGGCGTGACCTCCAAAGGTGACTGGAAATGCGTCTGCACGAAAAGTTGGGTGATGCCCGCCTCTGCGGCTTTCTGCCTGAAATCGCGCAGGATGTCCAACAGTTCGTCGTCCACGCGCATCGGTAAGTACACCGGCAAGCGCGTCCCCAGACGGACACGTTGCAATTCCGCATACTTCTCTCCGTCGGGACGGGACAGGTTGGCCTGCCGTTTGCGGACGGCCATCTTGCAGACGGCATCCAAGATGTTGCGCAACGTGGCATTGCGGCTCATCAGCGCGTCTCCTCCCGTTATCAGGATGTCGCGTATCTGTGTGTCGTGTTCGAAATAGTCCATCAGCTTCCGAAGGCGGGTGTTCCAATTCTCTTTCGGCTTCAACTTCTCCAACTCGAAATTCAGCCGCCGGCTTTGGAAGTCGTACATCCGTTGGCAGGAAGCACACAAGCCTCCGCAGGCCCGCCCCATCGTGTCGGGGATTAAGATGGCCACTTCGGGATAACGGCGGTGGATGTTATGCCCGCCGGGCAGCAACCAACCGGCCACGTTCGGCTTGCCTTCCTCGACGATGTCCTCACGTTCCCATGCGCGGATGCCACCGAACGTCTCGACCAGGCGGGACGAATAAATGACATAGCTGCGGATGGCCGCGTCGTCGTAGCCTTTCCCGGTAGGGTTCAACAAGGAAAGGTAATAAGGCGTAACAAAAACGGGAATCCCTTTTTCCTGCGCCTGTTGGTAAACGCGCATCGTCTCGCCAGAAAGCGTACCGCCCAACATCCGGTTCAGTTCGGCGGCGCTTTTTACGGCCATAGCCAAATGGAAACGGGCTTCGCCCCACCACTGGCGCACCCATCCGAGCTTTTCCGCCTCGCCACACCCTTCCGGAAACACATAGCGTCCGGAAGAAGCCGGACGATGTTCTATCTTCCGGACCAACAACGCCATAATCCTCTCTTTGTTCGCCTCACGGATGGCCCTCACCTGTTCATTCAGCCCGTCCGGCCAACGACGCATCCACCGGAGCACATCCTCTTTCTCCGGCACTCCGGAAGGGGCGTCATGCAATCTGGAAAACTGGTGGTACAATTCGAGCGCAAAATCCGGAGAAATCTCCTCTCCCTCCATACGCCCGGACAAGAAACGCCACAACAAGTCAAGGGTCTCCACCTTCACGTCTTCCCCGACCGAAAGTTCATGAACGACCCTGCCGTCATACTCCAACAAACGCCTTACCACCCGCACCCCTTCCGCATTCCACGACGCATCCGACAAATAAGCGTCTATCTTTTGCCGGAAAGAGGCCTCGTCCGGGCTGTCTACAGCCCCGGCGAGCAATTCTGGAAATTTATTTTCGAATAACAGTCTGACCTCATGCAGGGTAACCGCCTTATTCTTTTGCTTCATACATATTTAGGGTCACACACAAAAAACGAAACAACCGTTTCATTCTTCTAATTTAACGAAAAAAGGACACATTGGCAAAACGTATGGAATCATTTTCATTCTTTTTAAAAAACAAACCAAGGAAAACACACATTTTTGCTTATCTTTGCCCGAAACAAGCAAACTCACATCGTACTATGAAAGTGAAAATTGAAGAAAGTTGGCGGCTACGCTTGCAGGAAGAGTTCGACAAGCCTTATTTCGAGAGGCTCACCGCTTTCGTGCGGAACGAATACGCCCGTGCCCACGTGCTGCCTCCGGGTTCCCGTATCTTTTACATTTTTAATGCCTGTCCTTTCGAAAAGGTGAAGGTTGTCATACTCGGGCAAGACCCTTACCCCACTCCCGGGCAATATTATGGCGTCTGCTTTTCCGTCCCGGACGGAATCCCCATCCCCGGCTCTTTAGCCAACATCTTCCAGGAAATCCATCAGGATTTAGGAAAACCCGTCCCGGCTTCCGGCAACTTAGACCGTTGGGTCGAACAGGGCGTGTTCTCCTTGAACTCCGTACTGACGGTAAGGGCATACAAAACCGGTTCCCACCGCAACGTAGGATGGGAAACGTTCACCGATGCCGTCATCCGCAAGCTCAGCGAGGAACGGGAACATCTGGTTTTCATGCTATGGGGAAACTATGCAAAAGCCAAAAAGAACCTGATTGACGGGAAAAAACATCTGATATTGGAAGCCGCACATCCCTCACCGCGTTCTGCCGAACATGGCTTTTTAGGCTGCAAGCACTTCAGCAAAGCCAATGCCTATTTAAAAAGCAACGGGATTCAAGAAATAGACTGGTAAGAGCGTATATGCGTCCACGACCATCCGCTCCGCATATATACGCTCCTCAGCAAAACGACAAAACCATATCCCACAAGGTAAAAATGGTTGTTCTATCCGTGGCTGAGGTAATACATTATCCAATAGTTCCGGTTAACTTTGCTTCATCTAAAAATCAAAAAGTTATGAAAAGGCCATTCGCCATATCCCTGCTGGCCGGAGGAATGTTATATTCCCCATTCGCAGCAGCACAAATAGAAACGGGCAACGCCCCAAAGGACCGTTCCTTGGACGAAGTCGTAGTGACAGGCACGCGAAATGAGACCGATGCCGCACAACTCCCTGCTACGGTTTCCGTCATAGACCGTAAACAAATAGAACAGGCCAACACGCCCTCGCTGCTTCCGATACTGACGGAGCAAGTTCCGGGGCTTTTCGTCTCCTCACGCGGAATCATGGGATACGGCGTATCAGGCGGAGCTGCCGGAGAAATAAATTTGAGAGGCATCAGCGGAAGTTCCGGCAGGCTGATGGTCTTGATAGACGGACATCCTCAGTACATGGGCCTAATGGGACACCCCATAGCCGACGCCTACCAATCCCTCATGGCAGAAAAAGTGGAAATCCTGCGCGGCCCGGCTTCTGTTTTATACGGTTCGAATGCGATGGGAGGAGTCATTAATATCATCACCCGGAAAATGCAGACAGAAGGCATAAGCACCCATGCCCACGTCGGTTACGGTTCCTACAACACGCTCCAAACGGAAGCCACCAACCGTATCCGTAAAGGACGATTCACCAGCATCGTCAGCGGATCGTACAATCGTACCGACGGACACCGTGCAGACATGGGTTTCGAGCAATATGGCGGGTATGCCAAACTCGGATATGAGCTGTCCTCAAAGTGGAAAGCCGAAGCGGACGTGAACATCACCCACTTTAATGCTTCACAACCGGGTGAAGTCAGCCAACCGTTACTGGACGCCGACCAAAACATCACGCGGGGAATGACGTCTTTCGCTTTGGAGAACCATTATGAAAAGACTTCCGGGAGATTGAGTTTTTTCTACAACTGGGGACGTCATAAAATCAATGACGGCTATGCCCCGAGCGAAGGAGAAAGCCAATTGCCTTACCGTTTCCACTCCCGTGACAATATGATGGGGGTATCGTGGTATCAAAATGCACAGCTTTTCCGAGGCAACCTGCTGACCACCGGAATAGACTGGTACCACTTTGGTGGAGAAGCATGGAACAAGTTCATAGAAGGTCCGCAAAAAGGAGAACGTAAGGACATCGTAGACAAGCAACAGGATGAAATTGCCGGTTATATAGACTTTCGCCAGAGAATCGGCTCGTGGATGACGTGGAATGCCGGCCTCCGCATAGACCACCATAGTCGGGCGGGAACCGAATGGATTCCGCAAACTGGCCTGGCCTTTCAAGTTCCGAAAAACGCTGAAATCAAACTTACAGCCAACAAAGGTTTCCGTTATCCGCTCATCCGCGAAATGTTCATGTGGGGAACAGCCAACCCGGATTTGAAAGTAGAAAGCATGTGGAACTATGAACTTGCATTCAACCAACGGTTGCTTGACAATCGCCTGTCCTATGGCTTCAACCTTTTCTACATCAACGGTAAAAACATGATTACCACGGCTTCCATTGACCATCGCATGATGAACGTAAATACGGGAAAAATCAAGAATGCCGGATTTGAAATACAAATGGCATACCGTATATCCAAAACATGGTCGACCGACGCCAACTACAGTTACCTGCACATGGAACATCCTGTCGTAACGGCACCGGAAAACAAGTTATATGTCGGCATTTCCTTTTCAAAAAAGAAATGGCTGTTGTCCTCCGGCGTACAATATATACAAGGTCTTTATACGAACGTGAAGGTAAACGGGAAAGGCGATGAGACCTCAGAAAATTTTGTTTTGTGGAATATTCGCGGAATGTTCCAGGCCACTCGCAACCTTGCCCTTTGGCTTCGTGGAGAAAACCTATTAGCACAACGTTACGAAATCATATCCGGCTATCCGATGCCCAAAGCCACTTTTATGGGAGGTGTCAATTTCAGCTTTTAGGAAATCAGCAAAAAAGGCTTAATCCTATACGAATTAAGCCTTCATGTCGGAAAGAGGCGACTTGAAACCTACTTTTTTATTTCTTTCTGTATTTTGCTTTTCCTTATACAAATATACTAATTTATAGCATATTACAAAAATATACAAAACAAAGAACAACAAAGGGAAAATAAAAAAAACAAAGATTTTGCGGAACAAAAACGGAACAACATGATAGTTTGTTCCGCTAAATGTTTATCTTTGCATTGGATTCAAAAGTTAATAATATGGCAAATATAAGATTTATAGTCCGAGACATGGATTCGGATACGGAACAGACCATTTATGTAACATCCCGGTTTGGAAGAAATGAAAAGTTAATGTATGCTACCCCTCTTAAAGTAGAGCCTATTTTCTGGAATGAAAAAGACGGGAGGGTAAAGAGTTCCAAATATTGTGCATACCGTGATGAGGTAAACGGGGCTTTGAATGCAATAGAAGCACTGGTAAAGTCTTTTATAGCCAAGGCAGCAACATCAGACAATGAAACCGTATCAAAGGAATCCTTAAAGAACTTGCTTGACATACATTTCGGAAAGAAGAAAGCAAAGGGGTGTGATTTTCATTCTTTCTTTGAGGATTTTATAAAACAATGTGAATCACGTCTAAGTCCAAGGAAAGGAGGACTAACCATAGACTACAAGACAAAAAGAGAATACGCACGGACTTACTACTACATACAGGAATATGAAAAGAACCGGAAAATAAGGTTGGAGTTCTGCGATATAGATAAGTTGTTCTTCAATGACTTTGTAACGTACCTTCAGGAGTTAAACCTAAGTACAAATACAATTTGGCATAAAACGGTAAGCATTAAGGCCGTTATGAAAGCTGCCAATGAACAGGAACTAACAGACAACACCAAGTACACCACATTCAAGAATATATCAGAAGAAAGCCAAGCAGTAGCATTATCAGAGAAAGAGCTTGATTTGCTTGCTAAATTTGACTTCTCACAGTCTCCGAGATTGGAAAGAACCCGTGATTTATTCCTTATAGGTTGTTGGACTGGATTACGCTTTTCAGATTTCACACGTATCAAGAGAGAGAACATAAAAGACAACATGCTGACTATACAACAACAAAAAACGAATGAGTTTGTAACTATCCCCTTGCATCCCGTATTTATTTCAATATGGGAAAAATACAACGGTGTACTTCCTGCCAATATAAGCAACCAAAAGTTTAACGACAACTTGAAAGACGTATGCAAGGCAGCAGGAATAAATGAAAGGGTTATGAAGTCTATCACCAAAGGAGGAAAGAAACAGACTACTGTTTATGAGAAATGGCAGTTGGTAAGCAGTCATACAGCACGGAGAAGCTTTGCCACCAACCTATATAAGTCAGGATTCCCAAGCATAAGCATTATGCAGATAACAGGGCATAAGACAGAAAGCAGTTTCTTAAAGTATATCAAGGTCACTAAAGAAGAACATGCTAAAATGTTGATGATGCACTGGAGTAAGAAAGGTATAATCTAAATTATATCTCTATGTTACGGTGTTACGGTTACGGTAGTATATTACTATATGATTATTAGTATGTTATACTAAAAATAGGCGTAACACATGAATTTATGGTATTAGGTTTTTAATATAATATCAGTTAGTTACGGTGTTACGGTTACGGTATGGTTTAATATACTTGTATTCAGTTTGTTACATCAAAATCGAGCGTAACACATAGATTTATGGTATAAACAATTAAAATAATGTGATATGGAAAATGTATTATCTTTTTATGAAAAGGTGTGGGATGAAATCAACGACAATCTAAAAAATATAGATTCTATAGAAAACAAGAACGGTTATCCGGCCATAAAACGGCCATGCAATTTTAGGCAGTGGGGCAAAATGTATATGGGTAATATCATGGACAAGATTCTCACACTAAAAAATGACGATAGAGAAATATACGCGTCTTATATCATAAACGCTATATGTGGAGAATATGAAAATTTATACCAATATACACGCCATGTATGCGGTATTTTCCTTTTTTGCAAAGCTGGTGAAAAACCATTGAACATAGATTGGCTTATGACAGAATGCGAAAACTTCCTCGTTATGACTTTTTTTCTGTTTGAACGACTGGGTATTGATGTTGTCTCAATAATAAAAAAACGAAAAATTGAGGTTGTTATCCCAAAAGAATATGACCCTGACGGTATTTATGAAGAAGCATTGTTAAAGGCATACATAAACGATTATGAAGATGCAAAAGCGTACTTCAAAGAACACCCGGATGAATTGGAAGCGCATTTAAGGGAGTGGGATGAAGAATGTATAGACCCATGTATTTTTAAATGCGAAGAGGATGATACAGTTTTAAATCTTTATCTATCAAGAAAGAACGGGACTAATATAGTGGCCACCACAATGCTATCAGACAATGAAGCAGGAAAACGGAAATGCAAAAAAGACGAGAAAGACATAGCTTCTGCCAGCATGAGATATGATGTAATAAGAGCTTTGTTGAAAGCATCTGGTTGGAAAGGTGCAAACAGCACAAAAATAGCCGATTTCATGGGATGGCTAACAGGTTATAACAAGCAATATTTTAGAACATATATACTCACAGGCGAAAAAAGAACTGAATCTAAAATAAAAGAGGACAATGATTTGATTTCCGAAAAATTTAAGGACATAGGAATGAAATACGACAAAGGGAAAATAAAGAATGATTAAAAATAGAATATTTGTTATATAACACAATATATAACAGGCTTTCATTACTTATACTTTTGCATCCAAAGAACTAAAAAAAGATAGTTTTATGGATGCAAATTTTTTATCACCCAACTCAATGCTTATTCAGGGGGTAACGATGAGCGACCTTGAAAGCATGATGAGCCGACTACTTGACAAGAAGTTGGCCAACATTTTAGAATCCACCCCCAAAGTAGAAGATGCCCCAAAAAAGTAGGTCTTAACAAGCGTAAGGAAGCCGCTGAAAAGCTACGTGTTTCCCTTGTGACCTTGGATGCCTGGACGAAAGCAGGAATCATTACCGCGCACCGTATCGGTGGACGCGTGTACTATACGGACAAAGATATTAATGACGCTTTGAAAGAGGTGTCCAAATAAATTGGACTATGAACTTTACAGTAGAAAACGACACCCTTTCAAACGGCTTGTCACTGCCTATTGACGGTCTTTCCCCGGGTGCTCAAGCAATCATACAAGGGTACGCCGACGGCTACCAGTGCAACCGGGACTTTATAACGGCCTCCTTATTCACGGTGGTATCTGCGGCTGTCGGGAAAAGGGTATGTTCGGACGATGGACGGTACAGGAATTATTTCCCGTTATTCGTCTGCCTTGTGGCTCCAAGCGGAAGCAACAAGACCACCCCGATGCGTGAAATGCTCCGGCCTCTTAGCAACCGCAACGCCTCCAATTACAAAATATTTCAGGAGGAGATGAAGAAATACAACGCGGAAACAAATGCAGGGAAGGAGAACGTGGAAAAGCCAAAGTTCCGGCAACTGATAACAAGTGATTCCACACCCGAAAGCAGGATTAAGGCACTATCAGAAAATCCTAATGTCCTGTTGGTGTCTGATGAGATTGCGACCATGCTGTATAACATGAACCGATACAACAAGAGCGGTGAAGTTCCTCAGCTTATTTCAATATGGAGCGTGGACGATATTATCATTAACCGTAAATCCGAAACGGCATTGCTGATTAAAGAACCGTGTCTTTCCATCATAGGAGGGACACAGCCCGATGTGCTCTCCGACACGTTCGGAAGCGACTATTTTATGAGCAGCGGATTTAATCAACGGTGGCTTTTTGTCTATCCTGATGATATTCCCCCGGCAATGTACTCCGAAAGCAAGGTGTCCAAGGAAATATCAGATGATTGGGAAGTATTCATAAACAGCCTGTTGGACTTCGATTTTGAAGGCAACAATTACGGCACACTTTATATCAGGGATGAGGCAAAGAAACTCTATATCGACTATTACAACAAACTCCAGTTAAAGAAATCTTCCGCTTGCGGATATATGGCTTCCGTTTATGCCAAACTTCAAATCATGGTGGAGCGTTGGGCAGGCATAACACATCTTTTTTGGAACTCCGACACGGTACAAATACAACCCGAAGAAATGGATTATTCCATCAGGTGCATGGACTATTTCGAGAGATGCGCAGAAAAAGTGTACATAAAGCTGACGGAAGCCAAGGAAAAACCTGAAACAAAGCAACTGACCAAAGAACAGCTCATAGCAATGTTTTATAATTCATGCGAGCCGAAAAGCAAGCAGGGTTTTGCCGATGCAATAGGTGTTAGCCGACCATTTGTAAGCCGTGCTGTAAATAAGTACCCCATGTTACGGTGTTACGGTTACGGTAATGACTTACAAGATGAAAATGAACAAGATACGATAAAAGAAAGCGTAACAGTCTAATTTGTGGTATATGGAAAAAGATATTTTTGACACAGAGATTTCGGTTTACAATGGTGTACGGGACGTGTACGGGACAACTTGCAAACTCCGTGAGTTCCTCTTCGACAAGAAACACGTTCCAGAGATTGAACAGCTACGTTCTTTGCCCACTAAGGAAGAACGGAACGAGATTAAGAAGCGTTTGCCGATGGCTTGCATAAGCGGGATATTCCAACCAACGAGGAAAGCGGAAAACCTTGTGAGACATTCCGGCCTTATCTGCGTGGACATAGACCGTCAGGACAATTTGCACATAGACAACTGGGACGAAGTGAAACAGGAACTTTCAAAACTCCCCCAAATCGCCCATTCCAGTCTTTCAGTAAGCGGTAACGGGTATTTTGTGATTATTCCGTTGCGATATCCGGACTACCATAAAGGTCAGTTTGAAAAGCTGAAACGGGATTTTGAACGAATGGGCATTGTGATAGACCGGGCTTGCGGAGACGTGAGCCGGATGCGGTGCATGTCCTACGATGAAGAACCTTATGTCAATGCCAACGCAATACCGTATGAGGGGTATTATGCCGAACCTAAACCGACAGCAAGCTACCAATATTCAGGGGACGATGTTTTGGACAAGGTGGCAAAATGTTGCAAACGGATAGAAACAAGCGGCATAGACATTACAGGAGATTATCAGTCGTGGTTTACTGTCGGTTGTGCCCTGGCTTCATTGGGCGAGCAAGGACGGCAGTTCTTCCACGTGTGCAGCAGTCATAATCCGACCTACAAACCAACTGAATGCGATAAGAAGTTCGACAACCTATTACGTACCGGCAAGCGTATCGGAATCGGCTCTTTCTTTGAGATATGCAAGGACTACGGAATAACATTCAAATAAAAAATATAACTCAACTTAAAAACAGAATAAAATGAACACTAAAAAACACTCAAAAGATTTCTATTCAGCCAGTAACATCCAACTGGACTTCATACCATTTTCTTTCATATATGAGAGATACGGAATGGATAGTAATTTTATCAAATACCTTGCCAAGTATTTCCATGCCGATGAACTGGAAACAGCAGTGACCCAATACCATTTAAGAGGCACAAAAAAAGGTAAAACCATACTTCCCCAAATAGATTATGACGGGTTTTGCCGTACAGCTAAAATTATAAAATATAACAAAGACGGCCACAGGGTGAAAGGCGATTTCGATGCGGTGGACTGGCTCCATGCCCAGTACATGAAGAAACAGGGCAAGGCGGCGCACGAGTTCCACCTGAAGCAATGCCTTTTCGGTGAACATCTTTTGCCCCAACGTCCGGAAGACACCGTTTGCATTACGGAGAGCGAGAAAGCCGCCGTAATCGCCTCCATGGTGTTCCCCTCATGCGTGTGGGTGTCATGCGGCGGCAAGCACGGCCTAAGCCCTGAACGGTGCAAGCCGTTGGCCGGGCGCAGGGTGGTTGTGTTCCCTGATGCCGATGCCGTGGAAGAATGGACAGCGAAAACAAAGGCTTTGGGCTTTTGCCGTTCCGTCCGGATCTCCGAATGGGCAAAGGACGAGCCACAAGGAAGCAAACGGGACATAGCGGACTTGATACTGGAGGATAAAGCCCGGTCGCAGGCGAAGCCCACCACGATAGGCGATGTCTTACGGTGGAACCAAGAATTAGGATTCCCTAAAGAACGGGTTGACATCAATGTTTGACACATGCCCGCCAGGCTCGCAGGGTTTCGATTTGCGGCCTTTTCATTCCTTGGGTGGTACTTCTATCGTTGAGGCTTGGGAAACGGGCTTAAAACGGAAATACGGGAGTTTCGGGGAAACCCACAGCGTGTTGACCCCGTGCGCCAAACACCGTTGACCCTTTCGGCCAAGATAAGGATGACCCCCGTAAACCGGAAAAGTCGATTTTAAGGCGTTGTTTTTCTCCTGACGGCAGGAAGTACCACAAAGGGCGTGAAAGTGCCGCAAATCGAAACGGTGTAAGCCATACGGGCATATTTGAGGACTTAAATACAAAGACAATGGAAATAGAAACGATACACGGGCAGATTATCGCCAAGGCCAACCACTACCAAGCCGTACCGGGAAAGGGAGGCGCAAAGCGGATTATCAAGGACGGCAAGATACGGGCTTACGAACGCAGCTTCATGCAGCAATGCCGTATATACCGGAACAGGCACATTTCAGGGCGTTTCCGGCTGTTTGTGCGGGTGTGGCATGGTTCGGTACGCTTCGACCTTGATAACAGCCTGAAAACCTTGCTCGATTGCTTGCAGATGGTGGGGGCAATCACGGATGATAAACTTTGCTTTCAGATTGAAGCGGAAAAGAAAATCGACAGGTATCACCCCCGCATAGAGTTCGCTCTTTTGGAGGTGAACGAACAGAAAACCATATTTTTTAACCCATAATTTTTTTGATATGAAAAAGATGAAAACATTTGGAATTTCAGAGTACACAGTGACGGTTGAAACGTGCAAGGTATTCATAACAGACGAAAACGGGAAGCGACCCGCCCCCGATGAGGTTGTATTTGTGCTTCAAAAGGGCGGCAGGGAAATGAGGGAGGACAAGCATGCGATAACCGTTGAAATGACGATGGACGAAGCAAAGGAACTGGCCGGATGGATTTTGGAGCTTGCCGGGAAAATTCAGGAAAAGTGAACGAACAGAAACAATTATTTTACTAACAATTTAATTTTTTAATCATGAGAAAGGAACAAGTAAAAAACTTATTGCAAGTCGCTGAAAAATACGGCGCAGGTGTGGCAACAGAACTAATGAATGAATCAGGCTTTGACAACAAAGAAAACGAAATTGATTCTTTAGCAGCGACAATAGACAAGGGTACGAAAGAAATAGAAGAACAGAACAAAAGAAAATGAGCATGGAGAAAATTTGTATAGGAAAAAGAGGTTTGCACGAAAAATCAGATTTCAATCGTGCGGTTGAGGATTTGAACGGAATGATAACATCCGATGTCATTTCAGAGTTTGGCGAAAATTTAGACACTGGTTTAATACGTGATTTGGTTGTAGGCGCACCGAAATTAAGGAAAAAACTTGCAGCCATGTTTGAAAAACAATCGAAAGGGATGCTTCCCACCATGAAACGGAAAAATGAAGAAACGGAAAAAGAAGTCCTTTCCATGTTGGACAAGGTAGTTAATGATGTCCGTTTCTGTCTGAATCCATTCGACTACATTCCGGTTGAGAGCTATTTTATTGAAGATGGGAAAATACAAGCAAAAGATGTGGAAAAAATCTTTGATGAACGTGATAACATCTATCTCACCAATGAGGAACAAAAAGAAGTATATGAAAAATGCCTTGAAGTCAGGAAAGTAGCCGATGAGCTTTTGTCTATGGTGAGAAAGTACAAAGTTCCGGGTGGTTTGGGAAGTAGAACCTTTCCACTTGACGAGGGATTGAATGTAAGACCTTTAGCGGTTTTGGAATGTCATTCAAAAGGTCTTTTCATGCAAGGATGATATTAGCTTATTCCGGGCAGGTTTGCCAATACGGAGAATCTGCCCGGTATCTAAAATAGATTTGTTTAGAAATGGCAGGAAGGAGAAAAGGAACGGAAAAGACAGGCGGACGCAAAGCCGGAACGCCTAATAAGGTATCGGGAACGGTCAAAGAGTGGATAGCCTCTATTATTGACGGGAACAGGAAACAGTTTGAGGACGATTTGAAAGAATTGGAACCGGGCGAGCGTGTCCGGATCATATCCGGCCTGTTGAGCTATGTCGCACCTAAGCAAGCACCAAGTAGGCCGGACGAAGAACTAAGAAAAGAAAAGGAAATGTTATATGACTTGTTAATGGATTTGCCTGATGAGTTTGTACGTCGAATATCAGACAGGTTGAATGAACTTGAAAAAAGTGATGGTTATGGAGATTAAATTAAGTACAAAAGACGTATTGGAGTTGGCCAAGGCCATAAAGAGCGGCCGTCTTGAAATTGACAAGGTCGAGCGTTTAAACTCATTAAAAGAGAACTACAACCCGCCCAAGGAAATAGGCAATAAGGAGTTGGAATATTATCTTAAATGCCTGTATGATGGTTGGGGATACGTACCTACCGGAGTCAGAGAGGTTCAGGAAATCATGTTGGCAGGATTAAACGGAGAACAGTTGGAAATATGGAAAGACAGGATAGAGGATTGTAGCGTTTATCGCAGGCTTGTAAAAGATGCCTTCTTTGGCCTTATGGCCGTAAAGGCATTGGGAGGCGTATTCACAGAAAAAGAGCCGGATTTTAAATTCATGGAGCAGGAACCGCCTAAATTTTAAATCATAAACAAATAAAATAGATTTTACAATGAATAAAGTGTACATTATTGGTGGGCGTGCATATAATATTTCATCGCCCTCCATCCGGAAATTTAGTTTGGCCGGGAAAGAATTTCAGACGGAAGAAATTGCCACAGGTGTAAACAGCTTCCGGGAGATATTTGACGGGATGGAAAAAGAAACCTTGTGCAAGGCGTTGTCATGCCTGATTTCGGGTGACTTGTCTTTGGCAGATGATTTGTCACACGGTGAGAAACAAGAACTTATAGAACCGTTGTGTACAATTTACACAGAATCGGAAAAGGCATTCAAAAGGATGTCCCGAATAGCCGAAAGTGTGTGTATGTTAACGGCAAAACCCAAAAACGGATGAAGGTGGACGTTGATTTTTCAGGATTTGACGATTTTTTGGACGAGGCCAAAGATGAAATCAGGAAGGGGATGGTTGAGGTAGCCCGTGAAGGCGTGGAATATTCCAAAGGGACGGGAAATTACCAAAACCATACCCACAACCTACGCAGTGCCCCCGGTGCCGCCGTAGTCATGGATGGCGAAATCGTTGACATGTATGTACCGACGGAACCGGGGCATGAAGATGCCAAAAGCAAAACGGAAAACCTCCTGATTTACGGGAAACGCCCCAAGGACGGAATCATACTTGCCGACGGAATGGAATACGCCTCTTTTGTGGAAAGCAAGGGATATAAGGTGATTTCGCAAGGTGCGTTACACATAGAGAATGAAGCCAATAAAAAGTTTAATAAATAAAAGTTAAGGAAATGGCAGGATTGAGATTCAACATTGATGCAGACCTAACCAGGTTTAGCCAATTAGTAAAAAAGATACAGGAAGTGCGCAAGGAAATGGAGAAACTGTCAAAGTTCTCCCCGAAGTATGACAAACTTTATAGCGAGTTCAAGAAAATCAAGTTGGAACTTGACACCATGCAGGCCAAGTTCGCAGAGATTCAAACGGCACTGGCACAGGTTGACATATCAAAGGGAATAGTGGACAGTTCAAAGAAAATCCGGCATGAGACAGAGGAAACGAGCGACAAGATAAAACTTTATTCCGAATCCCTGAAAGGCGTCAAAGAGAACTTGAAGCAAGTGACGCAAGAAATAAACGCCATGTCCGAATCGGAACGCAAAACCTCCACGGGTGAAAATGCGGTCAGGAAATACGCAAACCTGAAAGCACAGATAAAGGTGGCGGCTGATGAAATGCGCCAGTTCATAAAGGAGCAGGAAAACGTAATCAAGGTGCAGAGGGCTTCCGACGGCTCCCTTACACAGCTTCGCCGACAGCTTTCACTATTGACGGCGCAATATGACAACCTTTCACGTGATTTGCGCAACGGTGCGACCGGAAAAGAATTGATAGTGCAAATACAGTCGGTTACAAAAGAGCTTAGCGAGGCAGAGCAGGCTTCCATGAGGTTTTACCGCAATGTCGGCAACTATGCAAGCGGATGGAACGGCCTGAATGTGCAAGTACAACAGTTGGCGCGTGAATTGCCCTCCTTGGCTGTTTCAATGAACACGTTCTTTCTTGCCATATCGAACAACCTTCCCATGCTGATAGACGAAATAAAGCTTGCGCAAGACCGCCTGAAAGCATTAAAGGAGGAAGGCAAGCAAGGAACTCAGGTATGGAAACAGCTTGCAAAGTCCTTGTTAAGTTGGCAAACGGCTTTGGTAGTCGGCATTACCCTTTTGTCCTCTTATGGGAATGAGATTGCGGATTGGGTGAAAGGGTTGTTTAAGTCGAAGGAGAATGTAGACATCCTAAAAGAATCCTTGGAAGCATACAACAAGGCCGTTTTGGAGAGTGCCAAGAATGTACAAGAAGAAAAAACAAGGCTTGATTTGCTTTACAGGGCTACACAGAACGCATCAAAACCACTGGAGGAAAGAAAAAAAGCATTGGATGAATTGCAAAGGATATATCCGGAATACTTCGGCAACCTATCAGAAGAGGAGATTTTAGCAGGAAAGGCTTCAGATGCCTACATCAAGCTTTCAAAATCCATCATTGCCGCCTCACGTGCGAGAGCCGCACAAGACATGATTGTAAAACATCAACAAACAGTGCTTGAAAACGAGCAAAAAATAACGGAGGCATATACGAGAAGGTCAGCCGTAGAAAAAGAAATGGAAAACCTCCGTAAAAAGGAACAAAATACAACAAGTAGACCGTATGGCAACATAGGTTTGACTATTGAAAACAAAAAAATACAAGACAACCTTGATGAGATAGATGAAGAAATCGCCGGATACCGCCAAGCCATTTTCCAGGCCAACAAGCTGTCTAAAGAACTTGAAGACAGTATAGATGTTTCAGATTTGCTATTTGGAACAAGTGGAGGAAACGGAGGAAAAGGGAGCGGAAGCACAGGCGACAAGTATCTCGACACCTATCAGCAGCAGAAGGCCATAAAGAAATCGGAACAAGATATTTTAGACGCTGTAACCGAAAGCCAGTTAAACGCTCAAAAGATGGCTATTGACTTGATGGAAGATGGCAACGCAAAAGAATTGGCGCAAATTAATTATAATTACGATGCCAAAATAGAGGAAATCAAAAAACGGGAAAGGGAACTCTTGCAAACCTTACAGGATGCGGAATATGAGCGTTGGAAACAGGAAAACCCGGATTATCAGAAAAAGGGGTTGCAATTTACGCCGACGATTACGGCGTTGCCCAAGAATGACAAGGACGTAATGGATGCGGAATATTCGGCAGCATACCAACAACAGCAGAATGAAATCAGGAAGCTCCTTTCCGGCGTGCTTGCACAGTATCGGGACTTTGCCGCCCAAAGAAAGGCCATTGAAATGCAATTCAACGAAGATATTTCTTTCCTTCAAAAGCAAAGGACGGATGCCAACTCTGACGAAATAGACCGTGCCATACAAGTGGCCAAGGGTAAGATGAAAGAAGCCGTAAAAGCGATTACGGATGAAGAAAACAAGGCTTTGGCTGGTCAAGACAATACTTTTTTGAAGATGCTTTTCGGCAATGTCTCCCAAATGGGATTTTCACAACTTTCCGGACTGATAGGGCAAGCCCGCACATTGAGGGATTATCTTTCAGGCAAGGGGGACAAGGAAGGGATAACATTTATAAGCCCGGAACAACTCAAAGCCATAGAGGAAAGCCCGGCAGAACTTGACAGGCTAAGGGAAGCACTTGACAAGCTTTTGGGCACCGGGAAAGACAAAAACAAATGGGATGGCATTTTCGAGGCGTTCAAAAAAGGCTTTGCCAGTTTGAAAGGTGCGAAAGGGTTCAGGGAGATTTCGGGGTCTGTCGGCCTTATATCGAGTGCGGCAAGCCAAGCCGCCGGGGAAATAGGGGCGATGTTTGAGGCGATGGGCAGAGACCGGGCGGCGAATGTGGTCGGAGGGTTGAACGATGTCCTTGATGCCGTTTCAAACATAGGCCATGCCTTTGCGTCCGGCGGGATTGTGCCGGGGGCGTTCGCCGCATTCACTGAAATATTCTCCTTGTTCGGCAAGGGGGCGCAGGAAGAGGAAAAGCACAGGCAAGCCCTTGAAAACATAATGAATGATACCATAGCGCAACAACGGGAGTATAATTTACTATTGTTGGAGCAAAACCTCCTCTATGAGAAGGCAAGCACCATCTTCGGCGTTGATTCCTATGCGAAAGCGAGAAATGCGGTGGAAGTGCTGAAGGATTCCGTTGCCGCATTAAATTCGGAGCTTGCCGGGGATGAAGGCCAGAAGAAGGCACAAAATACCCGTTCAAGGTTCGCACGTACCATAAATGGCGTTTCAGGTTACTATTCAAAGTTAAAAGCGGAATATTCCGGGCTTGCCGATGTCGAAATAAAGACAGGAAGCTACACGACCGGGGCATGGTTTTGGAAAAAGCAGCACGATGTTTATTCTTCCGTGCTTGACGTGTATCCTGATTTGATAGATGCCAACGGTGAGTTTAACAAGGAACTTGCCGAAACGGTCGTGAATACCCGTGAGATGTCCGAAGAGGACAAAGCCGCCTTGCAAAACATGATAGACATTGCCGGACAGGCGGAAGAGGCTTTTGAAGCCCTTAATGACTACATGACGGACATTTTCGGGGATTTGGGAAACACCATGTCCGATGCACTGGTGGATTCCTTCAAAAACGGCACGGATGCGGCGGAATCATTCAGTAAGTCCGTTTCCGGCATGTTGGAAACATTGGCCGAACAGATGGTTTATTCCGTCACCCTCTCTCCCCTGTTGGAAGAAGCGCAGGACGAAATGATGAAAGTGATGAAAAATACAGGGCTTACGGACGAGCAGAAGTTTAAGCAATGGACAAACATCCTCAATGGACTGGTGGGTGATGCCGTGGAGCAGCAGAATATTGCAAACCAACTTTATGAATCATACAAACAGGCGGCCGAAGAGCAAGGCTTTAACATATTCGACAATAAAACAGAAACGGCAGCGCAACAGGCCAGTGGCGCGGTCAAGGTACAGGCATCCCAAGAAAGCGTGGATGAAACCAATGGCAGGCTCACGGCCATTCAAGAAACGGGATACCGTATCGAGGCTGAAACAAGAAACCAAACCGGAGTTTTAGATGATATATATAATGTTTTGACAGAATTTCGTATTGATGAAATCACTTCATCCCCTACTGGTTCCCCGAATGAAATCCCTGATATTGCATCGCAAACCAGGCAGGCGTTTGAAGAAGGGTATCGGCCTATTGTAAATGTGTCATTCCCCACGGAACAACTGGCTCAACTTGCCGGAAAGGTTGGCAATATTGAACGGAAACTCGATGATTTGGTGAACATGGATGCTGAAAATACAATGAATTTGAGGGGGATATACGAAGATGTAAGTAAAACGTCCAAACAAATACCCAAATCATCCCAAGATATTATCCGTACCATTGAAAGCAAGTTATGAATGTGGGGTAAATTCGCCAAGCATTTTCCAAAGTGTCCGAAGCGTCAACGATTGTATGGGAACGGGAGCCGAAAACAAGCTAAAAACAAGCGTAAAGGGCTGATTTATGAACATTGGAAATCGGCTTGAAAACGGCTTGAAATCGGTTGAAAAACGGTTGAAAAACGAGTTATAAACGAGTTATAAACGAGTTGGAATATCAAGCGTTAAACAAGCGTTGGCGATTGAGAAAACGGCGGATAAACGGCGAAAATTCCGATTTTTCCGATTCTATAAAAAAGGGAGCCAGCCCGCACGACCAAGCCACCCCCCAACGATTATTCGTCACAAATATACGGATTTCTAATTAAATAATCGTGTCATGGAACTGGATTTCGGAAAGATAGCACGCATAAAGGACATACAAGAAAGACTGGAGGAACTTTCAGAAGAGGAAAAAGACCTTTCATCCCCCTTGCTGACTGATATTCGCCTTGTGAGGGAAATATATGATATTTTTTCCGGTATGGTGGAAAACCCGGCAAGTGCCGCACAGAGGAAAAAATTCATCTTCATCATACTTTATCTTTTTTCACCCGGTACGTTGGCCGGTGGAAAGATGGCTTCCGGTTTAAGGGGGGCGATTGCAAATGCCATTGGTGTAAAGTCGCACAGTTCCGTATCAAACAAAAGTGCCGACATGTTGTTCATATACCAACACTATGAATATTTTCGGAAAGAAGTAGGACGTATTTTCACGGAAGTCACAAGGAGGCTCGAAGAAAAGGGGCTTATAAGCGTGCCGGATGTTTTGGCCACCTGATTTTCTGAGGGTCAATTCGCCTATAAAAAACTTCGATTTTAAGCCGCTGTTTTCCGGTTCATGATATTGTTGCCCACACATGCCGGTGAATGGCCGGAAAACGAATGCAGGAACGCTTTACGCTTGTCTTTTGATACCGGAAGCCTCAAACAAGGGAAAGGCTGTCAGGGTAAAATTGTAGTTCTATGAGGTTTTTCATAATTTTATGAATAACCCCTCTGGAGGCCGTCCACTCATCCGTTGACATGGCAAAATAAAAACGGATGGCCGAACCGCCACCCGTGCAAGTGGGCCACGTGTATTTTGACCCACCATGACCCACCCCGTGAAAGGTAGGACAACCTTGTATCAATGGAGATATGAGTTTTTATGAATATAGCAAAATAGTTATGTTTTTATTTGGTAGATTATAGCGAAAACGCTATCTTTGCAATGTCTTAATAAATAAACGGTCTTTTAAATTATGAAGTACAATCAGTTTTTTGCGGAATTGACCGCAGCAGGTTGTTACGTTCTCAGGCACGGGGCTAACCATGATATTTGGTACAGTCCCAAGACGGGAAACAAGTTTGCTTTGTCAAGGCACGGCAAACAGGAAGTACCTACCGGGATGGAACGTAAAGCAAGAAAGGTTCTTTTGGGGGAATAATCCCCCAACCTTTTTAGCTTCATGATTAGAAGATGTTTTTTGTTGAGGCAATGGGGTCGGCATATTGCCGTACCCCTTTTACTAAAAAGAGGAAGTATGAAAGTTACGGCAATTATGGAAAAGGCAAAAGACGGGTATTATTCTTGTTATGTGGAAGAAGATTTGCCCGGTTTCGGATTATCCGGCTTTGGAGAAACCGCAGAAGCAGCCAAAGAGGATATGATGAAAGCGTATGAGGAAATAAAGGAAATGCAGGCAGAAGAGGGCAAGGAAGTTCCGGAACTGGAGTTTTCCTACAAATATGATATGCAATCCTTTTTCAACTATTTCTCATTCCTGAATGTCACCAAGGTTGCGGAGTTGGCAGGCATCAACGCTTCATTGATGAGGCAATACAGTTCCGGTGTGACAGCAGCCGGACAAAAGCAATACGATAAGATAAGGGTAGCGGTGGAACGTATATCTAAGGAACTTTCCGCAGCCACATTCTAAAGATAGTGTACCGCTGTGAAGCGTGACCGTTTAATTAAGACAATGAAACCCCGTTCCTTAATTGGTTCGGGGTTCTTTTTTTGAACAGCAACCCAACAGCATATTTACAGCCCTTTAAATAAGAGAATAGTTTTTTTAAAAAACAGAGAGAAAGCGCATGACGTACAAGTCATGTACGTTATATTGTATATCTATTATTTTACTTTATTATTTATCATATTATTTATGTGGGTGGACATGAGGGTGGACATAAGGTTGATTATAAAGTTGAATTTAATTAAGAAGTCTGATTATTAATACGGCGATTTATTGAATTTATAGCCTGTAATCTATTGTGTTCAAATTGTTTAATCTTATAATTTAAACTTTTCTGTTTAATATGCTCTACAATAGCATCTTCCAAATCTTTCATATCCAATTTGCAAGACACATAAGTACGTTTATTATACCCTATTTCAGATTGCAAAAAACCATGTACTACAAGTTCCTTTAACATCTTCTTATAATGGTAATCAGTCGTATATTGCTTGTATGCAGACTTCACTTTCCTGTCACTCAAAATAAGCTCTAATTCGGCTTGATTCTTAGCTCCGAACATCCGACACTTAATCATACCGCCAGTCGTTTCTGCAAAATCCTTATTGCCGATAATGGAACGTATTCCGGCATACATGGCAAACAATGCTTTTTCGTAATCGGTCTTCGTATTTTTGTAAAAATCAAACATCATCTTTTGACTGATTGATACTAACGGCTGATTGTGAAACCCATTATAAACCGCATAATACTCTTTATAAGTTTTAGCAACGGAAGATATATCAAATGTTATTCCAAGGACATCTTTTACTTGCCTTAGACGATGAAATTCTTCTATCTCATTTTTTAGCTCTTGATGTTCCTTGCAATACTCATAAATACTTTCTATTTCTGTATCAGGGATAAATTCGTAACCGCTGAATCCGTTATAATCCTCATCGCTATAAAATATCTCACATTCTTCAAGCCTGTATAGCTCACTTTGCAGACTCTTGGTAAGTCCTCCACGATAATAACAATACATGAGTTGTTTTAGAGCGTTGTATTCGTTTATCTGTAAGGTTTGAGCCACACGATATATTCCTACATCGAAAATGTCGCTAAATCCGTTCTTTGGCTTCTTGAATATTTCTTGGATTAGCGGTAACGGAAATAGGATATATTTGAAATCTTCCATATCTTTGCATAATCAATTTTTTGCGCTCGGTTGCTTGTGGTAAGTAGCCGGGTGTTTTTGTTTTTATCAATTCTCTGCTTTCTTTAGTTTAAGTTTCGCTCCACAGTTGGGGCAACACATTATACTTTCTTCGTGATTTGAGGGAGCAAACAATTCCGAAATCTCAATTTCAAGGATATTAGCTATTTTTTCAAGTAATGGCAATGAAGTATTACCATTTGAGGCACGACTTAATGTTACCTCAGAAACACCTAATTTCTCTGCAAGTTCTTTTTGCGTGGTATTGCGCATTTGGCAAACCTCTTTAATTCTTAGTTTCATATACACTTAATGTTAATCGTTATTTCAATGCAAAGATACAGAAAATAACGCCAAAAGACAATTCAAAATGTTAAATTTACGTTTAATGATAATTTTCTTTGATTTTTATTTGGTTGAAATTATCATTAGCCGTATATTTGCACCATAAAATTAAAGTTAAACGATAATTAAAAGATATGGAAGCAACGAAGTACAACAAAAGCGAGATAATGAAACAGGCACACAGATATTACGTGGTTCTTGGTGACAGCCGCAAGAACCGCGAGAACAACAAGAGAGGCCGCAAGCTTTTTTCCTTTGGCGAGTGCCTTAAGATGGCATGGGACGAGGCACGCCGCACGGTTTCCGAGGCACGCTACAAGGAAGCCAAAAGAAAAGAACGTGAAGAAATGGAAGAAATCAGGCGCAACAACCCGGCAAAGACTGTTGTTTATGATGCCTGCGTACAAGCTGCGATAAGTGCCGAGTATTCACGTGGTCGGTACATGGGGGACTAAGACGGAATCAAGATAATAACCGGAGGGGTGAAAAGCCCCTCCACAAAAAAGAAAAAAGTATGGAAACAATTTTTGTTGATGAAAAAGAGATGACAGACAAATTTGTAGAAAAGGCACAGGCCATAAATAAAACACTCCTTAACAGTCTAACCTGTAAAATGATAGAATACGGTTTGTCCCAATGGCAATATGCCGGTGGATTGAGTTGTACGATAAGCAGTAAAAGCATGAGTTTAGAACAGAACATCAACAACCTTTTTGCGGCCTACTCATCCAACTATGCGGAAAGCCTGTTTTTTCAATGCGAGAACATGAAGCTAATGAATACAATGAATATTGTGCGTGAGTATTTAAACAAGCGTGGTATTGAGGATGATTTTCTAAAATTCAGAGAATCAAAAGAGGCCAACCGAATAAAACACGAACAAATAAAAATGATAGAATAGCACCCATTCACAAAAAAGAAACGATATGAGCACGCAAAAGAAGAACCAGTTAAAGGAAATCATGCTCCTTGCATGGCAGTTCGTCAAGAAGAACGGTTTCACCATGGGCGAGGCGTTGAAATGCGCTTGGGCGAACATGAAGCTGAAAGCCCGGATGGCTGACGGGATAGTTAAGTTCCATTTCCAAAAGGTTGACGGCACGGTACGCGAGGCATACGGCACACTCAAAGCCACCCTCTTGCCACCCGTAAACGGCACAGAAAGCCGCAAAAAGAGCGACACGGTGCAAGTGTACTACGACACGGAGAAAACGCGTGGCGGTCATTTAAGAAAGCGAATTTGGTAACAATCGAATAATAATCCGGTGGGGTGGCTTGAATCCACCCTGCCACAAAAACAAAAACATCATGGAAAATGTAGAAATCGAAAAGCAAATCAATGACATGACAACCGAAGAAACGGCCGCACTTGTTTTACACTGCGTTACAGTGTTGGGCAAGAATTTTGAAATAGAGAAAAACGCCAAAAACGAGGCGTACTATTTCATCCTATCCAACGGACTTTTAGAAGCATTTAAAGAGTTCTGTAAAACCTATCGTTCAAGCGACCCACACAAGGATTGTGTAGAATTACTTTTGAAGCAATACCAAAACAGTAAGAGAGCAAACAGACAAAATGAACGAAAACAAAAATACAAAAAAACATCATGGAAAATGAAGTATTAGTAAAAATGGGCAGTGAAGCATTAAACCTCATCAAGAATATGGAAAAACCAAAACGGGTACAACAAGTGTAACCGTGAAGCAAACGCCATGGAAGCAATAAGCGAAATGCTAAACACGGTGCTAATTACTAACGAAAAAGAAAAGGATGCCTTTCATGACTTATTGGGGGTGATAGCCGAATATACGGAAGTGTTAGTGATTATTTCAAGAATACAAATCAGATAAAACAAAATGACGATGGAAACAGTATCAAAAAAGAACGAGACGGAACCGGAAGTAGTACGTACTTTGAGAGAAGAGCGCGAGAAAGATTTAAAATCCTTGTACAATATCGGCACAAGTGCGGAAGATTTCAAGGCGTTCCCATTGAGTGATAACACACGTGCGGCCATCTACGTACGAAAAAAGGTATCTGATGCCTTGGAAAGCCTTTTTGTATTGCACCGCGTTCTTTATTGCGTGGACGATAAAGAATCTGAAAATAAAATATTGGATGCGGCACGCGGGATGGAGGACATTGCAAACGGGTATATTATAGCATCAATCGAAGAAAGTTTAAGTATTAAAGAGGATGAAATATAGGCACTCTCTTGCTTACGCCAATAAACACGATGCCCCCACCGTCAAATGGGCGGTGGGGTTGGGATACAGACGGCCACAATGACAAGACAATAATAGCGCGTTGGGGCTTCGGCCAACGTTTCTTGCAATGATGCCCCGGCGGGTAATATGGCCTGCCGGGTTGGCAAAAGGGAGTAGCCGCCATTGGGTTGCCAACGCAACGCCGTGGCGGTTTCCCTTTTACTCCTGAAGCTTCAACGCCTTTACACGTTCTTTTTTGATGCTTGTCTAATTGGATCATCCAACGAAAGAAACTGCCTTAGAACGAAAGGAAACGCCTTGTTATCCCATCCGTCAATGAAGCATGGCAAACGGTGTGTTTTTGATGCCGGAACGGGCGTATTCCCGTGGGGAACAAATTACAGTGAAAGCACTTATTTCAAAAACCACAATATAGGTAGTTACGCTCGATTTTGATATAACAAACTGAATACAAGTATATTAAACCACACCGTAACCGTAACACCGTAACTAACTGATATTATATTAAAAACCTAATACCATAAATTCATGTGTTACGCCTATTTTTAGTATAACATACTAATAATCATATAGTAATATACTACCGTAACCGTAACATAGAGATATATTCTATGAAAAATAACAAAGGGGATGGAGATATAAACCTTCATCCCCTTAACGGATTCAAAAGCAATCCGGATAAACCGGATATTCATTGCAAAGATAAGAATGATATTTAAAGTACCCTTGCATTAAGCCTAAAATATCATATTTTTATGGTTTTGCGGAACAAAAACGGAACAAAAAAGGCTTAACTAATTGATAGTCAAGCCTTATATGTCGGAAAGAGGCGATTCGAACGCCCGACCCCTACGTCCCGAACGTAGTGCGCTACCAACTGCGCTACTTTCCGTTTTGCGAGTGCAAAGATAGAGTTTTTTTCTGAAACAAAAAAATATTCGTAGTTTTTTCTTGGAATATTTTGTTTGAACTTCTTTTTGCCTTACCTTTGCACTCACAAAACCGAAGTAAGTCGGTGCCATAGCTCAGTTGGTAGAGCAAAGGACTGAAAATCCTTGTGTCCCCGGTTCGATTCCTGGTGGCACCACTTTGAAGAAAAGCAAAATACAGTAAAGAGGTTGTGTCAAAACTCTGACACAGCCTTTTTTATGCGCAAAGCCCAGACTTTCTCAAGCCCGGGCTT
>ULXR01029326.1_pt1 | contig 54499 bp, 49 predicted proteins | sample 1961511 | NCBI WGS metagenome assembly ULXR01 (sample SAMEA4835844, study PRJEB28245) | human gut metagenome | biome: gut microbiome; material: fecal sample | place: Denmark | collected 2008 | reverse complement strand
CTTGAAACTGAGAGTGATTTGTTCACTTCCCCAACGGATTTATCGGCCGTCGGGTGCGGGACGTTTCTGCGCAGATTGTTTTGCAAAGGAGCGAATTCCGATGCAGTTCTTGTATACACTTGCATGATAACATATCGAAGTAATAACGTCAACCCGGTTTTGCCCTGAAATTGTGAACAATTTGTTAACAATTCATTTTTCACGATGCGAAGCGATATAAACGGTTTTTAACCGAACGGTGGGATGCTGCTGCGGCAAGGCGAATGTTGAATTGAGAATTGTTTTTGCAGGAAAACACGGATTTTGAATGCCATGAAAAAAAGAAATATAAAAGGAAGAGAAACATACATATACAACATGCACACATAAAAAAACGGGATCCGCATCGAATCATGCAACTAATATAAAACGCTAAAAAACGAAAAAGTCCGCAGGGAGGGCACGCGGAACTTTTTCGTTTTACAACAGAAACGCGGTGAACCAACGTTTCATTAGGAAGGGGGGAATTCCTTTTCGGTGCTTCGGACAGAAGAATCAGCTCTTTGCCTGTCTGAAGCCTTTTTTGCCGACAAAAAACAATGCCAGTGTCCCCGGACCGACATGGGAACCCGTCACAGGCTCGTACATAACGGTTAAAATATCCTTCGGCGGAGCTATTTCTGATATAAGCTCCGCAAGAGTGTTTGCATCTTCGATACAGTCCGCATGTGCGATGCCGACTGTTTGGTTTGCAGCGTCAACAACGTATTCGCGGTATTGTTCAGCAATTGCGCGCAGGGAGTTTTTCCTTCCGCGAACTTTGCCGAAATTGACGATTTTTCCCTCGCTGTCGCCCTTCAAAAGGGGTTTGATATTCAAAATGTTGCCGATTGCAGCCTTTGCATTCGAAAGCCTGCCCGTCGAACAGAGATATTTGAGGTTGTCAACCGTGAAAACCTGACATATCCTGTCGCGATAGTCCGAAAGCAGGTGTACCGCCGCAGAAAGGGCAATTCCCGAATCGCGGAGTTCCGCCGCACGCAGAACAACAAGCCCTTCGCCGAGTGAGGCTCCGAGAGTGTCGATAAGCTCAATGCTCCGTTCGGGAAATTCGGCGCGCAGCTGAGCCGCCGCCACCATTCCGGCCTGAAATGATCCGCTCACGCCGGATGACATGCCGATAAAAAGAATATCCTGCCCCGCTTCAAGCAAGGGACGCATTTTTTCAGTGTATTGAGCGGGCGTTATTTGGGAGGTTGTGACTCTTGTTCCGCTGCGCATTGCATCATAAAATGCTTTGGAATCAAAAGCCGAAAAATCCGGACAGTACAGCGCATCGCCGCCTTTTTCCGGCATACTGAATGAAAACGGTATCTCCGCAATACCCTTCCGCTCCAAAAGCTCAAGCTCAAGATTGGCGGAAGTATCGGTAATAATTCGGTACACGTTCACTCACCTCACATCATCTAATCTTCCGTAACAGATTAACATGTTCATATGAATGTGTCAAGTACTCAATGCAACAAAATGAGACTTTTGAGCATATATTTCGTATAAATGCGCTTTACAGCGTTTGAATCCTGCACTATAATACAATTGCGAAAAATGCGGAACAATGCTTAAAATGTACAATATGCAAAATGCCGTATAATCTTTTGCAATTTGCGCTCCGAAAAGGGACGCAGGGGGAAAAACAATGTCATATGATAAAGCCTTGATTGCGGGTAAGCTCCGTCGGTGGGAAAAGCATCTTATGCGCTTTCGCCTTCCCGAATGGGATGAGATACCCGATTTCGGTCTGTATATGGAGCAGACCGTTGATTTGCTGCGCAAATATTTGGATTATCTGCCGCCCGAACTGAAGAATGAAGAGGTTGTTACAAGTTCCGCCATCAACAACTATGTTCGCCGCGGGATCATGCCGGGTCCGATTAAAAAAAAGTACTATCGACCCCATATTGCGTGCCTGCTCATGATTTGCACGCTGAAACAGAGCCTTAACATGTCAATGATAAAAATCGCGCTGCCCACATGTGAGTGCAGCGCAGATGCCCGCTGCGACGAATGTGCGAAATCTCCGGTCGGTTCGGCTGAAAACAGCTGCACATCGGGTGTGCGCAGCGCTTACGAGTCGTTCATAAGCCGCCATGATCTGACTGCAAAATATTTTGTTCAGCAGGTTCGGCTTGCAAGCGCGGCGCTTTTGGATCATGATGAAAAGCCGGATATTGCGGTTCAAACCACGGAAGAACTCGTTGCTTCCGCCGCAATAGTCGCGGGCTTTTCGCGTTTGCTTGCCGAAAAGCTGCTGCTTTTGGACGGAAGGGATCTTTCAAACGGCGGAAGCATCGATTGCGAGACGGATTCCGAACCTGTCGATGCCGGAGAATGAGCTGACTTAAAGCAAAAAAGGATACATAAAGCGTAAGCAAAAAGACTTGCCGCGTCAACAGTAATGCGGAAAGCCTTTTTCCGCGCCGCCGTTGCGTCAAAAAGGCGCGGCAGCGGCCCGAATTTGCCGAAAAACTGCCCGCAATGCTTTGCGCACGGTGATTTCAGCCTTGATTTACAGCAAAATTTGAGTATAATAATAAGCGGAAGAATTCTGCCTGTGTGCAAAAAAGCGCAGGCGTTTCAATAACGAAAGGAATTATTGAACAAAAATGGAAAGAACCTTCATAAGGGATATTCGAAAAAAATGCGGCGAAACGGCAAAGGTATCGGGCTTTGTTGAAAACATCCGCGACGGCAAGTCAATGGCTTTTATCGTCATCAAGGACATCACCGGAAAGCTGCAAATAACCGTCGAAAAAGAGAAATGCCCCGCGCTTGTTGACGACATTGCGCGCATAACTCCCGATTCCGTAATCAGCTGCACCGGACTTGTTGCGGAAAACGAGTACGTTAAAATGGGCGGAATCGAGCTTCTGCCGACGGAACTTGAAATCGAATCCGTTGCGGACGCATTGCCCATTATCCGCAAGGAAATTCCCGCAACAAAGAAAAAACAGGCGGTCGAACGCTCTGCAATCGATCAGAGGCTGAACTATCGCTGGATCGATCTGCGCACGGACGAGAACCAGCTCCTGTTTAAGGTTCAGAGCTGCCTTGTGAACGCAATGCGCGAATACCTCCTTAAAAAGGACTTTATCGAGATTCACACTCCGAAGCTTATCGGAGCGGCAAGCGAGAGCGGCGCGGATGTTTTTGAAGTTGAATATTTTGACCGCAAGGCGTATCTTGCCCAGAGTCCGCAGTTCTACAAGCAGATGGCAATGGCGGCGGGTTTTGAACGTATATTTGAAGTCGGTCCCGTTTTCCGTGCGGAAAAATCTTTCACAAGCAAGCACACAACCGAATTTACGGGCTTTGACCTTGAATTCAGCTATATCGAATCCTATCGCGATGTTATGCAGATTGAGGCCGAAATATTGACATATGCTCTCGGCGTTGTCAACGAAAAATACGGCGAACGCATAAAGGAAGCTTTCGGCATTGAACTCATTGTGCCCACGCTTCCGTTCCCCGTTATCACTCTTGCGGAGCTTTACGATGCTCTTGAAAAGGAATACGGCTATGTTCCCGCGGAAGGCGAACGCGGCGATTTGACCACCGAGGCAGAGAAACTCAGCTTTGATTGGGTGAAGAAGCATTACAATCACGAGTTCCTCTTCATAACCGATTACTCCGCAGAAAAGCGCGCATTCTATCATATGCGTGATGAAAACGGCGTTCCGCAGGGTTATGACCTTATCTGGCGCGGTGTTGAAATCACAACCGGTGCACAGCGCGAGCATCGTTACGAAATCCTCAAAAAACAGGCGGACGAAAAAGGACTCGGTGAAGACGTTAAGTTCTACCTTGAATTCTTTAAATACGGCTGTCCTCCGCACGGCGGTTTCGGTCTCGGTGTTGACCGTTTGACCATGCTGCTGCTCGGACTCAACATTAAGGAAGCTATGTTCCTGTTCCGCAGCCCCGACAGGCTCAATCCGTAAAACTTGCGAGTGCGGATGATTCTCAATTTTTTGAATCAATCCGACTTTAACATTGACAAAGCAGGTTGTTTTTTGAGAACCGCCCGTAACAGGACGGTTCTTTTTTTACTGAGTTTTCCGGCTGCAAAGCGGACAAAGCGAACCAAAAGCCGGCGGGTGAGGTTTCCGCCGGCTTCCGCATGAGGGGTTACGATAAAAAAGCTTCGGTGCTTTTACAATTGTATTATACCGCCCGAAATATACGGTGTCAACACAAAACAAAGCACTTTCGGTACATAAAACAGTACAGCTTCTGCAAATAAATGCAATACAAACAATAACGGAAGCTTTGTATTGTAAAAAATGCGTTCGATGCCGAAACATTGTTCGGAGACGGCACTGCATAAGGAGTACGGGACGCTTGGAGTGAAACAGCATATAAATCGGCAGAGGAGGCCGAAAACGGACATGCCGCATTGTCGATTTGTGCAAAATAAGCAAAAATTTTTGAGTTTTTTTGAAAAAAGGGGTTGACAAATTCCGAGTGCGGTTGTATGATATGTCTCGGTTAGCGAGAGCTAATTATTTTTAGACGAATCAAGTTAGCAAGAGCTAATTTTTTTGAACAGAAAGTTAGCAAAAGCTAATTTAAAATTCGTGTTATTGAGCAAGGAGTAATGATATGATGCCGTTAATGTTGGCCGGAATCGGCGAGGAGAACACGATAAAGAAGATCGGCGGCAGTCCGGAGATTAAAAAACATCTTGAGGATCTCGGCTTTGTTGTCGGCGGAAGCGTTACTGTCGTGAATGCGCTCGGCGGAAACGTTATTGTGAACGTCAAGGAGTCGCGTGTTGCAATAAGTGAAGAAATGGCACGCCGCATAATGGTCTGATGCGGAAAAACCGCAGCCTTTTGCGGCCCGCAAATTTTTGCGGTTTGCAAACGGCGATGCTGCGAATGTGAATGAAAAATTAAAGATAAATTATAAAAATAAAGTCGGGAGGAATAATCATGAATACACTCAGACAGGCAAAAATCGGAGACACCGTAAAGGTTGTAAAGCTGCACGGTGAGGGAGCTGTAAAACGCCGCATCATGGACATGGGCATCACCAAGGGGGTTGAGGTCTATGTTCGCAAGGTGGCACCGCTGGGCGACCCCATTGAAGTCACGGTGCGCGGTTATGAGCTTTCACTCCGCAAGGCGGACGCTGAAATGATCGAAATCGAATAAAACGGAAAACATGCGGGGGAAACCCCGTATTATTCGGAACAAAATGTTAGCCAAAGCTAACAATGCTTCGCCGAAAGGTGCATTTCGGCTTTCGGCGGCAGAACGGAAAAAATATAACCGTATGACGGATAAGGAGGATAAAATGAATTTGAGAATCGCCCTTGCGGGCAACCCTAACAGCGGCAAAACAACGCTGTTCAACGCATTGACCGGCTCGAATCAGTTCGTCGGAAACTGGCCGGGTGTCACGGTTGAAAAAAAAGAAGGTAAACTTAAAAAACATGACGGAGTTATCATCACCGACCTTCCCGGTATTTATTCACTTTCACCATACACCCTTGAAGAGGTCGTTGCGCGCAACTACCTTATCGGCGAGCGTCCCGATGCGATACTGAACATCATCGACGGCACGAATTTGGAGCGCAACCTGTATCTTACAACTCAGCTTACGGAGCTTGGTATTCCGGTTGTTGTTGCAATCAACATGATCGACCTTGTTCGCAAGAACGGCGACAAAATCAATGTTGCCGAACTTTCGCGTCAGCTTGGCTGCAAAGTCGTTGAAATTTCCGCTTTGCGCGGAACCGGCATTGCGGAAGCTGCGGAAGCGGCAATCGATGCAGCAAAGAACGGCAAAACCGTTCCCATGCATACCTTCGCAGGCCCTGTTGAACATGCGCTTGCACATATCGAGGAAGCAGCTGTTCACGGACTGCCCGAGGAGCAGCAGCGTTGGTATGCCGTGAAGATTTTTGAGCGCGACGACAAGGTGCTTGAAAATCTGAATATCGATCCTAAGGTTATGGAGCATATCAATAAGGATATCGAGGCGGTAGAGAAGGAAATGGACGACGATTCCGAATCCATTATCACCAACGAACGTTATATCTACATCGGTTCGATTATCAAAGCTTGCTACAAAAAGAAAAACACGGGCAAGCTTTCGACTTCCGATAAGATCGACAAAATCGTGACCAACCGCTGGCTGGGTCTCCCCATCTTTGCTGCAGTAATGTTCCTTGTTTACTATATTTCAATGGTAACAGTCGGCAGCGCGGCAACGGATTGGGCAAACGACGGACTGTTCGGCGACGGCTGGCATCTGTTCGGTATCGGCTCAAAGGCATATAACGAAACTGCCGAAAATTACAGCAACGCAATGAACGCTGCCGGCGCATTTGTTGATTTCGACACTGAAGCCGAAGATTTCGATGCGGACAAAGTGCTTGCCGAACTCGAAGCATACAAGCCCGAGAGCGAGAATGCAACCGCAACCATCGGCGTTGAGGATGAGGAAACTCTTGCGGTAAACGAAATGACCGTTTATTATTCCACGATCCCCAAAGACGCAAAGGAAGATGAAACCATCGGCATGACTTATGTTGATGCCGTTAAATACCTTAAGGAAAACGGATTCGACGAACCCGATCCCGCCGCATACGGCGTTTGGGTAAAGGGTATTCCCGTGCTTGTGGGCGAAGGTCTTGAAAAAGCAGGCGCAGCCGATTGGCTTGCGGGCCTTATCAACGACGGTATAGTTGCAGGTGTCGGTGCTGTTCTCGGCTTTGTTCCGCAGATGCTTGTTCTGTTCCTGCTGCTCGCTATCCTTGAAGGCTGCGGTTATATGGCGCGTATCGCATTCGTCCTTGACAGAATTTTCCGCAAATTCGGTCTTTCCGGCAAATCCTTCATCCCGATGCTCATCGGCACGGGCTGCGGCATTCCCGGTATTATGGCATCCAGAACGATTGAAAACGAACGTGACCGCCGCATGACCATCATGACCACAACGTTCATCCCCTGCGGTGCAAAGGTTCCCTTTATTGCAATGATCGCAGGCGCAATCTTCGGCGGTTCAGCCTGGGTTGCAACAAGTGCATATTTCATCGGCATGGCGGCAATCATAATTTCCGGTATCATGCTGAAGAAAACCAAGATGTTCGCGGGCGAACCCGCTCCCTTCGTAATGGAGCTTCCCGCATATCATCTTCCCACCGTCAGCAACGTTCTCCGTTCCACTTGGGAGCGCGGCTGGTCCTTCATCAAGAAAGCGGGCACGATCATTCTTCTGTCCACGATACTCGTTTGGTTTACCTCCTACTTCGGATTTACTTCCGACGGGTTCAGAATGCTTGCGGAAGACGAGCTTGACAAGTCCATTCTTGCGGCAGTCGGCAATGCGATCGCCTGGATCTTCAAACCCCTCGGCTGGGGCGAATGGCAGGCAGCGGTTGCATCCATCACCGGCCTTGTTGCAAAGGAAAACATCGTTGGCACGATGGGCATTCTTTACGGCGCAGAAGGTCCCGTTTATGCGACCCTTGCACATGTTTTCAACGGCATTCAGGCATATTCGTTCCTGGTGTTCAACCTGCTCTGTGCACCTTGCTTTGCGGCAATCGGCGCAATAAAGCGCGAAATGAACAGCCCGAAATGGACTTGGTTCGCAGTTGCATACCAGTGCGGATTTGCGTACATCATCTCTCTGATGATTTATCAGTTCGGCTGCCTGTTCACGGGTAATGTACATGTTGTCGGCCTCATCTTTGCTGTTGCTGCACTTGCCGGCATTATCTACATGCTCGCCCGCCCCTACAAAGAGGCAACAAAGCTTACCAAGAACGTTAAGATTGGATAAATCAAAACGTTAACATTAGTTTGAGTCGAACAGCGTTCGGCAATACGATACGGTTCGACGAATGAATTCCCCCAACCCGGATGACGATGCGGACGGCGGTGCGCAATGCATTGCCTCCGCATCTCCCGGGCAAATTCGGGAATAAAATAAGCAAAAACCGATTTTATTTTTCACGAAAACAGAAACATGAAAGGAGAAGGTCATATGTTCAATTGGATAGCTCGGAATATTTCAACGATTATTATCTGCCTTGTGCTTGCCGCTGTTGTGGTTCTTATCATTGTTAGCCTTGTTAAAGACAAAAGAAAAGGCAAGTCCTCCTGCGGCTGCAAGTGCGCCCATTGTCCGATGGCAGGCTCCTGCCATAAAAAATAATCAGTCGGCCGCAAACCGGTGCAAGCAGGAAAACTGCCGGCCGAATTTACGGAAACAGCTTTGCGGAAAGGAGAAAAAATGTTCAGAACCGTTGTAAAAATCGATGGAATGATGTGCGGAATGTGCGAAGCGCATATCAATGATGCAATAAGAAGGAATTTTAACGTTAAGAAAGTGAAATCATCGCACTCAAAAGGTGAAACGGTGATCGAGTCCGAAACAGAACCCGATGCAGCTGCGCTTAAGCGTGCAATTGAAGAGACAGGTTATGAATTCATCTCCGCCTCGACAAAAATCATTGAAGGCAGGCGCGGACTGTTTGCGGGCATTCTGCATAAAGACTGAAAAAGGTTGAAAAAGTTGTGAAGCAGAACGGATATGCTTTTCGCGCTTCAGCCCCTACGGAGAAGCATATCCGTATTGCTGTGAAAGCACCGGCAGAGAGTTTTATTTTTAGAACTGAAGTTAGCATAGGCTAACTAAAAGCAAAACGGTCGGAATTAAAAAACGGCACGGAAAGAAATTGAAGATTAAAGCGAAAAGTTAAAAATAACAAACAGAGAAAGGGAAAGAAAATGAGCGTTGTTATCGTCGGCGGAAATGAGCGCATGATAAGGCAGTATGAGCAGCTTTGCAAATCATATTCATGTAAAGCAAAGGTTTATATTGAAACGGATAAAGGCATTCAGAACTTCGGCACACCGGATTTGGTCGTGCTTTTCACAAGCACAATGTCTCATAAAATGCTTCAGATTGCCTCCGGGCAGGCGAAACGAAAGAACCTTCGCGTTGCAAGAAGTCATACAAGTTCAATGGCTGCACTGAAAAGCATTTTGGATGAGCATACGGCATGAGCCTAACGGTGCATCAGGAAAATGAAATGAGAATGCTTTGACAGCAGTGCATATTAAGCAGTGCGCATGAATATGATAATCAAAGGACGGCAGAAACGGAACAATTCCGAATTTCTGCCGTCCTTATTTGATGTCTGCACCGTGCAGCCGCCGAATCATTTAAGCATCGGCAGCTGCGCGGGAAAAGTTAATGGGTTAGGTGGGTTGAATCAGTTGTTGTTCAGCTTTGCCTGTGCTGCCGCAAGCCTTGCAATGGGTACGCGGAAGGGTGAACAGGAAACATACTGAAGACCGACTTTGTGGAAGAACTCGATGCTGGAGGGATCACCGCCGTGTTCGCCGCAAACGCCCAGCTTGATGTTGGGACGGGTCTGCTTGCCGAGCTCAACAGCCATCTTGACGAGTTTGCCTACGCCGTTTTGATCAACGCGTGCAAAGGGATCGCTCTCGAAGATTTGCTTTTTATAATAGTCTTCAAGGAACTTCCCGGCATCGTCGCGGCTGAAGCCGAAAGTCATCTGGGTAAGGTCGTTGGTGCCGAAACTGAAGAATTCCGCCTCGGTTGCAACTTCGTCCGCAGTGAGAGCGGCGCGGGGGATTTCGATCATGGTGCCGACAAGGTAGGGGATTTCCATGCCCTTTTCTTCCATGACCTTCTTTGCGGTTTCAACAACGAAGCTCTTAACATATGCAAGCTCACGGGTTTCGCCGACAAGGGGAATCATGATTTCGGGGATGATTTCAAGCCCGGTTTCCTGACGAACCTCGATTGCGGCTTCAATAACGGCACGGGTCTGCATTTCCGCAATTTCGGGGTAAGTAACGGACAGACGGCAGCCGCGGTGGCCCATCATGGGGTTGCTCTCGTGCAGGCTGACAACGGTCTTTTTGAGCTCATCAAAGGTGATGCCCATGTTGCTTGCAAGAGCGGCGATCTCCTCATCCTTGGTGGGAAGGAACTCATGGAGGGGCGGATCCAGGAAGCGGATCGTAACGGGACGACCCTGCATTGCCTTGTAGATGCCCTTGAAGTCTTCACGCTGCATGGGCAGAATTTTTGCAAGAGCAGCCTTGCGCTCATCCGCATTCTTTGAAACAATCATCTCGCGCATTGCGGGGATTCGTGCTTCGTCAAAGAACATATGCTCGGTGCGGCAGAGACCGATGCCCTCTGCGCCGAACTTGACTGCCATTTCAGCCTGTGCGGGGGAGTCCGCATTGGTGCGGACCTTAAGGGTGCGAATTGCATCCGCCCATTCCATAATGGTTGCGAAATTGCCGGAAAGTTCGGCGGGGACGGTGCGAATCGCTTCGGCGTAAACTTTGCCGGTTGAGCCGTCAAGACTCATCCAGTCGCCTTCGTGAAGAACGGTGCCGTCGGTGAAGGTGAGCGTCTTTGCGGGTTCGTTGATAACGATTTCCTTGCAGCCGGAGACGCAGCAGGTGCCGAGCTGTCTTGCAACAACCGCAGCGTGGCTGGTCATGCCGCCGAAAGCGGTGAGGATGCCCTCGGAAGCGGTCATGCCCTCGATGTCCTCGGGGCTGGTTTCTTTGCGGGCAAGGATAACCTTGTGGCCCGCTTCGCTTGCGCGCTTTGCATCGTCTGCCGAGAAGTAGACCATGCCGCATGCTGCACCGGGGGATGCGGCAAGACCGGTTGCCATTGCCTTTGCTGCCTTAAGTGCGGCGGCGTCAAAGGTGGGATGAAGCAGGGCGTCAAGGCTCTTGGGGTCGATCATTGCAATCGCTTCTTCGCGGGTGCGCATACCTTCGTTCACAAGGTCAACAGCGATCTGAAGAGCTGCCGCTGCGGTGCGCTTGCCGTTGCGGGTCTGGAGCATGAAGAGCTTGCCGCGTTCAATAGTGAACTCCATATCCTGCATGTCGCGATAGTGTTTTTCAAGAGTTTCGGCCGTTCTTACGAATTCGTTGTAAACGGCTTCGTTGGTCTGCCTGAGGTGGTCGATGGGTTCGGGAGTGCGGATGCCTGCAACAACGTCCTCGCCCTGTGCGTTCATGAGATACTCGCCGTAGAGTTTCTTTTCGCCGGTGGAGGGGTTGCGGGTGAATGCAACACCGGTACCGCTGTCGTTGCCCATGTTGCCGAATACCATGCTCTGAACGTTGACTGCGGTGCCCCAATCGGAGGGGATATCGTTCATGCGGCGGTAGATAATTGCGCGGGGGTTATCCCAGCTGCGGAAAACTGCCTTGACAGCTTCGAGAAGCTGAGTCATGGGTTCCTGCGGGAAGTCAAATCCCTTGACCTGTTTAAACATGGCTTTGTATGCTTCAACGATTTCCTTAAGGTTGTCGGCAGTAAGGTCGGTGTCAAGTTCGCAATTGTATTTTTTCTTTGCGCCGTCGAAAATCACGTCGAACTTTGCTTTTTCAACTTCCATAACGACGTCGGAGAACATCTGAATGAAACGGCGATAGCTGTCATATGCAAAACGCTCGTTGCCGGTCAGGTTTGCAAGAGCAACAACGGTTTCGTCGTTCAGACCGAGGTTGAGGATCGTGTCCATCATGCCGGGCATGCTTGCACGTGCGCCGGAACGAACGGAAACGAGGAAGGGGTTTTCGGTGCTGCCGAATTTTTTGCCCGCCTTTTCTTCGGTAACGGCAAGAGCTGCTTTTATCTGCTCGATGATGTCATCGGAGATTGTGCGGCCGTCCTCATAGTAACGGGTGCAGGCTTCGGTTGAAACTGTGAAGCCATAAGGAACGGGAAGACCGAGACCGGTCATTTCGGCAAGGTTGGCACCTTTGCCGCCCAGAAGGTTCCTCATGGTTGCGTTGCCCTCATTGAAGAGGTACACATATTTGTGGGACATAATGAATCCTCCGTGTTTTCTTTTTTATACACACTTGGTACAACAACGTATTATACATAATTCTTCCCGAAATTTCAAGTATTTATCAAGAATTTTTTCAATATTTTACACAAACAATACATACGGAAGGACGAAAACGCGCCGAGTCGAAGCGTTGGATTCGAAAAAAAATGTGCAAACTCAATGTTTTTTCGGAAAAACAATGTTTATTCGGCAGCAAACAAAAAAGAGGTGAATCCGATGAAAAAAGAGATGAAAAATGATAAGAACAATTCCGAACGGAAAATGCCTAAAATGCAGGATGCGGATTTCTGCGGACAGAATTTGGGTATTGATGCGGGGGATGCAACTGCTTCGGCAAACGAAACAACGGGCATGATGCCGACCGCTCCGCAAAACAGTGCTGAACTTGAAGCGGCGGAAGAACTCTCTCCGCTGCAATACACAGCTTTGGTGAAGAAAAAACGAAATAAGCAATAAACCGACGATAGTTTGAATAAATAAAGGAGCCGCTGCGCAAATTCGGCGGAAGCGGCTCCTGCGGGTTTAAGTTTCAGCCGGTTGTTTTCAGCCTTCGTCGTAAAGGCCGGCTGCTTTGATTTTTTTCCAATCGGCGGCAACGATGCGCACCTGTTTGCTTGAATTGATTGAAAAATCTTTTTGAAAAACGTATCCGTTTGCCATCATGCGCAAAAGTGTGGCTTTTACCCTGTCGTCGGGAACATTGTTTCGCTTTGACACCGCTTCAATGGTACCCCAAAACGTCGGAATGATATTGGCTTTTGCTTCAACATGCGCAAGGTTGCGAACTATCATGCGCATATAGGAGTTGTTAAGCTCCTCCTCATCGGGAAGCAGGCGAATGTCGCTTGCAACACCCTGAAGCCGTTTGCTGAACGTGTCCGTCACACCGTAAACAACAACTTTTTTGTGCCTTTTCTGCACAAGATATTTGACAACGGACTGAAAATGACCGTCTCCGGTGAAGATAATATAGGTGCCGACATCGTTTCTGGATGTTACGTTCTGATAAATATAATCAAGCATAACAAAATCCGTCATATCTTTTTTGCGATACTGCGTTGCCGTGCCGGTTTCGATAATGGTGTTGGTGATGTTGCGCAGCTTTGCAAGCTCCTCACCGATGCCGGGGGATGAAAAATCGGCAAAAATCATAATATCTTCAATGTCGAACTGCTTTTCAAGCTCGGCACGCCATGCGGCTGTATCGGGACGAAGATTATATTTGTTTTTGTACGAATAAAACCAGTATTCGTAATCAACGAATACCATTGCCCGTTTTGAACGGGCAAGCGACCTGAAAATGTTGAGCAAATAAACCCTCCTTTGCGCAAAGCAAAATATGCGCTTACATAGTGCGGGAATGCTTTGAATGATTCACTCTGCGGGAAAGATCTCGAAATCAAAACTCCCTTAAACCGACAGAACGAAAACAACAAACCTGCCGAAAGGGCAGTGCAACAAAATAACCACACGGTATCGAACGCGTAAAAAATAAATTTCATATGCGATTTTTACATAAACAAAGACCAATAGGCAGCCGCAGGCAAAATGCTGCGATCCGTAGATTGAATAAAGTTTACGCCCGATAGTGCAAATAAAAAACAAGCCGGGACGCCGCCCGACGAGGAGTGTTGTCCTTCATTGCCGGTATCACTGCTATTATAACAAACAACATAAAAATTTGCAACACTTTTTAAGTAATTTCGTCACTTCGGGACGAAAGAAAAAGGCGGGGTCGCGGCGGTGTATCCGTCTTTCGCGCAGGAGGGCTTCCGCAATCCGCCGAGTTTGCGTCAGTCTGCAAAAAAACGTGAAATTTGTCACAAATTATTAAAAAATCAGCATTGCTGTCCGCGCACTCGGGGTTTATAATATCAGCATGGCAAGGAATAAACCAAGAAAACTTAAAAAGGCTGCTTCCGAAAGGTTCCGCCTGTCCGGTGCGGACGGCAATGAGGAGTCCGGTGCGGATGTCAATGAGGGGTCCGGTGCGGACGGCAATGAGGAGTCCGGTGCGGATGTCAATGGGGGGAAAATAAACTTCAATGCATCGGATGCTTCGGACATGCAAGGTAAAGAAAAAAACAACGAAGCATACAGGAAACACAGCGTTATTTCTTTCATAATATGCGAGGTGCTTGCTGATGTCGCCGCTGTTGCTTTGATATTGCTCGGCAGAACGGGGGCGGAGCGGTACGGCAGTGCTTCCGTGCCTGCGACGGATGATACTACGGATGCAGGGAAGGAAAACGCCGCGACGTTTGATGAGAACGGAGACGAAGAAAATCGCGGCTTTACCGTTGAACCGACAGAAGAGGTTTCGGATACGCCGTTCCCGCAGGGTGAAACTTTGGCGCACGTTAAAACGACCGTCATTGCGGACGGCAGCCCGATCGCAACGCTTGCAAGCGGCAGCGCGGCGGAGGAGCTTATTGAAGCCGTGCGTACATATTTCGATGGTTTTGTGAACAAAAGCGGAGCGGTCACATCGTTTTTGAATGAAATCGGTTTTGCTGAGGCGGACGAAAATGCGGCGGTCATGCCCTATGATGAGGCATTTGCGTTTCTGACAGGCAGCAGCACGCCGCTAAGGGTTCAAAGCAGGCTTATTGAGCATGAATTTGTAACGATTCCGTATGAGGTATCGACGGTTAACAGCAGCGATTTTTACTGCGGGACCCGCTTTGTTGCCGAATACGGACGGAACGGCAAAAAAATGAGTGCTTATGAATACATTTATATTAACGGCACGCTTCAAAGCAGCCGAATGCTTGAGAGCGAGTATCTTGACCTGCCGCTGAAAGAAACCGTTGTCATCGGAACAAGACCGTGCCCGGCAGCAAACGGAATAACAACGGGTGAATACCCTGCTTCGGGTATTGCATTTGCAAGGCCCGTTGATGCTGCTGTTGTGCGCTTTTTCGGACTGCTCAACGGCAGTATGCATGAGGGCGTGGATTTTGCGGCGAACAGAGGCGAAAACTGCAAGGCAGCGGCAGCAGGAACCGTTGTTGCGGTGCTTGAGCGCGGCAGCATGGGTTTGACCGTGTATGTTCGTCACGAAAACGGTTTTGCAACAGTGTATGCCGGGCTTGAAAAGGCGCATGTTTCCGTCGGAACAACCGTTGCAGCGGGCGACATAATCGGCACGGCGGGTGCGGACGGAATACATTTCGGCATTTATGCAAACGGGGTTCCGTGCGACCCGAAAGCCTATATAAGCGGGCTTATGCAGTGAATGAACAGCATGTGACCATGCTTTTTCAATGCGGAAACCGTGTTTTGAACCGTTGACAGAACAAATTTTGCTTTTATGCGGGTTGCCAAACTCTGCCGCCTGTGTTAAAATCAAAATGTGACTGCAATTCCGCATTGAAGAATAAACTGCCTCCGGGAATATGCAAAACAAACTCGGTTTGCGTTTCGGATGCAGCTGTGCGTTTGTTCCTTTTTCCGAATTCGAAAAGGGAGCGTTATTTCGTGGGTTGCAAAATAGAATTACTGTTTAAATTATTAAATTTATATAATACGGAGTTTATATGGCTTTTTTTGAAATTCGCGGCGGAATTCCGCTTCGCGGCAGCGTGACCGTGAGCGGCGCAAAGAACGCTGCACTGCCGATAATATGTGCATCGATAATGGCAGATGAACCTTGCAGAATCGAAAACCTGCCCGATATAGAGGATGTTAATCGAATCACGGAGATTTTGAGTTCAATGGGTGCAGCGATTACGCGCCCCGCTCCGGGCGTTGTTGTTATCGATCCGCGAACAATAAAGTCCCACAGCGTAACAAACGAAATGGCGGCCAAGCTGCGTGCGTCGTATTACATGCTCGGTGCGCTGCTCGGAAAATTCCGCCGTGCCGAAATTGCTCAGCCGGGCGGGTGTGCGATAGGGCAGCGTCCCATGGATTATCATATCAACGGAATGCGCGCTCTCGGAGCAAATGTGCAGGATCGCTTCGGCATAGTTACCGCCTCGGCCGACAAGCTTCGCGGTGCGGAGATTTATCTTGATATGGCAAGCGTCGGTGCAACGATAAACATTATGCTCGCCGCATGTCGTGCAGAGGGCAAAACCGTGATAAACAACGCTGCACGCGAACCCCATGTTGTTGACGTGGCAAATTTTCTCAATACCATGGGAGCAAACATTCGCGGTGCGGGAACGAATGTTATCCGCATAACGGGCTGCGATGCGCTGCACGGCTGCACCTATGCGATAATACCCGACCAAATCGAAGCGGGGACTTTCATGATTGCCGCTGCCGCAACACAGGGAAATGTTGTAATAAACAATGTCATACCTGCGCACCTTGAGGCAATTTCCGCAAAGCTTATGGAATGCGGAGTGGAGGTCATTGAAGGGGATAACGGCAATGATTTTTACATGCAGATTATTTCAAACTCCCGCCCGCGTGCGGTGAATATCAAAACTCTGCCGTATCCCGGTTTTCCGACGGATTTGCAGCAGCCGATGACCGCATTGCTGGCGGTTGCACAGGGCAACAGCTTCATCACGGAGAATCTGTTTGAGGACAGGTTTAACCATGTTCGTGAGCTCAACCGCATGGGCGCGAACATAATCGTGAACGGCAGAACCGCAACCGTGATCGGCGTTGATAAGCTCTACGGCACCGATATCTATGCTTCCGACCTGCGTGCGGGCGCGGCAATGATAGTTGCGGCTCTGATGGCGGAAGGAACTGCCCGTGTGCGAAATATCTATTATATCGACAGGGGATACGAAAAACTCGAACATAAGCTCCGCGCCCTCGGTGCCGATATTAAGCGCATCGAAGAGCCTGACGAAGAGTGAACACTGTCCGCATATCGGTCGGAATCAACCGATAAATCAACCGATAATCGAACAGAACGGATTAAGCTGTTTTGATTAAAAAAGCAACGGGGCCGCTGCGGTGAATGCAGCAGTCCCGTTTGGTTTGTTTAAGCCGATGCAAAGTTTTTAATGCGCTTGAAGCAGTTTATTTCGTTCCGAAAATCCTGTCGCCGGCATCGCCGAGACCGGGAACGATATAGCCGTGATCGTTGAGGTGGCTGTCAACCGCAGCGGTGTAGATGACAACATCGGGGTGCAGCTTATGCAGCATTTCAATGCCCTCGGGAGCGGCAACAAGGCACATCAGGCGAACGGTTTTGCAGCCTGCTTCCTTGACGATGCGAATACCCTCGGCAGCGGAGCCGCCGGTTGCAAGCATGGGGTCAACAACGATCATATCGCGCTCGGAGGTATCGCCGGGCAGCTTGCAGTAATAGCTGACAGGCTTGAGCGTCTCGGGGTCGCGATAAAGCCCGATATGTCCGACTTTTGCGGCGGGAATCAGCTCCATGACGCCCTCTGCCATGCCGAGACCGGCGCGGAGAATGGGAACGATGCCGAGTTTGCGTCCTGCAAGCACTCTTGCGCGCATTGATGCAACGGGAGTTTCAATGTCGACTTCCTCCATGGGAAGGTCACGGGTGACTTCATATGCCATGAGCGTGGACAGCTCGTTGAGCAGCATACGGAAATCCTTTGTGCCGGTGTTTTTGTCCCTCATGAGGGTGAGCTTGTGCTGAACGAGAGGATGGTCGATAACGACAACGTTTTCCATGTAGTTTTTCATTGTTAATACCCCTTTGTAAAATTATTTATTAAATAAGTTGAAATCAAGCAGGAAGCTTTTATCTGCATTCGTAATCGGAAATTTTGCCGATGCGGCGTTCGTGCCTGCCGCCGGCAAATTCGGTGCAGAGCCATGTTTTGACGATCGCCTTTGCGGTTTCAATGCCGATGATCCTTCCGCCCATTGCAAGCATGTTGGAATCATTATGCTGACGGGTCAGTTCCGCGGAAAGAACATCTCCGCAGAGTGCGCAGCGAATGCCGCGAACCTTGTTTGCGCAGATAGAAACACCGATGCCGGTGCCGCAGATGAGGATTCCGCGGTCAAACTCGCCGGAGGCAACAGCTTCTGCGGCGGGAAATGCGATGTCGGGATAATCCATACTGTCGGTTGAATAACAGCCGAAATCCCTGAATTCGTGACCAAGTTCGGTAATATAGGGCAAAAGCTCGTTCTTGAGTGCGTATCCGCCGTGGTCGGATGCAATTGCAATTTTCATTTTTTTATTGTCCCGTGCGGTGCGCGGGAAATCCTTTCCGTAAAGTCTTTAAAAAAATATTAAAAATTTTTGTGATTGAGCAAGAATAAATTCCGTAAACACCGACGGCATCCGAACGGCTTCGAACGCATCCGAAAAGTCGTCGGCATATCGCAGCGGTCATTCGGAAATAACCGTAAACCCGGCGGCGCGGAGCAGACGATTCATGTATGCAAGCCCCTGAGCCTCGGCGGGGACACTTTCCGCAATTATCAAATCCATGCCGCGCGATTCGTTTCGAAGTTCGCGAAAAAGGGCGGCGCACAGCGTCTGCGGTTGAGTCCTGTCGCCGATAACGACATGCCGCTTTCCCGAATAGCGGGATTTGGTTTGTTCCGTTGCGAGTATGATGCATTTTTTGCCCGAAAGCTCTGCGCGGGTGTATTCACGGCAGGCGATGGAGGCGGTTTTTTTGCAGTCATTGCCGCCGTCAGCGATGACAACATCACATTCGGGCGCATAATGCTTGTATTTCATGCCGGGTGAAGCGGCGGTTTCTCCGTTTTTTAACGGGTTGAGCACCGCATGAGCAATATCAACATGCCCGATGACGCTTTCAAGCATCTCTCTTGTGACTCCGCCGGGGCGAAGCACCGTCGGTGTGCCGACAAGGGAAAGCACCGTGGATTCAACGCCGACTCTGCAATCCCCGCCGTCAATAATTGCATCAATGCATCCGTCAAGGTCATCCAGAACATGCTGAGCGCAGGTCGGGCTCGGTTTTCCGGAAAGGTTCGCGCTCGGTGCCGCAATCGGAACGCCGGCCGCACGAATCAGCGCAAGTGCGGTTTTATGCTCCGGCATACGCACCGCAACGGTGGAAAGCCCCGCCGTGACTTGCGGAGGGACAATGTCGCTTTTGAGATAGACCATGGTGAGCGGACCCGGCCAGAATGCATCCGCAAGCTGCCGCGCCTTGTCCGGAACATGTTTCCAAAGCTGTTTGAGGTCGCTTTTTTTTGCAATATGAAGAATGAGCGGGTTGTCTCCGGGGCGCCCCTTTGCAGCAAAAATCTTTTCCACAGCACAGCCGTCAAGCCCGTTTGCACCGAGTCCGTATACGGTTTCGGTCGGAAACGCAACAAGCCCGCCCGCGCGAATGATTCGCCCGCACACGTTTGTTCCGTTCTCTTTTTGTGTTGCTGCATTGAAAAATTCCGTGTTCATGCTGCCAAACTCCGTTCCCGGGTCACCGCATCGGCCGCAAACCGGCGCATAATGCCGTATCAACCCACTATAATATAGCACAAATCGCGGCTTTCGGCAAGTGAAAAGTGATACTGTTTAAAAAAAACAGAATGCGTCAAAAGTCACGGCAGGATTGAAAAAACTTTCCGTTTGTGGTATACTTTGGATAAACACGGCGGTACGCTGCCAAAAAGGATAAGGAATTTAAATAATGAGCGAATACAATTATGATATCGTTGTTCTGGGCGCGGGCCCGGGCGGTTATGAAGCGGCTATACGCTGCGCACAATACGGCAAAAACACGGCGCTTGTTGAGGCGCGCGATCTGGGCGGAACATGTTTGAACCGCGGCTGCATTCCCACAAAAGCACTGCTGCACGGTGCGGAAGTTTATCAGTCGGCGCTGAATGCTGCGTCCTGCGGTGTAACAACCGGTGAGGTCGGGTTTGATTTTGCAAAGCTTGCCGAATACAAGGATTCTGTTGTTGCAGGCCTGCGCAAGGGCATTGCGGGGCTTGAAAAAGCGCACGGAGTGAAGGTCATAAACGGCTTCGGAAAGCTTGTTGACGAGCACACTCTCGATGTTGACGGCGAAAAAGTCACGTTCGACAAGCTGATTCTTGCAACGGGAAGTGCGCCTGCGCATCCCCCGATTCCCGGCATTGACGGCGAAAATGTTGTAACTTCCGACGAAGTGCTTTCAATGACAGAGCTTCCGGACAGCTTTGTTATTATCGGCGGCGGTGTTATCGGCATTGAGTTTGCAACGTTGTTTGCCTCTCTCGGAAAGCCCGTAACCGTTATTGAAATGATGCCGAGCATACTTCCGGGCGTGGATGCCGACATCGTTAAAATGCTTTCAACAAGGGTACTCAAACGCAAAAAAGTTACTGTTATCAACAATGCCAAGGTAACAGGCATCAACGGCGGCGAAAAAGTCACCGTAACGTACGAACTCAACGGAGCCGAAAAAACAGCCGAGGGAGGCTGCTGCGTTGTTGCCGTCGGCCGCCGCGCAATGACGGCAAACATCGGGCTTGAAAATGTCGGAATCGAAATGAACCGCGCGTTTGTGAACATCGACGATTATTGCCGCACAAATATCGAAAACATCTATGCGATCGGCGATATAACCGGCAAGATTCAGCTTGCGCATGTTGCAAGCGCACAGGGCCTTGCAGCTGCGGCGAATGCATGCGGGCAGAAGAGTGTAAAGATGGATTATTCGGTTGTTCCTTCCTGCATTTATACCGCTCCCGAAATTGCATTTGTCGGCATCGGCGAAGAAAAAGCAAAGCAGCAGGGCATTGAATACAAAATCGGCAGCTTCAATGTTGCAGGCAACGGCAGAGCAATGATAATGGGCGAAGCTCTCGGCATTGCAAAGCTGATTTCCGATGCGGACGGAAATCTCATCGGCGCACAGCTCATGGGTCCCCGCGCAACGGATATGATAGCGGAGCTTGCTCTTGCGCTTAAAGTCGGTGCCTCGGTTGAAACAATTGCCGAAACCATTCATCCGCATCCCACCGTCAGCGAGGTTATTGCGGAAGCGGCGCATGATCGGGAAGGTCTTTGCTGTCACAGTCTGCCCAAAAAGAAATAATTAAATCAACAAACGAACAAACCGCCGTCGCCCGTCGAATAAGATGTGCGGCGGCGGGCATTATGCGGCTTTTTCCGCCGGTTATTGAATCAATCGCAAATCAATTACAAAAGGGAGGAAGAAAAACATGAGCATTCCAAACGGCAAAAATGTATACGGATATGCGGATGCATATGCAAAACTTGCAAATTTCGGGCAGCAGCACCTGCTTAAATATTATGATGAGCTTGATGAAGCGCAGCGCGCCGCATTGCTCAATCAAATCGAGCAGATCGATTTTTCCGTTGTCAGCACGAATAAACAGCCTGAAAAACGCGGCAGAATCACTCCGATTGGTGTTACGGAGCTTGCGGAAATACGCACTCGCGGAGATGAATTCTTTGATGCGGGCATGGCGGAGCTGCGTGCGGGGCATGTCGGCGCGGTGCTGCTTGCGGGCGGCATGGGCACACGGCTCGGTTCGGATGCTCCGAAGGGTGCGTTCAATATCGGAATCAAGCGTGAACTTTATATTTTTGAGTGCCTTATAAACAATCTTCTGAATGTTACGGAAAGAGTCGGCAGTTTTGTTCACCTTTTCATCATGACCAGCGACAAAAACGACGCAGCAACGCGTGCGTTCTTTGCAGAACATAATTATTTCGGCTATGCGGCGGAATTCGTGCATTTTTTCACTCAGGAGACGGCACCCGCGGCGGATTACAACGGCAAGGTTTATCTCGAAGAAAAATACCGTCTTGCAACTTCACCGAACGGCAACGGCGGTTGGTATTCCTCAATGGCAAAGCACGGAATGCTTGATATTGTCCGCAGAAACGGCATAGAATGGCTGAACGTGTTTGCGGTTGACAATGTGCTTCAGCGCATTGCCGATCCGCTCTTCATCGGCGCAACAAAGCTTGCGCATTGCGAAGTCGGGTCAAAGGTCATTAAAAAAGCCGCGCCCGATGAGCGCGTGGGCGTTATGTGCCTTGAAGACGGACATCCTTCAATCGTTGAATACTATGAGCTTACGGATGAAATGCGCAATGCGAAAAACGAAAAAGGCGAACCCGCCTACAATTTCGGCGTTATTTTGAACTACCTGTTCCGCGTGGATGCGCTGGACGGCATAATGGAAAAATCCCTTCCGCTGCATGTTGTTGAAAAAAAGATTCCATGCCTTGATGAAAACGGGCAGCATGTCACGCCCGAAAAACCGAACGGCTTCAAGTATGAAACCCTGATTTTGGATATGATACGGCTGCTTAACGGCTGCATGGTGTTTGAGGTTGAAAGGGCAAGGGAGTTTGCACCTGTCAAGAACCGCACAGGGGTTGATTCTGTTGACACGGCGCGGGAGCTGCTTGTCCGCAACAGCGTTGAACTTTGATTTTATTCACGGTCAAGAACAACAAGCCTGCATAAATAATACAGCCCCGCCGCAAAGCCGTTAAGCCCTGCGGCGGGGTTGTTTATTTCCCGCTTGTATGAACTGCGTACAGAGTTCCCAACCGTGACGGAAGCGCTACGGATCATCAATCATAACATCGGCAGCAGAATCAAGCTGCATTAACCTGCAACGGAGGCAGAGCAGCCGTCTATTGCTGTTCCCCGTGGCTCAGTGACACGCAGTGTGCCGGAACCTGATCCTGCATTTCGGCCCATGCAACGGTCTTGTCGCCGAAATGCCAAGCAACAACGATTGCTTCGAGGCTGTACTTGTAGTTCAGGTCGCTGCCGTAAATCAACCTAAGTCCGTCAACGTACGTAAGATCGGGTCTGTTCGAAAGCACAATAGCAGTTTCGTCAGACGCTTCGCCGCTTGACAGGATATACCTGTACTTATACGGTTTATCGTACCATTGGCCTTTTGCGTAGCTTTCGCCGATGCGCCATGTGCCGTCGCTCATCAGATAGTGTGTCTTCAGGAATGCATGCGATTCATACAGGCCGCCCTTGTAGTTTACCGCCGTGTGAATGTCAACACAGTCGTTTGCATCATAAACCTTAACGATATAAGGCTCTTCGGCGGAAGACTCTTCGGACGGGTTTTTCCGCATATTGATATCATCCTGCGGAAGCTGTTTTACCGGCTTTCCACTCGGGTCAACGAGTTAGTTCGGTGATGCTGCTGAGGCTGACGTGATATATTGCCTGAGATCGAGAGCTTTCATCCTTCCGTTTCGAAAGGTGTCCTCATCAATTACTTCAAGCAGACTGTCAATTTCTGCAACTGCATCGGTTCTTTGGAGCAATTCCTTTAACGGGGGGAAGGTTTCGGCAACGATTTTAATTCCGTTTGAAGCTGCCGAGGCTGTGTTTCCCGGAAGAAAGCAATCCGATGAATACCCGATACAATACATATCGATTAAAAACGGATAGCCGAGCGTTGTTATAAGCAATGCTCGTGTCGTCATGTTTTCCGCCTCTGCTTGATCCACATAGGTTGCAGTGCGGCGTTCTTCGGGACTCATTTCTATCCAAGCATCTGTGCCGGGCAGAACACTGTATTCGTGCGGAGTGTCATTCATCGGAACAACACTTAATGCACCGACAGGCAACAGTGCGGTAAAAACGAGCGCCAAAGCGATCAAGGTTGTGACAATTCTTTTTGCCATAATTATTTCTCCTTTCGCGGTGTCATGGTTTTGTGCCGTTGGCGGTTGGGTTTCTCTTCCCCAAAGTCTGCACTTGTTGAATGCTGTGCCAACTTTGGGTGCGATACGCAGCTTGCGATACGCAGTCTATGATACGCAATTTGCGATATGCAAATGCGGGACATGTGTTGAATCGGATTCGTTTCAATGGTGCGGCTTTCATCGCAATACTATTATATCAGCGAATTAAGATCATTTCAACCCTCAATTGTGAACAATTTGTTAACAATTCTTTTTCAACAGGAAAAAACAGTCAAACGGAGCCGATAGGATGAACGCACAATATGTTTAAGATGAATGCAAAGTAATACAAAAAAGAGCCCGAACCGATCGGGCTCCGATGTTGAAACAAATTTTAATTTTAAGGTTCGTTATTCGGAAAACTCCTTAAAGGCAGTTTCCGCGATCCTTTCCGCCTCGGCAAGCGTGATTGCGCGGCGTTCGGCAAGCGCGGCAATATCGGCATATTCGAACTTTGCCCTTTTAACGCCGAACCCCTGAGCGGTCTTCAGGCGAATCGTACCGTCCTCAAATTTGGCGGTTTGCGTTTCACGCTGCAAAATGTATCGCGGCATTCTGCACTCGCGGACGCCGAGAGTGCTTGTGTGTTTGAACAATATGCGGATAATTTCGCTGCGTTTTTCGGCATTGCAAAGCACGCAGAGCATAATTCCGGGGCGGTTCTTCTTCATTCCTGTCGGAACGGTGTAAACATCCGCCGCACCCGCGTTAAGCAGTTTATCAAATGCAAACCCGATCTCTTCGCCTGTCATATCGTCAATGTTGCAGCGAAGCTCGATGATCTCATCCGCCGATTCTTCACTCGGACTTTCGCCGAAAAGCGCACGCACGCAGTTTGCGGCGGGATAGTCGCGTTTGCCCATGCCGTACCCTTGGGAAAGTATTGTCATTAACGGCATTGCGGTGAATTCATGAACAAAATGTTTTAACAGAGCCGCTCCGGTCGGAGTGCAGAGTTCGCCTTTTATATCGCCCGCATAAACAGGAACGCCGTGAAGAATGAAGGCTGTTGCCGGTGCGGGAACGGGAAGGATCCCATGCGCACAATGCACATGCCCGCTGCCCGTGCGAACGGGGGAGGCGGCAATGCGTTCCGGTGCGAGCATTTCGATCAGCGCGCAGCAGGAAACAATATCTGCAACGGCATCAAGCGCACCGACCTCGTGAAAATGCACAAGCTCAACGGGAACGCCGTGGGCATGACTCTCCGCTTCTGCAATCAGTTTGTAAACAGCAAGGGAATGCTCCTTCACTGCATCGGACACGGGCAGCGCACGGATAATGTGTTCAATTTCGTGCAGCCCGCTGTGAGAATGGTGATGCTCGTGTTCATGACTGTGCTCGTGCTCATGGCAATGCTCATGCGCGTGTTCATGCTCATGTTCATGATTATGTTCGTGCTCATGACAATGCTCGTGTTCATGCTCATGGCAATGCTCATGTTCGTGAAGGTGTTCGTGTTCGTGTATGCAGGCGGCATATTCGTCCGCATCGGTGTTCATGTATTCAACGGCAAAATGAATTCCGCGAATGCCGCATTTTTCGGCGGCAGCGCAGCGAACATTCAGTCCGACGGCCGAGAAGGCAGCTGCAATATTCTTAAACTCGGCACGTTGTTCTTCGGAAAGCAGATCATAAAGTGCGCCCGCAAGCATATCGCCCGCCGCACCCATTCCGCAGTCAAGGTAAAGTGTTTTCATAGTAAAAAGACCTTTCAACAGTTTTATTCAGGGTTGCATATTATAATTAAGGAAAGAATCGTCACCGCGCATTGCTGCCGGTGCCGATATGGTTTATCATGTTTGCAAGGTAACCTGCGCCGAAGCCGTTGTCGATATTCACAACGGATACTCCGCTTGAGCAGGAGTTGAGCATTGAAAGCAGCGCTGCAACTCCGCCGAATGCCGCACCGTAACCGACACTTGTCGGCACGGCAATAACGGGGCAGTCGGCAAGCCCGCCGATTACACTTGCAAGCGCACCTTCCATGCCTGCAACGGCGATAATGACGCTTGCGCCCATGATTTCGTCAATATGCGAAAGGAGACGGTGCAGCCCTGCAACGCCGACATCATAAAGCCTAAGCACACGGCTGCCGTGAAATTCCGCCGTCAGTGCCGCTTCTTCCGCAACGGGAATATCGCTTGTGCCGCCTGCCGCAACAACAACGCAGCCGTTTCCGCTCGGTGCGGGAATGCTGCCGATACTGCCGATTTTTGCAATTTCACAGTAGTTCAGGGCAAATTCACGACTCAGTATCTCTGCGGCATGTTTTTCAAGGCGTGTAATAAGTATCGTTTCCTGTCCGCTCTCAAGCATGGCTTTAATGATTTCAAGCATCTGTTCGGGTGTTTTGCCCGCACCGTAAATCACTTCCGCCGCACCGGTCCGAAGGCGGCGATGGGTGTCTATCTTTGCGAATCCAAGGTCGCGGAACGGAGCGGTGCGCAGTTTCAAATATGCTTCGTCAACCGACACTTCCCCGCGGCGCACGGATTCAAGAAGGTTTTTTGTTTCGTCATTCATAGTCTTTGTGTTGTGCTGTCAGAACAGCGGAGCCTCATCTCGGCTCAAGGTCAAGCGTCACTGCATCGAAATATTGCCGCAGCTCGTTTAAAACATGCTCACGCTGTTTAAATAATTCATCGAATTGCCCGGCCTTCAATTGCAGCTTTGCGGTTCCGTTAACGCTCCGCACGCGAAAGTCGGAGAAGCCGAGCGAAAAAAGGAAGTTTTCCGCTGCTTCAACGGAATGCAGTTTGTTTTTTGTGATCAATTCGCCCGTCGGAATCCGCGTTGCAAGGCAGGCATAGGCAGGTTTGTTCCAAGTGAAAAGCCCGGCTTCGCGTGCAAAACGGCGAATGTCAGCTTTTGTCAGTCCGCATTCGCGCAGCGGGGAAAGCACGCCCGCTTCCCGCAGGGCACGCATTCCCGGACGGTCATCCTCTGCATCGGAAGCATTCGTCCCGTCCAGAATCGTTTTGTACCCGTCCGCCGCCGCCGCTTTGCATATCGCGGAAAAAATGTGTTTTTTGCAATGGTAGCAGCGGTCGGTCGGATTGCGGACAACATCTTCGCAGGCAAGGATATCAACAGAAATAATTTTAAACGGCAGTTCGGCTTCCTTTGCGGCCCGCAGTGCGTCCGTCAGCTCAAATTCCGGCTGGAATGCCGATTGAACATAGTATGCGGCAAAATTTCCGCCCTCAACGCGGGAAGCCGCATAAGCAAGAAAACATGAGTCCACGCCGCCCGAAAGCGCAATCGCTGCGCTGCCGATGTCCTTGAGCCTGTTCAAAAGTTTGCTGCATAGCCGTTCGGATTCGCTCATAGCCCATCCTCCTTTTTCACCCGCTTACATTATAATGCCTGCCGCGCGGGTTTTGCAAGAGCAAATAATAATGCGGGAGTTAACCCTCGGGAATTTTTGAAATTTAGCCGATAGGATAAGTAAAGAAATAATTTAAAGAGGCTGCGGCGTCGTTTTCAAGTCGCGGCCTCAAAATATATTTACCCGGCAATGGTGACAAACTCAAAAAACTATGCTATAATCCTTACTTGTGTAAGCCAATGTAGCTCAGCTGGCAGAGCAGCGCATTCGTAATGCGCAGGTCAAGGGTTCGAGCCCCTTCATTGGCTCCATTAATCGGGGCGTAGCGCAGCTTGGTAGCGCGTTTGGTTCGGGACCAAAAGGTCGGGTGTTCAAATCACCTCGCCCCGACCAGAAAGCCCGTTGGTTTTGAGTTGAAATCAACGGGCTTTTTTGCAAAACGGAAGCGGATATCAGCCTTGGTTTTGAATGGTTTCCGCACAACGGAGAAAGGGTTTATGCAATCGTGCATAAGGAAAACGGCGAAGTCATCGAAAATATTCTTTGGAAAGAGTAAAAAGAGAGGCGCGGCATGAAAAGAAAGTATCCGGCGAAAATGTTTTTGTTATTTGTTTTGACGAATTTCCTGTTTCGGTTTTTCTATTTATTTATTCCGGGAACCGTACTCTGTGTTGTCGGAATTTGGTCGCAGACCTACCTTTATGTCGGGCTTGCGGTTCTGGGACTTGATTTGATTCTTTCAATTGTTGAACAGGTGCGGATTCGAAACGCGGCCGTGGGGCAAAGCGAGAACCCAGACTTCAACGAAATGATGGACGCATTTTGCGGCCAAGGCGGACTGCGTGCTGCCGGAAAAATGTTTGACGAAAAGCTCGGATTCAACCATGTTGACGAATCTCAAAACAAGAAAAACTGATTTGCGGGAATGCCGCGATAGGAGCCTATTGATTAGAGAAAGTTTCGGAGGAATACAATGGATAAACAGGCGTTGACGGCTCTTTTCGAAAAGTATATAAAAAAGCTGAGAATCACACCCGCGTGGGACATAAAGCTTGAATTTGTTGAAGACCCAACATGGCGAAAAACCGGTGATTTTAAAATTGACTGCGATGACAGAAAAGCCATTTTGCTTTTGAATGCAGCAAATCCAAAGCAGGAGAATCTTGAAGAGGTCATTGTACACGAGCTGATGCATATAAAGATGTATCCGCTGGATCAGGTGACGGAATCATTGATAACGAGCTGCTTCGAGGACGGATCGGCAGCGAGCAAATTTGCCTATCAACAGTTTTTCTGCACCCTTGAGCAGACGGTTGAGGAATTGACGAAATGCTTTTTGCTGGAATTTGGAGAGAATAGGGAATTCTCTTACGGCAGGTGCGAACGGGAGAAATCATTCAACGACCTGTACGAGGGCTTGAAGAACCTCTGAAAACGGATTTTTAAGAGATACATAAGGAAGCGCGGCTTTATTTTGCAAGAACGATATGCCCCCGTATAATTGCTGTCGGCCGCCGAAATTTGTTTGTTAAGGATCGCTGCGAGTTGAATGCGGCGGTCTTTCTTTATTGAATTTTCTCAAGTCCAAGTTACGCCGAAGCTCCGTTTTTTCATGAAATAAGCTGCAGCCGCGGCGTTATTAAAAGCGCAACATTATTTTGTGCATATTTTCCTCCGAATTGCTCAAAATAGCAGAAGAAAAAAGAAAAATCGGAGGCAATATGGGAATAATCGGAAGGCATTCGTTTGAGCTATGCAGCAGGCCGCGAATAATTTCATCCGCAAGCTATGTCGGCGACAAAGAAGGGAAAGGCCCCCTGAGAGAATGCTTTGATAAAATTTGCCGCGACGATACCCTTGGGCTTGACTCTTGGGAGCAGGCGGAAAGCAGAATGTTCGAAAGCGCGGTTCGCGTGGCTCTTGCAAAAATAAAAAGGCAAAGCGATGATTTGAGCTGCCTTTTGGGCGGGGATTTGCTGAATCAGATAATCTCCTCCGGCTTTGCGGCGCGGGAGATCCGTGCGCCGTTCATCGGCCTGTACGGTGCGTGTTCAACCATCAGCGAGGGACTGATGCTCGGCGGAATGCTTGTTGACGGAGGCTTTGCAGAGCTTGCCGCGTGTGCCGCAAGCAGTCACTTTTCGGCAGCCGAAAGGCAGTTCCGCTATCCGCTGGAAATGGGCGTTCAGGCCGTTCCGAGCAGTCAGCGTACGGTCACGGGTGCGGGAAGCATAATCATTCAGGCGGCGGGTGAATTCCGTCCGGGTGCGGGCAATGTGTTTGAACATGTTGCACTTACGGGCGGCACCATCGGCAGCGTGGAGGATTTCGGCATTACGGATGCAAATAATATGGGGGCGGCGATGGCTCCTGCCGCGTTTAAAACGATTAAGACTCATCTTTCGGATTACTCGCGCAGGGCGGAGGATTACGACAGGATAATAACAGGAGATCTCGGCATTTTCGGCAGCGATATGCTGTATGAACTGCTGCGCGGTGAGGGGATTGAAATTGCCGACAGGCATGAGGATTGCGGCAAGCTGATGTTCAGTCCGGAGCAAAATGTCAATTGCGGTGCGAGCGGCTGCGGCTGTGCGGCGACCGTAATGAGCAGTTGGTTCCTGCCGAAAATTGAATCCGGCGAAATCCGCCGCGTTCTTTTCCTTGCAACGGGTGCGCTCATGAGTCCTGTCAGCAGCCTTCAGGGTGAAAGCATTCCTTCAATTGCACATGCGGTTGTGATTGAGCATATTGATTGACCCAAACGGCGGTCAAGTGAAAAACGGCAGCAGAATTAACTGTAATTTGAAAACATAAAGAATTTGGACGGTTGAATTAAATGAGCAGTATAACGGATTATTTACTTGTTTTTGCAATCGGAGGTGCGATTTGCGTCATCGGACAGCTTCTTATGAGCCTGACACGGCTGACGCCTGCAAGAATCCTTGTGATTTTTGTTACGGCGGGGGTTGTGCTCACGGCTGTCGGACTGTATAAACCCATTGTCGAACTCGGCGGAGCGGGCGCAACAGTGCCGCTGACGGGGTTTGGGTATTCGCTTGCAAACGGCGCAATTGACGGCGCAATGAACGAGGGTTTGCTCGGTGCAATAACCGGCGGGGTGAAGGCAACTGCGGGCGGTATCGCCGCCGCAGTGCTTTTCGGGTACGCTTTTGCACTGATTTTTACGCCGAAAACAAAAAAGTAAACATATCAAAATTAAGCGCAACCGGCTTCCGACAGATGACGGAAGTCGGTTGTGTATTGTCAATGTTTGATGGATTGTTTAAAATACGAAACAACTGCCCAATCAGTCAATGGAGTGAAGAGCGGCGCCGACAGCGGTGGCAAATGCTGCATTTTCCGGAACGATAAACTCAACGGGATAAAGTGTTTTAAAAAGCTCGATCATTGGCAAAAGCTCCCGCAGTCCGGTAAGCGCACCTGTCAAAATGACTTTTTTGACAGAGGAGTTTTTGCAGGCAAAAACCGCAAGGGTCAAAATGGTTTGCAGCACCATATTGACAACGCCGAGAGCAAGATCACAATCGGTTGCGTTGTCCTTTACGTTTGCAAAGTTTGCGGCGGTGATTTCCGAACCGAGCTTTTCAATGTCATTTTTGGAAATATCGCCGATTGTAAGATCAACGTGTGAAAGGCTGCCGCGCTCCGCAAGCGCGCAAAGACTCTCGTGATCCGATGCACCGGTAAGCTTTTTGCCGAGGCCGACGATGGTGCCGCCGCCGACGCCGCTGCCGCCGATGTGGGAATAATCCTTGCCGTGGGCATGAATAAACGCTGTGCCGGTGCCCATGCTCACAACAACCGCTTCATCCAACCCGGCAAGAGCAAGCCCACCCCGCGCGATCGCGGAAAATTCCTCAATGCGCTGAGTCGGAATGCCGTAAATGTCGCCCGAAAGATAGGATGAGCCGACGCCTGTCACAAGTATGCGTTCAACATCGCTGAGCGAGAACTTGTTGGCGTTGATATAATGTCCCAATGCGCCGTAAAGTGAGGTTATTTGATCGTAAGCGCGAACCGTCATTGTTGAAATCAGTTCGCCGCCCGGAGTCAGTCCGACAATTTTTGTCGTTGAACCTCCAACGTCTATTCCGAGAATTATGCCCATTTGTGTTCCTCCTTGGTCTGCCCGATACGCAAAATACGCACCTCTCGCGTCGATACATGCGCGGCTTTGCATAAAATCCTTAGGTAAACGCTGATTAATCAGCATCAAATGCAGCGCAGCGTCTCTTTGAACCGCCGCCCGCAAATACCGCTTAATCAATCGTCATATCCTGCCGATGTAACCATTATAAAGCATTAATGCCGTATTGTAAAGACCAAAAGAAAAAGGCAGAGCGAATGTCGGAGCGGAGCAGAATACGGCGAAATAATTCATAACGGCTGACAAATCTACGACTATAATAAACAAAAATACACCTATGCAGCAAATTAAAAAACGTTCATCTTTTGAAAAACAGAGAACATGTACATAAATCAGCACAGCAAAAAAGCAAAAAACAATTGACAAGACAAAAAATGCAGTATATACTTATCTTGTCGATACATACAGCAATAAATACGCTGAATAGTTTCGCATAAGGTTTTTCTTTTAACGGAGGAATGAATTTGAATATGCTTTTGGCTCACGGTGCAACGGATGAGCACCCGGAAGGACAGTCGATTGAAGCCCACCTGAAAGGTACGGGAGAACTTGCGGAAACATTTGCAGCGGAGTTTGGAGCCGCAGCAAACGGAAAGTTGTGCGGGCTTGCTCACGACATAGGAAAGTATTCGGATGAATTTCAGCTGAGACTGCGCGGCGGAAAGAAGGTCGATCATGCGACGGCGGGAGCAATCGAATGCTTCAAAATCAAAGCAGCGTTTGAGGCTGTATGCGTTATCGGCCACCACAGCGGATTGCCCAATGTCGGACATAAAGACGCTGACACAACCGAAAGCCAAACATTTTTTGGCAGGAAGCTGCGCGCCGAACAGGGAGGAATTCCGGATTATCGGAAAAATTGGAACGGACACATAGCATTACCGCAGGATTATTTTAGACCCTCGGGCCGTGGGTTCGCAACAGCATTCTATATAAGAATGCTGTATTCCTGCCTTGTTGATGCGGACTATATCGACACGGAAACCTTTATGAACGGTGACGCAGGCAGAGGAAACTACGAACCGCTTTCTGCGCTTTGTGACAAGCTCACAGCATACATCTCAAAATGGAACAATCCAACAAGAGAAATCGACATACTGCGGCAAAAAATTCTCAATTCATGCATTGAAAAGGCGTCTGCGCCGCGCGGAATTTTCTCATTGACGGTGCCGACGGGCGGCGGCAAAACCGTTGCGTCCATGGCATTTGCGCTCAACCATGCTGCTGCAAATTCAATGAAGCGCATTATATATGCAATACCGTACACATCGATTATTGAACAGAATGCAAAAGTTTTCCGAGATATTCTGGGTCAAGAGAACGTTGTGGAGCATCATTCGCAGGTTTCGTACGAATTATCGGAAAATGCTGACGAGCTGGAATATCGAAGTGCGCTTGCAACGGAAAACTGGGATGCTCCGGTGATCGTGACAACTGCCGTGCAGTTCTTTGAATCACTTTACGCGAACCGTTCGTCAAAATGCAGAAAGCTTCACAATATTGCAAACAGTGTCATTATATTCGACGAAGCGCAAATGATACCGTCAAACAATCTGCGTCCCTGCGTTGCGGCGATTGCGGAGCTTGTGCGCGCATACAACGCAACCGCCGTTCTGTGTACCGCAACTCAGCCGGCTATTGACGAAATGCTGCTTGAATACAGTAAAAAAGAAAGCGTTGTTGAATTATGTCCCGATGTTGACGGCATGTTCGAAAAGTTTCGCAGGACAAGCTTTGAAAAGGAAGGAAGGCTGACAACGGATGAACTGGTTTCAAGGCTTGAAAGTCAGCAGCAGGTGCTTTGCATCGTCAACACGCGAAAATTTGCTCAAGAGGTTTATGAGGCATTGCCGTCGGAGGGGCGTTTTCATCTGTCCACGCTTATGTGTCCGGTTCACCGTAAACAGAAGCTCGACGAAATTCGCGAAAGACTAAAATCCGGCAAAACATGCAGAGTCGTTTCAACCTCGCTTATAGAGGCCGGTGTTGATGTTGATTTTCCTCGTGTGTTCAGAGAGATGGCCGGGCTGGATTCAATACTGCAGGCGGCAGGGCGCTGCAACCGCGAGGGTAAACGGAGTGCGGAAAGCAGCATTGTTACCGTTTTTGAATCCGAAAACAAGGTGAACAAGCTGATTGCGGTTAACCGTGATGCTGCGGAGGAGACGGTGCGGGACTGGACGCAGCCGAACACAACGTCAACTATAGAGCGTTATTTTAAGGCGTACAGGGATTTTTTGCGGAATGATGACAAGTCGGGCGTCATAACAGCGAGCGAAAAAGGAATATCGGGCTGTGGATTGCCTTTTGAATGGATTGCAAAAGAATTCAAGCTGATAGACCAAAACACTTTCGCGGTTTATATTCCGATAGGCGAGGGCAAAGAACTTGTTTCAAGACTGCGGGAAGGGGAACGTTCGCGCGGACTGTATCGCAGGGCAGGAATGTATTCGGTATCGGTTTATCAAAATCAGTTTGATTCGTTGATCAATGCAGGTGCGGCGGAGCCGTTCGGCGAGGATGCGGCTTTCCTTACGGATTGCAGTCTCTATTCGGATGAAAAAGGTCTGTCAACGGATGTGGACGGCGGAAATGCGCTGTTTAACTGATAATGAATGCTTTATTAATCGGTAAGTGAACGGAAAGGCTTTGCAGGTTATATGAATACCGAATTTGACCAAACGGGGCTTGACCGTAAACGATAAAAACATAATACAGCATAGGAGGAATAAGGAAAAATTGACTGCAAAAAAGAACAAAAAAGAAAAGAAAGGAGAGACAGTATATGCCAATATGTATTGAGGTAAGCGGGGATTATGCCTGCTTTTCAAGACCGGAGATGAAGGTTGAACGCGTGAGTTACGATGTAATAACACCGTCTGCGGCACGCGGCATAATTGAAGCCGTTATGTGGCACCCCGGAATGCGTTACATAATCGATAAGATTCATGTATGTGCGCCGATCCGGTTCACAAACATTCGACGAAATGAAGTGAAGGATGTTATCAGCGCGCGAAACGTCAAAGCGGAGATGAATAGCCGAAGCGGCGATCTGTATATTGCAGCATCGGAGTCCATTCAACAGCGCGCTGCGATGGTGTTGAGGAATGTGCATTATGTTATTGAGGCGCATTTTGAAATGACGGAGAAAGCTGCGCCGAGCGACAACCCGGGAAAATTCTGCGACATGCTGAGAAGAAGGGTTGAAAAAGGTAAGTGTTACCATCAGCCCTACCTCGGAACACGTGAATTTCCTGCAAAGGTAGTAAAATGCGTTGAGATGCCGCCCTGTCCGCCGGAACTTGCGGGAGAACGGGATCTTGGCTGGATGCTTTTGGATTTGGATTATTCGGATAAGGAAAACATCAAGCCCGTGTTCTTTCGCGCAAAGCTTATTGACGGCGTATTGACCGTGCCGGCAATGGATTCGGCGGAGGTGACAGGATGATATTGCAGGCATTGACAAGCCTTTACGAAGCGTTGGCTCAAAAAGGCGAAATATCCAAAGAAGGCTGGAGCCGAGAAAAAATCAGCTTTGCACTCGGAATAGATGAGAACGGGGATTTGCTGCGAATCACTCCTCTTTTCGAAACGGTCGATGGACCAAAGGGCAAAACGAGGGAAGTTCCGCAGAAGATGACCGTTCCGGCGGCTGTGAAAAGAACGTCAGGCGCGGCGGCGAATTTCCTTTGGGATAACTCCTCCTATATTTTGGGTGTGAGCCTGAAGAAAGGGGAGAATGATGCAGAAAGAGAAAAGCGAAGAAATAAGGACATTAAATGTTTCGAGGCTTGCCGCGAATTGCATCATTCAATGCTGGACGGCATGGAATATCCCGCTGCAAAGGCGGTGCTGAACTTCTTAGACAAGTGGGAACCGCAAAAGGCGGAGGAAAACAATCTTGTTGCACAATATGCGAAAGAAATTCTTTCGGGTGCAAATATGGTTTTTCGCTTTAACGGAGGCTATGTTCACGATGATCCACAGCTTGCATCTGTCTGGCAGAAGGCGAATGCAAAGCAAAAAGATAACATTGGGCAGTGCCTGATAACGGGAGAGCTTGATGCAATTCCAAACACACACCCTACGATCAAGGGTGTGCAGGGCGCGCAGTCAAGCGGTGCGGCACTCGTGTCATTCAATGCATCGGCATTCTGTTCTTATAACAAGGAACAGAACCAAAATGCGCCGGTCGGAAAATATGCAGCCTTTGCATATACGACTGCGTTGAATCATTTATTGGCGGACAGGAAAAATGTCCACAGGATCGGCGATGCTGCCGTTGTCTGCTGGGCGGAGAACGCCGACAAACAGTACGAGGATTTTGCGGCGGACTTGTTCTTTGGCGATGGTGACGGCGATCAGTCGGATGAACAGCGGCTTTCCGCACTGCAGGCAAGCGTGGAACTGCTTGCAAAAGGACTTCCGTGCAGGGAGCTTGATTTGGATCCGGAACGAAAGTTCTATATCCTCGGCATATCGCCGAACGCAGCGCGCCTTGCAGTCAGGTTCTTCTATTGCGACAGCTTCGGAAATATTGTCAAGAACATCAAAGCGCATTATGACCGCCTTGAAATCGTTCGACCGTCATATGATAAGTACCCGATGCTTCCGCTTTGGAAACTGCTAAGTGCAACTGTCAATCCAAGTGCAAAGGATAAAACTCCAAACCCGGCAATGGCGGGTGCGGTGGCGCGCGCGGTTTTTTCCGGTGGAAGATATCCTGCATCCCTTTTGGAATGCACTTTCCTGCGGATCAGAGCGGAGCGCGAAATAACGCGCGAGCGCGCAGCGATAATCAAAGCTTATTATTTAAGAAATCCAAACGAAAAATGCCCCAAGGAGGTACTGACAGTGAGTTTGAACGAAACCAGTAAAAACGTCCCGTATACCCTCGGCAGGCTGTTCTCCGTGTATGAAGAGATTCAGCAGGCTGCAAATCCGGGTATAAACACGACCATTAAGGACAAGTATTTCGGCTCCGCTGCGACAATGCCCGCAACGGTGTTCCCGATACTCAGCAGCCTCGCGCAGAAGCATTTGCGCAAGCTTTCGGATGCACAGCGTATATATCTTGACAAAAAGGTTATGACGCTGAAGAGCGTTCTCGGAGAACAGTATCCGGCGCATATGTCGCTGCCGGAGCAAGGCTCGTTCGACCTTGGCTACTATCACCAAACACAGGACCGTTATACAAAAAAGGAGGATAAATAACTATGGAACCCATCAAAAACCGCTATGACTTCGTCGTTCTTTATGACGTTGAAAACGGCAACCCCAACGGAGACCCCGACGCCGGCAATATGCCAAGGGTTGATCCCGAAACCGGTTACGGGATTGTGACGGACGTCTGCCTCAAACGCAAAATCCGCAACTACGTTGAAACGGCCAAAGAGGGAGAACCCGGCTATCGCATCTACATCAAGGAAGGCGTACCGCTCAACAAGAGCGACAAGGAGGCCTGTGAAAAGTTCAACGTTAACGTTGAGTCTGACGAAAAGAAGCTTAAGGAGGCAATTAAGGAGGCAAAGAAAGCAGATCCGGACCTTGATGCAAAAATCAGGGATTATATGTGCGGAAACTTCTTTGATATTCGCACCTTCGGCGCCGTTATGACAACATTCGTCAAAGGTGCTCTGAACTGCGGCCAGGTAAGAGGACCGGTACAGCTCGGTTTCTCAAGGAGCATTGATCCCATTATTTCTCAGGAGATTACGATAACCCGTGTTGCAATAACGACCGAGGCTGACGCAGAGAAAAAAGGTACGGAAATGGGACGCAAATATATTGTTCCTTACGGTCTCTATCGCTGCGAAGGCTATGTTTCGGCCAACCTCGCGCGCAAAACGACGGGCTTTTCGGAGGCGGATCTTGAACTGCTTTGGAAGGCGATAATAAACATGTTTGAAAACGATCACTCGGCTGCACGCGGCAAGATGGCTGTTCGTGAGCTTGTCGTGTTCAAACATGAGTCAGAGCTCGGGAATGCTCCGGCACATAAACTTTTTGAGCGTGTTACAGCGGCAAGAAAAGAGGATTGCGCGGTTGCCCGTTGTTACGATGATTATGATATTGTCGTTGATACGGATAATTTGCCCGAAGGAGTCAGCTGCATTCGAATGGTATGACGTATTCCGAAGAAGACTATCTTCAGCTTTCCGGAATACAGCATTTCAAATTCTGCCGCAGGCAGTGGGCTCTTATTCACATTGAGCAGCAATGGGCGGACAACTACCGCACGGTGGACGGCACACTGATGCATGAAAGAGCGCATGATACCGGTTTGAAGGAAAGCAGAGGCGATCTTTTCATTACGAGGGGGATGAACGTTTTTTCATCCACCCTCGGGGTTTCGGGACAGTGTGATGTACTGGAATTTCGCCGTTCGGCGGACGGGATAGAGCTGAAGGATCGTGACGGTCTTTGGCAGCCCTATCCCGTTGAATACAAGCGCGGAATGTACAACGAGCGAACCGGCGATACATTGCAGCTTTGCGGTCAGGCAATGTGCCTTGAAGAGATGCTTGCGTGTGATATTCCGCGAGGAGCATTGTTTTATGGCGAAACACGGCGCAGGGTGGAAGTTGAATTTGACAGAGCATTGAGGGACGAAGTACGGGATGTGCTTTCCGAGATGCATGATCTGTATAGCAAACGATATACCCCGAAAGTGAAACCTACCAAGGCATGCGCGTCATGTTCAATGAAGGAGATTTGCCTCCCGAAACTGATGAAAACAACGACTGTTGCAACGTACATTAATAAGGCAATGGAGGAATCGCAATGAAGCGGCTGCTGAATACACTGTATATTCTGTCGGAAGACGTATATTTGACGTTGGATGGAGAGAATGTTGTTGCAAAGTGCGGCGAAAAGATCACGGCACGTTATCCTCTGCACACATTGCAAAGCATAATTGACTTTTCATATATGGGCGCATCTCCTGCATTGCTCGGTAAATGCGCCGATATGGGAGTTGCATTCACTTTCTGCAGCCCGCGGGGGCGATTTCTTGCACGGGTAACGGGCGAAGCAAACGGTAATGTTTTGCTTCGGCGAAAGCAATATCGAGTTGCAGATGATGAGGAGAATTCATGCCTGATTGCAAAAAATATGATATTCGGCAAACTTTACAATTCTAAGCAGAGCATTGAGAGGACACGGCGCGATCACGCTCTGCGTGTGGATTGTGAAGCTTTGACCTCCGTTTCACAATTGACGGCGGGACTGCTGCCGCTTGTTCAAAAGGAAACACGGCTTGACGGACTCCGTGGACTTGAAGGTGTTGCAGCGAATGCGTATTTCAGCATATTCAACGAATTAATTCTCAACAGCAAGGAGCTATTTCGGTTTACGGTGCGTTCGAGGCGGCCTCCGCTTGATGCCGTGAATGCGCTGCTGTCGCTTGCATATTCGACGCTTGCTCTCGATTGCGCTTCTGCGCTTGAAAGCGTTGGACTGGATTCGTACGTCGGATTTCTGCATCGTGACAGGCCGGGCAGAACTTCACTGGCACTTGACCTCATGGAAGAACTGCGTCCGTGCATGGCAGACAGATTTGTTCTTACATGCATAAACAACAGAATGTTTGACCGAAACGATTTCGATTTTCGTGAAAGCGGGGCTGTACTACTTAAGGATGATTCACGGCGGCGTTTCTATCGAGCATGGCAGGAACGCAAAAAAGATGAATTGAAGCATCCATATCTCGGCGAAAAGCTGCAATGGGGGATGATTCCGTATGTTCAGGCCCTGTTACTGGCAAGATACCTTCGCGGGGATTTGGATGCTTATCCTCCGTTCCTTTGGAAATAACCGTGTTGAGGCAGAAAGGAAGGTTTAATTATGTTTGTGCTTATAACCTATGATGTTAACACAGAGGATGCGGACGGAAAAAGACGATTACGCCGCATCGCAAAGCAGTGTGTAAACTATGGACAGCGTGTGCAGAATTCGGTATTCGAGTGCATACTCGATCCGGCGCAGTGCCGCAGGTTAAAAGCTGAGCTTTGCAGCATCATGGATGCTGAACGGGACAGTCTTCGTTTCTATTATCTGGGTAACAAATATGAAAACAAGATTGAGCATTTCGGAACAAAGTCGGGTTACGACCCTGAGGGTATGCTGATGCTTTGATTATTTGCTGCGAATACTAAGCGGTCAGAAAAAATCAGGGTGGTTCGCGCAATTACATGCGGACAAAACATGCTTTTCTTCAAGAATTGTTAAGCGGATAAGAAACGAAACACACATAAAAGGCAGGTCTTTGCTTGCAGTGCTGCCTTTTTTACTGTATAATGGAAAATGAACAGCGGGGAATGATCACTTTCATACTTGCTGTTTGCGGAAATGTTGATTACGTCTATTCGTTTCCGCAGTCGCCGCCTTCACGGGCGGCGTGGATTGAAATATTCGCTGGGCATTGACCCATGCAAAAAGCGTGCCGGTCGCCGCCTTCACGGGCGGCGTGGATTGAAATGAGTTTGGGCAGGTTGTACTCGGTCTCGATTTTAGTCGCCGCCTTCACGGGCGGCGTGGATTGAAATGGCTTGACGGCCAATGTATCGCTCAAAGTCGGCGGTCGCCGCCTTCACGGGCGGCGTGGATTGAAATACGCTTCGTTTTAAATCCGCCTTTAGTGCGGCGGAGTCGCCGCCTTCACGGGCGGCGTGGATTGAAATTACCGTCAACCTGTCTGGAAGGCGGCTTCCGGTAGTCGCCGCCTTCACGGGCGGCGTGGATTGAAATATCGCCGAAATCACGGAAGGCGACACGGATAAAGCGTCGCCGCCTTCACGGGCGGCGTGGATTGAAATGGTTTAACGGCTTGCCGTCGGGGTTCAGTATTTCGTCGCCGCCTTCACGGGCGGCGTGGATTGAAATAATAACTTGGGGCGCATTCCAGTCGGGCAGGCTGCGTCGCCGCCTTCACGGGCGGCGTGGATTGAAATTGGATGATGACAGGGCATACGCAACGGCGTTTCATGTCGCCGCCTTCACGGGCGGCGTGGATTGAAATATCGTTGACCACCTTAAAGATGCTATCAAGTACGTCGCCGCCTTCACGGGCGGCGTGGATTGAAATGACGGGCACGTTAGGATAGAAATACTGAACCCCGTCGCCGCCTTCACGGGCGGCGTGGATTGAAATAATCCGCAACGGCGGATAATATCGTCCGCGATTTCGTCGCCGCCTTCACGGGCGGCGTGGATTGAAATGCTCGACCTCAACGTAACCCAAAGCCTGTGGAGTGAGTCGCCGCCTTCACGGGCGGCGTGGATTGAAATAAGCGCGCAAAAAGTATTTCACCGTTTTTTATAGTCGCCGCCTTCACGGGCGGCGTGGATTGAAATACTTGTTACTGTAACAAGGATAATACGGTTGATAAGGTCGCCGCCTTCACGGGCGGCGTGGATTGAAATGCTATTATTTGCGGTATTATTTGACTTTTTACGGTCGCCGCCTTCACGGGCGGCGTGGATTGAAATTTTATAAACGCATAAAACCAACGGTTTAAATAACGTCGCCGCCTTCACGGGCGGCGTGGATTGAAATAATATATGTTTTAGCTCTTAAAAATTTGGCTCTTGTCGCCGCCTTCACGGGCGGCGTGGATTGAAATTTTGTGTTGGTTGCAATAATTTCGTTCATAAATGTCGCCGCCTTCACGGGCGGCGTGGATTGAAATGGCAACATCGGGGCTGTCTTTCAATTTTGAATAGTCGCCGCCTTCACGGGCGGCGTGGATTGAAATCTCAATAAGAGAATAAAGCCCATTTTCAGTTGTAGTCGCCGCCTTCACGGGCGGCGTGGATTGAAATATTGCTATTCGGTTTGGTATCCCCTTACCGTGAGTCGCCGCCTTCACGGGCGGCGTGGATTGAAATGCCGTCTGTCGCCATGGGTAAGCCGTTGTCATCTGTCGCCGCCTTCACGGGCGGCGTGGATTGAAATGCTCTCCCCCAATTTTTGGGGGGAGCGAACGCGCAGCGTCGCCGCCTTCACGGGCGGCGTGGATTGAAATAACCGCATTACGGAAATTGCAATGGCGGGTATTAAAGTCGCCGCCTTCACGGGCGGCGTGGATTGAAATGTAATAAACCATTAGAATAACGGAGCTTTAAAGGTCGCCGCCTTCACGGGCGGCGTGGATTGAAATCGTACGTTTCGCCGTGATTTTCCTCGTTTAAATCGTCGCCGCCTTCACGGGCGGCGTGGATTGAAATCGCAATGTGCATGGGTAAGTGATTCATTTAAAACGTCGCCGCCTTCACGGGCGGCGTGGATTGAAATGGTTATAATATGGAATAATTCTACACGCTCAAATGGTCGCCGCCTTCACGGGCGGCGTGGATTGAAATTTATTACGATAATTTACAGCAGGCGAAAATGCTACGTCGCCGCCTTCACGGGCGGCGTGGATTGAAATGCTCACGCTTCGCAAGCGGCTTCCGTGGGCGCGGTCGCCGCCTTCACGGGCGGCGTGGATTGAAATTGCTGCGCGGCGGATTGCTAACCTCCAGTTGCGTCGCCGCCTTCACGGGCGGCGTGGATTGAAATGTTCGGATTGTTTATGAGTCCGAAACCTATCATGTCGCCGCCTTCACGGGCGGCGTGGATTGAAATGTTTGAGTGTGCGATAATTAATTTCGTATCCTTGTCGCCGCCTTCACGGGCGGCGTGGATTGAAATGACCGTATCAGCGGGAGTGCATCAGCAGCATTCCCGTCGCCGCCTTCACGGGCGGCGTGGATTGAAATTTTCGTCATGCCGGCAGCGTCCATTCCTCGGCGGTCGCCGCCTTCACGGGCGGCGTGGATTGAAATCTCCCTTTAGGCATGAGCAGGATTTTTCATTCACGGTCGCCGCCTTCACGGGCGGCGTGGATTGAAATCTCTCTGTTGCTCTTGTAAAACAGTCTCTCTATGTCGCCGCCTTCACGGGCGGCGTGGATTGAAATACTACGACCTTTGCTCCGCATGTGCCTTCGATTCGTCGCCGCCTTCACGGGCGGCGTGGATTGAAATGTAGTGTGCGCAGGTTGCACAACACTCGTTGTCGGTCGCCGCCTTCACGGGCGGCGTGGATTGAAATTCATACCACGCTTTTGCTTGCGTGCATCGACCGAGTCGCCGCCTTCACGGGCGGCGTGGATTGAAATTTGACAAATGGGTGTGGGTCGCCTTGCTGTGTGTGTCGCCGCCTTCACGGGCGGCGTGGATTGAAATGGTTAAATAGGCGATGCTTGCGCAGCCGTGTAAAGTCGCCGCCTTCACGGGCGGCGTGGATTGAAATCCACCAAGAATTGGGGGGAGCGAACGCGCAGCAGGTCGCCGCCTTCACGGGCGGCGTGGATTGAAATCTGCATCTCCGCAGCGCGCCGTATCGCCAGCCGCGTCGCCGCCTTCACGGGCGGCGTGGATTGAAATTTATATGAATTTGCGCCAGAGAGTCGCTGAGAGTCGTCGCCGCCTTCACGGGCGGCGTGGATTGAAATTTAATATAATATATTCAACGAATGAGGAAAAATGTCGCCGCCTTCACGGGCGGCGTGGATTGAAATAGCAGGGATTGACAAAAAACACAACGGCAAGCAAGTCGCCGCCTTCACGGGCGGCGTGGATTGAAATGTGAAATTGTGTAAACTTATTAAAATCAGCAATGTCGCCGCCTTCACGGGCGGCGTGGATTGAAATCGATAAAGTACTTAACCCTTTTGTACCAAATATGTCGCCGCCTTCACGGGCGGCGTGGATTGAAATTTCTTCGGGGTCTGCTTCCTCCGTAATCACGTCTCGTCGCCGCCTTCACGGGCGGCGTGGATTGAAATAACCTTATGGATCGCATAACCGTAATGCGTAAAAGTCGCCGCCTTCACGGGCGGCGTGGATTGAAATTACCTGTACATAAAAATGTGTTGACGCACAGCCGGGTCGCCGCCTTCACGGGCGGCGTGGATTGAAATGGAGGAAAGCCGCCCATTGATAAGCCCAACCACGTCGCCGCCTTCACGGGCGGCGTGGATTGAAATTGGCATAACCGGTGTAACGACAGAGAAAATTTGTGTCGCCGCCTTCACGGGCGGCGTGGATTGAAATGGGAATGTCATCTCCTAATAAATGCAATGAATCAGTCGCCGCCTTCACGGGCGGCGTGGATTGAAATAAGCAACATGTTTGATATGCTGACCAAAATCGGCGTCGCCGCCTTCACGGGCGGCGTGGATTGAAATGCCCGCAAGCCTTGCAAGGGTCGGGGTTGCCGAGTCGCCGCCTTCACGGGCGGCGTGGATTGAAATAGTACTTCTATCCTAACGTGCCCGTCGAATGCCTCGTCGCCGCCTTCACGGGCGGCGTGGATTGAAATTTGGTTTTTTTTGGTAGCACATTTATTATACCAGTCGCCGCCTTCACGGGCGGCGTGGATTGAAATTTACTATCGCGGTCGAGGTTACATTGCCGTACTGTCGCCGCCTTCACGGGCGGCGTGGATTGAAATAGGTCTGAATTGACGGATACCGCAGGCGAACCATGTCGCCGCCTTCACGGGCGGCGTGGATTGAAATTGAGGTGCGACAAAAAAAGCGCAGACCCGGAGCGTCGCCGCCTTCACGGGCGGCGTGGATTGAAATGCTTGATTAAACCGGGCGAAAAATCGTCGGAGTCCGTCGCCGCCTTCACGGGCGGCGTGGATTGAAATAGCAGCTCAATCGCCACGAACCCGCCGCCGGTCTCGTCGCCGCCTTCACGGGCGGCGTGGATTGAAATATAGCACCACCGTCGGGCATGAGCGCCTTGCGGGTCGCCGCCTTCACGGGCGGCGTGGATTGAAATGGCTCCCGCGACCGAAAAACAGAAAAACATGATTGTCGCCGCCTTCACGGGCGGCGTGGATTGAAATTGTTTCTTCTGCTGGTGTATCTGTTGGCGTATCCGTCGCCGCCTTCACGGGCGGCGTGGATTGAAATGGTGCAGTTTTGATATGCTTTTGCAGCGGGGCTGCGTCGCCGCCTTCACGGGCGGCGTGGATTGAAATGCTCCGCTTGCCCTGCTGCGGCTGTCTTGGGCGCGTCGCCGCCTTCACGGGCGGCGTGGATTGAAATGTGAGCTTTTCGGGAGGCGTTTTAGCTGATGATTGTCGCCGCCTTCACGGGCGGCGTGGATTGAAATCGTGAAAAATTGCGCGGCGGCTGTTTTGGTTGGTGTCGCCGCCTTCACGGGCGGCGTGGATTGAAATAATATCAGCGGTGTACACCGCATTTGTCAGTGCCGTCGCCGCCTTCACGGGCGGCGTGGATTGAAATTCCCGTGTTATTCAAGTTTGCTATCGCTGCCTGAGTCGCCGCCTTCACGGGCGGCGTGGATTGAAATTTTTTAACAAAGGCAATACCCGCACACCGCTTTCGTCGCCGCCTTCACGGGCGGCGTGGATTGAAATCGTTTTAGCGGCGAAATGTTGGGAATCGGGAACGGTCGCCGCCTTCACGGGCGGCGTGGATTGAAATCCGTACATCACATACGAGGTTGCAACCGACAGTGTCGCCGCCTTCACGGGCGGCGTGGATTGAAATCTTGATAATCGGGCAATATGACCAACCTCGATATGTCGCCGCCTTCACGGGCGGCGTGGATTGAAATAGCGGCGTAACCGCAGCAGTAACAGGCGCACAAGTCGCCGCCTTCACGGGCGGCGTGGATTGAAATACGGCAAAGCAGCAGAACGCGACCGCCGCATCGCGTCGCCGCCTTCACGGGCGGCGTGGATTGAAATATCGACAACCGCGATAGGCTGTGAGGTGCAACATGGTCGCCGCCTTCACGGGCGGCGTGGATTGAAATATCGCTTGCGGCAAGACCGCAAGAGCGGGACGGAGTCGCCGCCTTCACGGGCGGCGTGGATTGAAATTGGCGTCAGCGGTGGTGATATTTTTGAGTTTTGGTCGCCGCCTTCACGGGCGGCGTGGATTGAAATTTTAGTATCGCGGACGCGATAGAACGAATGTCCCGTCGCCGCCTTCACGGGCGGCGTGGATTGAAATGCCTATCATCTTTGCAGTGCTGTCCTTGGTGGACGTCGCCGCCTTCACGGGCGGCGTGGATTGAAATCCTAAAGCGAAAAGCGTTACGCGCATGGGCTACATCGTCGCCGCCTTCACGGGCGGCGTGGATTGAAATAGAGAATGCGCCAAAAAGAAGGCGCGGTATAGCGTCGCCGCCTTCACGGGCGGCGTGGATTGAAATCCGAAAGAAGCAATGAAAAGAGCGCGGTTACAAGTCGCCGCCTTCACGGGCGGCGTGGATTGAAATGCTCCGCTTGCAGGCGGCTTCCCTTGGGCGCGGGCGTCGCCGCCTTCACGGGCGGCGTGGATTGAAATTCGCTCTGATATTGTTCGCGACTCGTGCATTTGGTCGCCGCCTTCACGGGCGGCGTGGATTGAAATAAGGATAAAAGTAACAATCATCAGCTAAACCTCCGTCGCCGCCTTCACGGGCGGCGTGGATTGAAATCCGCGGAAACAAAGGTTGCCCGATACTGCCGGAAGTCGCCGCCTTCACGGGCGGCGTGGATTGAAATAGCGACTCACGGTTTGCGCAACCTTCCGCCTGAGTCGCCGCCTTCACGGGCGGCGTGGATTGAAATATTGGCGATGCCTGTAACAAGGTTCGTCCATGCGGTCGCCGCCTTCACGGGCGGCGTGGATTGAAATGCGCCGGGAGAGCTCGATGAAGCACTCGACGGCACGGGTCGCCGCCTTCACGGGCGGCGTGGATTGAAATTGTTGTTACCTATTCTATTGGTGTTCCTGGCTTTGTCGCCGCCTTCACGGGCGGCGTGGATTGAAATATCGGTCGATTTTGCAACCCTGCTCGCGGCGGCGGTCGCCGCCTTCACGGGCGGCGTGGATTGAAATATCCCGGCAGCTTTCGAGTTTCCGGACGGAACTCGTCGCCGCCTTCACGGGCGGCGTGGATTGAAATTTGATGTTCTCGATGTACTCTTTCGGCAAGAAAGGTCGCCGCCTTCACGGGCGGCGTGGATTGAAATTTCAACATTCCATCGCGCGGCTTTGACAAGGCTTAGTCGCCGCCTTCACGGGCGGCGTGGATTGAAATATGTACGTTGTAGACGATACGTTCGGGTCAGGCGTCGCCGCCTTCACGGGCGGCGTGGATTGAAATATGGTTTATGCTCCTCCTGTGGGCTTGTTTGCTGTCGCCGCCTTCACGGGCGGCGTGGATTGAAATATTTCCGTACAGCTTGACGGAAGGCGCGGCCTGGTCGCCGCCTTCACGGGCGGCGTGGATTGAAATAGCTTGGTTGCAGTCGTGACCGAGATTTTCAGCGTCGCCGCCTTCACGGGCGGCGTGGATTGAAATGCTATCGCTCAGCGGCAATTTTTTACGTACCCCGTCGCCGCCTTCACGGGCGGCGTGGATTGAAATGGGATAGACAATTGTTGCATAATTTCGAGTTCTTGTCGCCGCCTTCACGGGCGGCGTGGATTGAAATGAAATCCAGAAAGAGCAGGCCGCCAATGCCGAGTCTGTCGCCGCCTTCACGGGCGGCGTGGATTGAAATACCGTCATCATTCAGCCCTTCGATGATTTTCAGCGTCGCCGCCTTCACGGGCGGCGTGGATTGAAATCCGGCGATGTAGTAGGTCTGCCCGTCCGGAGTCGTCGCCGCCTTCACGGGCGGCGTGGATTGAAATAGCGGCGACGTGAAGTTTGAGAAGAATCGAATTTCGTCGCCGCCTTCACGGGCGGCGTGGATTGAAATCAGTCCGCAAACTGCCGCGGGGTCAAGCTTTTAAGTCGCCGCCTTCACGGGCGGCGTGGATTGAAATATCTTTTACCTCCTTGTGTTATATGACAATAGCGTCGCCGCCTTCACGGGCGGCGTGGATTGAAATGATGCTGTTGCCTGAGTTATCCACAGTTTTATCCGTCGCCGCCTTCACGGGCGGCGTGGATTGAAATCTTATGATGAAATCATTGCGCAATTTGCAAAATGGTCGCCGCCTTCACGGGCGGCGTGGATTGAAATGGGAAAACCTCCGAACGCGAGCGCCGCATTACATGGTCGCCGCCTTCACGGGCGGCGTGGATTGAAATTGATTCGGAGGACTGATTGTGACCGACATTTATGTCGCCGCCTTCACGGGCGGCGTGGATTGAAATATCGACAATCGCGATAGGCTGTGAGGTGTGGAACAGTCGCCGCCTTCACGGGCGGCGTGGATTGAAATACAATAGCCGATGAAGATTTTGACGAACGCACCGTCGCCGCCTTCACGGGCGGCGTGGATTGAAATATTAATCAACTGCATTTGTGCCGGTGATACCGAGTCGCCGCCTTCACGGGCGGCGTGGATTGAAATTGGTATTGGGATTTTGGGGCTTTTTCTCGACTTGGTCGCCGCCTTCACGGGCGGCGTGGATTGAAATGGCTTGTTGCGCCCCGCGCTTTTTTGGGGCTCCAGTCGCCGCCTTCACGGGCGGCGTGGATTGAAATCTCTGCGGGTGTGTCCACTGGTGTATCCGTGTAGTCGCCGCCTTCACGGGCGGCGTGGATTGAAATTTTGCGACCGACATTTATAACGGTTGCACGCGGCAGTCGCCGCCTTCACGGGCGGCGTGGATTGAAATAGTGTGCGCGTGACTGTGGCAGCACGGCGCGGTGTCGCCGCCTTCACGGGCGGCGTGGATTGAAATGGTGCAGTTTGGCAGCGGGGGCTGCGTTACCGCGGTCGCCGCCTTCACGGGCGGCGTGGATTGAAATGCGGGAGGGCTGCTGCGCCTTTATGAGGGGTGCGGTCGCCGCCTTCACGGGCGGCGTGGATTGAAATGTGAAACCTGCTGCCCTTAGGGCTATCCTTGCAGTCGCCGCCTTCACGGGCGGCGTGGATTGAAATGTCCCTGATGGTCAAGAAATAGCCGACTTTTTCGTCGCCGCCTTCACGGGCGGCGTGGATTGAAATTGTGGTATCATTGTTATGATTCCTCCTTTGGTAGGTCGCCGCCTTCACGGGCGGCGTGGATTGAAATGCTCCGCTTGCAGCGCGGCTCCCCTTGGCGCGGACGTCGCCGCCTTCACGGGCGGCGTGGATTGAAATTGCTTGAGTGATAGGGGCATTTAAGTACTGCTTTGGTCGCCGCCTTCACGGGCGGCGTGGATTGAAATTTGCATCTCGGCTGCGCGCCGTATCGCCAACCTCGTCGCCGCCTTCACGGGCGGCGTGGATTGAAATTCGTGCTGTTGCGCCCCGCGCCGTTGTGGGGCTGGGCGCCGCCTTCACGGGCGGCGTGGATTGAAATTATTTGTATCAAGTGAAGTACAGCAGCCCTCCGGTCGCCGCCTTCACGGGCGGCGTGGATTGAAATGATACGGTTTTGCAGCGGGGCTGCGATTTCGCGCAGTCGCCGCCTTCACGGGCGGCGTGGATTGAAATTATTTGTATCAAGTGAAGTACAAAGCCCTCCGAAGTCGCCGCCTTCACGGGCGGCGTGGATTGAAATTTTGGTTCTTTTGTAACCGTTATAAATGTCGGTTGCGTCGCCGCCTTCACGGGCGGCGTGGATTGAAATTCCGCAGGCAGTCATCCATGCGCAGGCGGTTACATGTCGCCGCCTTCACGGGCGGCGTGGATTGAAATGCAAGCCTCCGAAGCGTTTTTAGCAGGTTGTCACGTCGCCGCCTTCACGGGCGGCGTGGATTGAAATTGGTAATTGCTCTGGCTCATCATCTCCTGCGTTAATGTCGCCGCCTTCACGGGCGGCGTGGATTGAAATTATATGTATCAAGTTAATATGTTTTTCCTCCTTTGTCGCCGCCTTCACGGGCGGCGTGGATTGAAATAGGACTCGCACGCGCAAACCGCGGATGATGCAGGGTCGCCGCCTTCACGGGCGGCGTGGATTGAAATGTCGCCTTCGGGCTGATGCTCTTCGTTGCGCTCCGTCGCCGCCTTCACGGGCGGCGTGGATTGAAATCACATAGGATGCGGACAGCGCGTTGGCGTCGTCCGTCGCCGCCTTCACGGGCGGCGTGGATTGAAATTTGCCTTTTTGCGTGAGAGGATCGCGTTACCCCGTCGCCGCCTTCACGGGCGGCGTGGATTGAAATTGGGGAAAGCGAATCGGTATACCCCCTCCCCCCTGTCGCCGCCTTCACGGGCGGCGTGGATTGAAATGGGAGAGGGCATAATGTCTTGCTCTGTCTCGTCTGGTCGCCGCCTTCACGGGCGGCGTGGATTGAAATTTGTCTGTCTTGGATAAAAATGGTGCGCATTATGCGTCGCCGCCTTCACGGGCGGCGTGGATTGAAATAGCAAAAAAGGGGTTGACATGTGCCTACTATTGGTCGCCGCCTTCACGGGCGGCGTGGATTGAAATGAAGGAACCTCTGTACTCTGACATGTGCCATGTATAGTCGCCGCCTTCACGGGCGGCGTGGATTGAAATTCAAGGCTGAGGCCATTTCTCATCCTGTAGTCGGTCGCCGCCTTCACGGGCGGCGTGGATTGAAATACGCCTTGTGCTATATCTTTAGCGTAACCATCATCGTCGCCGCCTTCACGGGCGGCGTGGATTGAAATGCTCCGCTTGCCCTGCGGCTGTCTTGGGCGCGGGTCGCCGCCTTCACGGGCGGCGTGGATTGAAATTAAGTATGTGCTACAGTTGCTCATCCTGTGTGCGTCGCCGCCTTCACGGGCGGCGTGGATTGAAATCCGATGCGGCAGGTGTTGGCGCACAAAAAAATGACGTCGCCGCCTTCACGGGCGGCGTGGATTGAAATGAGGGCGGCGGAGTGCTGGATGATGATCCTGACAGCGTCGCCGCCTTCACGGGCGGCGTGGATTGAAATAGTCTCTTCGGCAGGGGTGTCAATGGGTGCGTCGTCGCCGCCTTCACGGGCGGCGTGGATTGAAATTTTTCGGTCGCACCGGACGGCAAGCTTTCGAAAGTCGCCGCCTTCACGGGCGGCGTGGATTGAAATGAATACGTCGTTGTATAGCGCAATTATGACCGGGTCGCCGCCTTCACGGGCGGCGTGGATTGAAATGGCAGCAACACGAAAGCAACGAAAGAAGCACAGTGTCGCCGCCTTCACGGGCGGCGTGGATTGAAATCCGGCAGGCTCTGACACGGTCGGTATTGCAAAGCGTCGCCGCCTTCACGGGCGGCGTGGATTGAAATTCGAATTTCGGCGGATTTTGCTGTCCAGGCCGCGTCGCCGCCTTCACGGGCGGCGTGGATTGAAATGAGTTGGAGGTCTTTATATGATTGTTACTTTTATGTCGCCGCCTTCACGGGCGGCGTGGATTGAAATGGGATGGTCAGTTGCAAAAGCATAGTCGTAATACAGTCGCCGCCTTCACGGGCGGCGTGGATTGAAATCCGCAATGCTATCAAAGTCAATAACAGAGTTAAGTCGCCGCCTTCACGGGCGGCGTGGATTGAAATCCCTCCCCCTGCGTTCGTATTGCGCAGCTTGCGCGTCGCCGCCTTCACGGGCGGCGTGGATTGAAATGATAAACTGACCGCCGGAGGGGGCTCAACGCAGGTCGCCGCCTTCACGGGCGGCGTGGATTGAAATACCGCTGTCGGCGATTATAAGCGCAATGTACCGGTCGCTGCATTCACAGGTGGTATGTATGCAGCGCTTCGCCTGTGTGATTTGCCCCCACTCTGTATCTTCCTTAATCAAAAACAGGGTTACTGCATTTTAGATGCAGCGACCCTGTTTTCGGAAAAAACTGTTATCGGTGAGCAGCGATACTCGGCTGATAACGTATATAGACTATCACATATCGCGATGTTTGTCAAGAGTTTTCCGCTGAAAACTGCCGGGAGTGTTTTGCCGAACCGCTGCCCGGAGAATTGCAGACAATCCAAATATGACAGACTCGGCTCCCGGGCACAATTGCTTTCGCGCAAAAAGAGTGAATTCGACAATGGTTTTTGCGGAAGCTGCCTTAAGTTCGCATATAATAAAATAATGATGCTGTGCGCACAGTATTACAAATACTGACGGAACCGGAGCACTGCAGCGCAGATCAAGGCTGCCGCTGTGCCGGCGAACAAATATAATGCTTAACATGGGGAAAAACCAAGCAAAGATTAACCATCGCAAGCAGGCGAACAAGCATGGCGGAAACGGGCATATAACTGCATTTGCCTTTTTAAAGCCGCCTGACAGCAGCTTCCGTTTTATCATCCGCAGCTTAAGAATCTCTTCATGCTATTTTTTTCAGTAGATGTATATAAATATCGACAGAATTTTCGGCTCAGCACATAAGCCCGAGAACTCCGTCCGCGCGTCGGGCTTGAACCGATTCATTTTCCTGCACTTGTTTTGCCATTTATAAAGGGTGGATACAATGTTTTTTCGGTTGATTCCGGATCGGAGCATTAAATCGGCTCTGAATTTTTGTGAAAAAACTGTTGACAAAAGCCGTCTACAGTGGTAGACTAAAAAACAGTCTACAACAGTAGACAAAAATCGCGGAGGAGTCATTATGAAAGAAATACCGAAAATACATGAAGGTGAATACCGTTTCTGCCTTATTCTATGGGAAAACGAACCGATATCCGCAGCGCAGCTTGCAAAGCTCTGCTTCGCGGAACTTGGATGGAAGCGAACAACGAGTTATACAGTGTTGAAGCGTCTTTGCGAGCGCGGTGTGCTGAAGAACGAGGACGGCGTTATAACTTCCATTATTTCGAAGGATGAAGCTCAGGCGTGTGAAATCGATGAGCTTGTTGAGAAGCGTTTTTCGGGTTCGCTGCCGGCATTTGTTGCAGCTTTCGCAAAGCGTCGGGATATGTCGGAAAGGGAGTTGGACGAGGTTCAACGTATGATTGACAGCATTCGGAACGGAGGCGGAAAATGAGCGTGGGTGAAGTCTGCATTTCGGTTATCGATATGAGCATATTGGCAAGCATGATAATTGTTATCGTGCTTGTGCTCAGGTTGTTGTTCAAAAGAGCACCGGGATGGATTCGGGTGCTGCTTTGGGGTATTGTTGCCTTGCGGTTAATTATTCCGACGACGATAGAAAGTCCGCTGAGCCTTGTTCCGAACAACTATCCTATAGAAAATTTCAGAGAAAAACTCTATGCTGACACTATTGACAACACGGACGGGGGAGAGCCTCTCGTGATCCGCGGATCGGGCGGGGCGGAATCCGAACGGGAAGATGCTTCAAACGTGCCCTCCGATGCAGGAAAAACTGCCGAAAGCAGCGACACAGGTGAAGAAGCAAAAACGCCCGGTGCAGCGGGAACACAATCAAAGGAGAACGATTACGACACATCGCTGACAATTCCGCTCCTGAGAATTACTCTGCCCGATGATTACGAGATTGCATGTATTTGGCTTGCAGGTCTGATTGTCATGCTTGCATACATGGCAATAAGCCGCATCGGTTTGGGCAGGAAACTGCGTGAAGCCGTGCTGCTGCGCGATAATATTTATCAGAGCGACCGAGTTAATTCGGCGTTTGTGCTTGGATTTTTCAAGCCGCGTATATATGTTCCGTTCGGCATTGAAGAGCGTGAACTTGAAACCGTAATTGAACATGAGCGGGCGCATATACGCCGCCGTGATAATAAGTGGAAGCCGCTTGGCTTTGCTATCCTCGCGGTGCATTGGTTCAATCCTCTCGTTTGGCTGTCCTACGTGCTGTTTTGCCGCGATATTGAATTTGCCTGCGATGAAAAGGTTATAAAAAAGCTTGACAACGAACAGAGAGCGGACTATATGCAGGCATTGCTTTCGTGCAGCGTCAGTCGCAGTCGTTTCAATGCCTGCCCGCTTGCCTTCGGTGAAGTTGGTATTAAAGAACGCGTTAAGACCGTGATGAATTACCGAAAACCGTCGGTTTGGGTGATTCTTATTGCCGTGCTCGCCTGCGCAGCGCTTGCGGTGTGTTTTTTGACCTGCAAAAAGACAGGTGCGGAATTTGAAATGAGGGGCGATAATATCGCGGATATTGATCCCGACTATATTGTTTCCGAAATTCGAAAAGCGGAAAAGCTGAATCCCGATGCGGAGATTTACACCCGTCCCGGAGGATTTTCATTGGACATGGATTCCGATTTTGAACTTTGGGACAACCAAACAATCGTTTTTTACTTCAAACGGCAGGATGGAATGTATCGCGAACAATTGCGGTTTTTCGGCGATTCGGATATGTTCTTCCTTCCGGGAGAAAGCCGTGTTGCCGCACCCGAAACGGTATATCTTCTTGAGGATTATCTCAACGCACTGAAATACATGCCGAAGGACGAGATTCGCCGCATGTGTCCGAATGCGGATTTATACCTGATTGATTTTGTGGGCTTCAGTGAGGCTGAAGAGCTGAATCGAGTTATAACCTACAGCAAGGACGGAGTCACCAATCTCGGCGAAAAGCTTATCCATATCGTTATAGGTCCAATGCATGGTTCGGATGAGGACGGTTATTCCGGCACCGGGGACGAAATGATTCATCTTTTTTACGGTACGGAAAGCGCGGCGGATCAGCACGGAGCAGCGGCAGAGCTATGGTTTGATGCATCCGGCGGCAGTAACCGCGTTGAGAAAAGCTTTTCGCAATTCCCCAATGCCGTTTTCAGCTGCACGGATTCGGCAGTTGAAGTTAATAACGGCAAAACGACCGTGCTGTACGGCGGACTGCCGGTCAGGGATGCTTATATCTGCGATATAAACGGTGACGGAAGCCCGGATTTTTGCTCAACGATCAACATCGGCTCCGGAATTGTTGACAGCCGCGTTATTATCTGCGATTATGCAAACGGTAAGATTTATGTAATTGAGGATAGGGGTAAGACCGATTACATGCTCCGAACGGATAATGCGGGTTTGCTGTGTTTGGACAGGTTCGATTATAACAGCGTAAACTTGATTTCATCTGAATACCTGACAATAAAGCCCGAATACCCCTGTCTGCCGCTCGGAGCGTTTAAAAACGGCTCATTCACTTGAGGCAACTGTTTAATCGTCCGAAGCTGCTTTTTCTGCCGCGTTGATGCATGTCGGTGCGGGGGGAGCATGACGGCGATGAGCACGGCAACGAAAGAAAAATTATATATATCCACTTCTGCCGTTTCTGCTGTTGACAAGCGGCAGAAGTTCTGTTATAATCGTATCGTTGCGAACGAGGAGAGATGTCCGAGTGGTTTATGGAGCTGGTCTTGAAAACCAGTGATGCCGCAAGGCACCGGGGGTTCGAATCCCTCTCTCTCCGCCAGTTTTTTAACAGTATATTAAGTTGGAGAAGTACCCAAGTGGCTGTAAGGGGCTCCCCTGCTAAGGGAGTAGGCTCTGCGAAGGGGCGCGAGGGTTCAAATCCCTCCTTCTCCGCCAGATGTCCACCGTGATTTTAATCGAATTACGGTGGACTTTTTAAGCAATGTAAATAATTGAATCCACATACAGGAGTGCGATTT
>ULXR01005063.1_pt1 | contig 61342 bp, 53 predicted proteins | sample 1961511 | NCBI WGS metagenome assembly ULXR01 (sample SAMEA4835844, study PRJEB28245) | human gut metagenome | biome: gut microbiome; material: fecal sample | place: Denmark | collected 2008 | reverse complement strand
GTAAATGACAAACCACCGGCTACGCCGGTGGTTTTGATTGTGTTTCAAAAGGGCGAACGGCTTTGATACAGCAGGGCTCTGTAGCTTTAAGCATAGATAGAATATATAGCGGAGATTGTGTGTGCTTAAAATAGGCATAAAAATAAGGGTGTGACTTAAAAATCACACCCTTGCTTTGTTCTTATGGATTTATTGGCATTTGGCCAGGTCTTCCTCATTGATGGTAAGAGGCTTTTTGTTGTTTTGGGAGTCAACCAGAACGATATCGAAGGGAATGCGGCTGCCGGAGAATACCTTGATTGGGAATGCCCAAACCTGATTAAGGGGAATATTAGCCGCAGCAAATGCTTCTTTAGGAAAATATTTGTCACCATCCAGATTATGCAGGAATTCGTTGCCGTTAGTACGGATAACAATATCCTTTACAGTCGGAGGCGGATTGTTGTTGAGAATATTGTAGCTGCCGCTGGACCATACCCAAATCCAAGCAACGTCCTTCAAATTTCTGATTTCATCAATAAGCTTTTCATCAGGAGTAGTAAGGTCCTTGCCTGCAGTATAATACATGTATTTAATCAGGGAATAAGGAGTAATGAGCTGTACACGGAGCGGAGACCACAGGGTAGTCAGAGCATATTCCTTAGAGCCCAGGTAGTAAGCAACCTGACGGTTCCAGTCGCTGATTTCCTTCAGCTCAGGAGCAGTACGTTTTGCTTCAATGAGGTCAATGTCGCTGAGAGTGGACAGAGCGGTTTTGCCAACAAGATTGGGATAGTTGCGCATGGTAACTTTGTCAGGAGCAGCCTCTGCGGTGGAGATTGCGTCACTGGACCAAAGGGGTGCAATGGTTAAAGCACAGGCACATAATCCTGCAGCTAAAATCTTTTTAAACATGTTCATCACCTTCCACATAAAATTTCTTTCCTCTGATTATAGCATAGAATGGACTAAGAGCCTAATTATCTCCATATAATTTTTATGAACATAAGACGTAGATAAATACAACAAAGCCATCAAAGACGAAATGTCTCTGATGGCTTTAATTTTATTCTGCTGTTGCCAGCATCAGCTTAATACGGTTTTCCTGATTTACCTTGGAGGCGCTGGCATCATAGTCTAATGCCAGAATGTTGGCTTCTTGGGCAATTTGTTTGATTTTATTGATCATGCCTCGTCCTGCGATGTGATTGGGCAGGCAGCCAAAGGGTTGGGCACAGATAATATTAGCATAGCCGTTTTTTGTAAGCTCCAGCATTTCTGCTGTCAGTAGCCAGCCTTCGCCCATATTGTTGCCATAGCCGATAACGCCCTTGACAAGACTTTTAGTTTCCTCATAGCTGGCAGGAGCGGTGATGTGAGCCAGACTAAGAGCTTTGCGCATGGTAGATTCCAATTTTTCTAAATACCACATGGCACCCTTGTTGGCACCATATTTTAAAATGCTGCCGCCGTAAAGCTTGTAGTCAGTAAGATATGTATCTACACAGTACATGACAAAGCTGAAGAGACCGGGAAGCATGTATTCGCAGTCCTGTTTTTGCAGGAATTTTTCCAGATTGTTATTACCAAGACCTGCGTATTTGATGTAGATTTCACCAACGATACCAACCTTGATTTTTTCCTTTGCCTGTACAGGAATAGCAGCGAATTCTTTGGCCAGACTGCTGGTCAGATTAAAGACTGTGGACAGTGCTTGTGCTTTGCCATCTTTGAAGGCAATATCCAGCTTTTGCAGCCATTTTTGCGCCAGCTCGTCAGTTTGTCCTGCTGTTATTTCGTAGGGGCGAATTTTATTAGTCAGATACATAAGAGCGTCACCGTAAACAACAGCAGCCAAGAATTTGCGCAGCATTTCCAGGTTCAGCTTAAAGCCAGGCTGCTCCTGCATGCCGTTTACGTTCAGACTGATAATGGGAATATGGCCCAGACCTGCTTTTTCCAGTGCCTTACGCAGCAGGTAGATGTAGTTGGAGGCACGACAGCCACCGCCTGTTTGAGACAGCATCAGGGCTGTATGCTCCAGATCATATTTGCCGCTTTGCAGGGCGCTGATGAGCTGACCAATTACCAGCAGTGCAGGATAGCAGATATCGTTATTAACATAGCGGAGACCGGTTTCAATAACATCGCGGTCGGAGTTTTGCAGGATTTCAGCCTTGTAGCCACAGCTTTGCAGGGCAGATTTCAAAAGATTGAAATGGAGCGGCAGCATGCCGGGAATCAGAATGGTATGAGTTTTTTTCATTTCGGCTGTAAATACGGGATAAGTATTTGCTTGTGTGGACATAAGAATTCCTCCTTATTCCTTTAGGTCATCCAGCTCAAAAAGTCGTGCTGCAGAGAAAAGACTGCGCAGACGGATTTTGGCGGCGCCTAAATTATCTATGTCATCAATTTTAATTTGTGTATAAATACGACCCTTATCCTCCAGAATACGGCGGCATTCATCAGCCGTAATAGCATCACAGCCACAGCCAAAGCTTACAAGCTGTACAAGATGCATATCAGGATTTTCTGTAACATATTTAGCTGCAGCATAAAGTCTGCTATGGTATGTCCATTGATTGAGAACGTGCAGGTCAGTATTAAGCTCCTTGTGTGAAATATGACTGCTGATAGCATCCTCACTGACAAGGGCAGCACCCATAGTGGTTATAAGTCTGTCAATGCTATGGTTGACTTTGGGGTCAATGTGGTAGGGACGTCCTGCCAATACAATAATGGGACGATGCTGTTGACGGGCTGTATTGATGATTGTCTGGCCATAGTTCTTAACCTGAGCCTCATAGGCATCGTAGGCTGCAAAGGCAGCGTCAACGGCTTTCTGTATTTCACCCTTGGTGATGTCTGGGTAAAGGGGTGAGAGCATTTGCTGCAGTTTGCTGATAAGATTTTTCTTGTTTGTCAGGCCAAGATAGTCATGGAGAAAATGTACCTTGGACAAATCCTGAATGTTGGCAGCAAGTGCCTCAGGATAATAGGCAACTACAGGGCAGTTGTAGCAGTTTTCAGTACTGCGTTCATCAATATTATAGGTCATACAGGGATAGAAAATATGATCTATGTTCTGCTCTAACAGCCATTTGATGTGACCATGCATCAGCTTGGCAGGATAGCACACAGTGTCACTGGCAATGGTGCTTTGACCACGGCTGTAGATAGTTTTATCTTCGATGGGACTGACGATTACCTTGAAGCCTAAGCTAGTCAGGAGCCCCTGCCAGAAGGGAAGGAGCTCATACATATTAAGGCCCATAGGAATACCCATAGTTCCACGTTTTGGCTCTTCAAGATTAGGCAGCGTCTTGAGAAGCTCCAGCTTTTGGCGGTAAAGGTTTAAGTCATCCTTGGGCGCCATGTGGGTAATGGGGCGTTCGCAGCGATTGCCGCTGATAAAACGCTTGCCGCTGGCAAAGGTGTTGACAGTCAGGTGGCAATGGTTGTTGCAAAGCCCGCAGGTAAAGCCCTTAACGGTATGCACAAACTTCTCCAGCTCGTTCGGGCCGATAATAGCAGTCGGGTGGGGGTTTTCGCTATAACGGCGCTGAGCGTACAGGGCGGCGCCATAGGCTCCCATAAGTCCTGCAATATTGGGGCGTACTACTTCAAGGCCCATTTCCTGTTCAAAGGCTCGTAGTACGCAGTCGTTTAGGAAGGTTCCGCCTTGGACAACGATATGCTTGCCAATAGCCTCCTTGCTGCTGGGACGAATTACTTTGTACAAAGCATTTTTTACGATGCTGATAGAAAGGCCTGCGCTGATGTTGGCAACGGAGGCACCGTCCTTTTGAGCCTGCTTAACGCTGCTGTTCATGAACACGGTACAGCGGCTGCCTAAATCAACAGGCTTGTCAGCAAAGAGACCAAGCTTGGAAAAGTCCTCGGCGCTGTAGCCCAAGATTTCGGCAAAGGTTTGCAGAAAGCTGCCGCAGCCGCTGGAGCAAGCCTCATTGAGGAAAATATTGTCAATACAGCCATTATGGATTTTCAGACATTTCATATCCTGTCCGCCAATGTCGATAATAAAATCAACCTGGGGCTGGATATGCTGAGCTGCGTAAAAGTGAGCCATGGTTTCGACGATACCGTAGTCAATACCAAAGCCGTGGCTGATTAAATCCTCACCATAGCCTGTAACACCACCGGCAAGCAGCCTGCAGTTAGGATATTTTTCATAAAAGCTAGTAAGATATTGGCGAACTGCAATAACAGGATTGCCCTTATTGCTTTGGTAGAAGGTGTCTAAAAGCTCGCCATTGGGACTGATAACAGCTATCTTGATGGTAGTGCTGCCAGAATCTATGCCAATAAAGGCTTCCTTAGCATTGTGTGGGTTCCCTACGCTGACACTGTCCGTGTCATGACGAGACTTGAATGCAGAGTATTCCTGTTCGTTCTTAAAAAGAGGAGCGAGATGGACAAAGCTGCGCTCAGCATCGGCCTTTATAAGCTTGTCAGGTAGTTCGTCCAGATTAACGGTGCGTTCTGCGCTAAGTGCAGTACCCATAGCTACATAGTAGAGACTGTTTTCGGGGCATTGACCCTTGATATTAAGAATTTTATCAAAGCTGTCACGCAGGCAGCTCATGAAGGTTAAGGGGCCGCCAAGATAAAGCACATTGCCTTCAATTGGGCGTCCTTTGGCCAGACTGGTTACAGCCTGACTGGCAACGGCGTTAAAAATGCTGGCGGCTAAATCCTCCTTAGCAGCTCCTTGATTAAGCAAGGGCTGAATATCACTTTTAGCAAATACACCACAGCGGCTAGCTATTGTATAAAGGTTTTTAGATTGGGCTGCAAGACTATTCATGTCCTCTGGGTTGACATTTAGGAGAGCTGCCATTTGGTCTATGAAGGCTCCTGTGCCACCGGCACAGCTATCGTTCATGCGTGCATCAAAGTGACGTCCCAAAAAGAGAATTTTAGCATCCTCACCACCTAGCTCAATTACGGCATTTACGTCGGGATGCAGTTTTTCAGCACAAACCTTTTCTGCGAAAACCTCCTGGATAAACTGCAGGTCACAGCTTTCAGCAATACCAAGACCAGCACTGCCGCTTATGGCTAGCTGTACATCAGTGAGCCGAGGAAGCTGCTTATGCATATCTTTCAGTAGTTCTAAAATATTGGCAGCAATTTGGCTGTAATGACGGCGATATTCACTGAAAATCAATGCGTCCTTATCATCGAGTACAGCAATTTTAATAGTAGTGCTGCCAACATCTAATCCTATTCGCATGGGTACCTCCTGTAGATTAACAAAGAAAAATTATTTATCGTATTTTGCAATGTATATTGTAATATATAAGTCGTTCCCGCAAAAGGGAAAATAACTATTATATAGTTTAGTAAGTAATTAAAAACTCAAAACTAAAAATCCAATATTTTGGCCGCTGCAATTAGTGATGGATTATGCTTTCCTCAAGCAGATTAAGTGAATAGTCCATCTGGCTACGGATTTCTTCATCAGTAAGGGTAATATCAAAGAGATATTTCTGCAGAATGAAGGTGACAGCCAAGCCTCCTAGCAGTCGGATAATCGTTTCAGCCTGCTCCTCAGTAATTGGAGCCTTGTCCATAAGCAAATGGCGAACATGGCTAAAATGGTCGTATATTCTAGGTAAAAGCTGCTTAGTGAACTTTTCCTTCATTGCAGGGGAATACTGCATTTCTATAAGGAGTATTTTTACTGGTTCAAAATGCTCGTCAATGAAATGAAGCCTTTCCAATAAAAGAGCTTCTATAAAAGGCCTTAATGAATCATCGCGGGAGCTGTTCAAAGCGACTTCCAGAGGCTCGCAGGAAAACCAGTCGCTGATTTGACAGATAGCACTGCTGCCAATCTGGTGGAGAAGATTGTCCTTGCTTTGGAAATATTTGAATATTGTTGCCTCTGAAATGCCTGCCTGGGCTGCAATCAGGCTGGTGGTTGTGCCTGCGTATCCAAGAGAACAAAAAAGCTTAGTTGCTGTATGTAAAACTAATTCCTGAGTTTGTTCTTTAGTATGTTCTTTTCTAGATAACATTTATACCTCCACGTAAGTAAGTAATTACTCACTTACCGAATCAGAGTGTATACCTGTAGCTAGTGAAAGTCAAGCTTACAATTGTTACAAAATTATTACAATATTAAATTGTTTGCTGATTTTTAAGAAACATAATATAATGGAGTAAATTAGTGCGGTTTATGGAGGTGTTTTATGTATAATCTGGAGCTGCATAAAATCTGGCTGTGCCAGAATGAAAAAGGACCAATTTATCTGACTCCTAAGATGGCTAATCGTCATGGACTTATAGCTGGTGCGACAGGTACAGGAAAAACTGTAACCCTCAAGGTTATGGCGGAATCCTTCAGTGAAATGGGAGTACCTGTTTTTCTGGCGGATATTAAGGGCGATGTATCTGGTATGTGTCTGTCGGGTGAGGACAGTGAAGGCTTTCAAAAACGTATTCATAATAAGCTGGGGCTGGATATTAAATGGAGCTTTGCTGGTTATCCTCTGCGTTTTTTTGATGTTTATGGAAAAAAAGGACATCCTGTCCGTACTACGGTGTCCGATATGGGACCTGAGCTTTTAAGTCGTCTGTTAGAGCTGAATGATACACAGACAGGTATTATGAGCATTGTCTTTCGTGTTGCCGATGATAATGGCTTGCTTCTCTTTGACTTGAAGGACTTGCGTAGTATGCTGCAGTATGTAGGAGAGCACGCCGCAGAGCTCAAGAGCCGATATGGCAATGTTTCTGGTCAGAGCATTGGTGCTATACAGCGTTCACTTTTGCGTCTTGAGGATCAGGGCGGAGATATTTTCTTTGGAGAGCCGGCCTTGGATATTCAGGACTGGTTTGCGATGGAGCAGGATGGTCGTGGTGTAATTAATCTGCTTCATTGTACAGAACTGTTCCAAAACCCACTGCTTTATTCTACCTTCCTTTTATGGATGCTATCTGAACTTTATGAAATGCTTCCGGAGGCAGGCGATCTTGATAAACCTAAAATGGTTTTCTTCTTTGATGAAGCCCATCTTATTTTCAAGGATGCTCCTAAAAGCCTGCTGGAGAAGGTGGAACAAATTGTACGCCTGATTCGTTCCAAAGGTGTAGGCATTTACTTTATTACCCAGCAGCCCTCAGACATTCCGGACAGTATTCTTGCTCAACTGGGCAATAAGCTGCAGCATGCTTTGAGAGCATATACCCCTCGTGAACAGAAGGGCCTTAGAGCAGCTGCTCAGTCCTTCCGTCCCAATCCTGAGCTGGATACAGAGAAGGTTTTAGGTGAGCTTGGTACTGGTGAGGTTTTAGTTTCCCTGCTGGATGAAGATGGTGTTCCTTCCATAGTTGAGCGTGCTTATGTTATGCCGCCTCGCAGCTTTCTTGGCGTTGCTGAAGAGAATTTGCGTCAGCGTTTGATAGCTATTAGTCCATTGTATGAAAAATATGCTAAGGTCATTGACCGAGAATCTGCCTATGAGATACTGCAAAAGCGTGCTCAAGAGGCAGAAGCTGCTGAAGAAGAGGAAAGTCTGCAGGAGGAAATCAGACGTAATGCAGGCCAGGGAAGCAGTAATAGGACGAGCCGTCGCAGCAGCGGACGACAACAGAAATCTGCAGTAGAAAAGGTCGTGGATAGTGCCTTGTCTACCTTTGGCAGAACTATAGCTTCAGGTATTGCCCGTGGCATACTTGGCAGCATTTTAGGAAAACGTCGTTAAATAAAAAACCGGTACTTCAGAATTGATGTTGAATCCTGAAGTACCGGTAAATTTTTCTTAGGCGTTGACCTTAACTACAATGGCTTGGAGAATCAGGTCTTCCATAGCATCTGCGGCGTTGCCAATGCTATGGGATTCTCCGTTGGGACAGTGCATTACGGTGCCGGGCTGGAGCTCCATAGCAGTACCGTTATCATTATATTGGGCGGTGCCTTGGAGCACAACGATAGTTTCGCTGTTGCCATTGTGCTGATGATAGCCAAGGCTGCAGCCAGGCTTTAGGGTAACCTTAGCATACATTGTGATAGCATCGTTTAAGAGTGCTTCGTCAATGTAGTGTTCCATTATTACATCGCCGTTGCCGCCAAAACGATTAGAAAATACATCTACCTTTTTATCATTAAGAATCATAGTAATAACCTCCTTAATAAAGCTGTTTCCATTATAATATTAGTCTTGCCAGAGGGCAAATGAAAAAGTTGAAAATTTTTCAATTTATCACTTTACAAATTTAGCATACTAAAGTATAATGTAATTGTCAACAAGATATGATGCTTTTCACATAGAAAAGGCACAAAGAAATTAAAAGGATGAGAGGGGTTTTGATTATGAAAAAGTTATTAATAATGATGATGAGCTTGGCAATGGTTATGATGCTTGCTGGATGCGGCGGCGACAGCCAAAAGAAGTTAGTAATTGGCTTAGATGATAACTTTGCTCCTATGGGCTTCCGTAATGATAAAAATGAAATTGTCGGCTTTGACATTGACCTGGCTCGTGAAGCCTGCAAGCGTCTGAATATGGAGGTTGAATTCAAGCCTATCGATTGGGGTGCTAAAGAAGCAGAAATGAAATCTAAACGTATTGATGCGATTTGGAACTGCTTCACCGTTAACGAAGAACGTGAAAAAGCATACGGCTTGTCCGAGCCCTATATTGTAAATGCTCAGCTTCTTGTTGTTCCTGCTGGCTCTGACATTAAGACCAAAGCTGATCTGGCTGGCAAGGTTGTAGCTGTTCAAGACGATTCTACTGGTGATTATCTGATGAATATGGAAGAGAACAAGGCTTTAAAGGCATCTCTGAAAGACTTAAAAAAATATCCTGACTTTGCAGCAGCTTATATGGACCTTGACAATAAACGTGTAGATGTTATGATAGTAGATGCTGTTCTGGCTCGCTACTATGACAAAAAAAATCCTGGCAAATACACCATTCTTGATGAGAACATGGGTGACGAGGTTGTAGCAGTTGCATTCCGTAAGGAAGATAATGAACTGCGTGAGAAATTTAACAAGGCTTTGGCTGAAATGAAGAAAGATGGCACCTGCAAAAAGATTTCCGAGAAATGGATGGGTGCAGACATTACTAAATACTAAGATTAGAGTAATTAAAGGGGCCGTGAACATCGGCCCCCATATTTTGTTTATTGGAGATTATTATGGATTACGTTATTAGAATTATACCTCAGATGTTGGAGGGCAGTATTGTTACAGCGCAGATTTTTTTCTGCACTATTGTTTTAAGCCTTCCCTTAGGACTTATCCTCAGTATGGGACGTGCTTCCCGCTTTAAGGTTTTGCAGAGCATCATTGCTTTCTATGTATGGGTTATGCGTGGTACACCTCTAATGCTGCAATTATTGTTCTTTTACTTTGCACTCCCTGCAGTAGGTATTCGTTTTGATGATTTTACTGCAGCAATGATTGCCTTTGTTTTAAACTACGCAGCATATTTCTGTGAGATTTTCCGTTCTGGTATTCAGGCTATTCCTAAAGGACAGTACGAGGCTGCACACACTCTTGGCATGAACTATGTACAAACTATGCGCCGCATTATTATGCCGCAGGTTTTCCGTATCATTCTGCCTCCTGTGAGCAATGAAACTATTACCTTGGTTAAGGATACCTCCTTGGTATATGTTTTAGCAATGAACGATCTGATGCGTACTACCAGAAATTTGGTGCAGCGCGACTTTGATATTACACCGTTTTTAGTAGCAGGCGTCTTCTATCTGCTGGCTACTCTGGTTCTGACAGTTATGTTTGAGAAGCTGGAACAACGCTTTTCCAGATATGATCAATAGGAGAAGTATTATGAATAAAATTAAAGCTCAAAACATTTGGAAAAGATTTGGTGATTTAGAGGTCCTGAAGGGCATTGACGTAGAGGTCAATGAAGGCGAGGTTGTTGCCGTAATTGGTCCCTCCGGCGGTGGTAAAAGTACCTTGCTGCGCTGTCTCAATAAGCTGGAAACAATCGATAAAGGCACCATTATTATTGATGGTGAAACCCTGTGCCAAGATAATGGCAAGGGCTCAGAATATGTCAGGAAGGACGATGTTAGCCGCATTGCCTGTAAAATGGGTATGGTATTTCAGCAGTTTAATCTTTTTCCTCATATGACGGTTCTGGAAAATCTTATTGAAGCACCTGTCAATGTACAAAAACGTGACCGTAACGAGGTTATTAAAGAGGCCGAAATCCTTTTGTCCAAGGTTGGTCTTTCTGATAAACGTGATGTATATCCCCGCAAGCTCAGCGGTGGTCAGCAGCAGCGTGTAGCTATTGCCAGAGCTCTGGCAATGAAGCCGTCTATCATGCTTTTTGACGAGCCGACGTCCTCACTGGACCCTGAGCTGACTGGTGAGGTTTTGAAAACTATGCGTGAGCTGGCTGATGAGCAAATGACCATGGTTGTTGTTACCCATGAAATGGGCTTTGCGCGTGAGGTTGCCACTAAGGTGCTTTTCATGGCTGATGGCTATGTTCAGGCTGTTGGTAATCCTGAGGAAATTTTTGATAATCCTCAAAATGAACGCTTAAAGGCCTTTTTAAAGGTAATTCTTAAATAATCTTCTGCCTTCTTCATCTGTTGATGGAGAAGGTATTTTTTTCAAATTCACAAAGATGTTACGCCTTGGCCCTACTTTGGCCATAATGATTTGTTATCATATAGTCACGGAAATAAAGAACAACAGAAAACAAAGCAAAGACAGGTGATAGTAATGCACGTCAAGATTTTGGGACCTATGACGAAGCAGGCCGAGCTGCTGATGCAAAATACCGCAATAGCTTTGAAGAAGCTAAAAGTTAAAGCTAAGTTTGAGCAAGTTTCTGAATTCCGTAAGGTAGTAGCTTACGGAGTAATGGCTCTTCCTGCACTGGTCATTGACGAGAGAGTGATATCTTTTGGCAGCGTCCTGAGTGTTGAAGAAGCGACAACTCTAATAAAGCAACTCCAATAAAACACATCTTTTCATCATACACCTCTCCTTTTTTACGCCGTACACGGTCGCTGTGTGCGGCGTAATTATTTTTGTTGGACTGCTTAGTATAAGGTGATTTTTTTGCACGATACACTATTTGTCCCAGCGGGTAAATTCTAAGTAAAATAAAAGTAAAAAATTTTACATTTTTTTTGCAAATACACTGCACTTTCGAGTATAATATAAGCACTAAATTAAAATTCGAGGTGCAACGTATGTTGGTATATTTTCTTGGCTTTTTAGGCGGCATTGCTTTATTTATGTATGGTATGCAGTTAATGGGGGATGGCCTGCAAAAGGCTGCTGGCGCAAAGCTGCAAAAAATTCTTGAGGCAATGACCGGTGTCTTGGCTTTAGGCGTTCTTTTAGGCGCTGTAGTTACTGCAGTGCTGCAGGCAAGTGGTGCTACCACTGTTATGACTGTTGGCTTGGTTAATGCAGGTCTGCTGACCTTAAAGCAGGGCTTTGGTATTATCATGGGTGCCAATATTGGTACTACTATGACTGCTCAGCTTATTGCCTTCAAGCTTTCTGACTATGTTCCTGTACTTATTTTCATCGGCTTTTTGGTACAGCTGCTGGCTCGCCGCAGCCGCACTAAATACTTAGGTCAGGTTCTGCTTGGCTTTGGTATTCTGATGATGGGTATGGATATTATGGGCAAGGCCGTTATGCCTTTGCGTAATTATCAGGGCTTTGTTGATTTTATCGGTGCCTTTTCCAATAACCCTATTCTTGGTATTGGTATCGGCGTAGTTATGACTGTGCTGATTCAATCAAGTAGTGCGACCATTGGTATCTTGATTGCCATGGCAGGTCAAGGCCTTATTCCCTTGGAAGGTGCTATTCCTGTACTTTTGGGCGACAATATTGGTACTTGTATTACTGCTGTTTTGGCATCTATGCGTGCTAATCAGACTGCAAAGCGTGTTGCCTTGGCTCACGTAATGTTCAATGTTATCGGCAGTATAATCTTTGTAACCTTTATGTCCATGTTCCTCAAGCTGGTCATTGCAATTTCTCCTGCTGGCGATATTGCCCGTCAGATTGCAAATGCTCACTCTGCCTTTAATATTATCAACACTCTGCTCTTTATGCCCTTTGTTGGCTACTTTATTAAGCTTATTGAGCGTATTCTTCCTGACAAGGGTGAGATTATTTCCCTGCGTCCTGTTTATCTTGATGAAAAAATGCTTAATACTCCCTCTATTGCGTTGAGCTTAGCTGTTAAAGAGGTAGTACGTATGGGCAATCTGGCACGTAAGAATGTTGGTATGGCACTGGAGTCTATTGGTAAGTTTGACGAAACCAAGGTTAAATATGTTCTGGAGCATGAGCCTGTAGTCGATGCTCTTGAAAGAGATATTACAAATTATCTGACAGAAATGAGCTCTACTACTATGAGTGAAAGCTTATCTGCTCGCCATACTGGTCTGCTTCATGCCTGCAATGATATTGAACGTATTGGCGACCATGGTGAAACCTTGGCGAAAAAGTCTCGTATGATTTTTGAGGATGATGTACGCTTTTCTGATGAAGCTAGGGAAGAGCTGCGCATTTTAGGCGAAAAGGTACTTTTGGCCAGTGGTCGTGCTCTTGAAGCATTGGAGAAGAATGACAAGGATATTGCAGCTGATGCTATCCGTCTTTGCCGTGAGGTTAAGGCTTACCAAAAAGAGGTGCGCAAAAATCATATTGTGCGTCTGAATGAGAAACGCTGCGACCCCATTGCCGGATTTGTAATGCTGGAGCTGCTCATTAACATGAAGCGTGTTTCTGACCACTCTAAAAATATTAGCCAGCTGGTACAGGGTACATTCTAAAAGGATATTGAATAATAACGGTATTTCTATGTTTAAAGCTAAAGCATGGAAATACCGCTTTTTATTTTCCGAACTTTCGATAGAAGTGGAGAAGATAAAGGGGTAAAAGGCATGAACTTCTTGTTTTAGGATAGAAGAGTGGTTTAGAAATCTGGTTGTAATAAAATGCTAAGTTTTTAACATACACTGGGATTTCCTCTGGTATAAGATATACGACTAGGGTGTGGCAGGCTGAATTGGGCATAAAAAAACGCTGACTACATAAAAATATGTAATCAACGTTTATGCTGCTAAACAGTTAATAGGAGCGTTTGCCAAATAGGGGATGCGCACAGGGCTTAAGGGAAAGATGATGTACCAGCTCAGACGCTTCCTCTACGTTCAAGTCCTCTTTATTGCCCTGACGTTCCACAACGCACAGAGGGTTTTCGGTACCAACTTCACCACCGGGCAGATAAATGTATTCATTGTTTTCAGCATCGCCGAAAATGATGCCTGCTAATAGCTTTTCTGCAATAACCTTAGACATAGATACTCCTTTTCTAAAAAAACTAAAGCCTGCTTTTTGCTAAAGCAAGCTTAAAATATTGTTGGAAGCTAGAACATACGACGTTTCCACAGCAGGAAGCCTGTGAGACAGGCAATGCTAAGAGCTAAAGTAAGCACAAAGGCGAAGCCGTAGCTGCTTTCTGCAAAGGGAACAGGTACGTTCATTCCCCAAAGACCGGAAATCAATGTAGGAATAGCCAAAATAATAGTTACAGATGCCAAAAACTTCATTACAAGGTTCAGGTTGTTGCTGATGATGCTGGCGAAAACCTCCATCATGCTGTTAAGAATGTGGCTATACATTTCAACCATTTCTACAGCCTGCTTATATTCGATAATAACGTCATCAAGCAGGTCTTCGTCCTCTTCGTAGACCTTGATAATACGATTAGTCTGAGTGGAATTGCGCAGACGCATCAGTCGCTCCATGACAATGGCATTGCTGCGCAGAGAGGTGGAAAAGTAAGTCAGAGATTTCTGCAAATCAAGCAGATTAAACAATTCGCTGTTTTCCATGGACTGACGCAGGTGATTCTCCAATTCATCAGTTCTGCGGATAATGATACGAATATATTTCAGATACAATGTTGCGGATTTGTAGAGTATTTGGAACAGAAAACGAGTCTTTTTGAAGGTAGAGAACAAGCGGCTGTTATGAGCACCAAAATCTGCTGTTACAGCATTGGGCTCCAAGCAGACAGTAATAATATAGTTTTGATTGACAACAATACCCAGAGGGAGTGTGTCATAGTCTTTATTACTGCGCAGAAAAGGAATATCTACCAGAATGAGAATCTGGTCATCTTCAACTTCAATACGTGATTTTTCCTCTTCGTCAAGGGCTGCGGACAAAAAGTCCATTTGGAGCTCAGTTGCCTCTGCAATTTCCTGCAGCTCCTCCTCAGAAGGTGCCACTACGTCAATCCAACAGCCTTTTTCCAGGCTTTCCAGCTCTACTTCGTTTAAACCTTGTTCAGTGCTTTTTACGATTTTATACATAATGACCCTCCTTTCTCTAAGCTCGTCAGCAGTTATTTATATTTTTTCCAGAATTGCTTTGCTTAATTGGTCCGCACAGCTTGTTCCGCGGCCACCGCAGTCATTACCGGCAAAAAGCTCTGCAACCTTACGGGCGTCCATGCCTTCGACTAACAGGCTGATTGCCTTAAGATTACCGGGACAGCCGCCAATGAAGGATACATTATGCAGCTTACCGTCTACAATATCAAAGTTAATTTTTTTGGCACAGGTGCCTATAGTGTTATAGGTATACATAACGAAAATCTCCTAAAGGTACTAATTATATACTTTATTAAAATTCGACGTAAATTACTAAAATCCTCTTATAAAGCAGGGAAACGAGGAAATTTTCTTCAGGATATTTTTAAAAGCTGTTACGGATTTTACACTTAAATAAAGGGGCGTGCCGATAGCTGGGTATGTCGTAGTAAAATTTTTAGTAAATGCTTTAATTTGTTGGTGAAAGTTGGTATAATGAAAATGATTTATTACCACAATGCACGATGGTAGTATGGTAGGGCTCCTTGGGAGCAGTGCAAAATTTTGTAGTATGCTCGAAGCATGGAAGAAAGGTAGTGTATTTTATGTCTATTCAGTTGGTAATTGTATGTCTGTACATAGCAATGCTTTTTGGCATTAGCTTTTGGGTCAAGAGAAGGGCTGATAAGGGCGCAACAGAGTATCTTTTTGCGGGACGCAAGCTTAGCAGCACCTTGATAGCGGTTAATATTACAGGATTGGCAGTCGGTGCTGCTTCTACTGTAGGTGTGGCGGAAAGAGCCTTCAGTATTGGTATGGCAGCAGGCTGGTATAATGCAGCTTGGGCAGCAGGCTCCGTTGTTATGGGCCTTGTGGCAGCAGGTAAGCTGCGTGCTATGAAAGTTTCTACTATTCCGGAGTTTTTTGAAAAATACTATGATGTTAAAGGCCGTGTAATCAGCGCTATTGGCCTTGTTATCATTATGTGTGTAATTACAGCGCTGCAGTATCTGGCAGGCGGAGCGATTTTGAGCAGTCTTTTGCCCGAAATTTTCTCCTTCCAAGGCGGTATGCTGATGAGTGCTGTTGTATTTATTGGTATTACCTTAATTGGTGGTTTATGGTCCAGTGGTCTGGCAAATATTGTCAGTGTAACCTTGATCTATTTTGGTATTTTGTACTCCTGCGTCAGCTCTGTAAGCAAAGTTGGCGGCTGGGACACTTTGGTTGCTAAGCTTCCTAATGCAGCAACTATGGTGGATCCGTTGGCAGGTATTCCCCTTGTTGTTATTGTAAGCTGGTTTGTTGTAATGATTACTCAAGCTATTACAGCACAGGGACCTGTGCAGATTGCCTGCGGTGCTAAGGATGCTAAAACTGCACGTAATGGCTTCCTCTTAGGTGGTCTGCTGATTTTGCCTGTAGGCTTTTTGTGCGCAGTGCTTGGATTGGTAGCTAAAGTCATGTATCCTGAAATTCCTGTGGAAAAGGCAGCGTTGGCTATGCCCAAGGTTGTTATGGGACTAAATCCTGTGGCATCCGGTCTGACCTTGGCAGCTTTGTGGGCAGCCGATGTTTCTACTGCCTGCACAATTCTTTTAGGTGCTGGTACCTTGTTCTCCCAAGATATTTACAAGCGCTTTATTAATCCAAATGTTTCTGATGATAAATTCTTAAAAATCAGTCGTCTGACTATTTTCTGCATTGGTCTTGTTACATTGTGGTTTGCCTTTAATGCAGCAGGAATCCTGAAAACAATGATTGCAGGCCTTTCCATGACAACTGCTTTGACCTGTATCTTTTTCTTTACAGTTTTTGCTCCTGGTATTTGCCGCAAAAGCAGTGCTTTTTGGACAACTCTGGTAGGTATTGTGGGTATTGTGCTGTGGTTTATGCCGGGCAATCCTTTAGGAAGCATCAAGCCTATTTTCCAAGAGGTTGTATATTTTGAGTGGGTAATTTGTATTGCCACATTCTTGATTGTAGCTGTAATTGACAAAAATAAGATTCAAGAATTAGATATTGTAGAAGAGGACTGATTTTATGAGCGACTATAACTATGGTAAGGGACCTGCAAGCAGTATTGATATTGGACGTGCGGCTCTGCGTATTGCATTGACCGCCAATAGAACAGAAGAAGCACAGATGAAGGATCAGCTGCAAAAGCAAGGCATTAAATCTACTGCAGTTGATTTTGGCGGCGAGTTTATTCCCTCCATTGTCAAGATTATCGAAAGAGCAGTTGTTGCTGCTCAGCGCCAGGGACTGGTGACAGAAACTCATGTTGGTGCAGGTGCCGTTGCTGGTGCTGCTCATGAGGCCTTGGAGCAGGTTAAGATGAAGGCCGTAGGCTTTAATGTAGGTGGTAAAATAGGTCTTGCCCGCAGCGGTGAGCATCTTTGTGTTGCTATTTATATGGGCGTAGGTGTTCTTAATTTAAATGAAATGTGTGTTGGCCTTGCTCATCGTTCTTTGGCCAGTGATGAATAGTTTGTTTTATAGCTCCTGCTTTTAGGCAGGAGCGGTTTTATCTGTATAGAATTAATTTTTTTAATATTTCTGAGAAAATTTTAAAAAGAGGTTTGTATGAATATTATTGATGTTATCGGTCCTGTAATGATAGGTCCATCCAGTTCTCATACTGCAGGAGCAGTACGTTTAGGCTTATTGGCTGCCAGTATTGTCGGCGGCAAACCTGTGAAGGCTGAAATTCATTTGCACGGTTCCTTTGCTGAAACCTATAAGGGACATGGTACTGATGTAGCTCTTTTAGCAGGTCTTATGGGCTGGCTTACTGATGATGAGCGTATTCCTAAGGCTAAGGAATATGCTGCGAAGGCAGGATTGGAATATAGCTTTCAGAAATGTGATTTAGGCCCTTTGGCTCACCCTAATACCGTATTATTCAGATTGACTGGCGCAGATGGCAGTGAATGTGAAATTATAGGCTCTTCAGTTGGCGGCGGTCAGGTCAAGGTCACGGAAATTGATGGTTATCCTGTAGAGCTGACCGGCAGATTGCCTGCCATTCTTACTGTCCACCATGATACTCATGGCATTATTGCCTTGGTTACCAGTGCTCTGGCCAATGTTGGCATTAATATTGCCACTATGCGTGTTTTCCGCAGCGATAAGGGTGGTTTGGCATCAATGGTAATAGAGTGCGACCAAGATGTACCTGATCATATTATTAATTTAATTTCACTGATAAAGCCTATTGAATCTGTACGCTTTATTGCAAGTGTTTTGTGAGGATACCGATGAAACAAGAAATGCTTTCTCTTAATAAATGGATTGCTGAGGCTGCGTCCAAGGGACAATCCATGGATGATTTTTTGCTGGACTATAATACTGCTCAGCTGGAGTGTTCTCAGCAGGAGCTGCTTGAAAAAATGCAGGCTATGTTAGAGGTTATGGAACGCTCCGTAGAGGTTGGAATGAGCGGTGTACGCTCTAACAGCGGACTTACCGGCGGTGATGCTAAGCGTCTGGCAGGTGCAGTAGGAGCTGAAGGTTTTGCAGGCCTTTTAGGAGATAAGGCTCTTGATGCTGTTATTTATGCAACTGCTGTAGGTGAGTGCAACGCTGCCATGGGCAGAATCGTAGCTGCTCCTACGGCTGGTGCCAGCGGTGTGCTGCCAGGAGTATTCTTTTCCTTGAAGACGCATTATCAGCTTTCTGATGAATGCCTGCAGCGTGGTCTGGTTGTTGCTGGCGGTATCGGTCTCGTTATTGCCGACCGTGCCTCCTTGTCAGGTGCTATGGGAGGCTGTCAGGCCGAATGCGGCAGTGCTGCGGCAATGGCTGCTGGTGCAGCTGTAGCCATGCTGGGCGGTTCTCCTGCTCAAGTAGGTACTGCAGTATCAATTGTGTTCAAAAACGTTCTAGGCCTTGTTTGTGACCCTGTAGCAGGCCTTGTTGAAGTGCCCTGTATCAAACGCAACGGCTCCTGTGCATTGCAGGCTTTGCTAGCTGCGGAGCTGGCTTTAGCTGGTATTGGCAGTTTTGTTCCTGCAGATGAGGCTATTGACGCTATGAAGAGTGTTGGCGACAGTATGTGCTGCTCCTTGAAGGAAACTGCAGGCGGTGGTATTGCTGTTTCTCCCACAGCTTTGGCATGGGCAAAAAATTATTTCCGCAAGGAAGATAAGTAATTGATGTCGAATTAAGCAGTAGGTTAATTTAAGCCTATGAAAAAATTAAATATCAGGAAGCTCTCATAAGTCCTGAAATATATTTATAAGGAGTGTTAATTATGCAAGCAATTTCCACTAACAATGCACCTCAAGCTTTAGGTCCCTATTCCCAAGCAGTTCTGGCTGGTGCCAATCTGTATCTGTCCGGTCAAATCGCTATTAATCCCGAAACCGGTGCTATGGTACAGGACTCTATTGAGGCAGAAACCGAGCAAATCATGAACAATATTGAGGCTATTCTCCTCGAAGCTCGTTACAATTTCAATTACGTTGTAAAAACTACTATTTTTGCTACTGACATTGCATATTTTGACGCAATCAACAAGGTTTATGGCAAGTATTTCAAAATGACTCCGCCGGCACGCTCCTTTGTACAAGTTGCAGCTCTGCCGAAGGGAGCTCGTGTAGAAATCGAGGTTCTGGCTATTAAATAATTAAGGCTGCTTGTGTAAGCTGACAGCGTATAAAAACTCCGAGAATTTTTTGGATTTTCGGAGTTTTTTTATATTTTATGGGACTGGGATGCTTCTGCTAGACCTAAATTCCCTTGCATTATAGCTGTTAACAAAAAAATTTAAAAATTTTTCGAAAAAGACTTGACGATATGAGTGCCATATTGTATAATAACATTCGTCGCCAAGCTATTAAGTTTGGAAACAATTTGGTGGCTGTGGTGAAGCGGTTAACACGGCGGATTGTGGCTCCGTTACGCGAGGGTTCGAATCCCTCCAGTCACCCCACCTGTTAATTTATTTCTTATTGGGGCGTAGCCAAGTCGGTAAGGCACGGGACTTTGACTCCCGCATGCGTTGGTTCGAGTCCAGCCGCCCCAGCCAAGTGATCCACTAGCTCAGTCGGTAGAGCACCTGACTTTTAATCAGGGTGTCCCGCGTTCGAGTCGCGGGTGGATCACCAATCGCAATCAACCGTCCGTATTTGTGCGGACGGTTTTTTATTTTGCAAAAATGCTTGACGATATGATAGTGATGTTGTATAATCGAACTTGTTGCTGAGTTATTTAGCTAACATTTCTTATTGGGGCGTAGCCAAGTCGGTAAGGCACGGGACTTTGACTCCCGCATGCGTTGGTTCGAGTCCAGCCGCCCCAGCCAAGTGATCCACTAGCTCAGTCGGTAGAGCACCTGACTTTTAATCAGGGTGTCCCGCGTTCGAGTCGCGGGTGGATCACCAATCGCAATCAACCGTCCGTATTTATACGGACGGTTTTCTTTTTTTTGCAGCGAATGCTTGTGGGGGGATAGTAAGCAGTGTAAATTATGTATAAGGTTGCTGCGGTAAGACTGTGCCAAATACATTTTGTATTTTAATTATTTATATAATAAGGATAGAAATAAAGGCACATGTTTACTGCTGATGTTCTCCAAGGTAAATTTTTAAATTTTGTAAGATGTATGATATAATCATTTTAAGAAATCTGCACGTAAAAAAGGGGGTTAATGCTGTGAATAAACTTTTAAGTGTGTCGTTAGGTGTGCTTCTTATGCAGTTTGTTATGTGTACTGATGTTATGCCTAGGGCAGATGCTGCAGTTATACATTATGACAGCGTAGCTGAGGAAATTTTGGAAGACATAGTAGAAGACGACATTGATGATGTTGTAGAGGATGTCATTGAGGACGTAGTGGATGATATATCTGACGATGACGATGATGACCGCTATGAACGTCGCCGCTATCGCAGACATCATGATGACGACGATTGGTGTGACGATGATCGTTATGAACGTCGTCATCACAGAAGACATTGCGATGATGATTAATTTGGTACTGTAAATTAGTCAGATGAATTGTGAAAGCTTTTGAGGTAATGGAATGAAAAAATTCTTGGCTTTAGTTATGATATTATGTTCTCTGTGCTCCTTTGCGTTTGCTAATGAGCAGCATGCAAAAAGCAGTTTTGAAAAGATGGCTGCAACAATAATACAGGACTTGAATAACAGTTATAATAGGGGGGATTATGCTGTAGTATATTTCGATGATGTTTATTTTGCGGATGGCACTAGCGGCGGCTGGCTGAAAATGGGCTATAATAGTCTTAGGTCAGGGTATGCGGTATATCCTAATCAAAATGCAGCAGCTCCTTATATAGGTGTCATAGAGGTAGCTAATAGAACTATTTATTATTGCTCTCCTGAAAATACATATGGTGAGTTTAAGACTAAGGAAGAAGCAGAGCGTGCAATGAATATTGCGGAGGAAGGTCATCCTAATCATTATCGCTATTTGTACTTGTATAAAAATGGGCAATGGGAGTTTGCTTCTGAGCAGATGCTTGACTATAATGAACAGGGCGTTGAAGAATGGATGAATGTTGACGAAGGCTGGAACATTTATAAACGAATGCTTATTCAAAATCGTTGGGAAGGCTTTGATGGCACTGTAGAACTTTATTAATGACAGATGCTTTTTGGGTTTTGGAATCTTGCTGTTAAAGTATAAAATATTTCTCAACCTAGCTTGACACGTATTGTACTATGAGTTATTATACATATCAGACGCACTATACTTTATATAGTGCGTAGTAATATCTCTAAAATTTTATATTGATTTTATTGCGATAATGCTTAAAAACTTCTTGTTTTATGGGCTTTGTCTGTAATGAATATATGCGAGTGTGGCGGAACTGGCAGACGCACTAGACTTAGGATCTAGCGCCTTTCGGCGTGCAGGTTCGATTCCTGTCACTCGCACCAGTAATTTTGCACTATGGCTTCGGTCATAGTGCTTTTTGTTTGCCGGAAAAATTTAGAAATTATGGCTTTGAGATTGGGATAATTTGGGCGTCAGGTGATTTTGCGGAATTTTTTAGAAACTGCTTAAATTAATTCATTTAAATGTTACATCTGTGCCTTTCTTTTGTAGCATGTAAAGAGTACAATTAACACAGTAGTATAAGAATTTTATATGTGGTTTTTATTATAAATAATTTAGGAGGTGTCTTATGAAAAAGGCATTGGCAATCACTGGTGCATTGTTGGCTATGAGCAGTGTCGCAATGGCTAAAACTGTAGATTTAGCTGAAAATTACAATGGTGTTACACTGAGTGTTCCGGCTGTAGAGCTGGAGAACAAAACTGCGGAAAAGAAAATTAATAAGGCTATCTACGAAAAAATCGAGGATGCTAAGGAGTTTGTGGAAAAGCATAAGGATATGAAAATGGAGCTTGGTTCATCCTATGAAATTATTCGCGATGATGATAAATATCTGACCGTATACCTGAATTGCTCCTTCTATCCTGACAAAGCAGCTCATCCGTCCCATATGTCCTATGGTATGGTTTTTGACAAGGAGACAGGTAAACAGCTTCCATTAAGCTATTTTGTACAGCTTCCGTCTTTGAACAGAATGAAGCAGTTTGTAAAATATGGCTACTTTGAGCTTGAGGCTGAAGATGGAAGCAAGCTGCCCTATAATGACGAATCCTTTGGCTTGGAATACATCAGCGACCAATACATTTTAGATGACAAGGACAATATCAGATTGCTCTACCAACGCTACGATTTAGGCCCCTATGCTTCAGGAAATACCTATGTTGCTATTGATAAGTTTTATATTGACAGACATGGCAAGGTATTACCTAAGGGCTGATAGGCTAAGAGTGGGTCTTAGTGGACAAGCATAATTCCCCTATGAATTTTACGTTTATTACTTGATGAATTTAGTATAAAATGTTACAATAAAAATACATGAATGCTGACTGCTTTCATGCAAATATTAGCCCACTATTACAAATAGTTAAGCCCATACGGACAGGCGGGGCTGCTGCCGGCGTGGTATACCACATTATTGATTGAGTTGAAAGCTCAAATTTTATAAGTTGATTAGCCATTAATCAGATAGTATCACTTGTGAAACGATCAATAAGAGTAGTAAAAGTAATATTTGCTATATAGACTCTGAAAGTAGTTTTCGTAGAAAAATGCTTGCACTATAGTTCGGAAAGCATATTTTAGACAGGTGATATATTTTCACCTGTCTTTATTTATTTTAGGAGAGAATTATGGGAGAACTTTCACAGAAATCTGCACCTATTTACGAAGCTTTAGAAAAATTTCGTAAAAAACGTGTAGTACCATTCGACGTACCTGGTCATAAACGTGGCCGTGGAAATCCGGAATTAAGAGAGCTTTTGGGAGAAAAATGTGTAAATTTGGACGTTAATTCCATGAAGCCCTTGGATAATCTTTGCCACCCTGTATCTGTAATCAGGGATGCAGAGGCTTTAGCTGCAGAAGCCTTTGGTGCAGCACACGCGTTCTTTATGGTTGGCGGCACAACCTCTTCTGTACAGAGTATGGTGCTTGCTTCCTGCAAGGCTGGCGATAAAATTATTCTGCCTCGCAATGTTCATAAGAGTGTAATTAATGCTCTTGTTTTAAACGGTGCTATTCCTGTATATATTAATCCTCAGGTAGACAGCAGACTTGGTATTTCCTTAGGTATGGAAATCAGCGAGGTTGAAAAGGCTATTAAGTCCAATCCTGACGCTACCTGTATTCTTGTTAATAATCCCACCTATTATGGTATTTGCTCTGACCTGCGCTCCATAGTAAAGCTGGCTCATGACCATAATATGCTCTGTTTAGTTGATGAGGCTCATGGTACTCATTTCTATTTCGGCGATAATATGCCTATAAATGCCATGAAGGCTGGCGCTGATATGGCGTCTGTTTCCATGCATAAATCCGGAGGCAGCCTTACCCAAAGCTCCTTGTTGCTTACGGGTCCCAATGTAAACTGGGAATATGTGAGTCAGATTATAAATCTCACCCAGACTACCAGTGCTTCCTATTTGCTGCTGTCCAGTCTGGATATTTCCCGTCGTAATCTGGTGCAGCGCGGAGCATCGTCCTTTGCCAAGGTTCGTGAGATGGCTGAATATGCCAGAGAAGAAATTAATTCTATTGGCGGTTTTTACGCTTATGGCAGCGAGCTGATTAATGGCAAGAGCGTTTACGATTTTGACGTGACCAAGCTTTCTGTTTATACACGCGATATTGGTTTAGCAGGCATTGAGGTGTATGACCTGCTTCGCGATGAGTATGATATTCAGATTGAATTTGGTGATATTGCCAATATTTTGGCTTATATTTCTATTGGCGACAGAATTCAGGACATTGAGCGTCTTGTTGGTGCTTTAGCGGATATTAAACGTCTTTATTCCCGCGATACTTCTAAAATGCTCAATACTGAGTATATTGCTCCTAAGGTTGTTGTATCTCCTCAGGAAGCCTTCTACGCCAAGGACGAATCCCTGCCTATTAGAGAAACTGCAGGACGTATCTGCAGTGAGTTTGTAATGTGTTATCCTCCCGGTATTCCTATTTTGGCTCCCGGTGAGGTAATTACCAAGGAAATTATCGAATATATTGTTTATGCCAAGGAGAAGGGCTGTTCTATGCAGGGCCCCGAAGATCCTGAGGTAAACAATATTAACGTTTTAGTATAAGACCTTTTCAGGGTAATGTTGCAGGCCTGGTGAGCTTTTTGACAAGACTCATTTCCGGCACTCTGCCGGAGCAACCCTGTGGAATCTGAAAAATGGAGTGTGATAGCCATGGAGCTGTGGTTTGCAGATTATCATGCAGATGATGTAAAGCTGAATATCAAAGTTGAGCGTCAGCTCTTCGGTCAGGATACTGACTACCAGAGAATTGACGTATTTGAATCTAAGGAGTTTGGCCGATTCGTCAGCTGTGATGGAAGTATAGTATTTTCTGAAAAGGATGAATTTGTTTACGATGAGATGATTGTACACGTTCCTATGGCAGTACATCCTCATGTGCGCAAGGTTCTGGTAATTGGCGGCGGCGACGGCGGTGTCGCTCGCGAGCTGTCCTACTACCCTGAGATTGAACAAATTGATGTTGTTGAAACTGACTACGTCTTCATTGACGTATGTCGTGAGTATTTCCCAGACAATGCACGTGGACTTGATGACCCTCGTGTAACAGTTTATAATGCTGATGGTTTGCGCTTTTTGCGTACCAAAGTTGATGAGTATGATTTGATTATAAACGATGCTATAGACCCCCTTGGTCACGCAGCAGGACTTTTTACTAAGGAGTTCTATGGCAACTGCTTCCGTGCTCTCAAGGATGATGGTATCATGGTATATCAGCATGGCAGTCCCTTCTATGATGAAGACGAGGAAACATGTCGTGCTATGCACCGTAAGGCCAGCCACAGCTTCCCTATCAGCCGTGTTTATCAGGCAGCTATTCCTACCTGCCCCTCCGGCTATTGGCTCTTTGGCTTTGCTTCCAAAAAGTATCATCCTCTCAAGGATTTAGATGCGCAAAAGTGGCGTGCTCGTAAGATCAAGACCTGGTATTATTCCACCAATTTGCACAGCGGTGCGTTTATGCTGCCGAAGTATGTGGAGGATATGTTGGAAGAAGAAGAAAAATAATTCTAACAAGGGCTATAAGCACAGTATTCCGTCGTCACAGCTAGCAGACTTGCTCGACGGAAGGATTATTTTATTGCTTTCCCTAGTTAATATATACTACAAATTATAGATGCAAGAAGGAGATGACCGACATGAGTAAATTATTGGTAATTGGCTGCGGCGGTGTTGCTGGTGTAGCAATCGCTAAATGCTGCCAAAACGACAAGGTATTCACTGAGCTATGCATTGCTAGCCGTACTAAGGCTAAATGTGATGCTGTAAAGGAAAAACTGGAGGGCAACACCTCTACTATTATCACTACTGCTCAGGTTAACGCTGACAGCAAGGAAGAACTTGTTGCTCTTATTAAAGAATATCAACCTGATGCTGTTCTGAACGTTGCTCTGCCTTATCAGGACCTGACCATTATGGATGCATGCCTGGAGTGCAAGGTTGACTACATTGATACTGCAAACTACGAGCCTGAAGATACTGAAGATCCTGAATGGCGCGCAATTTATGACAAACGCTGCGAGGAGGAAGGCTTCTCTGCATACTTTGATTATTCCTGGCAATGGGCATACAAAGAAAAATTTGAAAAAGCTGGTATTATGGCTCTACTTGGCACTGGTTTTGACCCTGGAGTAACCAGCGTATTCTCTGCTTATGCTCTGAAACATTACTTTGATCAAATCGACACTATTGATATTCTGGACTGCAACGGCGGCGACCATGGCTATCCTTTCGCTACCAACTTCAACCCTGAAATCAATCTCCGCGAGGTTTCCGCTCCTGGCTCCTATTGGGAAAATGGCAAATGGGTAGAAATTCCTGCAATGTCCATTAAACGTGAGTACAATTTCCCCGAAGTTGGCATGAAGGATATGTACCTGCTGCACCATGAGGAAATTGAATCCCTGGCTAAAAATATTCCTGGCGTTAAACGTATCCGCTTCTTCATGACCTTTGGTCAAAGCTATCTGACTCATATGAAATGTCTGGAGAATGTTGGTATGCTGGGTACTGTTCCCATCAACTTTGAAGGCAAGGAAATTGTTCCTATTCAATTCCTGAAGGCTCTGCTGCCGGATCCTGCTTCCTTAGGTCCTCGCACCGTTGGCAAAACTAACATTGGCTGTATTTTCACTGGTACCAAAAACGGTGAAAAGAAAACCATCTTCATCTACAATGTTTGTGATCACCAAGAGTGCTACAAAGAGGTTGGTTCCCAAGCTATCAGCTACACCACCGGTGTTCCTGCAATGATTGGTACTGCTCTTGTTGTCACCAAACAATGGCAAGGAAAAGGCGTATTCAACGTAGAAGAGTTTGATCCCGATCCGTACATGGATATGCTGAACCAATACGGTCTGCCTTGGGTAGTTGACGAAAACCCTGTTTTAGTAGATTAATATGAAATTGAAGCTGTCGCATCAAGCCGCCCCAGTAAATTGCGAAGAATTTGTCGGGGCGGAGCGACAGCTTTTCGTTTTATGGAGATATTATATGAGCTTAGAAAATTTATCCACTCCTTGCTATGTAGTTGATGAGGGCAAGCTGATTAAAAACTTAGAACTGCTGAAAAAGGTACAGGATTTGACTGGCTGCAAAATTTTGCTGGCACAGAAATGCTTTTCCATGTTTAAGCTGTATCCTTTGATTGGCCAATATCTGGCAGGTGCTACTGCTAGTGGTATTTATGAAGCACGTCTTGGTCATGAGGAAATGGGCAAGGAAAACCATGTTTTTGCTCCCGCTTTTAGAACTGAGGATATGCAGGAGCTGGTTAAGATTTGTGACCATATTATTTTTAATTCCTTTGCTCAATTTGAAAAGCATAAGGAGCTGTGCAAGGGTGTAAGCGTCGGCATACGCGTTAACCCCCAGTGTTCTACTCAGGACCATGCGATTTATGATCCCTGTTCGCCTGGTTCTCGCTTGGGCGTAACCTTGGACCAGTTCCCTGAGGAGCTGCCTAAAGAAATAGAAGGCCTGCACTTCCATACTCTTTGCGAGCAGAATGCTGATGACCTGATTACTACATTCAAAGCTTTCGAAGAAAAATTTGGCAAATATTTTGGTCAGCTGAAATGGATCAACCTGGGAGGCGGTCACCACATTACTCGTGCTGATTATCAGCTGCAGGATTTGATTGATCTGCTGAACTATATTAAAGACACCTATCATGTACAGGTTTATTTGGAGCCTGGTGAGGCTGTTGCTTTGAACGCAGGCTACTTAGTAACTGAGGTTCTCGATATTGTGCATAACAGCATGGACATCCTGATTCTGGATGCTTCTGCTGCCTGCCATATGCCCGACGTTATTGAAATGCCTTACAGACAGCCCTTGAGAGATAGCTTCCCTGCTGGCGAAAAGCCCTACCGCTATCGTTTGTCATCTATGACTTGCTTGGCAGGAGACGTTATTGGCGACTACAGCTTTGAGAAAGAAATCAAGGTTGGAGACAAGCTTGTTTTTGAAGATATGGCTATCTATACCATGGTTAAAAATAATACCTTTAATGGTATGCCTTTGCCTGATATTGTAGTTCTTCATGAGGATGGCAGCACGGAGTTAGTGCGTCGTTTTGGTTATGAAGACTTTAAAATGCGTCTTTCATAATAGGTGCACAAAAAATAAAACGGCCTGAGCCGTAAATAATAAAGGAAAAGCTTATGATTTATGAAAAAGGAACACCGTTGGCAGATGGCTTTCATATGCCCGGTGAATTTGAAGAGCACGAGGGCTGCATTATAGTATGGCCTCAGCGTCCTGGTTCCTGGAGCTTTGGTGCTGATGAAGCCTGCAAGGCCTTTACTGCAGTCATTAATGCTATTGCAGCTAGTGAAAAGGTTTATGTTGCCTGTGGTCAGGAGCACTTTGCCAGAGCTGAGGAAATGCTTAAGGGCATTGAGAATGTGGAGCTGTTTTTGCATGAGACTGATGACAGCTGGGCTCGCGATATTGGACCTACCTGTGTCGTAAAGGATGAGGCTGGCAAGAGAACTGTTCGCGGCGTAAACTGGACTTTTAACGCCTGGGGCGGCGAGTTTGACGGTCTTTATCCTCATTGGGACAAGGACGATGCTTTCGCAGAAGCCTTTGGCGATAAATACGGATTTAAAATGTATGATGCAGCACCCTTTGTATTAGAGGGGGGATCCATCCATTGTGATGGTGAGGGCACTGTTCTTGTAACAGAGGCCTGTCTTTTAAGCGAGGGACGCAATCCTGAGCTGAGTAAGGAAGAAATTGAAGCCAAGCTTATGGAATATCTTGGTGCAGAAAAGGTGTTGTGGATTCCTCGAGGCATTTATAATGACGAAACTAATGAGCACGTAGACAATGTGTGTGCTTTCATTCGTCCTGGTGAGGTTGTGTTGGCTTGGACTGATAAGGAAGATGATCCTCAATATGCACTGTCCAAGGCTAGCCTTGAGGCGTTGGAAGCAGCAACAGATGCTAAGGGGCGTAAAGTCATTGTCCATAAGCTGCCTATTCCTGACGTGCCTGTATGCATTGCAGAGGATGAGGTTCAGGGTTACGATTTTGAAGAGGGCGAGGATATGCGTGAAGCTGGCGAAAGACTGGCAGCATCCTATGTTAACTTTTACTTTAGCAATGATAGTGTAGTAGTCCCTGCTTTTGGCGGTGAAAATGTAGCAAGCGATATGCGTGCTGTAGAACTTTTGACCAAGCTTTGTCCTGAACGCAAGGTTGTGAGCATTCCTGCTTGTGCAATCCTAACTGGCGGCGGCAATATTCACTGCATTACGCAGCAGCTGCCCAAGGGTGTTAAGCTGTAATTACAGAGGAGATAAATTATGAGAAACGTTAAAGTAGCAGCCATTCAAATGCGCTGCGCAGCTACTGTTGAAGAAAATTTACAGCAGGCAGAAAAATTAGTGCGAGAAGCAGCGGCTGCAGGTGCTAAGCTTATTCTTTTGCCGGAGCTGTGGGAGCGTCCTTACTTCTGTCAGGAGCGCCGTTATGAGTATTATGAATATGCATTGCCTACAGAGGAAAACCCTGCTGTACAAATGGGTATGCGCTTAGCTAAGGAGCTTGATATTGTACTGCCGATCAGCTTCTTTGAGCGTGATGTAAATCAGCTTTATAATTCCATTGCCTGCATTGACGCCGATGGTACTAATTTAGGTGTATATCGCAAAACTCATATACCTGATGACCATTACTACCAGGAAAAATTCTATTTTAAGCCTGGCGACAGCGGCTTTAAGGTGTTCAATACCAAATACGGTCGTGTTGGTATTGGTATATGCTGGGATCAGTGGTTTTCTGAGACTGCTCGCTGCCTAGCTCTTGGCGGTGCCGAGATTTTGTTCTATCCTACTGCTATTGGCTCTGAGCCTATTTTAGACTGCGACAGCATGCCTCATTGGCGCAGAGTTATGCAGGGTCATAGTGCTGCTAATCTTATGCCTGTTGTTGCTGCTAACCGCATTGGTATGGAAACTGTTGAACCTTGTGAAGCAAATGGTGGTCAAAAATCTGCTTTGAACTTCTACGGTTCCTCCTTTATGACTGATGGAACTGGTGATATCCTCCAAAGCGCTTCTCGTGACAATGTAGAAATCCTGTATCAGGAATACGATTTTGACAAGCTGGCTGAGGACAGACTGAGCTGGGGCCTTTTCCGCGACCGCAGACCTGAATGCTACGGTGCAGTTGCAGGCAAATAATAGTATTTAACTAGTAAATATTAATCAAGTTAATAGGCTTTATCAATACCGTCGTCATAATTTGGCGACGGTATTTTTGTTTTATAAGTACTCTTTTCAGAAAATGTTTCAGCAAAGCATTTTGACGACGTAAAATTGCTTTTCACAGGTTGTTGGAGTCACAAATGTAGTCGCTTCTAGTTCAGCATAACTTTTAAGCAGTAATTGTATAACTGGCCGTAAAATGCTGAGTTTTTTGAGATGAATTTAGTTGGTAGATATGAATATAATTGCTGTTAATAAAGGTGCTTGTGGATAAATAATTCTATTACCTGTGGATAACCTGTGGATAAAGCGTGGATAAACTGTTAGTTATCCACAACATTGTAGTGGACAACTATTTAAGAACCTAAGTGGGAAATAATCATTTTTAGATATGGTGAAGCATTGGCCTTATTTTAGGCATTAAAAAAGCTCCTGTCATGGACAGGAGCTTTTAATGCTTATGTAGTTATTATTCTTCTTTGTAGTTGGCGGCACGGTCATAGAGCTCTTCAACCTCTTTACCAGGTCCGCCATAAACAAGGGATACTACAACACCTGCAATAAGGCTGGCAAAGAAGCCAGGAATGATTTCGTAGATGCCAGTGGAAGATGCCATAGTAAGCAGCCAGCCAATATCTACAACAGCACCAACGATGATGCAGGCTACAGCGCCTTGAAATGTGAATTTGCGCCAGAACAGGCTCAGCATAATAGCGGAGCCAAATGCTGCACCGAATACACCCCAAGCATTAGACACCAGCTCCATAATAGAGCCAGCATTAGGAGAATCTGCGATAAGCAGAGCTACAAAGGAAATAGCCAATACAACGATACGGCCAGCCCAGAGCATTTCCTTATCGCTGGAAGCATTATTACGCAGGAATGGTTTGTAAACATCACTGGCAAATGAAGATGCAGAGGAGAGCAGCTGACTGGAAGCAGTACTCATGGAAGCAGCAAGTACGCCGGAAAGCAGTACGCCGGAAATAAGTGCCGGGAAGATATTGCGTACCATAGCAATAAATACCAGGGAGTTTTTGGTGATGTGCTCATCAAGACCAAGATAGAGGCGACCAACGATACCAACCAGAGTTGCAAAGAACAGAATCAGAGCAGTCCAGCCGATACCAATAATTGCAGATTTTTTCATTTCCTTTTGAGATCTTAAGGACATGAAACGGATAATGATGTGAGGCATACCAAAATAACCTAAGCCCCAGCCAAAGCCAGAAATAATATCGGTTACCTTAGCGGTAGGATTCCAATATTCGGCCGGTATAGTGCTTACTGCACTGGGTTCAATCAAGGAAGCTGCGAAGATTGGAGCAATTAAAAGAGAACCTAAAATCATCAGACCCTGATAGAAGTCAGTCCAGCAAACAGCAGCAAAGCCGCCTAAGAAGGTGTAGCCGATAATGATGAATGCAGATACATACATGGTAATGTTGCTGTCAATACCAATTACGGTGTTGAAAAGAGTACCACAGGCTTTAATACTTGAAGCAGCATAAATTGTGTAGGCAATCAGGAAAACTGCTGCGCAAATAACCTGCAGAAGATGGGATTTAGAAAGAAAACGGTTGCTAAGATATTGCGGAATGGTAATCGCATCATCTGTAACGATAGAGAAGCGGCGCAGGCGGGGAGCTTCATAAATCCAGCTCAGTGCATAGCCTGTCAAAAGACCAATACCAATCCATAATTGGCCCATACCTAAAGCATAGATAGAGGTTGGCAGACCCATAAGAACCCAGGCACTCATGTCAGAGGCGCCTGCAGAAAGAGCAGTTACCCATGGACCCATTTGTCGACCGCCTAAAAAGTAGGTTTTTTCGCCGCCATTACGGTCTTTGATGAAAAACCAAATACCGATGGATAGCATAAATAGCAGATAAACGATGAAAACTATCATCTCAGTATAATTCACTTATACCCCTCCAAACGCATATAGATGCATACATTATATCAAGAAATAGCTTATTAAGACAAGTGTAATAACTGGAGAATATAAGTATAATATACAGAATTATCATAATAATAAAGAATATTGTGGAATTCGTGACTTTTCTTGACGCATTTATTTAGCTGTTATATAATGTTGGAGAATATATAAGGTCTTTTTTGGTGTTGCTTTTTAAGACACTGAAATGACAAAAATCTTGCGGGCTTGCTACCTTTCGATCATAGTGGTTTGGGCGAAAAGGAGCAGGCTCTACTCGTGTTTACGGAGAATTTTTATGAAACCTGTTAAAGTACGTATTGTAAGCCGTAATAAGGGTGACAACAGTCAGACCATTGAACAGCATTATCATGGTCAGCTTGCTGAGAAGCATGGAAAAAACTACCTTATTTACCAAGAAAACGAACAGTCAGGTCTTGATGGAACTAAAACTACAGTTAAATGGGAACAGGACCATGTTCTTATTCTGCGTAATGGCAGTGTCCAGCATCGGCAGGAGTTTGCTAAGGGGCTTGTTGATCACAGTGTTTATTTGACCCCTTATTTGAAAATTCCCTTAAAAACAGAAACAAGCTATATTTATACTTATTTCCGTAAAGGGATCTGGTATTTGGAAATAGAATATACCCTATATCATGATGATGCTCTTTATGGGGAAATGCAGATTTTAATAGAGATTGAGGGAATTTAATATGAAAATTGGCTTTGATAATCAAAAGTATTTGAGTATGCAATCCGAACATATCAGGGAGAGGATTAGCAAATTTGGCGACAAGCTGTATTTGGAATTTGGCGGTAAACTGTTTGATGATTATCACGCTTCTCGTGTTCTGCCAGGCTTTGCACCTGATAGTAAATTGCAAATGCTATTACAGCTTGTAGATCAGGCAGAGGTAATAATTTCTGTCAATGCATCTGATGTCGAAAATAACAAGGTACGTCACGATTTAGGCTTGACCTATGATTTAGAGGTACTGCGTTTGGTTAAGGTGTATCGTTCCAAGGGACTTTATGTAAGCAGTGTTGTTATTACCCAATATAAGGGACAAAAATCCATTGAAAGCTTGAAGAATAAGCTGCAGGCTATGGATATTAAGGTTTATTATCATTACCCTATTGAAGGTTATCCTCATAATGTGGAGCAAATCGTCAGTGATGAGGGCTATGGTAAAAATGATTATGTGGTGACAACCCGTCCATTAGTTGTTGTTACTGCTCCTGGACCTGGCAGCGGCAAAATGGCCACCTGCCTGTCTCAGCTTTATCACGAGAACAAGCGTGGCATTAAGGCTGGCTATGCTAAATTTGAGACCTTCCCTATTTGGAACCTTCCTTTGAAGCATCCTGTAAATATGGCCTATGAAGCTGCAACAGCAGATTTGCAGGACGTTAATATGATTGATCCCTTCCATTTGGAGGCTTATGGTGTAACTACTGTTAACTATAACCGCGATGTGGAAATTTATCCTGTTCTGGCAGCAATTTTTGAAGGTATTTACGGCTACTGCCCTTATAAATCCCCTACTGATATGGGTGTTAATATGGCTGGCAATTGTATTTGCGATGACGAGGTTTGTCGTGAGGCATCCCGCCAGGAGATTGTACGTCGCTATTATCAGTCATGGAACCGTATGGTAAAGGATGAGGCTACTAAGCAGGAGGTTTATACTTTGGAGCTGCTGATGAAGCAGGCTAAGGTAAGTATTAATGACCGCCGCGTAGTTACTGTGGCAAAACAGGTCGCAGAAGAACGCAAATGTGCTGTAATTGCCTTGGAACTGCCTGATGGCAGCATTGTTACTGGCAAGACTACAGATTTGCTGGGACCTGCTAGTGCAGTTTTGCTCAATGCAGTTAAGGCTTTGGCTAAAATTGCTGATGAGATGCATCTTATTTCTCCCAGCTATATCAATCCTATTCAGGATTTGAAAACAAAGTTCTTGGGCAGCAAAAATCCCCGTCTGCATATGGATGAAGTGCTTATTGCCTTGTCCATGTGTGCTGCTACTGACGAAATGGCTAAATTGGCCTTAGAGCAGTTGCCTAAGCTGAAAGGATGCCAGGCTCATTCTACAGTAATGCTTACAGAAGGAGATTTTAAAATCTTCAAGAAGCTGGGCGTAGATTTAACTAACGACCCTATTTATGAAACTATATAAGTAAAAACATAAGGAGAGATTTTGCTTTGGATATAAAGGATTTGTTAGCTGCTGCTATTAAAGATGCAGCACAAAAAGCTATTGATAATGGTGTTTTAAAGCCCGGTGCGTTGCCCGAGGTTATGCTGGAAGTTCCTCCCCAAAAGGAATTTGGCGATTTTGCTACTAACTTTGCAATGCAGTCTGCACGCAGTCTCCACTGTGCTCCCAGACAAATTGCTCAGGCTGTTGTAGACAATCTGGATTGTGCTTCTGTAGATAAAATGGAAATTGCAGGTCCTGGATTTATTAACTTCTACCTGAAACAAAACTGGACTGCTGATGTTTTGGCCGGTATTGTTGCTGCCGGTGAAAACTACGGCAATCTGCCTGCTAATGGCTTAGGCAAGGTACAGGTAGAATATGTAAGTGCTAACCCTACCGGTCCTCTGCATATTGGCCATGCTCGTGGTGCTGCTGTTGGCAGTGCTATGGTTAACCTGCTTCGTGCTGCTGGCTATGATGTAGAAAGCGAATACTATATTAACGATGCCGGTAACCAGATGAATAATCTGGCAGCTTCTGTTAATGCACGTTATCTGCAGCTGTTGAAGCTGGAGGAAATGGGCGGTGTTCCGGCAGACTTAACTGTTAAACAATTAGACGAAATGCCCACTGGTATTGCCTTCCCTGAAAATGGCTACCATGGCTATGATATTATTGAAACCGCTCAACGTATTATCCGCATTTATGGTAAGGAATTTGTAGACCTGGACGAAAAAGAACGTCTGGCTAAATTCTTGGATATTGCTTATAAGGAAAAGCTTGCTGCATTAAAAGAGGACTTGGAAGCCTTTGGTGTGACCTTTGATGTATGGTTCAGCGAAAAGTCTCTGCATGATGCTGACAAGATTCGTGAAGCATGTGCGTTCCTGCAAGAGCGTGGTTATATTTATGAAGAAGGCGGTGCTCTGTGGCTGAATTCTACTGCTCAGGGCGATGACAAGGACCGTGTAGTTATTCGTGACAACGGTATTCCTACTTATTTTGCCGCTGATATTGCTTATCACCGCAATAAATTTGAGCGCGGCTTTGCTCATCTGATTGACCTTTGGGGTGCAGACCACCATGGTTACATTGCTCGTGTTAAGGCTGCAGTTAATGCTTTAGGCTATAATGCAGATGACTTAGAAATCATGCTGCTGCAGATGGTACGTCTCTATCGTAATGGCGAAATGGTTAAGTTGTCCAAGCGTACTGGCGAAACCATTACTCTGCGTGAACTGATGGACGAGGTTGGTACTGATGCTGCCCGCTATTTCTTCTGCATGCGTTCTTTGGATAGTCAGCTGGATTTTGATATGACTCTGGCTACTGAAAAATCCAATGAAAACCCTGTTTATTATATTCAATATGCTCATGCCCGTATTTCCAGCATTGGCCGTCAGATAGCTGAAGCTGGTATTGAGGCTGTTTCTAATGATGAGCTGAAGCTTGATGTATTACAGGCTCCTGAGGAGCTGGCTCTGATCAAAAAGCTGGGCGAATATCCTGAAATGCTGGCTGGTGCAGCACGTGAACGTGCTGTGCATCATGTTGCAACCTATACCTATGAGCTGGCAGGCTTGTTCCATTCCTTCTACAACCATTGCCGTATCTTAGGTGTGGATAGTGATTTGCAGCAGGCACGTCTGGCATTGGTTAAGGCTGTTGGCCATACCATTCGCCATGGCTTAGGAATTCTGGGTGTATCTGCACCGGAAAGAATGTAAGTCGGGTCAAAAGTCCTTAAAGGTTCCTGTATATTACATAAAAATTAAATAAAGAAAGGTTCGGGTAAATATGACAAAGTATATCTTCGTAACCGGTGGCGTAGTTTCTTCTTTAGGCAAGGGCATTACTGCTGCATCTTTAGGTCGTTTGCTGAAAAGCCGCGGCTTTAAGGTGACTATCCAAAAATTTGATCCCTATCTTAACGTTGATCCTGGTACTATGAGCCCCTATCAGCACGGTGAGGTTTTTGTAACTGATGACGGTGCGGAGACCGACCTGGACCTAGGTCACTATGAGCGTTTTGTTGATGTAAATCTTTCTAAGGATTCTAGCAGTACCGCAGGTAAAATTTACGTTGCGGTTCTGAACAAAGAACGTCGTGGTGACTACCTTGGCGGTACCGTACAGGTTATTCCTCATGTTACCAATGAAATCAAAGAGCGGATTTTCCGCGTAGGTCGTGAGGACAATGCTGATTTCGTAATTACTGAGATTGGTGGTACAGTTGGCGACATTGAAGGATTGCCTTTCCTTGAAGCTATCCGCCAAGTTAAGAAAGATGTTGGCCGCAATGACTGCCTTTACATTCACGTAACTTTAGTTCCGTATGTAGCTGCAGCAGGCGAGCTAAAGACTAAACCTACTCAGCACAGTGTTAAAGAACTGCGTAGTCTGGGTATTCAGCCAGATATTCTGGTTTGTCGCAGTGAAAAGCCTATTCCCCATGATATGTGTGAGAAGATGGCGATGTTCTGTGACGTAGATACTGATGCTGTTTTCCAAAACCTGACTGCAAAAAGTATTTACGAGGTTCCTATGCTGTTGGAGGAGCAGGGGTTGGATGAGGTTGTAATGCGTAAGCTGGATGTTTCTGCTGAAAATCATGCTAAGGATATGACTGAATGGCATGATATGGTAGAACGCATGCTGAAGAATTATGACCGTAAGGTAACTATTGGTGTTGTTGGCAAATATGTTGAGCTGAAGGATGCGTACATTAGTCTGACAGAGGCTCTTCGTCATGCAGCAATAGGTAATGAAGCTAATCTGGAAATCAAATGGATTAACGCAGAGAAGGCTGAGGCTGGCGGTATAAATCTAGAAGATGAACTGAAGGATGTTGATGGTATCCTGGTTCCAGGTGGTTTTGGCAATAGAGGAGTCGAAGGAAAAATTAGTGCTATTAAGTATGCTCGAGAGCATAAGGTTCCTTTCTTTGGAATATGCTTAGGTATGCAGTGTGCTGTAATTGAGTATGCTCGTCATATTGGCATGACTGATGCCAACAGCACTGAAATTAATCCTGATACCACTCATCCTGTTATTGACCTGATGCCTGATCAGCATGATGTTGAGAATATGGGTGGTACAATGCGTTTGGGGCAGTATCCCTGCAAGCTTACTCCTGGCAGTCTGGCTGAAAAGGCTTATGGCGAAGCTTTGATTTACGAGCGTCATCGTCATCGCTATGAAGTGAACAATGCTTATCGCGAAGAACTGGAAAAGCATGGTCTGGTATTTGGCGGTACGCTGCCTAACGGTCGTCTGGTTGAAATTGTTGAATTGCCTACCGATGTTCATCCGTGGTTTTTGGGAGCTCAATTCCATCCGGAGCTGAAATCCCGTCCAACTAATCCTCATCCACTGTTCCTTAAATTTATCGCAGCTGCTTTGAGGGAATAAAAATAAACCAGGTCTTTATGAGCAGACTGCTGTAAGGCGGTCTGCTCTTTTTTCGTTAAGCTATAGCTTAGAAGGGAGGCTTATATGCTGAAAAAAATTTTTATAAGCGCAATCCTATTGATTGCAGTGCTGTGCTTTGTCGTGTCCTTGCTGAAGGGCAATAATAGCGCAGAAAAGGCTGTTTCTAGTCCGGATAGAGTAGCCGTAATTAATATTGAGGGGACCATTGTCAGCGGCGGCGATGTTCAGGACACTTTGTTTCAACAGTCTACTGGTGTAACCAGCGGCAGCATTATGCGTCAGATTAGAGATGCTGCTGAGGACGACAGTGTTAAGGCTTTGCTCCTTAATATCAACAGCGGCGGCGGCAGCGCTACTGCAGCAGAGGAAATTGGTCGTGAGCTGAAGCGCTTTAAGGAAACTACTAATAAGCCTATTGTTGCAACTATGAGCGATATGGGTGCTTCTGCGGCTTATTGGATTGCAGCCTGCAGCAGCGATAAGATTTATGCAAACTCCACTACTTTAACTGGTAGCATCGGTGTTTATATGCCGTATATGAACACTCAGGAGCTGTTCAAGAAAATTGGTATTAAGACTGACAAAATCAAAAGTGGTCCCTATAAGGATATTTTAAGCAATGACCGTCCTATGACTGAAGCAGAAAAAATTCTGCTCCAAAACATGGTAAATGAGATTTACAATGAGTTCATTACTGTTGTTGTTACAGGTCGCAAAATGGATGAGGCTCACGTACGCAATCTGGCTGACGGTCGTATTTATACTGGATCTCAGGCTAAAAATCTGGGTCTTGTGGATGAGCTGGGCAATTACTATGATGCGCTGGCTGCAGCAGGTAAGCTGGCAGAAATTACTCCAGGCAAGGATGGTTTACCTCCTGTAAAGCAACATGTGAAGCAGCAGCCTTGGGAGTATCTTTTAGGTGCTGAAATTGCTAATGTTGTCAAGTCCCAGCTGGTTGAGTCTATTAGTGCAGGTCTTCAGGGTGACGCATCTTTACAGAGTGCGAGGTGATGAGCTATGAGGCGCAAAACCTATGATGTTCTTTTTGAACCTAGTGTTGGTATGACCGCTTTAGTAAAGCAGCCTTGCCTGTGGCGCAGTGGCTTTTATTTTGTCCTCAGCATAGGTTTCTTTACGGGGGTTGTTACTAACTGCTGGTTGATTGAGCAAACACTGCAGGTTCGTTTGGCCATTATAGCAGCAGCAATCATTATTAGTGCTACGGCTCTTACTCTGTATGGTTTTCTGCTGCATGGAATTATGGAAACCTTCGGTGCTCTTGCCGGGGATCCGGTAGGCTTAATCTGTCTTTTGGGCTATACTACGCTGCCATTTCTAATTTTGACGCCAGCGGCGCTCCTAGCCGGAAAAATGGGTTGGGGTGGTCTGGTATTTTTAGGGGTGGTATTCCTAATAGGCTTTGTCTGGATGCTGTATTTATTAGTGAGGACACTTGAGGTTGTATATCTTATTGACTTTATGCGTGCCTCCGTTACTGTTCTTTTTAGCCTGCTTCTCTTGTACATTGTTATGGTACTGCCGTGGCAGATTGGCTGTAGTATGCTGCTGCGCAGCTTAGGTCTATGATGATTACCTTTTAGTCATATTCTGCTGCAGGGATTTTTAGGTTGCTAAAAATTCGCGAAAGTGTCATAATAAATAGAGAATTTACTTTTTTTCAATATCATATATTTAAGGAGTGTTGTGAAGAATGAACAGAGAGCTTTCTATGGAATTTGTACGTGTTACTGAAGCTGCAGCTATTGCCTGCGGTCATCTGGTTGGCAGAGGCGATAAAAATGGTGCTGACGGTTTAGCTGTTGATGCTATGCGTGCTGCTTTCGATACTGTAAATATCAGTGGTACTGTTGTAATTGGCGAAGGCGAAATGGATGAAGCTCCCATGCTTTATATTGGCGAAGAGGTTGGTGCTGGCGGCACTCCTGTTGATATCGCAGTTGACCCTGTTGAAGGTACTAATCTGGTAGCTAAAGGACAACCCGGTGCTATTGCTGTAATCGCTATTGCTCCTCGTGGATGCCTGCTCCATGCTCCTGATATGTATATGGACAAGATTGCTGTTGGTCCTCGTGCTAAGGGCTGCATCGATATCAATGCTCCTATTTCTGAAAATCTGGAGCGCGTTGCAAAGGCTATGAACCGTAAGGTTTCTGATTTGAACGTAGTTCTGCTGGACAGAGAACGTCATTATCCAATCATGGAAGAAATTCGTAAGGCTGGTGCACGTATTTCCCTGATCACTGACGGTGACGTTAACCCCATCGTTGAGTGCTGCATTGAAGGCTCCGGCGTACATATGTATGTTGGCCGCGGCGGTGCTCCAGAAGGCGTACTGGGTGCTGTAGCTGTTAAATGCCTTGGTGGTGATATGCAATGCCGTCTCTATCCTGAAGATGAGGCTCAAATCGAGCGTTGCCATAAAATGGGCATTACCGATGTAAACCAAGTGCTGACCTTAGATGACATGGTTAAGGGTGATGACTGCATGTTTACTGCAACCGCAATTACCAACTGCAATATGCTCAATGGTCTGCGTTACTTTAATGACGGCGTACGTACTCATACTATTTCTGCTCGTTATAAAACCGGTACTGTTCGCTTTGTAGACGCTATTCACAGCATTGACCGTAAAGTGCTGTCCGTTAAACTTTAATTTTGTTCTTTACTAATAGGGCGTGAAATTATTCATGCCCTATTAATTGTTTATATTATGGAAAATCTTATTTTAGAGCTAGTTGCTGCTGTACCAGAGGTGCAGCAGGCAGCTGAATATCAAAAGAATAAAAAAGCATATCTTTTAACCGGGTTGGCCTCAAGCAACAAGCCGGTCTTTTTTGCTGCCATGGACAAGCTTTTGGAAAAGCGTGGCAGTATTGCCTTTATTACAGCTTCACGTGAAGAAATTCGTGCCTACAGGCGTGAGCTGAACTATTTTTATCCTGACCTACCTATGCAGGAATTTTACCCTGATAATTTGCCGCGTGTACAGGCTGACACCCAGAGTCTGGAGCTGCAGGCAGGTCGTGCAGCGGCTCTGCGCTTTTTACAGGGTGAGGAGCGAGGTATTGTTTTCATCACAGCGGAGGCTCTGCAGCAAAAGCAGCTGCGTCCTGCTGGAGTTGGTGGTCGTCATCTGCTTTTGAAGCTGGGTGAGGAACGGGAGCAGCAGGAGGTAATCAGTACACTTGTAGAATTAGGCTATGAACGTACTGATCAGGTAGATGCAATTGGTCAGTTTTCTGTTCGCGGTGGTATATTGGACGTATTTCCCATTAACAGCAATGTGCCCGTTCGTGTGGAATGGTTTGATATAGAAATTGACGCTATCCGCAGCTTTGATGTAGATAATCAGCGCAGTCTGCAGCCTTTAGATGATCTGAAGGTCGCTCCTATTAATGTTGAAGCATCGGAGGCCTATGAGTCTGATGTTTTTGCATATTGTGCAGATACAACGATGATTGTAGTAGATGAGCCAGTTAAGGTTTTTTCCATGCTGGAAAAGCTGGATAAAGAAAACAAGGGTTATGCTGAGGACTTGTTTACACATGATGAACTGATAACTGCCAGCGCAGAGGCTGGAGCTATTTTTGTTTCCGCTCTTGGACACAGTTATCTAAAGGATTTGCCGTCATTGGCAGTACCTGTTAGAGCTGTTTCACCTTATAACAAGAATATTTTCATGCTGACAGAGGACTTGCATAATTGGCTGGAGGATGGCATTACACCTGTTATTATGATGTCCAATAGCATAAAGGCCCGTGGTTTAGCAGAAAATTTGCGTAACTATAAGCTGGAGGGTGTGTATGCAGAAGGAGAACTTCAGTCTGGTGTAGTCAATGTTACATATGGTGATCTTGACCACGGCTTTAGATTTTGGAATGAAGAATGGCTGCTGCTTACGGAAAATGATATTTTTGGTATGCAAAAGCGCAAGCGCCTGCATACCAAGCATCAGGGACAACAGCTCCAGTATTTCAGCGATATTAAGGCTGGCGACTATGTCGTTCACAAGATACATGGCATTGGCCGTTATATTGGTGTCGAGAATGTTCTTGTAGGCGGTATTCATCGTGATTATCTGCTGCTTGTATATGCTGGAGACGACAAGCTTTATGTGCCAGTTGACCAGGTGGGAATGCTGCATAAGTATGTTGGCAGCGAAGGTACTGTTCCGCGTTTGTCAAAAATGGGCGGCAGCGATTGGAAGCGTACTACAGCCAAGGCTTCTAAAGCTATTACGGAGCTAGCCGAAGAGCTCCTGCGCTTGTATGCTCAGCGTCAGATTACTACGGGCTTTGCCTATAGTCCTGATGGGCAGATGCAGCATGACTTTGAGGAAAGCTTTCCCTATGAGGAAACACCTGATCAGCTTAAGGCTATAGCTGAAATTAAGGCTGATATGGAAAAACCTCAGCCTATGGAGCGCTTGTTGTGCGGCGACGTTGGCTATGGCAAGACTGAGGTTGCCATTCGTGCTGCTTTTAAAGCAGTCGTAGATGGCAAGCAGGTGGCCGTAATGGTGCCTACAACGGTACTTGCTCAGCAGCATTTTCTAACCTTCAAGGAGAGAATGCATAATTTTGGTGTTAATGTAGCTGTGCTGAATCGTTTTTGCACACCTAAGGAACAAAAACAGACATTGCAGGCTTTGGAAGAGGGACGTATAGATGTTCTTATTGGTACTCATCGTCTGCTGCAGCCGGATATCCGTTTTCAGGATTTAGGACTTCTGATCATAGATGAGGAACAGAGATTTGGCGTTGCTCAAAAAGAAAAAATAAAAAAATGGTGCTTGGGAATTGATGTGCTCTGCCTTTCAGCAACACCAATTCCTAGAACACTGCATATGGCTCTTGTAAATGGTCGCGATATGAGCGTTATAGAGTCTCCTCCGGAGGATAGACTTCCAGTAGAAACCTATGTCAGCGAATATAATGAGGGCATGATTAAAGAAGCATTGGAGCGGGAGCTGCGTCGTGGCGGCAGAATTTACTACATTCACAATCGTGTAAGTGGCTTGGAGCAGATTGCGGCTAGACTGCGTAAATTGGTGCCTGGCATTAATATCAGAATGGCTCACGGTCAGATGAATGAAGAAATGCTGGAAGACGCTATGATAAGCTTTTACGAGGGTACCTGCGATGTACTTCTTTGTACAACTATTGTAGAAAATGGCTTGGACGTTCCTTTGGCCAATACAATTATTATTGATGGTGCAGAGAATTTTGGACTTTCCCAGCTCTATCAGATGCGTGGCCGTGTGGGACGCAGCTCCAGATTGGCGTATGCGTATTTTGTATATAAGCCAAATAAGGCTTTAAGTGAAATTGCGGAAAAGCGCTTGCAGGCTATTCGCGATTTTACGGAGCTTGGCGCAGGCTTTAAAATAGCAATGCGTGACCTGGAAATTCGTGGAGCTGGCAATCTTTTAGGTGCACAGCAGCACGGACATATTACAGGCATTGGTTTTGCGGCTTATTGTGAAATGCTTGAGCAGACTATTCGTCGGCTCAAGGATGGCAAAGCTGCTGTAGAGCCAGAACCGGATCCTATTCTGGAGATTTCTGCTGAAGCGTATATTCCTGATGAATATATTGAAGATCCTCGCTACAAGATGGAGCTGTATCGTCGCTTTGCTGAGCTGGAATACAAGGATAAGGACGATTTGCTTGATGAGATCTATGACCGCTTTGGCGATCCTCCTGAGGAGGTAGTAATGCTTTGGCGCATTGCTGCTCTAAGAGGCTTGTGCAGAGTAATGAAGATTCGTGGAATTCATGTAAGCTCAGGCAATATTCGTATTATTTTTGCAGAGCATGCAAATGTAGAGCCAGAGGCGATGCTGAAGTTGATGGAGAAATATAAAAACAAGATGACATTTAAGAGCGGCAAGGAAAGTCAGCTGCTCTTTAAGACCGTAGGCCTGAAGGAAGAGCCTTTAACATGGCTTGAACAGCAGCTGCCTAAGCTGGCCCTTGGATCTAAATTCAAGGTAGGTTAACACAGTATGAATAGAGTAAAGTGAGGTGAAAGCTTGAGTAAGGACAAATTTTTAAGGGGTGCCATAATTTTAACCATTGCTGGTTTGATGGTTAAGGTAATAGGCTCTGTGAACCGTATTCTGCTTTCACGTCTTTTAGGCGGCGAGGGTATTGGCCTATACCAGATGGCATACCCAATATACCTGCTGTTGTTGGCTGTATCTTCTGCAGGTATTCCTGTAGCCATTTCCATTATAGTTGCCGAGCATTTGGCCAAAAAAGACTATGGCGGAGTGCAGCAAATTTTTAGACTGTCATTACGCTTGACTTTTGGCTTAGGTATTCTTTTGGCAGGCAGTTTGGTAGTAGTTTCCAACTGGCTTATTGGCAGCGGTATAATTCAGGACGGGCGTGCTTACTATGCTCTGCTGTCCCTGACTCCAGCAGTATTCTTTGCTACTATTTTGGCAAGCTTCAGGGGATTTTTTCAAGGACATCAGCTAATGACCCCTCCTGCTGTCAGTCAGATATTAGAGCAGTTTGTAAGAGTAGTCACCATGTTGGTGCTGGCCTATATGCTTCTGCCCCATGGATTGGAGTTTGCTGCTGCTGGCGCAGCCTTTGGTGCTGTTCCTGGAAGCATTACAGGCATTATTGTTTTAAGCTTTTTCTATAGAAAATATCGGCATCTGTGGCAGCAGGGCGAGCATAAGAATATCGCAGCAGGTCCTGTAGTCAAAAGACTGCTCATTTTGGCATTGCCGGTTTCCTGCGCCAATATTCTAGTTCCTGTAACCAGCAGCATTGATATGCTGCTGGTGCCTAACCGCCTGATTGATAGTGGTTTTACTGTAGAGCAGGCTACAACACTTTTTGGATATTTGGCAGGCATGGCTCAGCCTCTGTTGATGATGGCCACTATTCCCACAGTAAGCCTGGCTGCAAGCCTTGTACCAGCTGTTTCCGAGGCTTATACATTGCAGGATAAAGCAGGTATTGAAAAAAAGGCCGCAACAGCTATGAAGCTCTGCTGTTTGCTGACAGTTCCTGCAGCAGTGGGAATGAGTGCGTTAGCTGAACCAATTTCATTGCTTTTATATGGAACTGCCAAGGCTTCAGCTGCCATTATGCATACAGGTCCGGCAATTTGGCTTTTAGGAATGCAGCAGATCACTACAGGCGTTTTGCAGGGTATGGGAAAAATTAATCTGCCAATGCTGCATATGCTGGCAGGTATTTTGGTAAAGATTGGTGCCGTATGGCTTCTTACTGATGCTGCAAATAATATTGCAGGAGCGGCTTGGGCTACTAATATTAACTTTGGCCTTACTGCATTGCTGAATATTTTAGTGCTGCGCCATTTTGGAATATCATTTAAATGGAGTGATACAGCCCAAATAATAGGCGGAGCCTTTGTAATGGGCGCTGCTGCGGTGGAAGGCTATGCTTTACTTAGCAGCTGCATGGGTAAAACTGGAGCTGCTTTGGGTGCCATGGCTATTGCGGTCATCGTCTATAGTTTGGCACTGATGGCTTTAGGCGTTATTAAAAAAGATGAGCTGAAGCATTTGCCGTTAATAAAGAAATTGATAAAATAACATTTTACTAGAAAGAAGGTATAGCATGGGTACTATTACAATCGTTGGCTTAGGACCTGGTGCAGCAGGCAATTTATCCTTGGAGACAATGGAGCTTTTGCAGGGCTGCGAGCAGGTAATTTTGCGTACAGAGGTACATCCTACTGTAGAGGAGCTGCGCAAAAGAAACGTACATTTTACATCCTGCGATGATTTGTATGAGGCAGGAGCGTCCTTTGAAGAAGTATATAATAGTGTAGTTGAGCGTGTACTGAAGGCTGCTGAGACGGGAGATGTAGTTTACGCTGTTCCTGGCAGTCCTCTTGTTGCTGAGCGTACTGTAGTGCTGTTGCGTGATGCGGCTAAGGAAAACGGAGTTAAGCTGATTATTAAGCCTGCCATGAGCTTTTTGGATTTAGCATATGTTGATTTGGGTATTGACCCCATTGCTGGCCTACGCATTATTGATGCTCAGGATTTTGAAGCCATTGCTAGCGGCGGAAGTTATCCGTTGATGATTACCCAGGTATATAGTCAGCTGGTAGCTTCTGATTTAAAGCTGGCCTTAATGGAAAATCTTCCTGATGAATATGAAATTTACTTTTTGCGCAATTTAGGACTGCCTGATGAAGAGTGTCGTAGTGTACAGCTTTTTGAGTTGGACCGTCAGCCCAATATTGATCACCTGACCAGTGTATATGTTCCTCCTATGGCAAGCGATGCTGCAGAGATTTTGACTTTTGGCCCTGATGACGAGGAAGATGATAAATTTGTCATTACTGAAGATTATGAAGATGAGCTAGATACTACAGATTCCTATGACGATTTTGATATTCAGCCTCTGGCAGATGTAATCAGGACTTTGCGTGAACCTGGTGGCTGTCCCTGGGATATTGAGCAGACTCATGAGTCCATCCGCAGCAATATGATTGAAGAGGTTTACGAATATCTTGAGGCTGTTGACGCAGGTGATTATGACGGTATGCGTGAGGAACTGGGTGACGTGCTGATGCAGGTTGTATTCCATGCACGTATGGCTCAGGAAGCAGGTCATTTTGATTTGCAGGATATTATTGACGAAGTAGTTGATAAGCTGATACGTCGTCATCCTCACGTTTTTGGGGATACCCATGTTGATGGCAGCGATGAGGTTCTTGTTAATTGGGAAGCTATCAAAAAGCAGGAAAAGACTGAACGCAAGCATGTATTGGATGGAGTAACCCAAGGCTTGCCTGCACTTTTACGCGCCTACAAGGTTCAAAATAAGGCTGCGAAGGTTGGCTTTGATTGGGATAATGCTGAAGATGTCTGGGCTAAAGTGGAGGAGGAACTGGGTGAGCTGCGTGAGGCTTTTGCTGCAGGCGACTCTAAAGCTGCCGAGGCAGAGCTTGGCGATGTTCTTTTTGCTATAGTAAACTATGCTCGCTTTAATAAAATAGAGCCGGAGACAGCTCTTAATGGCACCAATAATCGTTTCACAAACCGCTTTAATCACGTGGAAAAGCGTGTTTTAGAGAGTGGCAAGGCTTGGCAGGATTTTTCTTTAGCAGAGCTGGACGAGTTTTGGAATGAGGCAAAAGCCTTAGAAAAAGCAGGTATAAAGGACTTTTAGAGATATTTTTAGTAATTGGTGGAGCATTTGCTTTAAAAATTGAATAATATGTTAATTTTTGCAATTTTTTTCACGAAAAGACTTGCAGTAAAGCAATGTACAGTGTAGAATACTAATGCAAGCAATGTGAGCTCTGCTCATTTGGCTCTTTAAGTGCCTTAATCACAAACTCAAGGAGGAACAATTAATGAACAAAACAGAATTAATTGCAGTTGTTGCTGAAAAAGCTGGCCTGACTAAAAAAGACGTAGAAAAAGCTGTTTCTGCAACTCTGGAAACTATTAAAGAAGAAGTAGCTGAAGGTGGCAAAGTTCAAATTATTGGTTTCGGTACCTTTGAAGCTCGTACCCGCAAAGAACGCATCGGCAAAAATCCTAGCAATGGCGAAGAAATCAAGATTGCTGCTGCAACCGTTCCTGCATTCAAAGCAGGCAAAGCTTTCAAAGACGTTGTAAACGCGAAATAATTTATACTATAAGTGCCCGGCTGACTGAGTCGGGCATTTCTTATCTGAAACGTGGCTCTGCACAAGGAAGTACTTAAAATGACTAAAATGCGAAGAAAGAAAAAGCATGTGCATTTTAGCTTAATTATGTTTATAGGATTTGTTGCCTTTGCAGTTGGTGCTTATCTATTCCTTAAGCAGGAGTATGAAATACATCAGGTTCGTAAGGCTCAGGCAGCGGCCGAACAGCGTATTGACGATCTTCGTAAGGAGCAAAAGGCTCTTGAGGATGAAAAAAAGCGCTTGGATGATCCTCACTACATAGAGAAGCTGGCACGTGAAAATTATAATATGGTTGGTAAGGACGAGGTTCCTTTGTTTATTGTTGAAGATAAAAAATAGGCAGAACAGGATTGTGAGAATTTTGTTCTGCTTTTTATATGCTTAAAAATAATTATTATAAATTCTCTTGTCTTTCTTCTTGTAGGAATAAAAAAAAGGTGATATACTAAGCTAGTATCAAAGTAATTTTAAGGGGGATTTTTATCTCAATGGCACTTGAAGTAGGCGCAATTGTTGAAGGTGAAGTCATTCGCATCACCAATTTTGGTGCATTCGTCCAATTACCTGAAAATAAGGTTGGACTGATTCACATTTCTGAAGTTTCCAATGTTTATGTTAAAGATGTCCATGACTTCGTAAAGGAGCATGATAAGGTTAAAGTCAAAGTACTGACTGTTGATGAGCGTGGTAAGATCGGTCTGTCCATTAAACAGGCTACACCGCCGGCTGCTCCGCAGCCTAAACCTCAGCGTCCGCAAAACGAATTCCGTGAGCGCCGCAATGGTGGTATGCGCCAGCAAAGTGCTAAACCGGCTCCGGCTCTGACCTTTGAGGATAAATTGTCCAAGTTTTTGAAGGACAGCGATGACCGTATGCTGGATTTAAAGCGTAATACTGAATCCAAACGTGGTGGTCGTGGAGCTAGACGCGACAGATAACGAAGAAAAGCAAGAGGGCGCTTTAATAGGTGTCCTCGTTTTCTTATTTTCAAATGGTTATGAGAGGTGCTTATGGTAATACATCCGTTGGTGTTTCGTCTGCAGCAGGAGCTGAAAAAGCATTTGTGCAGCGATAAGGCCTATGTCTTGGCTGTTAGCGGAGGTGCAGATTCCATGGCCCTTGCCCATGTGGCAGCAGGGATGCAGGATTTGTTCAGCTTTACTGTGTGTCACGTAGAGCATGGTATTAGGGGACAAGAAGCATTAAACGATGCTGTTCTGGTTGCGCAGCTGTGTGAAAAACTGCAGCTTCCATTTTTCTGTTGTCATGTGGATGTACCTAAAGAAGCAGAGCATTTTAATCTGACTTTGGAGGAGGCTGCCAGAAAGCTTCGCTACGAGGCTCTGGAAAAAATAGCGGAAAAGGTTTCTGCTGTTGGCATTTTGACAGCTCACCATAAAGACGATCAGGCTGAAACAGTATTGATGAAGCTGATGCGTGGCGCTGGTCTGGAGGGATTGGCGGCCATGGATACCGAGCATGATAATATTATCAGGCCCTGGCTTCAGGTGAGCCGCAGGGAGCTGGAGGAATACTGTCAGTTTAATGAACTGCAGTATTGCACAGACAGCACTAATTCTGATACCAGCTATACCCGCAACAGGGTGCGCTTGGAGCTGTTACCCTATCTGAAGCGTGATTTTAATCCCAATATAGTCGAAACTCTGGGTCGTACTGCCGATTTGCTGCGTGAGGATGCAGAATATCTTGCCTTGCTTGCGGAGCAGTATTATCTGGAAGCTGTAGTACCGTCAGATAAAAATAAGATTGTTTTCAAAATGGCTAAGTTGATAAAACTGCCTGTGGCCTTGAGAAAACGCATTTTACGGCAGGGCTATTTTAACCTGGGCGGCAAGGAGCTGAGCTTTGAACGTACAGAGGCAATGGAGCTTCTGTGCAGACGAGGTGTCGGCGGAAAGCTTTTGCAGCTGTCAGGAGGAATAACAGCCTGCTATAAAAATAAACTGCTTGTATTGTATAAGCAGGAAGATAACGTTAAGTAAAGGAGCTATAATCCATGAACGAAGATATTAAAGACATTCTTTTGACTAAAGAGCAGATTGAACAGCGTATTCAAGAGCTTGGCGCTGAAATTACCAAAGACTATGCAGGTAAGGATGTTGTTGTTGTTGTTCTACTGAAGGGGGCTGCTTGGTTTGCTACAGATCTGACAAGAGCGATTGATCTTCCTCTGAGAATTGATTTTATGGTAGCTTCCTCCTATGGAAATGGTACTTCTACCAGCGGTACTGTTAAGGTTAAGCTGGACCTTTCCGAGGATATTACCAACAAGCACGTGCTTTTGGTGGATGACATCATTGACAGCGGTGTAACCTTTGCTGCAATCAGCGACATGCTGCGTCAGCATAAGCCTGCATCCCTGAAGACTATTGCTCTCTGCGATAAGGCTGAACGCCGCATTAACGGCCTTGATGCTGATTACGTAGGCTTTAATATTCCTGACGAGTTTGTTGTAGGCTTTGGTCTGGACTATGCCGGTAACTACCGCAACCTGCCCTTTATTGGCGTTTTAAAGCCCTCTGTATACGCAAGAGCTTAATAAGTTACTATAAAAATGTTGCTTGATTATCTTAGCTATACTATAATTACAGTTATAATGTGTAAATGAGTGGAAGGAGGATACGTGCTTGAATAAATTTTTTAAGAACGTGACTTTTTATCTGCTGATTATTATCGTGATGATTTGGATGTTTGACCATTATTCTGCAAGCACTCCCAAGGCAAGCGAAATTAGCTATTCCAGCTTTATGAAGCATGTCCAGCAGGCGGAAATTAAGCAGGTAACCATTGTCGATAATGTTATCAGCGGTAAGCTTAGCGATGGTAAAGAGTTTACCACCATTGCTCCTAATGACAGCAAATTAGTAGAAAAGCTGGAACAGAACAAAGTTGACATTAAAGCAGAGCTTCCCCCGCAGCCACCATGGTGGATGGGAATTCTCAGCTCTATTCTGCCCATACTGATTATTGTAGGTCTGTGGTTTATGCTGATGAATCAAAGTGGTGCAGGCGGCGGTAAGGTTATGAACTTCGGTAAAAGCCGTGCCCGTCGTTATGATGAGGAAAAGCTCAAGATTACCTTCAAAGATGTTGCAGGTGCTGACGAGGCCAAGCAAGAGCTGGGGGAAGTTGTAGAGTTTCTTAAATCTCCCCAGAAGTATAATGAGCTTGGTGCCAAAATTCCTAAAGGCGTGCTGCTCTATGGACCTCCTGGTACTGGTAAAACCCTGCTGGCAAAGGCTGTTGCAGGTGAAGCAGGCGTGCCCTTCTTCAGCATTTCCGGTTCTGACTTCGTAGAGATGTTTGTTGGTGTAGGTGCTTCCCGTGTTCGTGACCTGTTTGATCAGGCTAAAAAAAGCGCTCCCTGCATAGTATTTATTGATGAGATTGACGCAGTTGGTCGTCAGCGTGGCGCAGGTCTTGGCGGCGGCCATGACGAACGTGAACAGACTCTGAACCAATTGCTGGTTGAAATGGACGGCTTTAGCGCTAACGAAGGCATCATCATGATTGCTGCTACCAACCGTCCTGATATTTTGGACCCTGCTTTGCTGCGTCCCGGCCGTTTTGACCGTCAGATTGTAGTGGATCGTCCTGACATCAAGGGACGTAAGGAAATTCTCAAGGTACATGTTAAAGGCAAGCCTCTTGGTGATGACGTAGAGCTGGAGGTTATTGCTCAGCGTACTCCTGGCTTCACTGGTGCAGATTTAAGCAACCTTGTTAACGAGGCTGCGCTTCTGACTGCTCGCCGTGACAAAAAGGTCATCAATATGCCTGAAATGGAAGAGGCCGCTGAACGTGTAATTATGGGTCCTGAACGTAAGAGCCGTGTTATTAGTGACAAGGAAAAACGTCTGACTGCATATCATGAAGGTGGTCACACTGTAGTAGGTATGCTGCTTGAGCATACTGACCCTGTCCATAAGGTTACTATTATTCCCCGCGGACGTGCTGGCGGCTATACTTTGAGCCTGCCTAAGGAGGATAAGTACTACGCAACCCGCAGCGAAATGCTTGATGAGCTTAAGGTTCTCTTAGGCGGTCGTGTAGCTGAGGCTTTGGTGCTGAAGGAAATTTCCAGCGGTGCCAGCAATGACCTGCAGCGTGCAACTGCCCTGGCTCGTCAGATGATTTGCGAGTACGGCATGAGTGAAAACATTGGACCTGTAACCTTCGGTCATCGTCAGGATCAGGTATTCCTGGGTCGTGACATTGCCCGCGATAAGGACTACAGCGAAGAGGTTGCTGCTGAAATCGATAAAGAGGTACGTTCCTTTATGGAAGATGCGTATGCTGCTACTGAAAAGCTGTTAAATGAAAATCTCGATACTCTCCATGTCATTGCACAGGCTCTGATTGAGCGTGAAACCTTGGACGAGAACGAAATCAACGAGCTGGTAGAGTATGGTCATATCCTTACTGCTGAGGAAAGACTGTATCTGAAGCAACAAAAGGAAGCAGAACAGGCTGCTGCAGAAGCTGTATCTGAGGCTGCACCTGAAAATGAATAGGACTCTTTAGGGGTAATATTCTATAGCAATAATTATAAGGATTTTAAAAGCATCTGTGGCTTAGGTCACAGATGCTTTTTTTATGAGAAATAATCAGAAAAAAAGTGTATGAATTTCTTGAAAAAAATAAAAAAATATATAGCATTCTTGCGAGTTTTGTAGTAAACTTTTATCACACGTTAGTACTGTTTCTGCAGTGCTCACAATTTAGAAACGAAAGGTTGTGTTATTAAGGCTATGAATGAACCGGAAATGAATAGAAGCTTGAAAAACAGGCATTTGCAAATGATTTCCCTGGGCGGCATTATCGGAAGCTGTTATTTTTTAGGAGCTGGATACGCGATTGAGCAGGCTGGGCCTGCCATTATCCTTTCTTACCTTTTCGGTGGTATCATCGTATTATGCGTTATGCTTTGTTTAGCAGAGTTGGCGGTGGCTGAGCCTATTTCCGGGTCATTTGTCTCTTACGCCAAGAAAAACATATCTTCGACATGGGCTTGTGGCGTAGGTTGGGCCTATTGGCTGAATTGGATGGCTTATGTACCTTCAGAAATGATTGCAGCCGGTATTATTATGAATAATTTTGTACCGGAGATCAGTCAGCTGTGGTGGGCAATCTTCTTTGGCTTAATTGTAACAATTATCAATCTTTTTCAAGTAGATAATTTTGGAGAAAGCGAATTTTGGCTTTCTATGATTAAAGTAGTTGCTTTAATCGTGTTCTGCATTGTTGCAGGATTGATTGTGCTGGGTGTCGTTGGTGATCAAGGCTATTTGGGAACCAGTGTTCTGCTGTCTCAAGGGGGCTTTGCTCCTGAGGGTTACTGGCCAATCATTTTGACTATGGTCATTATTCTTGTAAATTTTCAGGGTACTGAAATTATTGGCCTGGCTGCAGGCGAATGCAAGGATCCTGCCAAGAGTATTCCTATTGCAGTTCGTAATGTTTCCTGGCGTGTAATCGCTTTGTATATTATTCCTATTACTCTGCTTCTTTCTATTTTGCCGTGGAACAAGGCAAGCCTTAACGAGAGCGTTTTCGCAGCTGCTTTGTCTGAATATGGCTTTGATGGAATGGCATCTCTGATTGCCTTTGTAGTTTTGGTAGCAGGTGTTTCTTGTGCCAACTCTGGCCTTTATGGCGGTGCTCGTGCGCTACACGCTTTGGCTAATATGGGGATGGCGCCGTCCTTTCTTGGTAAGCTGAACAAGAATGGTATGCCTCAGAATTCCATTATTATTTCAGTGTGTGCCTGCTGGTTAGTTATTGTTCTATATACCTTTAATCAGGACTCTGCGATTTACACCTACCTGTTGGCTGTTTCCGGCTTTACTGGTGCTATGGCGTGGATTTCTATTTGCTGGAGTCAGTACAACTTCCGTAAGGATTTAATCGCAAGAGGCTTGGAGCATACTTTGAAATATAAGACTCCCTTCTTTCCTTACGTGACTTATTTCGGTATCTGGTCTCAAATCTTTTGTCTTGTTGTTATTGCATTTACACCTGATTTGCGCCAAACCCTGTATGCTGGTGTTCCTATGCTGGTCCTGCCTATGATTTGGTATCGTTGGCGTTTGCGTCAACGCAATCTTAAAATGCAGATGGCTGTGGCACATGCGCAGAAGCGCTGAATGCTGCTTAATAGTATTTTGTAAGACTGTCCCCGGAGTAATCCGGGGATTTTTCTTTTGCAGGATATTTCTTGGTTTACGATGGACTTGACTTTTGGTTAACCTAGTGTTAACCTTTCCATAGAGAAAATTACAGATAAAGCTGTTGCCATAATAAATATGGAGGTATATGATGCGTAAACGTATTTTGGAGTTTTTAAGACAAAATAATCAGGAGCCTGTATCTGGCGAGGAGATTTCCAGACAGTTGGAGATTTCTCGTACTGCAGTCTGGAAACATATTCAAACCCTTAAAAGTGAGGGATATGCTATTGAGTCCGTACCTAAGCGCGGCTATGTGCTTTTAGAGACTCCGGACAGACTTTTTCCGCAGGAAATTCAGTCTCGTTTGGAAACAAAGTGGCTTGGGCGCAATATTTGCTATAAGGATTCTGTGGATTCCAGCAATAACTTGGCCAAGGCTTTGGCGAATGCAGGCTGCGAGGACGGACTTCTTGTTGTTGCCGAGGAACAGGGGGCAGGCAAGGGTCGTTTATCACGGGGCTGGATATCTCCTTACGCTAAGGGTATTTGGTTTTCCATCGTCCTGAAGCCGCCATTTCTGCCTCAGGAGGCGTCTAAATGCACTCTTATGGCAGCAGTTGCTGTTGTCAAGGCTGTTAACTGTATTAAAGGCGTTGAGGCAGCTATTAAATGGCCTAATGATATTTTGCTTAATGGACGCAAGCTGGTTGGCATTCTGACAGAGATGAATGCAGAATTTGGCCACATTAATTATGTTGTTATCGGTATTGGCATCAATACTAATGCAACTGCTGATGATTATCCTGACGAAGTAAAGGATTTGGCCGTTTCTGTTGCTGATGCGGCAAAGGAGTCCTTTACAAGGGTACAGCTTTTAGCAGATATTCTGAAGAATATGGAGGAACTGTACGAGACTGCCTGCAAGGAAGGTTTTGTACCTATCTTGGAAGAATGGCGTAAGTATTCCTGTACCTTGGGTCAGGAGGTTAAGGTAATTGCTCCCGACATGACCTATTTTGGTACTGCAGTAGATATTGACGAGGAGGGTTTGCTCATAGTACGCAAGGAGGACGGTACAATGGAAAAGGTTGTAGCCGGAGATGTTTCCATTCGTCCTGCTGCAGCTAAAAATGGTGCTTATTCCTAATAAATATATTTAGTATATTTTTCTTGCATTATTCAGACTTTGTGGTAAAATATAGAAGGCTTTAAGCCGTATATTAAAACGGAAATCAGGGTTTCCGAGGAGGACCATTTATGTTACTTGTTATTGACGTTGGTAATACCAATATCGTTGCTGGTGTATTTGACGATAAGGAAGTGAAGGTTCATTGGCGTTTTTCCACTGACCGTTCTAAAACTGCTGATGAGTACGGCATTCTTCTGCGCAGTATGTTCCAATACAGCGATGTAGAAATGGATAACATTGATTCCATTATCATTTCCAGTGTTGTGCCTCCCGTGCTTATCCCTCTTTGCCATATGTGTGAAAGATATTTTGGCTGCAAACCTATGGTTGTAGGACCTGGTATCAAGAACGGTATCTTCATCAGATACGACAATCCTAAAGAGGTTGGTGCTGACCGTATCGTAAATGCTGTTGCTGCACTTCATAAATACAGTCATCTGAACCGTCCTATGATTATTCTTGACTTTGGTACTGCTAATACCTTCTGTGCTTTGCTGCCTAATGGTGAGTATCTTGGCGGTGCAATTGCTCCTGGTATTGGTATTTCTACTGAGGCTTTGTTCCAGAGAGCTGCTAAGCTGCCTCGTATTGAGCTTATCAAGCCTAAGAATGTTATTTGCCGTAACACTGTTGCTTCCATGCAGGCTGGCGTTATTTATGGCGCAGTAGGCCAGATGGAGGGCATCATTAACCATATGAAGAAGGAGCTGGGCGGCGATGCTTATGTAATTGCTACCGGCGGCTTTGCCAATACTATGGCTGCAGAAAGTGATTCTATTGACGTAGTAGATCCTTTCCTGACCCTTGATGGTCTGCGTATTTTATACGAAAAGAACGCTAAATAAACCTGAATTTTAAGAATGCCCGCTTCGGCGGGCGTTTTTTGTCATTTATAGAAAGAGAGTATATATGCAGATAGGAAATATTAAATTAGAAGCCCCCTTAGTTCTAGCACCTATGGCAGGAATTACGGATTTGCCATTTCGATTGATTTGTCGCCGTTTAGGCTGTGCCATGACTGTATCTGAAATGGTCAGTGCCAAGGGCTTGCTATATAAAAATGTCAAAACTACGGAAATGCTGCGTATTGATAATGGTGAACGTCCTACCGCAATACAGCTTTTTGGCAGTGTTCCTCAAGAGCTTGCTCAGGCTGCTAAAATGGTTGAGGCCAGTGGCGCTGATATGATTGATTTGAATATGGGGTGCCCAGTGGCAAAAATTGTCAATAACGGTGAAGGCTCCGCGTTGATGAAAACACCTCAGCTTGCCTATGAAATTTTAGCGGCAATGGTTGATGCAGTGCAGATCCCTGTAACCGTCAAGTTTCGTGCAGGCTGGGACGATGAGCATCGTAATGCAGTAGAGATTGCTTTGGCCGCTGAAAAAGCAGGCGTGTCATCAATTGCTGTCCATGGCCGTACACGTCAGCAATTTTACGAAGGCAAGGCTGATTGGAATATTATCCGTCAGGTAAAGGACGCTGTAAATATTCCAGTGTTTGGCAATGGTGATATTTTTACCGTTGAAGATGGTTTGCGTATGCTTAAAGAAACTGGCTGTGATGGTCTGATGATTGGTCGTGGTGCGGATGGTAATCCTTGGCTGTTTAATCGACTTAAGGCAGTGATGTCAGGACAGGAAGATCCAGGTGCACCTGAGCTTGATGTTAGACTGGCACAGGCTGCAGAGCATCTTCAGATGCTTATAGACTATAAGGGTGAATATGTTTCTGTAAAGGAAATGCGTCGCCATATATCTGCTTATTTGAAAGGATTGCCTCATGCTGCTGAATTTAGAGGGCGTTTCCATAAAGTAGATACTCAAGAGCAGTTTATGGCTTTGTTGGGTGAGTACGCAGACTGTGCTCACGAATACTATGAGCATGCTAAAGATGGGATGACTGAAAAGCAAATTTAAAAAATTACTTTATTATAAAAATAGCAGAATGAGTAATTGTTTAGTTAAAAGCAGCTTTGCTAAAATGTTGTAGAAGCTGATTAAATATGCTAAAATAGTATTTTGTAATAGAAGTATTTAGGGAGAATTTTTTATGAAATCTACTGAGAATTGCAAGCATGTAATCAGCATCAGTCTGGGTTCATCTACTCGTGATGCTCAGGCTGTACTCCGTTTAGGCGACAGGGGAGTTATCGTAGAGCGCCGTGGAACAGACGGAGATTTTGGCAAGGCTCGCAGATTGATGGAGCAATGGGATGGCAAGGCTGATGCCATTGGCTTAGGCGGAACGGATTTATATGTGTGCGCAGGTGCAAAGCGCTACGTGTTTAGAGAATCTGCTAAGCTGATAGAAAATGTCCGCAAAACCCCCGTTTTAGATGGAAGTGGTTTAAAGAATACTCTTGAGCGTAAGCTTATCCGTAAGCTGGCGTCCGAGGGAAAAATTCCTATCAAAGGAAGCAAGGTCCTGCTTGTGTGTGCTGTAGACCGTTTTGGTATGGCAGAGGCGCTGCAGGAGGCGGGAGCCGAAGTAACCTTTGGCGATTTGATTTTTGGACTTAATATTGACAAACCCCTTTACTCGTTAAAATCCCTAGGCTGGTGGGCAGAGCTGCTGGCTCCTTTGATAACAAAGCTGCCTGTAAGCTGGTTTTACCCTATGGGTAAACAGCAGGAGAAGCGTACTGTACGCCACACCAAATATTTTCTTGAGAACGATATCATTGCCGGCGATTTTCATTTTATCAAGAAGTTCATGCCGAATAAGCTGCCTGGAAAGATAATTATCACTAATACAGTAACGGCAGCAGATAGAGAGATGCTGCGCCAGGCTGGCGTCAGTATTCTGATTACGACTACGCCCTGTTTGGAAGGACGCAGTTTTGGCACAAATGTTATGGAAGCGCTGCTAGTAGCTCTAAAGGGCAGCAATAAAGCTTTAAGTGCTGAGGAATATTTAGAGCTTATAGAGCAATATCATATAGAATCCTCTACTGAGTACCTGTGTGCGAAGGAGTAATGAAAATTCATGGAAAAGTTTGCTTTTATTTTCCATCCCCTGTCTTTACAGGACATGGAGCATTTATCCCCTATAATGAAATATATACCAGGAAGCATTATTGAGGCTTGCCTGAAAATGAAGAAGCCATTTAAGGTTTCTCATATTACTGGAATTAAAAGTCCCTATGCTGAGGCAGAGGGCTGGTTTATTGGTTGTCCTCTGACAGCTAAGCAAATGGTTGAGCTTCCTGAAGAATTTGTAATGGACAGGATTATTGAATCCGGTAAGGTTGCGCAGGATTTAGGCGCTAAAATAGTAGGCTTAGGAGCATTTACTTCTATTGTTGGCGATGCAGGCATTACTGTTGCCAAAAATCTGGATATTGCCGTAACATCTGGCAACAGCTACACTGTGGCAACTGCAATTCAAGGTACAAAGGAAGCTGTTAAGCTGATGGGCAAAAAGCTCAGTGACTGCCGTGCCGTAGTCATTGGTGCAACTGGTTCTATTGGCGCAGCTTCTGTACGTCTTTTAGCAAGAGAAGTAAGTCATATTACTCTTGTTGCCCGTCATAAACAGCCTTTGGAGGAGCTGGCTCAGGAGCTTATTCGTGAAAATAATTGTGATGTAGCCATTTCCAATGATATTCAAAGCGTTCTAAAGGAAGCGGATATTGTTATTACAGTTACCAGCGCATTGGACTTTTTAATTACGCCCAAGGATTTGAAGCCAGGTGCAGTTGTCTGTGATGTTGCTCGTCCGAGAAATGTATCCCGCGATGTTTCCATGCAGCGTGACGACGTTCTTGTGATTGAGGGTGGTGTAATTAATATTCCCGGCAATGTTGATTTTCACTTTAATTTTGGCTTTCCACCGAGAACATCTTATGCATGTATGGCTGAGACAATGATTCTGGCTTTAGACGGAAGATACGAAAATTTCTCTTTAGGCAGAAATCTGGAATTGGAGAAGATTAAAACAATAGAGGCTCTTGCAGCTAAGCATAACTTTACATTGGCAGGCTTCCGTAATTTTGAAAGAGCAGTTACCTCTGAGCATATTATAGAGGTAAAGCTTAGAGCAGAGCGCGAGCTGGCAATTCATGGCTGCTAAGGTTGACAAGCAGAGAGTCAGTACATATAATTAAATAGATATATTTAACTGCGCAAAAAACTTGCGTGGTATTGTATAGATGAGAATATAAACGAAGGAGCAGGAAAATGGCTACTAAAGAAACTATTTTAACAGCTGATGGTCTTAGAAGATTAGAGGAAGAATTAGACAATTTGCGAACTGTCCGCCGCCAAGAGGTAGCTGAGCGTTTGAAAATTGCTATTTCCTATGGCGATATTAGTGAGAACTCTGAATACGATGATGCAAAGAGTGAGCAGGCTTTTATTGAAGGTCGTATCCTTGAGCTGGAGCAAATGATTAAAACTGCAATCATCATTGATGATGCTGCAGTTAAAAATGCGGATACTGTTTCCCTGGGCTCCACTGTACTCCTGAAAGATATGGAAACTGAGGAAGAAGAAACCTACACTATTGTTGGTACCACAGAGGCTGATCCTTTTGAAAACCGTATTTCCAACGAATCTCCTGTAGGTGTAGCAATTCTGGGACAAAAGGTTGGTGCAGTAGTTGTAGCTAATACTCCTGCGGGCGAACTGTCCTATAAGATTATGGAGATTAAATAAGCTGTTTTAGCATAGTTATAGCATAATCAATGATAGAGCCAGGAGCTTTATCGATTATTAGAAAAGGAGAAGAAGAATGACTGAAGCAAAGAATAAGCAACAGGTTGAAGAAAAGGCTCCCCTTACTGAAACAGAAATCAGCGAACAAATGCAGGTTCGTCTTGATAAAATGCATAAAATTGAGGAAAAGGGCTGGTTGCCTTTTGGACATCGTTTTGAATGGACCCATCATGCATCAAATGTAGATGCCCAATTTGAAGAGCTGTCTGCAGCTGACGCAAAGGTAAAAATGGCTGGCCGTATTATGGCTATTCGTGGCCATGGCAAAACCTGCTTTATGGATATGCAGGACAAAACTGGTCGCCTACAGGTTTATGTGCGTAAAGACGCTATTGGCGAAGAAAACTACGCTTTGATTAAAATGATGGATATCGGTGATACTGTTGGTGTTACCGGTACTATTTTCCGTACCCATATGGGTGAGATTTCCATTAAGGCAGAAGCTATCGAAATGCTGTCTAAGGCACTGCGTCCTCTGCCTGAAAAATATCATGGCCTGAAGGACGTAGAAATGCGTTACCGTCAACGCTATGTTGACCTGATTGTAAATCCTGAAGTTCGTGATACTTTTGTAAAACGCAGCCAAATTATAAAAAGTGTGCGTGAGGTACTGGACAGTCATGATTTCCTGGAGGTAGAAACTCCTATTCTGAATACCATTGCTGGTGGTGCTGCTGCACGTCCTTTCATCAGCTATCATAACACTCTGGATATGCAGGTTTATATGCGTATCGCTCCTGAGCTGTATCTGAAACGCCTTATTGTTGGCGGTATGGACAGAGTATATGAGCTGGGTCGTGTATTCCGTAACGAGGGTATTGACAACAGACATAACCCTGAGTTCACCAGTGTTGAGATTTATCAAGCTTTTGCTGATTATCGCGATATGATGGACCTGACTGAGGAAGTAGTTGTTAAAACTGCTGAAAAGGTTCTGGGAACTACTAAAATTGTATACGAAGGTACTGAAATTGAGTTGGCTAGTCCGTGGAAGCGCATCAGCATGATTGATGCTGTTAAGGAATATTCCGGCAAAGATTTCACCAATGTTACCGATATTGAAGAAGCACGCGCAATGGCTAAAGAGCTGAATGTTGAAATTGAGCCTTCCTTTGGCATTGGCAAGATTATTAATGCATGCTTTGAAGAATATGTTGAAGACAAGCTGATTCAGCCTACCTTCATTACTGGTCATCCGAAAGAAATTTCTCCTCTGGCAAAGAGCAATCCGGAAAATCCCGAGATTACCGATCGCTTCGAGGCTTATATCTATGGCCGCGAAATCTGCAACGGCTTTACCGAGCTTAATGATCCTATTGATCAAAAAGAACGTTTCCTGAAGCAAGTTGAAGAGCGTGCTGCAGGCGACGAAGAAGCAAATATGATGGATGAAGATTTCGTTACTGCACTGGAATATGGTCTGCCTCCTACAGGCGGCTTAGGTATTGGTATTGATCGTCTGGTTATGTTCCTTACCAATAGCTCTACCATCCGTGACGTACTGTTCTTCCCGACCATGAAACCCTTAAAGGGCGAGGAACGTCGTGAAGAGGTTGTTGTAGGTGCACCTGTGACTGCTGAAGCTCCTGTAGCTGAGACTGCTCCTGTTGAACCTATTGATTTTTCCAAGGTAGAAGTAGAACCCTTGTTCCAAGACTTTGTAGATTTTGAAACCTTTGCTAAGTCTGATTTCCGTGCTGTTAAGGTTAAGGAATGTGTTGCTGTGCCCAAGAGCAAAAAGCTTCTGAAATTCACTTTAGATGACGGCAGCGGTACTGACCGTGTAATTTTGAGCGGTATTCATGCTTACTATGAACCTGAAGAGCTTGTAGGCAAGACTTTAATTGCTATTACTAATCTGCCTCCGCGTAAAATGATGGGCATTGACTCCTGTGGTATGATCATTTCTGCTATTCATTCTGAAGAGGGTGAAGAACGTCTTAATGTTCTGATGGTGAATGATCGTATTCCTGCTGGTGCAAAGCTGTATTAATTTTACAATTTTTTCAGAAGGATTTTTAAAAGCTGTCGCGAAAGCGACAGCTTTTTTATGTTTTTTACAAGATTTTTCTGGAAAAATTTAAAAAAATTTAATGAAGAAAATCCTTATATAATGGTAGTTTGTTTGACTACATATCCGTGTGTTTCTTAAAAAACAAACAAAAAATATCAAAAATAGTGTTGACAGCAATGGAAAGCTATGGTATTATAAACAAGTCGTCGGGACATGGCGACAACAACGAACCTTGAAAACTGAACAATAACCTAGAAAA
>ULXR01025417.1_pt1 | contig 72159 bp, 60 predicted proteins | sample 1961511 | NCBI WGS metagenome assembly ULXR01 (sample SAMEA4835844, study PRJEB28245) | human gut metagenome | biome: gut microbiome; material: fecal sample | place: Denmark | collected 2008 | reverse complement strand
TCCGATAAAATTAAACCGGATATGCCGTTCGGGGATTGGATCGACTTCTGGTATCAGACCTACTGCCGGCACACTCTCCGCATTACCACAAGAACCGACTATGAAAACCGCATTTACAATCATATCATTCCCGAAATCGGAAAAATTCTGCTGAACAGGCTGTCACAGTCGGATTTACAGCAATTCTACGCAAAGGAAAAGACAGACGGAAGAAAACTGCACGTAAAAACCTACGGAAAGGGACTTTCGGACAGAACGATAAGGGGGATACATGCCAACTGCCGCACAGCTTTACAGCGGGCGGTGCAGGAGGGCTTAATTCGCACCAATCCCGCCGTCGGCTGTAAGCTGCCACCGAAGAAAGCACGGGAGATGCAGGTGCTCACGCAAAATGAAATTATCCGATTTCTGCATCAAGCAAAGGAAGAGGGATATTATGAGCTTTTTCTGCTGGAGCTCGGCACGGGGATGCGGCGCGGTGAGATATTGGCACTCAAATGGAGCGACCTCGACTTCGCAACAGGAGAGCTTCGCATTGAACGGCAGGTATATATCATCAAGGCAGAGGTGATTATATCGGCGCCGAAAACAAAAGCCTCGATACGCACCGTTATTCTGCCACCGTCACTCTTGAAAACCCTTGTGGCGTATAAGAAAACGGTGGATTCGGAATGGATGTTTCCGTCACCGACAGATAACGGCAGACCGAGAAATCCGTCATCGGTTAGAAAACGGTTACAACTGATCTTGGAACGGGCGGGCTGTAAAAGGTGCGCTTTCACGATCTGCGTCACACCTTTGCTACCATGGCGCTGGAGCACGGTATGGATGTGAAAACGCTCTCGGCAACCATAGGCCATGTGTCCTCGGCAACCACGCTTGATATTTACAGCCATATCACCGATACCATGCAAAGGCAGGCGGCAGTGCATATAGACCGCAAAATCGGCGGCACAGACGCCCAAATGCCGACGGCTCAGCCGTCGGCAAGGAAAGATACCTCCCCGGTCGAATTCACGCCGTACAAGCCCAAAATACGCAAGCCCGGAACAGGTTGTGTCACCATGATTAACAACCACCTCTACGAGGGACGGTACACGCCGACCAACGCCTACGGCAAGCGGGAAAGCCACAACATCTACGCAAAAACAAGAGAAGAATGTGAAGAAAAGCTCGCGGAAATGATTGCAGAGGTTAAGGCGCAAATCAAGGCGGAAAAAGACAAAATGACAGGGTGACCGAAAAAGTCACCCTGTCAAAATTTGAGGTTTCAAGACCCTTAGTTTGCTTTTGGATTTTCAAGCGATTCCCTTTTTGTGTCGAATGGAAGCACATCGGTAAATAAAATTAAATTGGAAGTGATTTTTTCCCGTTCGGTCAATGCTTGAAATGTACCGTTTGAGTAAAGGACATCCATAACCATCAGTGCCACTTCATTTCCTATAAAACCGCTTGCAGACCAACTGAAAATAAGATCTCGCATTTGCGGCGGATAATCGCCTGCGACGGTTTGCGCATATTCAAAGGCGTAGTCCGCAAATTGCTTTTTGAATTTTTCATCGAGCTCCGGAATCTTAGCAAAAAAATCTTCGGCTTTCCCTTTGACCACCATAATATTAATCTGATTGTTTTCGGAAATAAACTGTCGTTCTCTGAGCCGTTTGAATTTATCGGCATTTACGAGGTCATCAGAAATAGCATCGGTCATAAATTCGTAAAGGAATTCATAATCAGAAGTCCAATTATTTTTCCAGGCACCCTCACGTGAAGAATATCTGCTGTCTATAGACCATGAATAGACGGGATACTTCTCAGACCAACGTGTCATATTACCGCAAGCCCACATAGAAGGAAGCTGCAGGGTAGGAACATAATCCTTATCAACCTGTGTCCTTTCCGTTCCGATAAAAGCGATATAATTTCCCCCGTCTGTTGTTTTAATATAGTAAGGGGACAGATCCTTTTTTACTTCCAATTGACATTTGTTGGCCACACCGTAAAAAATAGCTGCTGCTTCCAAAAGCTGACGGTTTCCGCTTGGAATATACACATCACGGACATCGGAAATTGCTTCCCTGACAGAGTCAGCGTAAGAATTTGCAAGAAGTCGGGCTATTTCAAGTTGTTTTTTCGATTTATTCTCCTGCTTTTCAAGAGAAAAAGTTGGAGAATCAAATCTTACGTAAGTGGTAAATTTGTTCCCGGCTTTTCGCACTAAAAAGCCGTTGCTTTCTAAGAGCTCAATCTTATCCTCAATAAAGACAGGGACAACTCCCAATTCTTCTGCTATTTCATTTTTGGTTCTGGGAGTATAATACACACTGTAGACGATATTAAGATTTAAGCTGTCATTCAGGTAATATTCGGGACCTCCATTCGGTCCGGGATCTCCGCTGTGACCGATACTAGTTGCTTTAATGGGCTTCATTCCCAACTTTCCTATTTTTCTTTCCATAACTAATCCCTCTCTTAATTCATATCGTGCTTTATTAAGATGCCATTTTACTGTACCTATAGGTATACCTCGTTCTTTCGAGATAATTGCGATCGGCTTGTTTTCGTAATAGTACGAATAAACAATTTCGCGGCGTGTTTGTGTTAGAAATGTAATTTCACGGCGCAAGCGCAAAAATTCCTCTTCATTATCTCCGAAATCGTAGACATCCTCAACGGAAAGATTAATTTGATCAAGAGAAACGCCCTGATGCTTCTTAACAAATGAGACATATTTTGAATACACATATTCGCTGATGCGCCACACATAGCCGTCTAAGTTGTATATTTCCTTTGATTTTAACAAGGACTCATACAGCTCTTTGACAATATCGGCACAAATCTCCTCTGCTTCGTCATAAGAAAAAGATTTCTTGACAGCAAATCCGTATATTCTGGGAAGATATTCGATTAAAATTTTGTCTGCTTTTTGTTTATTCATATGTATTACTCCGGTACCGTTTGACTATATAGTGGGCAGAAAATCAGAAAAGTTGGCGATTTTGAAATATTTTTTCAATAATTTCCGGCCTGAATGGCATCAGGATGCGTTATCCTCAGAAATTGATGAAAGCTTTTCAACAGATTTTAGTATAAGCTGTAAAATTCTGCGCCGCAATAACTTCAGAACTCTAAATAGGAAAAATCACAATATCTACGCGCAAGCGAGAGAAGAATGTGAAGAAAAGCTCGCGGAAATGATTGCAGAGGTGAAGGCGCAAATCAAGGCGGAAAAAGAGAAAATGACAGGGTGACCGAAATTGTCACCTTGTCAAAATTTGCGTCGCTGTAGACAAAGAAAAACTGAAATTTATCTTTCCTTTATCATGATAAAATTCGTAAGAAGAGTCCCCTGTCGCTCAACCTGTTGTTCTTTAATAACTTTGTATCCTCTTGTTTCAAAAAACGGTCTTGCGGTAATAGAAGCATGGGTAACAATATTTCCTTGAACCGCCGACTCTAACTGATTGCAAATAGCAGTAGCAATTCCTTTTCTTTGATATCCAAAATGAACAAATAAGCGGTTGAGATAGCCTGTCTTATCTATATCCCCAAATCCTACGATAATATCATCATCAACCGCAACAATACTGAAATGTTCTTGAAGAGATTGGTTCCACGTTTTCAAGTCTACCTGTCCTGTTGCCCAAACATCTAACTGTTTTTTGGTATAATCTTTCGCATTTACTGTGTGAACAGTGTTGTAGAAGAGTTCTGCCAATTCCTTACAGTCTGAGGATTGATACTCTCTAATAAGCATTTTATTTATACCTCTAAATTCCGATCTATTGTTCCAATTATAGCACACAACGGCAAAGAAATCTACTCTAAATCAAGCTTAAAAAAGTCCGGCTGATTTAACATTGAGTATTAAATCAGCCGGAAAGGTGGTCGGAGTGACAGGGTTCGAACCTGCGGCATCGACATCCCAAATGTCGCGCGCTACCAACTGCGCCACACCCCGATAGTTATTTAATTGTGGTCGTGTAGGTGGTCAAATCTGTGGTCAAACACAGTTTTGACTGCCTTTTTTCATTTGCCAAACCGCCCGAAATTCACACGGTTGAAGGGCTTTCGGCGGTTGGCACCGATAAACGTCAGAAATGCCGTCTATGCTCCCAAAGCAGGCGCGCTACCACCTGCGCTACACCTCGATATTTTTATATCAACTTTTTTCTTATATCTCTGTTTCCTTCCCTGCTTTGTCCGCCCTCTTGCGGTTCCCGTAATCTCTTCTCGGCTCAATAATGAGCCTCGACATTCCGACCGCTGCGCCTAAAAACGCTCGCTTTTTCTGCCACCGGCAGCGCTCACGTTTTTTGCCCAAAGCAGGCGCGCTACCACCTGCGCTACACCTCGATACTGCTATTATCCGAATACAGCTTTAATATTATATCATAATAAATTCCTCTTGTCAACTGCTTCAATTTGATTTTGATTTATGATTGTTGGTTTTAATAATGCGTTACAAAACACAAAGTTTCCCTCTGAATAGGACGGATACGATTTGTTAACAACAGAATTATAATACGTAATCCCACCTCGCCCACCAAATCCCAAAAAGAAAAACCCCCTCAATCGCAGTGACAGAGAGGATTTACGCATGGCTGGGATAGCGGGATTTGAACCCACGAGTGACGGAGTCAAAGTCCGTTGCCTTACCGCTTGGCTATATCCCAGTATAAACGAATGCCGCCGGCACTATAAGCCAGCGCAGGCGGCATTCGTTCTTAATAAATATGGGGTGGGAGATGGGACTCGAACCCACGATCTTCGGGACCACAATCCGACGCGTTAACCAGCTACGCTACACCCACCATAAATGGCACGCCACACAGGATTCGAACCTGTGACCTACCGCTTAGAAGGCGGTTGCTCTATCCAGCTGAGCTAGTGGCGCATGGTCTGCATTTTCATATTTATCAAAATAAATAAGTTTTCACTTTCGTGAAAACTATGGAGCGGGTGATGGGAATCGAACCCACACAACCAGCTTGGAAGGCTGGGATTCTAGCCATTGAACTACACCCGCATATTCATTAACTGCTTTAAAAGCACGCATCTCATTGACGCTTGTATATTATAACACAATAAAAATGAAATGTCAAGACTTTTTTGAAAATTTTTCGATTTTCTTTTACAGCTTAAAATTGCCACCATTTCGTGACAATAAACGTCCCGTAAAGCAGATACATATTTTATTATTCGCCTCACATCATATCCATCCCTGCCCTTTTAGCGAGGATAGATATGACGTTATCGGCATTTAAGTTTCATCGCTTATCTAGCTCTAAAGCCCCTTGGCATCCTTCAGCGTGATACCGTTTTCACCGAGTGCGATCTTATGGTCAAGACCTACGAACTTGCCGTTTTCCTGCCACAGAACTTCCTTTACAAATGCGTACTTTTCTTCGTCCCACGTTGAAAAATCATCAAGCACAAGTCCGCCCGTATCGCCCGAATTGGCATTGTAGCACCAGAACGTGTGGTTAAGATGGTTCTCGCTTATCAGACGGCGCATACAGGTCATCCATTTAAGATTAGGCTCCTTCATAAATCCGCCCCATTCTCCTATAAGAAGCGGTGCGGTATTGTTCTTGTAGATGAAGAACCAGTTGTCCTGCCAGCAGTCACGCATAAGGCTGTCAAAATCATAGTCGCCCTCAAACCACGGCTGCTGATAAACCGTAGGACCGTAGTCGTGCGGAGAATACACCAGCTTGTTCTGATATTTTCCGAGATCGACAGGAAAATCCTTTACGCCCCTGAGATTACCGCCCCACCAGTTGAAATAGTAATCATCGTCATTTGTCGAGATGAAATCCTTGTTGCTCTTAATATCTGTCGGATATATCTCGGTACCCTCTACCATTATAAGCACATTCGGATTCTTGGCAAGTATTCTTGATGCGGCAGTTTCGGCAACATATTTCCAGTTGTTAGCCGAATCGGAATCGTTCCATATCGCCGCTTTATCCGCTTCATAGGGCTTGCCGTGCGGCTCATTCTTGAGATCGTACGCTATTATCGTATCATTATCCTTATAACGTTCCGCCATCCACTCAAGCGCCTTGTAATAATCCTCTGCGCTTACCTTGTCGGTATACCAGAGATTCACCGTATGTCCTGAAGCATTTGTTTCTGCGGAATGGATGTCCGGCATAACCTTAATACCGTTCTCCTCCGCCAGCTTCAGAAAATAATCGAATATCTGAAGACTGTTCATACTGTTAAGATCTGTGTTGTAGGCATTGTTGTAGTTTGCCTTGGGATATTCTCCTGCCGCCCACGAATTTATAAGCTCAGCCGACATCGGCACACGGATAAGGTTGAATCCGTGATCGGCAATAGCCTTTACGGACGACTTAAGCTCACTGTTCCATAAGCCGTCGAATGTATTCGTGCCGGTATTATATCCAAACCAGTTCACACCTGTAAGCCACACCTGCTTACCGTCTTTATCAAGGATTTTGTTTCCGTCCGTATGAAGCCAGTCGTCACCCTGTTCGCCGTCCTTGCTCCTTTCAAGCAGTGCGTCAACATCTGTTTCGGAAGTGCCGTTGCCGTTTGCATTCTGATTATTCTGATTGTTCTGATTATTCTGATTATTCTGATTTACATTTCCCGCTTTAACAACGCACTGCGTTTTGTTAAGCTCTGCCCTGTTTATTTTCAGTTCTTTGTCCGTATTCAGATTACAGCCGATAACCACAGTGGAGCCGGGCTGAATATCCCCGTTATATTCGGCATTTGTCACAGTTACCGTATTTCCGTTTTGGCTGTATGTGCCGTTCCAGCCCTCACAGCCTTTAAGACCGTCTATTTCAACGACCAACTCCCATCCCGAAATTCCGCTGTTTGTATTGTTGGTGATACCAAACTGAACTCCGTAATTCAGATTGCCATCGTCGCCCCACGAATTATCTACGGAATATTGCAGGATGACACCGTCTTCCGTTACAGCACCCTGCGAGCTGTCTGTCGAAGTATCGCTCTGCGTGCTTTGGGATAATGATGAGTTTTCGCTGTTATCTGCGGATGTGCCGCTCTGTGATGATGACGATTCATCGACGGTTTTCCCTCCCGCAAGAATCACTGCGAGCGTTACCGAAAGCCCTATTATCACCGCCGCCATAGCCGCTATAATTACGATAAGCCATTTAGGCACTGCCGTCTTAATGCCGGCTTTTGCCGCTTCGGTCGTGCTTTCACTCTCAGCCGATATTTCAGGGCTGTTCTGCTCCGGATTTTCTTCCGTTTGCGAAACATTTGTGTTCTTTTCTTCCATGATATATTCCCTTTCAGATATTTATTCCGTTACGAAAATCTCGTATTCTCCGCCTTCAATTATATCCGACAATCCGTAAACCACACTGCTCAGCACATATTCCCCGTCATTGATATATATTTCTATCAGATTGCTGTCGACATAGATTTCGAGCCTGTTTCCCTCTTTCACAACAGGTGTTTTTGCAATAAGCCTGTAATTTTTATCATTTATAAAAACCGCTGTACGATCAGTTATGATAATATCATCTTCACGGCGGATGATATAACCGCCGACATTTATGCTCTCCCCGTTGTTTATCGCTGTTTTCAGCATATATCCCGATTTATGCGAAGGCTTGCCGCTCTTTTTTGAAAAGGCTTTTCTTATGTTCGGGTGAGGTGAAAAATATATGTGATTATTTCTTATGTCAACCACACGAGGTATACACATCATACCTATGCGTTTATTCTCATTATCACCTACCGCTTCGGGCATTCTCGCCCACGCAATAACTACACGTCTGCCGTTTTCGTCCGTATTGCTCTGCGGCGCATACAGATCTATGCCGTAATCAAACATACTGTATTCATCGCTCATAGTCATTTTGCAGCTTTTTTCGTCAAAATCCGCAAAACAGCATATTGCCGCTGAATCATACGTCATATTATCATCAAGTATTCCGATGGGTGAAAAGATTACTACGCCTTTACCGTTGACTTCAAAATAATCCGGGCATTCCCAGATACAGCCGAATCCTCTTTTTTCGCAATAATTCACATATTCCCAGTTTTCGAGATTTTCGCTTTTGAAAAACAGGAATCTTCCGTTGTTGTCATAGGTGCTTCCTACTATCATATACCACGCATCACTGCCACGCCATACCTTAGGATCTCTGGTGTCGGATTCCGAGCCTGAAGTGCTGTCACGCAAAGGTTGAATTATCGTAGTTTTCGCATTGAAATTATCAAAGGTATATCCGTCTTGCGAAATAATCTTCATCTGTGACGCTATAAAGCCGTAATTCAGTGCGCAGTTGATATTTTCGGGATCTTCTTCACGATAATTTATTCCGGTATAAAAAATGTGCATTTTCCCGTCATGCTCGACCGCACTACCCGAGAAGCATCCGCTCCTGTCATTTTTCTTGGTAGGATAAAGAGCTATCCCCTTATGCTCCCATGTAACAAGATCGTCACTTACAGCGTGTCCCCAGTGCATTCTGCCCCATACCGGCGCATAGGGAAAATGCTGATAGAACAAATGGTACTTACCTTTATAATATATAAATCCGTTGGGATCGTTTATCCAGTTTGACGGTGATTTCAGATGTATCTTATCCACAAAAAACTCCTTTTCTCATTCGTAAACAAATTTTTCTTACCGTATATCGTCCGATATAACAATTCGCAGAGCCTGCGACAGCTCTGCGAAAGCATTATTGCCTGCTTTATTTTTTAGTAGCGGCATCCTGATTGTCTTTTTTCAGATGCACATCAAGCTGATTATAGGGTATCTCGATACCATTCCGGTCGAACTGCTCCTTGACCGCTTCGTTAAGGTCAAAGTATACCGTCCAGTAGTCCTCAGCCTTTACCCACGGATAACAGGTTATTCTTACAGCGCTCTCAGCAAGTTCGGTTATCCTGATTTTCGGCTCAGGCTCTTTAAGTATAAGCTCGTGAGCGTCTGTGATGCTTTTGAGGACTTCCATCGCCTTTCTGAAATCGGTGTTGTAAGAAATCGTATATACCATGTCCACACGCCTTATTCCAAGCGTTGTATAGTTGGTGACCTTCTTTGATGTTATCTGCCCGTTGGGATAGAAGATAGCTTTATTATCGTATGAATGAAGTTCAGTGTACCACATATTGATCGCTTCGACCGTACCCTCGACATCATCGACCTTGATGTAATCTCCTATTTTGAACGGCTTTGTGAGCATTATGCTGAATCCGCCCGCTATATTTGAAAGGCTGTCCTGAAGTGCAAGTCCGATGGCAACGCCTGCCGTACCTATCACCGCTATTATAGAAGTCATCGGAACGCCGAGAACGGCGAGAACAATAGTAGCGAGCAGCGCATAAAGCAGTATTCTGACCAATGAATAAATAAAGCGTGAAACAGTCTTGTCGATAACATCGTGTTTCATACCCCTGCTCATCATTTTCAGCACGAGTTTGGAAATAACTATTCCTACTATCAGTATTATCGCCGCCGCAATCAGCGTAGGCAGATATCCTACAAAAGCGTTTATCATCTGATTGAAAAACGTTTCAGCTTCTTTTATCTGCTCCTGCGCATTCTCAAGCGGATCGGTAGACGTACCGACCGCCTGTGAAAGCAATGAAATATTCAAGAAAACATCTCCGTTCCGATTTTAATCCGCAGTATCCTCTGCCCTCTCGGTTACCTGTATAGATACCTTGTATTCTCCTGTAACCCAGCTTCTGACCTTGGTTCCACGCAACGTGAATTCCGCAGTCACATCTTTAAGCCCTGCGGTAAGCGTAGTTCCCATAAGGTCAACCGTCGCATAAATATCCTTTGACGCAAGCGCCGCTATTTCATCTGCCGGACCCGTAACATTGACGCTGAGTTCGTTTGTAAGAACATCGACATCAAAATTGTCCGGTGCGTTTATAATGCGGATATTGTCCTTCTGGACAGTATAGCTGAGGAACGTGTAATTCTCCGCATCCTCAAAGGAAACCATAGCGGATGTGTTTCCGCTGATATTCTTATATCCTTCGGGTAAAGCTATCGGAAGCGTCAGCTTCTGCAAATACTTGGTCGTAAGCTGACTGAGATCTATCGTTCCTATCTCGAACTTCTCCTGTGAATCAAGTGAATCGTCGGGTGAAGAAACAGTGAGCGATTCCGGATAGATGCTGTACTTAAGACTGCTTAAATCAAAGTTTGACGGAACGTTCGTAAACTGTACCGTAAGAGGCAGAGTTTTCTGCTTATACAGCGTTATATTCACGGTGTAGCTCTCGTTGTCGTATTTTATATCGGGATTTTCGATTATATCTCCGTTACTGCCAAGCAGAACAATCTGACCTTTTGAAGAAACCGATTCTGAGGTTTCGCCTGCAAATACAGAACGTATCTCGACCGATTTCACTGCGTCTATTGCGGTGCTGTCGCCCGTAAGCGTTATAGTCGAAGGCTCAGCGGTAACGCTGTCTATCTTCATACCCGCCGTAGCGGTAATGCCTTCAGCTACAGCCTTCATACTGCCGTCGGAAATACTGAACGTTTTTGATACCGTCTTTTCGACCTTGAGCTTAACGCTCAGACCCTCATCGTCAACCGTACAGCTGTTTTCCTTTACCGGTGTTACGTTAACCTTTACCTTATATTCACCCGGCGCCGTGATAGCCGACAGATCCGCACTGGCTGTAAAATCGTTTGCAGTAAGGTTTCCTACCTCATATCTTTTGCCTGTTACCTGTACGGTTATCTTATCAACATAACTGTTCGTTACGGAAAGCGCATTTTCCGTCATATATTCCGTAGCCTTGACTTCAACCGGAATATCGCTGATGTGAGTTGTGACATCCGGGAAAATCTGCATTGAAATTGCAAACCACACAATAACGGCAATCACAAGTGCGAATATGATAGTTTTTAAATTCTTGACAAAGTTCTGAAAAAAGCTTTTGAGCCATTCTTTCATTATTTATCCGCCCCCTGTTCTTTTTTCGCATCGGGTGCGTTTTTCTTATGCTTTTTTAAAGCCTTACCCTTCATCTTCTTTGCTTCGGGCTTTTCCGGAATCAGCTTTGCCGTAAGCAGCTTTCGCAGTGTATCCTTATTGTAAAAGCGTGTAAGACTTCCGTTTTCGGCTATAGATATAGTACCGGTTTCTTCCGAAACAACAACTATCACCGCATCCGAAACCTCGCTCATACCGATAGCCGCTCTGTGACGGGAGCCGAGAGCCTTTGAAATCAGTTCTTCCTTCTGAGGCTTAGGCAGGAAACATCCTGCGGCATATACCTTGCTGTCACGGATTATCACCGCACCGTCGTGCAGCGGTGTGTTCGGGAAAAATATATTACCGAAAAGTTCAGGGCTTGGCGTTGCGTTGATTATCGTACCGGTGTCTATCTGCTCACCGAGCTTTGTTTCACGCTCGAATACGATAAGTGCGCCCGTAGCGGTCTGCGAAAGCTGTTCGCAAGCCGTACAGACAGCCTCTATACAGTTATGTATGTCGGCGGTCGCCGCATCCGTCTTACTTTCAAAATTAAGAGCCAGCTTTTTCACCTTTGTGGTTCGTCCCATTTTTTCAAGCACACGGCGAAGCTCAGGCTGGAATACAATAAGTATAGCGATAATTCCGACATTGAGGAAGGTTTCTATTATAACCTTCATCGCCTTCAGCTGAAACTGGTTTACGACAAAGAAAAGTATAGCAAGCAGAATTATACCTTTGATAAGCTGCTCCGCCCGTGTTTCCTTGATGATTTTAATGCCTTTATATATGAGATAGGCAAGAAGGAGAATATCAAGATAATCAACAAGTCCCATTGTTGCAAAAACACTCTGTATATTCTCCCAGATATCCTTTAAATACTGGATCAATTTTTCTGCTCCGTTCCTAAAACTGCTGTTGCAGCGAATTTCATAGTAAGTTTATATATAATATTGTATCATTAAACGGCGATTATTTCAAGGAGGAGCGGGAAATTTTTTCTTACTTTTCACAAAGATTATCGAAACAGCAGATATCCGCTCGCAGCGGCACAGCCGTCTTCACCGCACAGATAGCGGAAATACGCCTGTCATATCTTATACAGAGTATATTTTTCGTTGCCGGCGGAAAACATTCTTACAAAGACAGTTATATCGGGTTAGCTTAAGCTGACTCAAAAAATTGTACAGGAAACTAAAAAATTCTGAAAATTTTCACTTTTAGAGGTTTACATTCCGGAACGATTATGATATAATACTAAGTTGAAAGCATACGTCTTGGTATGACTGTATGCAAAAACAAAGGAGGACGATTCCCATGGGAAGACAAAAACTTACTATGGACGGTAACAACGCCGCAGGTCACGTGTCTTATGCGTTTACTGACGTTGCAGCGATTTACCCCATTACACCATCTTCAGTAATGGCTGAAGTAACAGATTCCTGGTCAACAGCCGGAAGAAAGAACATTTTCGGACAGGAAGTAAAGGTAGTAGAAATGCAGTCAGAAGCCGGCGCAGCAGGCGCAGTTCACGGCTCTCTCGCAGCAGGTGCATGTACTACAACTTACACAGCATCACAGGGCTTACTGCTCATGATCCCCAATATGTATAAAATTGCAGGTGAATTACTGCCCAGCGTTATTCATGTTTCCGCTCGTGCTCTTGCAACACACGCACTTTCTATTTTCGGTGATCACAGCGATATCTACGCTTGCCGTCAGACAGGCTATGCTATGCTCTGCTCCACTAACCCTCAGGAAGTTATGGATCTCGGTGCTGTAGCTCACCTTTCAACATACGAGGCAAGAGTTCCTTTCCTTCACTTCTTCGACGGTTTCAGAACATCACACGAGATCCAGAAGATTGAAGTATGGGACTATGAAACACTCGACAAGATGCTCGACCACGAAGCTGTAGACGCTTTCAGAAACAGAGCTCTCAATCCCGAGAAGCCCGTTCTGCACGGCACAGCTCAGAACCCCGACATCTTCTTCCAGGCAAGAGAAGCAAGCAACAAGTACTATGAAGCTACACCCGCTATCGTACAGAAGTACATGGACAAGGTAAACGCTGAGATCGGTACAGATTACAAGCTGTTCAACTACTACGGTGCTCCCGATGCTGAGCAGGTAATCATTGCTATGGGCTCTGTTTGCGATACTATCGAAGAAACAATCGACTATATGTTAGCTCAGGGCAAGAAGGTTGGTCTTGTTAAGGTTAGACTTTACAGACCCTTCAGCGTTGACGCTTTCGTATCTGCTATTCCCGAAACTGTTAAGAAGATCACAGTTCTTGACAGAACAAAGGAACCCGGCGCACTCGGCGAACCCTTATACCTCGACGTTGTTGCAGCTCTCAAGCAGGCAGGCAAGTTCCAGGATGTACCCGTATTCACAGGTCGTTACGGTCTTGGTTCTAAGGATACTAACCCCGCTCAGATCATTGCAGTATACAACAACACAGAAAAGCCCAGATTCACAATCGGTATCGAGGATGACGTTACAGGCCTTTCACTGCCCATCGGTGAGAACCCCAACACAACTCCCGAAGGTACAACCTGCTGTAAGTTCTGGGGTCTTGGTTCAGACGGTACTGTCGGTGCTAACAAGAACTCTATCAAGATCATCGGTGACCACACAGATATGTATGCTCAGGCATACTTCGCATACGACTCAAAGAAGTCAGGCGGTGTTACGATTTCTCACCTTCGTTTCGGTAAGTCGCCTATCAAGTCAACTTACTTTGTAAACAAGGCTAACTTCGTAGCTTGCCACAACCCCTCATACATCGACAAGTACGATATGGTTGAGGACGTTGTACCCGGCGGTTCATTCCTGCTCAACTGCCAGTGGACAGTTGACGAGCTTGACGAGAAGCTCCCCGCTCCCGTTAAGGCATACATCGCTAAGAACAACATCAACTTCTACATCATCAACGCTATCAAGGTAGCTAAGGATATCGGTCTTGGCAACAAGACAAATACTGTATTACAGTCTGCATTCTTCTCAATCGCTAACATCATCCCTGCTGAAGATGCTATCGAATATATGAAGAAGGCTGCTTACAAGTCATTTGCTAAGAAGGGTGACGACATTGTTAAAATGAACTACGCCGCAATCGAAAAGGGCGCAGGCGAGGTTATCAAGGTTGACGTTCCTGCATCTTGGGCTGACGCTGAGGGTACACTTCCCGTTCACACAGCTACAGGTGACAGAAAGGATCTCGTTGATTTCGTTAACAATATCCTTATCCCCGTTAACGCTCAGAGAGGCGACAAGCTCCCCGTATCTACATTCGTAGGCATGGCTGACGGTACATTCCCCCAGGGCTCTGCAGCTTATGAGAAGCGTGGTATCGCAGTAGATGTTCCCGAGTGGATTCCCGAGAACTGTATCGAATGTAACCAGTGTTCATTTGTTTGTCCTCACGCAGTTATCCGTCCCGTAATTCTTTCCGAAGAAGAAGCTGCTAAGGCTCCTGCAGGTGCAAAGATGAAGGACGCTATGGGTCTTCCCGGCATGAAGTTCGCTATGGTAACTTCTGTTCTCGACTGCACAGGCTGCGGCGTTTGCGCACAGGTTTGCCCCTCTAAGAACAAGGCACTCGTTATGAAGTCACTTGATTCTCAGATGAACGAACAGCCCATGTTCGACTACGCTGTTAAGGAAGTAGCCGACAAGCCCGAGGTTCACGAGAAGTTCAAGGAAACAACAGTTAAGGGTTCACAGTTCAAGCAGCCCCTGCTCGAATTCTCAGGCGCTTGCGCAGGCTGTGGTGAAACTCCTTACGCTAAGCTCATCACACAGCTCTTCGGCGACAGAATGTACATTGCCAACGCTACAGGCTGTTCATCGATTTGGGGCGGCTCTGCTCCCTCAACTCCTTATACAGTAAATAAGGAAGGCAAGGGTCCCGCTTGGGGCAACTCACTGTTCGAGGATAATGCTGAGTACGGTCTCGGTATGTTCATCGCTCAGGATACATTAAGACACAGAGCACAGGGTCAGTTAAAGGCAATTGCTGAAAAGACTGAAAACGCTGACGTTAAGGCTAAAATCGACACATACTTCGAAACAGCTAACGACGGTAAGGCAAACGCTGCTGCTACAAAGGATCTCGTTGCTGCTCTTGAAGCTCTTGATTGCGACTGCGCTGAAAAGAATGCAGTTCTCAAGGCTAAGAACTACCTCGCTAAGAAGTCCAACTGGATATTCGGCGGCGACGGCTGGGCATACGACATCGGTTACGGCGGTGTTGACCACGTTCTCGCATCAGGCAAGAATGTAAATGTATTCGTATTCGATACAGAAGTTTACTCCAACACAGGCGGACAGGCTTCAAAGGCTACAAACATCGGTGCAGTTGCACAGTTCGCTGCAGGCGGTAAGGACGTTAAGAAGAAAGATCTCTCCGGTATCGCTATGAAGTACGGTTATGTATATGTTGCTCAGATTTCAATGGGTGCAGATATGAACCAGTGCTTAAAGGCAATCGCAGAAGCTGAAGCATACGACGGTCCTTCACTGGTTATCGCTTATGCTCCTTGTATCAACCACGGTATCAAGGGCGGCCTTACAATCGCTCAGAAGGTAGAAAAGGAAGCTGTACAGGCAGGTTACTGGCATCTGTTCAGATTCAACCCCGCTGCTCCTGCAGGAACAAATCCGTTCACACTCGACAGCAAGGCTCCTACAGGCGATTACAAGGAATTCATGATGAGAGAAGTTCGTTACAACTCTCTTATGCGTGCTAACCCCGAAAGAGCTAACGTACTGTTCGATAAGGCTGTTGCTAACTCCAAGAAGCGTTACGAAGATCTCGTAGGCCTTGTTGAATACTACAAGAAGGAATACTGCGGCGAATAATCCGCACGAAATAATCTAAAAGCCCAAAAATTTTGAATAGTCGGAATAGAATAGGTTTTTACGCCCCTCCGGTAAAACCGGAGGGGTTATTTTTCGACTTGTATACTTTTGCTTTTAATTATTAACAAGCAGTAACTATTCAAAATTTTATCAGATTTTACTTTTTTTATATACTATTTTTAATCGGAAATTACCCTGAAATGCCGAGATCATATCGTAATGTGAAGCTTCCCCGTCATAATCGGTGATATTCGGGAATACAATCAATATATAAAACGTACAGGCACCCACGTCTGTGCTTGATGAAAAGGAACAAGTCAGTATGGAAATATTAGAGTGGATAAACGAAAATATAGTATGGGGCATACCGGTGCTTATACTGTTTGCAGGCTCGGGAATTATCTTTACGATAAGAACAAAGGGCTTGCAGGTACTGCACTTCCCTACTATAATAAAGCGTACACTCCTTACAAAACAGCCTGAGGCTGACGGAAAAAAGGTTTCGCCTTTCAGAACCCTTACCGCCGCACTCGGTGCAACAGTAGGAACAGGAAATATTATCGCAATAGGAAGCGCTATCGCAATAGGCGGCGCAGGCTCAATATTCTGGATGTGGATCTCCGCACTTCTCGGTATGGCTACCAGCTTTGCCGAAAACTATCTCGGTGCAAAATACAGAACCGTGCAATCGGACGGCCTTACGGGCGGCGTACCGTTCGCCTACATAAAAAAAGCGTTCGGCGGCAAAAAACTCGGTGCGTTCTTTGCGGGAATGTTCGCTGTATGCTGTATAGGTGCCAGCTTCGGCATAGGCAATATGGCTCAGGTGAATTCGGCTTCAATGGCGCTTCAGAACTGTCTTGGAGTACCTCTATGGGTATCGGGAATTCTTTGTGCCGTAGTAATTGCCGCAATAGCACCCGGAGGTATCCACCGCCTCAGTAAAGTCACATCGTGGGTAATCCCGATAGCCGCAGGAGGCTATCTCATTGGCTGCCTTACTGTAATTATAATTAATTATCAGAATATTCCGGACGTATTCGCAAGGATATTCACAGAAGCCTTTTCTTTCAAGGCTGTAGGCGGTGGAACTGTCGGCGTTGTAATGCTCGAGGCTATGAAGTGGGGCGTAAAACGTGGTGTATTCTCAAACGAAGCCGGTCTTGGCTCATCAGTAATGATTAATGCAAACTCAAGCGCCGATCAGCATCATACACAGGGTATGTGGGCAATGCTTTCGGTATTTATCGACACCATCATTATCTGCACTATGACCGCTCTTTGCATACTTACAAGCGGCGCAGACAAGCTGGTAGACAAAAAGGCAGGTGGTTTCAACATGGCTCTTGTTGCCTTTCAGAACGGTCTTGGCGATTTTGCCGGTGCATTCCTCAGTATCGCAACATTCATCTTTGCGATAACAACCGTTACAGGCTGGTGGATATACGGCAGAAGCTGCTTTGTTTACCTTTTCACAAAGAAGTGGGTAGGCGTATATCTTGCAATTTTCATTGTTACCGCTTTCGTGGGAGCAGTGATTAAGGCAACAGTCGTATGGGACGTATCCGACCTGTTCAACGGCCTTATGGCAATACCGAACCTTCTTGCGATAATACTGCTTCGCAAGGAAGTCAAAGCTGACATTTAATTCCTTTAAAATCAGTAGATATTAAAATAGTAAAATAAAAAGCACAAGGTAGCGTGACCTTAAGAAAACCTGTTATACAGACGTGTAATAAGTTTTCCCGACGTAAATTAAAATGTCGGTTGCATTACGCTTACTTTGTGCAATTTTTTTGTCGTTTTTGCAATTTTGCTATTGACCTATTGCAAAAAATAGTTTATAATAGTAAATGGGGAACAAGGTACGATGAACCGTATCAGTAATTCCCTACCGAATGACTTTCATCAGCATAAGCTGATAAAATAAAGAAAAGGAGAACAATCGGTTATGACAAAGAATCAGAATGTTTTAAAGTGGGTTGAAGAAATGAAAGCCCTCACACAGCCCGACAAGGTTGTATGGATCGATGGCAGCGAGGAGCAGCTCAAGGCGCTTCGTGACGAGGCTATCGCAACAGGCGAGATGATTGAGCTCAACCAGGAAAAGCTCCCCGGCTGCTTATATCACAGAACAGCTGAAAATGACGTTGCCCGTGTAGAAGACAGAACATTCATCTGCTCAAGAGAGAAGGAGAATGCAGGTCCTACAAACAACTGGATGGATCCTAAGGAAATGTACGCTAAGCTGACAAAGCTCTATGACGGCGTTATGAAGGGTCGTACAATGTACGTTATCCCCTACTCAATGGGACCTATCGGCTCACCTATCGCTAAGGTTGGTGTTGAGCTGACAGACTCTATCTATGTTGTACTCAACATGGACATTATGACAAGAATGGGTGCACAGGCATTCAAGAACCTGCCCGATGACTCCAACGACTTCGTAAGATGCCTTCACTCAAAGGCTGACGTTGATCCCGAAAAGAGATACATCGTTCAGTTCCCCGAAGACAACACGATCTGGTCTATCAACTCAGCTTACGGCGGTAACGTACTGCTCGGCAAGAAGTGCTTCGCACTCCGTATCGCTTCTTACCAGGGCTGGAAGGAAGGCTGGATGGCTGAACATATGCTTATCCTCGGCGTTAAGAAGCCCGATGGCGACATCAAGTATATCACAGCAGCATTCCCCTCAGCTTGCGGTAAAACAAACCTCGCTATGCTTATTCCTCCCGAGGGATACAAGAAGGCTGGTTATGAAGTATTCACAGTAGGTGACGATATTGCTTGGATGAAGCAGGGTCCCGATGGCAGACTTTACGCTATCAACCCCGAGAACGGCTTCTTCGGCGTTGCTCCCGGTACAAACGCAAAGAGCAACTACAATGCACTTGCATCTACAAGAAAGAACACAATCTTCACAAACGTTGCTATCAACAATGATGATATGACAGCTTGGTGGGAAGGTCTTGACAAGAATCCTCCCGAGAATGCAACAGACTGGAAGGGCAACAAGGTTAACGGTAAGGAATATACAGCAGCAGGCAACAAGCTCGCTCATCCTAACTCACGTTTCACAGCTCCCGCTCAGAACTGCCCCTGCATTTCACCTGAGTTCAACAACCCCCAGGGTGTTCCGATCTCAGCTATCATCTTCGGCGGCAGACGTGCAGCTACAACTCCTCTGGTTTACCAGTCATTCAGCTGGCAGCACGGCACATATGTAGGCTCTGCAGTTTCTTCTGAAACAACAGCAGCTGCTACAGGTGCAGTAGGCGTACTCCGTCACGATCCTATGGCTATGAAGCCCTTCTGCGGCTACCACATGGCTGATTACTGGGCACACTGGCTCGAAATGGGCGAGAAGCTTGGAGACAAGGCTCCTAAGATTTTCAACGTTAACTGGTTCAAGCAGGACGAGAATGGCAACTTTATGTGGCCCGGTTTCGGTGACAACATGAGAGTTCTCGACTGGATCATCAAGAGATGTGAAGGCACAATCGACGCTGAAAAGACTCCTATCGGCTACCTTCCTAAGAAGGGTGACATCAACCTCAAGGGTATCGAGGACGAGGTTACATCAGAAGTTGAAGACAAGCTGCTCGCAGTTGACAGAGACCTCTGGAAGAAGGAAGTAGAAGAGATGAAGGAATTCTACAAGCAGTTCGGTGACAAGCTCCCCGACGGTTTAAAGCAGGAACTCGCTGATCTCGAAGCAAGACTTGGCTAATCCATAACCGAATAAACTCCGATCCCCTGTTAAGCGATTAACAGGGGATTTTCTTATGCTTCATACGCTTTTAGCTTGTATGCCACAAGGCAAATACCGCACTGTTGCCACGGCGGCATTATATACGGCAAAACGGCACCGGAAAATTTCCGATGCCGTTTCTGTATAAAATATATTAACCCAAAATTGTCTTATTCCTTTACACCACCGAGTGAAACACCGGCGATGATGAATTTCGATAAGCAGAAATAAACGATGATAACAGGTATGATTGCTATGAAAATGAACATATAAACCTGACCCATATCAAACTTTAAGAAGTCTGCTGAACGAAGCTGTGCGATCATGATAGGCATTGTCTTCTTTGTTGATGTATCAATGATCAACGAAGGAAGGAAGTAGTTGTTCCATGATGCAACGAAGCTGAATATTGCCTGTACTGCAAGAGCAGGCTTCAGCATAGGAAGAACGATCGTGTTGAATGTTCTGAATTCGCCCGAACCGTCTATTCTTGCCGCCTCGATAATATCAATAGGAAGCGAGCTTTTCATGTACTGAATCATGAAGAAGAACACTGCAGGAGCCGCAATAGCAGGAACTATAAGAGGAATATATGTATCTCTGAGTCCCCAATCGGTACACATACTGAAGAAACCGAGCGCAGAAACCTGTGTAGGAATCGTCATGATAAGTAATATGAAGTTAAAGATAAATTTCTTACCTTTGAAGTCATATACATGAATTGCATATGCGGTCATTGCCGAGAAATAAATCGACAATAACGCTGTACACGCTGCGATAATCAAGCTGTTGATAACACCGTTTACTACAGGTATCGTTGAGTTTGAAATCGCACTCTGGAAGTTATTGATAAATTGATTTCCCGGCAGGAACGAGAAGCCGGACATAATATCGTAATGTGAACGGCTTGCGTTAACAAGCAGGATGTAGAAGAAGAACAAACACAGGATTGAGAAGAAGACAAGAACGATATAACAGATTATTCTGTGAATAATAAGCGTAGGCTTTACCTTCATATCCGGATCTGTTCTGTTCTGCTGAAGTGCTGAGGTATGTTCAAGTACCTTTTCCTTTTTTGCCATGATACTTACTTACCTCCTTTTTTAGACTTCTTGTTGCTTCTGTCAGCAGCGAAGAAGTAGTAAACAACCAGGCTGAGTGCCGCACATACAATGAATATAATTACTGAAAGCGCACCTGCCATACCATAGTTCTTAGATGTACCGATCTGTTCGTTCAAATACATGATAAGCGTCTTGGTAGTGTTATTCGGGCCTCCCTGACCGCCGGTAAGGATCTGCGGTACATCGAACATCTGAAGACCGCCGATCAGCGAAGTGATCATAACGTATACGAGTATAGGTCTGATAAGAGGAAGAGTTATCTTCCAGAATATCTGTGAGCTACTTGCACCGTCGATTTCAGCAGCCTCAATAACAGATTCGTTGATACCCATCATTGCCGCCATCAGCAGAATTGTCGTGTTACCGAACCACATAATGAAGTTCATGAACGCTACAAGTCCCATCGTACTGCCCGTATAGCTGAGAAATCTGAAAGCCTCGCCGCCGGTAGTGTGCTTGATAAGCTCGTTGATAGGTCCGATATCGGAGAATATTGAGAATATCAGCATTGCAAATGCAGATGCCATGATAAGGTTAGGCATATACATTACAGTTTTGAAGAATCCAAGACATCTTAAACGAAGTCTTACATTAGTAAACCAGTAAGCAAAAAGTAATGAAATGATTATCTGCGGAACAAATCCCAGTACCCACATGATAAGCGTATTCCATGTGAGTGCAAGTATATTGTTACCTGAACTCATATCAAAAATTGCCACAAAGTTATCAAATCCGACAAACTCCGGTCCTATCCAACTAAGACCCGACTTGAAGTATTTGAACATACTGTAATAGAAAGTCTGAATAAGCGGCCAAGCCTGGAAAACAAGGAAAACTAATATGAACGGGAGCATAAATATGTAGCCCCATTTTTTATATTTCCCGATTTGTCCTTTTCTGGCTTTTACCGGCACATTTCCTGCATTAAATGCCTGAGCCATAAAAACACTCCTTATAAAAATCTCGGTATATTCTCCATCTTGAGCAGTCAAGTATGTTAATAAGGCGGAAACATCCGTAATTCGCCCCATTAACATACTTGACTGCGAATTCACAGAACCCGCAGTCAAGATGAAGGTCAATATTGTTTAAGCCACAAAGCCTTTATTATGCGTTAGCGGGCTTCTTGAGCTCAGGATACTTAACAATAGCAGCCTCATAGAAGTTCTTGAGTGCTGTATCCTTATCAACAGTACCGTCGAAGTATTCCTTGAACTTAGCCTGGAATGTCTCGTTAAGACCCTGGTCGTAGACAGAAATCTTGCTCATGTCGATCTTGGGAGCTGTTTCAACGAACAGTGCGATGTGGTTCTGACCGCCTAAGAAGGCTGACTTGAAGTCAGAAGAAGCGAGTTCCTTCATTGCAGCTTCGTTGTTGTAGTAGTCCTGTGTATCCTTTGTGAACTGAACGCCGAAGTCCTTGTCGCAGCAGAATGCCTTCAGAACGTCGCCAACTAATGCAGCGTTGTCTGTGCCCTTTGCAGCTGCCATCCAAGTACCGCCCCAGAAGTAAGCCTGAGGACCGTAGCAAACTGCCCAGTCACCGTAACCGCCGTTACCTACTTCGAGCTTACCGCCGTCTTTTTCCTTAACTGCAAGTGAGTTACCTGCAAGAGTGAAGTTGATGCCCCATGTTGAGTAGAAGAAGCCAAATACCTTACCGTCGGGACCCTGGTCAGCAGCCCAAGCATCAGACCAAAGAGAAGTCTTGTTGTTGTAACCCTTGTCTGTGTATGTCTTAGTCTGGTCAACCCACTTCATGATGTTATCATCAACGATGATTTCCTTGTTGTCGTTTACCCAAGGAGCAGAAACGTTGTTTGAGAAGGTTCTGTATGCATCATCATAACCTGAGAGCATCTTGTAACCCTTGTCAGCAGCCTTAGCAGCTACTTCGTCAAACTTTGTCCAGTCAGCGAGAGCTTCCTGTACCTTCGCGGGATCATCTGTGCCGAGAACGTCCTTAGCAATTGAACGTCTGTAAGCATACAGACCGGGAGTTGCCTGCCATGAAACACCCTTCAGTACCTTTGAACCATCCTGAGTTGTGGCAACGTCCTTTGTATACTGATACATACCTGAAAGATCTTCGTCAGTAAGACCGAGTGACTTAACATCAAGTGTGTACTCTGAGTTAACATACTTGAGAGCGTAGTCAGCTTCGAATAAGAACATATCGATCTTGTCGTCAGCAGATGCAGCTTCGTTCTTGGGAAGGTCTTCATCAAGCTTGTTCTGATAAGCATTGTCCTTGTTTTCAGTGATCTTGAAATTAACTGTAACGCCCTCGGGCATCTTAGCCTTTATGTACTTGTCAAAGTAGTTCTTGAACTCTTCGTTCCATACAGCGATGTTAAGAGTCTTGCCTTCGCCTTCCTTAAGTGTGAACTTATCGGAAGTTCCTGCGTTGCTTGAATCATCAGTCTTGCTCGAATCTTCAGTCTTGCTTGAGTTTTCAGTCTTGCTCGAATCTGTTGTAGAAGATCCTGCTGAGCTTGTAGCGTTGCTTGAGCAGCCTGCTACTGCGCCCAGAATTGATGCAGATGCTAATACAGCTGCTAAAATTCTTTTCTTCATTGGTAATTCCTCCAGAAGTATTCATTGTTGTGAATAGCTATCGCTTTCACTGCCTGACCTTGCGGCCTCATTAAAGAGGAGCCGTAAACAATTCCCCGGTAAGAACAGGCTTCCGGTTGAAGTTCCTGTGGCATAACGGTATATACTGCCGTATATGCAACAATGGATAATTCACTAAAAAGACCTGTAGCTTGTCAAAAGTTTTGTTCACTTTTTCCTCGTTGACATAATCATATCACACATTTCACAAATTTGCAAGCATTTTAAGCCCGTAGTTGTGTTTTTTTACCGTAAACGATTACAAAAATTGTTTTTTTGGCACTTTTTCGTCATCCTGCACAAAAATCTGTTACATCTTTGTAACAATTCGGTTGAAACATGATTACTGATTTTCTCGATTTTCCGCTCTATAATCGAAAATTTTTGAATTGTAACGCTGTGTAAACGATTTTATGTTAATTTAGGTCACAAAAAGTTTATAAAGTAATTAATGTACATATAGCACAAAAACAAAGCACTACTATTGTTGAAAAATCACAATTTAAGAGATTTTCTGCTTTAGCACTTGAATTTGTTATTAAAATAAGGTAAAATGATATAGTAACAAGTACGGAGGGAAAGCATGAGATCTATGAATAAAATACAGCTTACAACAGCTTTGATAAGCCTCGGTAAATTTTCATATATGTCTTTTTCTACGCCGTATTATAAGAATAAGTGTATTTTTTAAGCTGTGCAATTGGATTACACAGCTTTATTTATTTTCTGAAAGGATGTTCGTAAATGAAAAAAGTAGCCATAGTAATGGGCAGCGATTCCGATCTGCCTATCGTAAAAAAAGCGGCTCAGGTGCTTAAGGACTTCGGAGTTCCTACAGAGCTTCGTGTTCTCTCCGCTCACCGTTGTGCCGCAGAGGTTTCCGAGTTTGCAAGAAATGCCGAGAAGAACGGCACAGGCGTTATCATTGCCGCCGCAGGCAAAGCCGCTCACCTTGCCGGAGCTATCGCAGGTCAGACTCCCCTGCCCGTTATCGGCATCCCGATAAAAGCAAGCGCACTTGAGGGCATAGACGCACTTCTGTCTACAGTACAGATGCCCGCCGGAGTTCCCGTTGCTACAGTAGCTATTGACGGTGCGGCAAATGCGGCATTCCTCGCCGTACAGATCCTTGCGGTATCAGACGATGCCCTTATGGAAAAGATGAAGGCATACCGTGCAGCACAGACTGCAAAGGTTCTTGAGGCTGACAAAAAAATGGAGCAGGTACTTGCCGAGCTTTGATCGGTGTACTATATATAATGTAATCAATAAATACGGCACAGCCGCTGAAGAAAGGATAAACAAAATGGAAAAGAAAGAACAGCTTTACGAAGGAAAGGCAAAGAAGGTATTCGCAACCGATGATCCCAACCTTGTTATCGTATCCTACAAGGATGATGCAACAGCATTCAACGGCCTCAAGAAAGGCACTATCTCAGGTAAGGGCGTTATCAACAACAAAATGACGAACTATATGTTCGGTCTGCTTGAAAAAGCAGGTGTTCCCACTCACCTTGTTAAAGAGCTGAACGACAGAGAAACACTCGTTAAAAAGGTTTCTATCGTTCCCCTCGAAGTAATCGTAAGAAACGTAGCCGCAGGCAGCTTCTCAAAGAAGCTCGGCATCGAGGAAGGCACAAAGCTCCTCTGCCCCACACTTGAATTCAGCTACAAGAATGACGATCTGGGCGATCCTTTCATCAACGACTACTATGCGCTTGCACTCGGTCTTGCAACAAAGGAAGAAATCGACCTTATCTCAAAGTACGCTTTCAAGGTAAATGAATTTATGCTCGACTTCTTCAAGAAGCTCAACATCGACCTTATCGACTTCAAGATTGAATTCGGTAAGACCTCAGACGGCACAATAATTCTTGCTGACGAGATTTCTCCCGACACCTGTCGTTTCTGGGACAGCACAACTCACGAGAAGCTCGACAAGGATCGTTTCCGTCGTGATATGGGCGGTGTTGAGGACGCTTACGCTGAAATAATGAAGCGTCTTATGGGCAAATAATCCCGACAATTGAAAAGAATCTAACAGGAAAAGGCAGGATAATATATGGGTGGATTTTTCGGTGCGGCGTCAAACAACGACTGCATAACCGATGTTTTCTTCGGAACAGACTATCACTCCCACCTTGGAACACGCAGAGGCGGTATGACCGCATACAGCCCCGACAGAGGCTTTCAGCGTGCTATCCACAGTATTGAAAACTCACCGTTCAGAACAAAGTTTGAACAGGACGCTACGGATATGAGGGGAAAGCTGTGTATCGGCTGTATCAGCGATACCGACCCTCAGCCCCTGCTGGTGCGTTCAAAGCTCGGTATTTATTCGATATGCAGTGTCGGCATAATCAGAAATGCCGAACAGCTTTCAACCGAGCTGCTCGAGAGCGGCTGCGCAAACTTTGAAACAATGAGCAGCGGCAGTATAAACTCCGGCTCGCTCATCGGTGCGCTTATCGCACAGAAGGACAATTTTACCGACGGTATAAGATATGCCCATAGCAAGATTGACGGTACAATGTCCCTTATCATTCTTACAAAGGACGGAATTATCGCCGCAAGGGATCAGTACGGCAGACTTCCTATCATTGTAGGAAAAAGGAGCGACGGATACTGCGTATCCCTTGAATCATTCGCATTCCAGAAGCTCGGCTACAGCACATATAAAGAGCTTCGTCCCGGCGAAATAGATATGATAACTGCGGACGGCTGTGAAGTGCTGAGCGACGGCGATGAAAGCAAAATGCATATATGCTCGTTCATGTGGACATATTACGGCTATCCGAATGCGGTATATGAGGGTGTGACCGTTGAAACGATGCGTACACGCAACGGCGAGATTATGGCGGAGAACGATATAAAGAACGGCAAGCTGCCCGACGTTGACTATGTATGCGGTATTCCGGATTCGGGCGTACCTCACGCAATAGGCTATGCAAACAGGAGCGGTATCCCGTTCGCACGTCCTTTTATCAAGTACACTCCCACATGGCCCAGAAGCTTTATGCCTACCAACCAGACAATGAGAAATCAGGTAGCTAAAATGAAGCTGATTCCGGTCCACGAGCTTATTGAGGGTAAAAAACTGCTGTTCGTTGACGACAGCATAGTAAGAGGAACTCAGATGAGAGAAACAGTAGAGTTTCTTTATGAGAACGGTGCTAAGGAAGTACACATGCGCAGCGCCTGTCCTCCGATAATGTACGGTTGTAAGTATCTCAACTTCTCCCGCAGCACATCGGAGATGGAGCTGATTGCAAGACAGATAATTGATGAGGCCGAGGGTGCAGATGGTATCAGATTTATCGACGAGTACAGTGACACCAACACAGAGCGTGGAAAGAAACTGCGTGACGAAATATGCCGCAGACTAAAGCTGACATCGCTTGAATTCCAGTCGCTTGACGGAACTGTACGGGCAATAGGCAAGCCACAGTGTGAGCTTTGCACTTATTGCTGGGACGGAAAGGAATGACTCCATTGACAAGCGGTTTGCATGAAGAATGCGGCGTGTTCGGTGTTTTTGCAAAAGAAAAGACCAACGTTGCCGCAACAACATATTACGGATTATTCGCATTACAGCACAGAGGACAGGAAAGCTGCGGCATCGTTGTGAACGATGACGGCGTTTTCAACTCCTACAAGGACACCGGTCTTGTGAACGATGTGTTCACTCCCGAGCGCCTTGACGGACTCGGACAGGGCAATATGGCGGTAGGTCATGTGCGTTACGGCACGACCGGAGCAAATGCACGTCTTAATGCCCAGCCTATTCTGGTAAATCATTATAAAGGAAGAATGGCTCTCGCCCATAACGGAAACCTTGTAAACACTTACGAGTTACGTCACGAGCTTGAAAAACAAGGCTCTATCTTCCATACGACAAGCGACACCGAAGTTATAAGCTACCTTGTAACAAAGGAACGGCTTGAAGCTCCGTCTATAGAGGAGGCTCTCAACCGTGCGATGAATAAGATAAACGGCGCATATTCGCTCGTTATTATGTCGCCTGCAAAGCTTATCGCCGCCCGTGACGAGAACGGCTTCAGACCGCTCTGCTACGGCATAACAAACGAGGGAACATATATAGTTGCCTCCGAAAGCTGCGCTCTTGACTCGGTCGGCGCTAAGTTCGTAAGAGATCTGCTCCCCGGCGAGATTGTTGTATTCGATGAAAACGGAGTACGCTCCATAAAAGATCATTGCGGCAAGCGTCCGCATACTTTGTGCGTTTTTGAATATATCTACTTCGCACGTCCCGACTCGGTCATAGAGGGTGCATCGGTTCACGAGGCAAGACTTCGTGCAGGCGCATTCTTAGCGCTTGAGCATCCCGTGCAGGCGGATATAGTAATCGGCGTTCCCGATTCCGGTATAGATGCCGCCATAGGCTATTCTCACCAGTCGGGTATTCCCTACGGCATCGGCTTCATCAAGAACAAATACATCGGCAGAACCTTTATTTCGCCCGGTCAATCGTCAAGAGAAGACAAGGTGCGTATAAAGCTGAACGCTGTTGCCAGTGTCGTAAAAGGCAAACGTGTCGTTCTTATAGATGATTCTATAGTAAGAGGCACCACAAGCGGCAGAATTGTAAAATTACTGCGTGATGCGGGAGCCACCGAGGTTCATATGAGAGTATCCGCTCCCCCGTTCCTCAATCCCTGCTACTACGGTACCGACATAGATTCGAGAGAACACCTTATCGCTTGTCATCATTCGATAAAAGAGATCAGCGACATAATAGGCACAGATTCGCTCGGCTATCTGAGTGTGGAAAACGCAAAGAAGCTTGCGGTACACGCAAACGGTTGTGAATGCGGTTATTGCACCGCTTGTTTCAGCGGAGAATACCCCACGAATATTCCCACGGAAATGCACAAGGATAAATTCGACAGGAAAATCAGCGAAAGCAAAGAAAAAACCACCACATAAGGACATCAGTCCCCAAACGGAAGGAATTATTATTATGAAGAACAGTTTTTCAGAAAGCTATAAAGCAGCAGGCGTTGACGTTACCGCAGGCTACGAAGGTGTTCGTCTGATGAAAAAGGACGTTGAACGCACCAATATCCCCGGTGTACTTACAGGCATAGGCGGATTCGGCGGTCTGTTCCAACTTGATATTGCAGATATGAAAGAACCCGTACTCGTTTCGGGTACAGACGGTGTCGGCACAAAGCTCAAGCTCGCAATGCTGATGGATAAGCACGATACGATCGGTATAGATGCGGTCGCTATGTGCGTAAACGACATAATCTGCTGCGGTGCAAAGCCTCTTTATTTCCTTGACTATATTGCTATAGGCAAGAACGTACCAGAAAAGGTAGCCGCTATAGTAAAGGGTGTTGCTGACGGCTGTGTACAGTCAGGCTGTGCGCTTATAGGCGGCGAAACCGCTGAGCATCCCGGAATGATGCCCGAAGACGAATATGACATTGCAGGCTATTCAACCGGTGTCGTTGACAAGTCGAAGATAATCGACAACAGCACCGTAAAGGAAGGCGACATCATAATCGGCCTTGCTTCCACAGGCGTTCATTCAAACGGCTTCTCTCTTGTAAGAAAGGTGTTCAACATAAACAGCAAGGAAGTTCTCGATGAAGTCCTCCCCACAGGAAAAACTCTCGGTGAAACACTCCTTACACCTACAAAGATATATGTAAAGCCTATTTTGGAGCTTATCTCAAAGAAGAACGTAAAGGCTATCTCGCATATCACAGGCGGCGGCTTCAACGAGAACGTTCCCCGTTCACTCCCCGACGGCTTCACAGCAAAGATTACAAAGCACAGCTACGAAGTGCCTTATATCTTCAAGCACTTACAGGAAGTCGGAAACATCTCCGAACACGATATGTACAATACTTTCAATATGGGTATCGGTATGACCGTTGTAGTTGACAAGGACGATGCCGATGAAGCTGTACAGATACTCAGAAACGCAGGCGTTGAAAGCTACTGCATCGGTGAAATAATCAAGGGTGACGAGGGCATCATAATTGAGTAATATGAAAAATATCGTTGTACTTGTATCGGGCGGAGGAACTAACCTGCAGGCGCTTATCGACGCTGAAAAGTCCGAGGGGCTCGGCGGAGGTAAAATCACCTGCGTTATTGCGTCAAAGCCCGATGCCTACGCACTGACAAGAGCCGCAGATAACGGCATAAAGACAAGAGTTCTCGCAAGACGTGACTATGCCGATGTTGCCGCTTACAGCAAGGCTATGGCTGACGCTTTAAAGGAAGAGCAGGCTGACCTTGTTATCTACGCAGGCTTTATGACAATACTTGACGAGCAGGTATGCGATGCGTTCAGGTATAAGATGATAAACGTTCACCCCGCCCTTATCCCCTCTTTCTGCGGAAAGGGCTACTACGGACTTCACGTTCACGAGGAAGCACTTAAAAAGGGCGTAAAGGTAACAGGCGCTACCGTTCATTTTGTAACAGCGGAATGTGACGCAGGACCTATCATTCTGCAAAAGGCAGTTGAGGTCAGAAACGGCGACACCCCCGAAGTTCTTCAGAAACGTGTTATGGAGCAGGCTGAGTGGAAGATTCTCCCCCGTGCCGCACGTCTTTTCTGCGAGGGAAAGATAACCGTAAAAGACGGCATAACCGTTATCGATGATTGAACCTTATGTCCGCATTCTCCCGACTAAACGGGATTTTGAGGACGTTATAACAAGTTATATTCAGAAAACTGCGTGTTCCACGCAAAACCGCAACAGGAGGCTATATGGAAGTTGTAACACTTGAAAAAGAGCTTAACTCTCTTGCTTATCACGGCAGAGGCATCGTGATAGGAAAATCCGCAGACGGCACAAAAGCAGTAATCGCCTACTTTATTATGGGCAGAAGCGAAAACAGCCGTAACAGAATTTTTGTAGAGGACGGCGAGGGTATCAGAACACAGGCTTTCGATGAAAGCAAGATGGAAGATCCCCACCTCATCATTTATGCACCCGTAAGAGTTCTCGGCAACAAGACGATAGTTACAAACGGCGACCAGACCGACACTATCTATGAGCTTATGGACAAGCAGATGACATTCGAGCAGGCTCTCAGAACAAGAGAATTTGAAGATGACAAGCCCAACTACACACCGAGAATTTCCGGTATAGTCCACCTTGACAACGGCGAAATGAATTTTGCAATGTCTATCTTAAAGAGCGCAGACGGCGACGGCTCATCATGTCAGAGATACACCTACGCTTACAGCAATCCCTTAAACGGCAAGGGCAAATTCATTCACACCTACAAGTGTGACGGCAACCCCCTGCCAAGCTACGAAGGCGAGCCTAAAACAGTGGTTATCCCCGATATGGATATAGACACTTTCACATCAATGGTATGGGAAAACCTCAATGCAGACAACAAGGTTTCACTCTTTACACGTTATATCGACATTGCCACAGGCAAGTACGAATCACGCATAATCAATAAAAACAAGTAAGCGAAAGGAACTTTACTACAATGAACGAACTTCAGTTAAAGTACGGCTGCAACCCCAATCAGAAGCCGTCAAGAATATTCATGGAAAACGGCAATTCACTTCCTATCGAAGTGCTTAACGGCAAGCCCGGTTATATAAACTTTATGGATGCCTTCAACGGCTGGCAGCTCGTAAGCGAGCTTAAGAAGGCTACGGGTCTTCCCTCCGCAACATCATTCAAGCACGTTTCACCCGCAGGCGCCGCTGTAGGACTTCCCCTCACAGACACGCTCAAAAAGATATACTGGGTAGACGATCTCGGCGAGCTGTCACCCCTTGCCTGCGCTTATGCAAGAGCAAGAGGCGCCGACAGAATGTCGTCATATGGCGACTTCATCGCCCTGTCAGACAAGTGCGACGTTTCAACGGCAAAGATAATACAGCGTGAAGTTTCCGACGGTGTTATCGCTCCCGATTACGATCCCGAAGCACTTGAAATTCTCAAGTCAAAGAAAAAGGGCAACTACAATATAATCAAGATCGACCCCGAGTACGTTCCTGAGCCTATCGAGCGTAAGCAGGTTTTCGGCGTTACCTTCGAGCAGGGCAGAAACGAACTGGTTATTGACGATAAGCTGTTCTCAAACATTGTGACCGAGAATAAGAATATACCCGAGAGCGCAAAGATAGATCTTGCAATAGCAATGATTACATTAAAGTACACTCAGTCAAACTCCGTAGCTTACGCTTGCGGCGGTCAGGCTATCGGTATCGGCGCAGGTCAGCAGTCAAGAATCCACTGCACACGTCTTGCAGGTACAAAGGCTGACAACTGGTACTTAAGACAGTCACCTCAGGTTATGGGCTTACAGTTTGTAGATAACATAAGACGTGCCGACAGAGATAACGCTATCGACCTTTACATCGGTGAAGATTATATGGACGTTCTCGCAGACGGCGCATGGGAAAACATCTTCAAGGTAAAGCCCGCCGTATTCACGACAGAAGAAAAGAAAGCGTGGCTTGCAACAATGAAGGGCGTTTCGCTTGGCTCAGACGCATTCTTCCCCTTCGGTGACAACATTGAAAGAGCGCACAGAAGCGGTGTAGAATACATAGCTCAGCCCGGCGGCTCTATCCGTGACGATAATGTTATCGACACCTGCAACAAGTACGGTATCGCAATGGCATTCACGGGAATCAGACTTTTCCACCACTGATAAGCTCAGTAAACGGGCGGCACGTCCGCCCGTTATTTTTAAATTACGATAAAGGTATCACTATGCATTTCACTTACACAGATAAAGACATCCTTGACGGCAGATTTGAATTCAGGCAGAGCGGTACGTTTCGGGTACTGTCACAGTTTGCTGCACTGAAAATAGCAATAGCGTGTATCTTTGAAGTGATGTTCGCCCTGTATTCACTGGGTGTACTTTTCGGCGGAGGTGCAGCAGGCACTATCTCAATTATAATAATTAAAATAGCCCTTGCTGTAATTCTGCCGATACTACCGATATGGTATATAATGATAGTTGCAGGCGGCGAACAGCAGTACAGCTACTACGCCGATGAACGTCTTATGCGTATAGCAAGCAAACGCCATACCTATATTTTCAGATACACGGACGTTGAGAGCGTAACCTACAAGCCTATGACCCTATTTACAAAGCAAAAAGGCTTTACCGTGACGATTACCACCAAAACTACCACGCTGTTTTTCCGATATATTATGCCGACAAACGCAGAATTTTTCACGATTCAGTCCACACCGTTCTATATTCTTCAACATCCGCCGATAAAAGCGGAAGAAAGGAAAGACCGATGAAAAAAGCACTATTATTGATTTGTACTGCATCAATTCTCGCAGGAATGTGCGGTTGCTCCAAAACGATTGAAAACCCGCTTGGCATAAATCCGGATAGCCGGACCACATCATCAACAACCCCCGTTCCCCAGACAGTGACACCTCAGACCACCGCAGTAACTACTGCGGCAACATCAACGCAAACAACAAAAACGGAAACAACGACCGCAAAGCCCGAAACCCCGAACACGTCAGCTACCGACAAGTCCGAAACAAAAAAACCGCCCTCTGTCCCTGCACAGTATACCCCCGTAGGAAGTCCGACCAAGTATAAAATAAACAAATTTTCTCTGATGTACGATGACGGAGTATACTTCAATATCGGTGTCAGCGAATATGAGGAAGATAAAAACGAGCTTTATCTTGTACATTATTCCGATGACGGCGAGGTCACATCCAATATCGTTGCTATGTGCAGCGATGAGGACGAAGATACAAATGGCAGAACGGTAGCCGAGATCGGCGAGGAATTCATGAGTTATTATGTCGTCGGCGATAATGTCGATTCATCGACCAAGAGTATGATAAAAATAGGCAACACCGACGTATTTTACGGAACTGTAAAATCTTCTGACGGAGATAATTCCGTTGCCGCAACACAGCACATATATTTTGCCCGCCACGGCAATAAAGTGTACACCTTGATTGCCCTGCACCTTGACAATAACGAAGAAGCGGTCACAAAGGCGCTTGAATACACGCTCGGATCAATGTCGTTTGACAATTCGGTAAACACATGACGGAAGGATCAAAGTCATCATCTGCGTCATTGACCGCTCCGAAGCTGCCGGATAATCTTTTTACGGTAACAGATATTGATGCCGAGCTTTCAAAAGTGCGTGATGACGAATCGGATTTTATTGCGGCGGATTTTTCGAGGCTGATATGCGCCGAAACCGATTTTTCGGCTATCTGTTTCAGAAACTGCCTGTTTCACGGATGCCGCTTTACAGCCTGCGATTTTTCCGGATGCACTTTTATAGATTGCGTTTTCAAGGGCTGCGATATTTCAAACAGCGATTTTTCCGAAAGCTATTTCAAAGCCTGCTCGTTCATCTCCTGTAAGGCGGTCGGGACGGCTTTCAAATACTCGTTTTATAAAAACGTCAGCTTTGATGGGGGCAGCTTTGAGTTGTCGGATTTTCAGCGTTCAAAGCTGCAAACGGTAGCTGTGGCAGATACCGACTTCTCCTCCGCTCTGTTTTCTTCGTGTGAAATAAAACAGACGGAATTAAAAAACGTTACACTGGCAAGGTCTGTGTTTTTCGGCACGAAGCTTGCAGGACTTGACTTCACCTCCTGTAATATTGACGGTCTTACCGTTTCCGATACGGGAGCGGAACTTAAAGGCGCTAAGGTCGATGTGTGGCAGGCGGCAATGTTCGCAAAGCTGCTTGGCCTTATCATCGAATAATGAATAAATCAAAAGAAAGAAAGGTATTTTTAACATGAACGTACTTGTAATAGGCGGAGGCGGCAGAGAACACGCCATAATAACAGCCCTTGCAAAATCAAAGAAGGTAGACAAGCTGTATGCCGCACCCGGCAACGGCGGTATCTCGAAATATGCCGAGTGCTTTAATGTAAAGGCAACCGATATTGACGGCTGTGTCGAGCTTGCAAAGAAGCTCAGACCCGACTATGTATTCGTAGCCCCCGACGATCCGCTGGTTATGGGTATGGTGGACAAGCTCAACGCAGAGGGCTTCAAGACCTTCGGACCCAGAGCAAATGCCGCTATTCTTGAGGGCAGTAAGGTTTTCTCAAAGGCTCTGATGAAGAAGTACAACATTCCCACTGCGGCTTACGAAACCTTCACGGACGCAGACGAGGCTATAGCATATATCAAAAAGCAGAACAGCTTCCCTGCCGTTATCAAGTGTGACGGTCTTGCACTCGGCAAGGGCGTTATAATCGCAAAGGACGAGCAGGAGGCAGAAAACGCAGTACGTTCAATGCTCCTTGACGGAAAATTCGGCAAATCCGGCAGTGAAATAGTTGTCGAGGAATTTATGACAGGCCCTGAAGTAACCGTTCTTGCGTTCACAGACGGCAAGACAGTAAAGCCTATGATAAGTTCTATGGATCACAAGCGTGCTTATGACAACGACGAGGGTCTTAACACCGGCGGAATGGGTACGATAGCGCCCAACCCTCTCTACACCCCCGACAAACAGCAGGAATGTATGGAAAAGATATTCCTGCCTACTATAAAGGCTATGGCGGCTGAGGGCAGACCGTTCAAGGGTTGCCTCTACTTCGGTCTTATGCTGACCCCGAACGGTGCAAAGGTAATTGAATACAACTGCCGCTTCGGTGATCCCGAAACACAGGTGGTTCTCCCCTTGCTTGAAACTGATATTATGGATATAATCGAAGCTGTCTGGGAAGAAAAACTCGATACGCTTGACATCAAGTGGAGCGATAAATCGTGCGCCTGCGTTGTAATGGCAAGCGGCGGCTATCCGGAAAAGTACGAAACAGGCAAGGTGATAAGCGGACTTGACGAAAACGGTCAGTGCGAGGGCGCATTCGTTTACCACGCAGGCACAAAGCTGGAGGACGGAAAGTTTCTTACAGCAGGAGGACGTGTTCTCGGTATTACCGCTTACGGCGATACATTAAAGGAAGCACTCGACACAGCTTATAAGGCAGTGGATACGATCAGCTTTGAAAAGGCACATTACCGCCACGATATAGGAAAAAAGCTCTTTCCGCTTTAAAATAATTCCCGAAAACACTTGCATTTCATTTCCTTTTATGTTATAATAGCATTTGCGTGTTAGAATAATTTTGGGTTTGTACGATAAACAGATCTCGGACATACCCGTATTCCTATAAGGAGGACATATAAATGGGAATATTAGAAATAATCAGTGCTATCGTTCTGATTGTTGCCTGTGTTTTCATCGTACTCGTGGTACTTATGCAGGATACAAAGCAGGGTATGTCGCAGACGATTACAGGCGGTAGTGCAGACAACTATTATCAGAGAAATTCAGGCCGTTCAAACGAAGCAAAGCTGAACAGACTTACAAAGATTGCCGCAGTGATTTTCTTTGTTGTGGCTCTCGTTGTTAACTTCGTCGTTATGTACAGCGGTAACTTCAGCAAGTCGGATAATTCTTCGACAACAAGCTCCGCAACATCATCTGTAACATCTTCCGTTACAAGTGACGATTCGTCAGCTTCATCGGCATCTTCCGATGCTTCATCGACAGATTCTTCTGTAACATCTTCAGATGCTTCTTCTGCTGATTCCTCAGTAGCCGAATCCTCATCTGAAACAAGCACAGAAACATCTGCAGAATAATTAATGCTTTTAAAAGCTGTCGCACTGCGGCAGCTTTTTTTGTATATGCCTGATTGTTCCGGCAACGTTCGCCGGATATAAGTAAATGCTGAGCTTTAGATTTCGCATAAAATCTCATACGCTCTAAGGCTGTTCTAAGCTAACCGCACTATAATATCAATATCATAAAGGACGGTGATATTATGAAGCTCCTGTTTGCAGAAGATGAGGTCAGTATGGCTGAGGCTGTGACCGACATTCTGACCTATCATAATTATACGGTAGACACGGTTTATGACGGTGCTGACGCTCTTGATTACGCAAGAGCCGAGCAGTATGACGGGATAATTCTTGATATAATGATGCCGAAAAAGAGCGGCTTGGAGGTGCTTAAAACACTAAGGAGCGAGGGGAACACCACTCCCATTCTCCTGCTTACCGCAAAGGCTGAGGTCGAGGACAGGATAGCAGGGCTTGATATGGGTGCGGACGATTACCTGCCGAAGCCGTTTGTAATGGGCGAGCTTCTTTCCCGTGTCAGAGCAATGCTCCGCAGGAAAGACAGGTTTACACCCGATATAATGACATTCGGCAATGTGTCGCTCAATCTCAGCAGCTGCGAGCTTAAAGGACCGTTGCAGTCTATTGTCCTGCCCAAGATAGAATACAAGCTGATGGAGCTTCTTATGCTCAACAAGGGCATCTATCTTTCCACTGAGGATATTCTCGTAAAGGTCTGGGGCTATGAGAGCGATGCAGAGAGCGGCGCAGTATGGGTATATATATCCTATGTAAGAAAACGTCTTGCCGCTATCGGTGCGGATATTGAAATCCGAGCCAAGCGCAGTGTTGGCTATACTCTTGCAAAGATCGGGGATGCTGACTGATGGTAAAACAGCTGCAGAAAAAGTTTATCATATCCGCTATGCTGGCGGTAACAATTCTGCTTGTCGTGCTTATCGGCGGAATAAACGTTTTCAATTATCTCACTACAAGCAACGATAACGACAGGCTTATGGAGATGCTCTGCTACAGCTTTGAAACCTCAACAAAGTGGAACGCAGATACAACCGACGCATCCGGCAGTCAGAATAATCCCGATTTTCCGCCGCAGGACAATGGAACTAAACCGCCCGACGATAAAAAGAACAACGGCTTTGGCAGACACGATAAAAACGCAGTGGATTCTGCACGCTATGCCGCCGTTGCGATCGACAAAAACGGCAATATCATAAGGACGGATGTAACTCATATATCCTCGCTTACCGAAGACGAAGCGGCCGCTATTACCGAAGCACTTAAAAATAACGCTTCGGGAACAGGCACATACAGCGGCTTTCTGTACAGGATAAGCGAAACTAAGCGTGCAGAAGGCAAAGTTATCATCCTTCTTGACAACGGTATGCAGATAAGCTCCTTCTTTACCGTACTGTTTATATCGGTCGGTGCAGGAATATTCGGCTGGCTTATGATGCTGCTGCTCGTAATTCTTCTTTCCCGCAAAACTATCGCCCCTGTTGCACGAAGCATTGAAAAGCAAAAGCAGTTTGTCACAAACGCAGGTCACGAAATAAAAACTCCGCTTGCCATTATCCTTGCCAATACAGATGCAATGGAGCTTCACAACGGCGAAAACAAGTGGAGCAAGAATATCCGTGCGCAGACGCTCAGACTCAGCGGACTTATGCAGAATCTGCTGATGCTTGCCAAAATGGATGAAAGCTCAACAAAGCTCCCCATGTGCGAATTTGATATAAGCACTGCGGCAGAAGATACCGTCGGCGCATTTATAGAGCCTGCCGCCCTCAAAGGCATAATGATTGAACAGGACATCAAAAAAGGCATAAGGCTCAGCGGCAACCGTGACAGTATAGTACAGCTTATGACGGTACTGCTTGACAATGCGGTCAAATATACCGAAAGCGGAGGTGTCATAAGGGCTGAGCTTTACGGCAGCGAAAAGAACATAACTCTCAGCATCTCCAACACCTGCGAGCCTATTGACCACCCCGAAAAGCTGTTCGACCGCTTTTACCGGGGCGACAGCGCAAGAACGCAGAAAAACGGCGGCTACGGCATAGGCTTATCGGTAGCTCAGGCAATAGCCGAACTCCACAAAGGCTCGATAACCGCTGAAAATGTATCTGCCTCCGCTACAGAATCCCGCACCGACATCACAGATAAACAAAACACCAATATGCTTATGTTCACTATTAAAATATAAAACAACGGTTTGCAGGCGGCTGAATCAAGTCAGCCATCTGCAAACCGTTTTATCTTTAAAGTGTCCGATGTGTCCCTTACAGCAATCGGCCCCATCCTGAAGATGTATCCGTAAGTTCCTTTTCTAAGTCCACACTAAAATTCTTTTGCTGTATTATTTTTCTCTCATCAATAATTAACACTCAAATCTGCGTAAGTTATGCTGATCGATTTAATGAGATCATCTTCGGTAAACCTCACGCCAATACTATGATCATTAAGCCTACCGCCGGTTTTATTTTCGCCATTTACTATGCCATAGTAATAATAATGCTCATTACCAACTCCGGAGAGCGGTTCGCCATATCTTTTAACCACTTCTTGCTTTGTGGTTTCAGACGGAACTAATCCATCAATCGAACAATCGCTTTCATATATTGTTAAATTATAGATGATACTTTCTTCAGGTTTATTTTTGTTGTAGTTTTCCAAAGCGGCTATATACATTTCATTTCCGTTGTAATACATTGTTGCCAAGAACTGATTATCCCGAAGGTAAACGTCCTTCTCGTCATATAATTTGTAGCTCCAACCCTCTGGTATTTCGCCAAGTTTAACGGGAATTTCAATCGTTTGTCCTTTAATGACAATACTTTTTCTAACTCTATCAATGTCAAATCCGGTTTCATTTACGCTATTCGACACACCGACCGAGGTTATATTGCGGTCCGTTGGAGATGGTGTTTCACCGTTAGAACATCCCGTGAAACTACATAGCAAAGTTATCGTTGCCAACAGCGCAACCGCCCTTTTACCTTCCCTGTCAAACCCTCGCTTGATTTTGCTGAATATAATAAACACCATTTCAGTTGTTTTGATTTTTAACCTGTAATAAACTATTTAAAATTAATAGCATTTTAGCTTACGACAAGTTAATCAACACGCTTCAAGATACCAAAGCTGGTTATTACCGCCCCCATATTCATACTGAGCTATGTTGCCGCCATTGGCCGTGCTCCAGTTATACACATCTAAGCACGAATAGCAACTTGTGATCTTTGTCTTGATAGCATACGCATCGCCTATTTTGACAATCTGGAATTTCTGATTATCTCCGCCGCTATGCTTCCACTGTATTATATTAGTGCCGTTGGAAGTGCCTTCGGCATCTACGTCAATACCGCTGTTGTAATTCGAGCAAGCTGTGAGGATAGAATAATATCCATTACCATCACCAACAAGCTTGAATTTCTGTGCATCGCTGCCATTAAACTGATACTGCTGAATATTTGTACCATTTGCAGAGCGTCCTTCTGCAACATCAAGGTATTTGCCGCTGTGTACGCTCTTAATGTAATATGTACCGTCAAGACCTATCACAGCTCCGTTTGAATCGGTATAAACATTTCCGGAAGAACTGCCAGATGAAGTACCATATACGGAACAAACAGAAGCGGTGCTCTTTATTCCATTTGTACCATAAAATAAGGTATTGCCCCAATCTGTCAGGCTGGATCCATCCCATGTATTTGAAATATCAAGATACTCAAGACCCGAACCATTTCCTTTCCATGACCATCCAAGGTAGCCGACACCCTTTTGCGCACAATAGTTCAGGATGGTCTGCTCATCTACATCGCCGTTTGTGTGCTGTGCTCCGAATTCACCGATTACGACCGGAACGCCGATAGAGAGCGCATTATCAATATTAGTTTTTACAGTTGTTGAATCCCCACCTGCATATTCATACATATGGATAGAAAACACCGTATTTCTCTGTGAATCTGCGTTAAATACTTCTTTGCCATTGTACTTGATCGAATCAGGATACTGTCCCCAGCCGGCGCAGTCAACCATCAGCATATTGTTTATTCCGGCATTTCGCAAAGACTTGATTGCTGACTTATATCCTTCTGCCCATCCACTTCCATTCCACGAGCCATACCATTCATTTGCAATGTTAAGAATGACATATTTAGTGTTGGAATTAAGAAGATTTTTAAGCTCGATCCAATAGTTTACAGCATTATTAAGATATGATGTGCTGTCACTACCGGTTGTATCATGTACCTCAAGTATGCAAATCAGGTTATTCTGCTTGCAAAGATTAACTATATACTCAACCTCACCGGAAGAGGTTTTGCTGTATATCTGACCATCAGATAATACAACTCTCACAGTGTTGGCTCCCAAAGATGCAGCCGCCTTAATAGATGTTTCTGTATAAGAACTGAACCACGCATGCGGTATGTTCAAACCACGCATCTTAAATATGTTGCCGTTTGCATCATAGATGGATGTTCCATTAACATAGAATCCATTGCTCGCTGCGGATGCTGTAGTGCTAAAACCGCTAATGCCACTAACGCCACTAATGCTTAATGCCAACACGAAGAATGTCATCAGTAATGAAAGCATTCTTTTGAATTGTATTGAGGATCTCGTTTTGTTGTTCATAGCTGCACGCTCCTTAAAAAACATAATAAATAAATTGGTTTTAAGATGGCTAAATAATGTTTGCCTTTTCGGTTTATTTAGCTTATCTTCATTATAATTTACTTTAGGCTCTTTGTCAATAGTCTGAGTACAAAAAAAGCAGAAAATTGCGTCAGCGGGTTCGGATCAAGAATCCGCTGATAATTTTTATGAGAAAAAATGTGGAGAATACGGTTACGTAATCTTCTGAAATTTCTGTAACCGTAAGCATTTCTCTTTAAAACTTTGACTTTGCTGTTACAGCCTTCGGTGAAGCCATAGATGTAACTGTAGCAAATGAACAGATAATACCGTCAAACTACGATTTCAGCGTTCGGATGTAATACTGGAAATCTTCAAGTGAATTTATCCCTGCAATATGCTTTCCAAGCATTCCCCTTACTGTTGCCGAAAATATTGCCCTTTACAGCTTCTTCAACCCCGCCTGTCGCAAGATGTTTTCCCGAACACCGCCGTTACGCACATATCTCCGTCATTTATCTGTGCGAATACCTCGCCGTTCATCTTGTGCATTAGCTGTCGGCAGATGTAAAGCCCAAGTCCGCTTCCCTTCAGGTTTTCTGCGTTTGCGCCCCTCCAGAAGCTTTCAAAGATGTGCGGCAGATCCGTATCGGGAAGCGTACAGCCGCTATTCTTCACAACAATAAGAATACAGCCCTCCTCTTCGGAAAAGCTGATTGTAATTTCCTTGCCGTTGCCGTATTTTATGGCGTTCTCCATTATATTCTGAACCACCTCGACACTTCGGTCAAGATCTCCGCTTATAAGGCAATCACCATATTCTCCGACGAAAAAATCAGTCTTTATGAGCGACAATTTTTCGGTATAGTAAAGCTTGATTTTTGTTACAAGCTCCGACAGATAAAACTCGCCCATTGTTACATCAAGACTTAAAAAGTCCTCTCTTGAAGCAGTGATGATTTCAGCAACATATCCCTCTATTTCATCAGCTTTGGCATTGATGCTTTCGGCGATTTCAAGCTGTTTTTCCTTATCGGTATACAATCCCTTTGAGAGTGCTTTTGAATACAGCTTTATAGCCGACAAGGGAGTTTTTATGTCGTGCGACAGGGACAGCAAAAGCATTTTCTTCTCCCTTTGCAGATTTAATTCACGCTCTTTCTGCTGCTCCATATTCTCCCGGAGCATATCCACACCCCAGACAAATCGCCCGAAAAACCTGTTTTTCGCTTCCTTTACAGGTGCAGTAGATTACCCTTTGAAAGCTCATAGGGAATATCGGTGAGTTTCTCAAACGGAGCGAGAATTTTTGCCCGTATGTAAATCATAACCGAAATGATCACCACAGACATTATACTGAGGATTACGTTCACAACAATTATTGTTTCCGCCTTATCAACACTTCCGTCAGCGGCATAATCAAAACGGTACAACTCGCCGTTTATCTCTCTGATAACGTAGTCGCTGTGGGAATTGTAAAACCCCTCGGCGTACTCGCTTACGCCCGTTACATATCTGCAATCTGAAATGTCATAAGCGTTCCCGTTTTCGATTTCGTTTACAAGCCTTGAAACCTCTACAAGATATGGTCTGCCGCCGGTGCTATCCTTAAGAAGTATCGCATTTGCCGTAACAAAAACCGTAATTATAACCGCCACCGCTAAGGCGAAAATTTTGTTAAATGCTTTCATATTTGTAGCCTACTCCCCATACCGTCTGTATATGCTTCGGATTTTTCGGATCGTCCTCGATTTTCTGACGAAGCCGCTTTATATGCACTGTGAGAGTCTGCTGTTCCGAAAAGCTGTCACTGCCCCAGATCTGATTAAATAGATACTCCTTTGTAAGAATCCTGCCCTTATTTTCGATAAGCAATACCAGTAATTCAAATTCCTTTACAGTCATTTCAATAGGTATGTCGTTTCTGCATACCGTTCTGCTAACCTTATTGACACGAATATCCCCGTCGATAAGCTCATCAACAGCGTACCGACGCTTGAAAATACCTGCAATTTTTGCAAGCATTATGTCAATGTCATACGGCTTTTCAATGTAATCGTCAGCACCAAGAATAAGCCCGTTCAGCTTATCCTCCTTGTCGACCTTTGCACTTACGATAAGTATGGGCGTGTCGCTTTCTTCACGAATTTTTCTGCACACCGCAAAGCCGTCAATTCCGGGTAGCATTATGTCAAGCACAATAAGCCTTGCGCCGTATTTTTCATACAGCGACAAGGCTTTTTCACCTGTTTTGGCAACAGATACCGTGTAGTTTTCCGCACGGAGAAAATCACACAGTATATCGGCAAGTTCTTCATTGTCTTCAACAATTAAAATATCGGTCATATTACCACCCTAATTCAAGTAACCGGTTGTTCAGCGCACGTTCACGCTCTCTCACCTGAGAATTGCTTTCACATCTGCCGAGATTATATTCGTCCCTGATATTGCCGTCAACTATATACATAACTCTTGTGCATTTTGCCGCAACCTTAACATCGTGAGTTACAAGCATAACCGTCGTACCGTCGGCGTTTAGCTTTGCAAGCTCTTCCATAACTTCGTCAGACGATGTACGGTTGAGTGCGCCTGTCGGTTCGTCGGCAAAAATCATTTTCGGATTATTAATCATACTGCGGCAGATGCAGGCACGCTGAAGCTGTCCGCCCGAAACCTCGTTAATATCGTTGTCGGCGATTTCGATAATGCCCAGCTTACGCATTAAATCCTGCCCACGCCGAACGATTTCTTTTCGTGTTTCGGTATTCTTATTCGATTGTACCGCAGGGAGTATGATATTGTCAAGCACCGTTAAATTTTTCAGCATATACATCTGCTGAAAGATAAATCCCATTTCGTCAAGTCTTAAATCGGCAAGCTCCCTTTCACCCATTTTTGCGATATTTCTGCCACAGAACAGCACCTCGCCTGCGGTAATGCCATCCATACCCGAAACGGCGTAGAGAAGAGTTGACTTACCCGAGCCTGACGGTCCCATAACGGCTACCATCTCGCCCTCCTCTACAGTAAAGCTGACATTTTTAAGCACATTGTTCTGGCGCTTGTTTACGATATATGTTTTGCACAGGTCTTTTACTTCTAAGATGTTCATAACGGTTTCCTTTCTTATTCTATATTGGCTGTGTCTGAGGACTTGATTTTTCTTGTGTAAAGCGAAGTGAGAAATGCACTGACGGTTGTTGTCAGAAGAATTACAAGAGGGAATAAAAGATACATTTCAAAAATATCAAACACATATTCCACGCCAATTTCCATACCCATCATTTTAAATACGGGGTCTATAAATATATGCAGGAACGGAACGGCAAGCAACACAGCAACAATCACCGCAACCATTCCGACAATTGCAAACCGCAGAGTGTGGTAAGCATATATACTGCCGTTTCTCATTCCCACCGCTTTCATAAGAGCGATTTCGCCCTGCTCCTTTGCAATAAATGAACGCTCCATAAGTACGGTTATAAGAGCAGTCAGAATAACCGAAAGTATCGTCACCATCTGTTTTATCGTGTTAAGTGTTTCTGCCACGCCGACATTTTCGGTTACAAATTCTCCGCACGTTATTATTCTGTCGATATCCGGGTACAGCTCCGCTATCTTTTTTATTCTTCTTTGTATCTCATCATCACCCGGATTATCCGTGAATTTGATCTGCGTTTCGGATTTACCGTTCGCATAAACATAACTTATATTCTCATCGGTGTACAACCTTACACCCTCACCCTGGTTGTACATTGTCTGATATAACGCCGTGATAATGTATTCCTTGCTCCCCTCCATCGTTCTTATTGTAACATTGTCGCCTATACTGGCTTCCAGCTTATTTGCCGTTATCTGTGTTATTGCAATCTCACCGTTTCTCTGAGGCGCAGTTCCCGATAAATACGAATACTTATCCATGCCTGTATTGATACCTTGATATATATTTACCTTCCTCTCGTTTTCGCCGTGCATGACCGAAAGATAGAATATAAACTCGCTGAAACAATTTGCAGGCATACCGTTTTCGCTCAAAGTTTTCTCCATATCAGCAAGATATTCATCCGCTTTTTGACGACCGTCATCCGCCATAAATTCAAGCGTTTGCTCGCCGAACAGCACGACATCACAATCCGCCAGACCGAATGTTGTTATAAGGCTTTTGCTTTTCAGCGTAGAAACTGTACCCGACAGCATCAGCATGATTGAAAGACATAATACAAACGTAAGTGTTACTATTCCGTATCTCTTAGGACTGCTCACAATATCGTTTACCGCCATAAAAGGCACTGCCCCAAGCCTTGATTTACTCATACCGATAAGGCACTTTTTTCTGAATCTCTCACCTGTCTGCCCATTTCGTATTGCGTCGATCGGTGACAGACGCTTGACTTTTCCTGTACAGCCGTAACAGAACAGCATTATAACCGCCACAACAAACACAGCGCACAAGATATTTATAATTATTACATTCCGTCCGCTTATAATAATAGTTTTGGACCAGACATTTTTCAGCATTTCACCGAATGGGAAGCTTAAGATAAGCCCGATAACTGCACCGATTACCGACAGTGCCGTATACTTTACAAGATACAGCCCCCTGATTTTTACATTGCTTATTCCGATAGCTTTCATAACCCCGATTTCCCGATATTCCTCGTCGATCGTAAAGGTTATGGTAAATCTCAGCACAACAAAAGCTATCGTTATAAGAATCAGGCTTATCACAAGAAGCAAACCTGTCCCTATCATATCAAAGATATATGTAAATTTCATAAAATCCCTGTCAAGACCGATCACCGTATAATCAGACAGCGATTTAAGTTCTTCACTGAGCTTATCCGTATCACCGCTTTCAATGTAAACGAACTCACCACCATAATTTTCAACAACATAATCCTGCTTGTAATATGCTTCAAAATCATCGTCATTTATAATGTATCTTGCTAATGACATCTGGTTCGAGCCGAGAACAGCGTCCTTTATACCCCCGGCATATCTCAGCTCACGGCTGATGCCGTTTACAGTAACTGTAACCTTATCTCCTATATTTATTCCTGCCGACTGTGCCGAGTGACCCGTAATATATACATCGCCCTGTTTTACACTTTTGAGAATACTCCCGTCATCAAGGAAATAGTTCAGCGCCATATCCCTGTCGCTTTGCAGTACATTAGTTCCTGCCGAAAACTTTATATCCTCCCTGTTCCATTTCAACTCAGTAGACGAAACATAGATGATTTTTTCGTTCCTGACATCTTCAACCGCCGTTGCAGTACTTATAACACTGTCAATATCGGCAATACCCGCCTTGTTCATTGTAGCAAACATAAAGTCGGGCGCACCCGCCATTTCAAAATAATCATCCAGCGCCGTTGTAACCCTTAAAATGTTGTTTACGCTTGAAGATACAAACATCGTCGCAAGTATAATAAACACCAGCAGTATCATATTCATGGTTTTTTTGCTTTTAAGGTCTTTTTTCAGTATGTTTAAATACATTTCCTAGCTCCTTTTATCGTTGTGATTACATTGTAGCATAGAAATTATTAAATAATCCTTAAATCCTGTTTTATGTCGGAATTTATTTTATCATATTTTGGTTGGTTGCGCAATCCGGCAACAAAACGCAATAGACAGACATTACAGTTTATACAATATCCGCCTAATACGAGAGCTTAATATTCACGGCTTGTTTGTCCGTGTATTTTAAGCTGTTAAACGGCTTGATGAGCAGTGAACGTGAACGCTCGAAATTCTTTCTCATACATCATCAAGTGATTGTTGAGCCTTTTTGCAAATATTTCTTGAATTACTAAGTTTTATATGATACAATTTAATTAAGAACCAACGCACTGCCCCTAAATCGAAATTCGGAGGTACTTACCATGATAGAGGAAGTGAATGAAAAAGATATTTGCAAATGTGTAAATGTAATCAGAGTCAGCTTTGCCACAGTTGCTGACGAGTTTGGCTTTACCGCTGAAAATGCACCTAAATTCACAGCATTCGCAACTACTGAAGAAAGATTAAAGTGGCATTTATTCGGTGAGCATAGACGTATGTATGCCTTTTGGGATAACGGGAAAATTGTTGGCTACTATTCATTGCTATTGCAGAGTAATAATGAGTGTGAGTTAAATAATTTATGTGTACTTCCGACATACAGACACAGAAAAATCGGTCAAGAGCTGTTATTTCATGCCTTTAATACTGCCAAAAAAGCAAATTGCGTAAAAATCAACATCGGAATAGTCGAGGAAAACAAAAAATTAAAAAATTGGTATGAGCAATTCGGATTTACACATACAGGAACCAAAAAATATGATTTTTTCCCTTTTACCTGTGGGTATATGGAAAAGATTTTATAATTTTTTCATTTATAAAGCAGGCTGACATAATGATTATGCTATAATAGTCTTGAACAAGTAGTTATTATTCCGGACAAGCAGGAAATGAGAGGTTTAGAGTATGTGCTTTATATGCGACAGAATTAAAATGATCAACAATGGTACAAATCCATACTTCGTTAAAGAATTACAAACAGGTTATGTAGTTATTGGTGATAATCAGCATTTTAAGGGCTACACATTATTTCTTTGCAAAGAACACAAAACAGAACTGTTTCAATTAAACCATTCGAAAAAGATTAAGTTTTTAGAGGAAATGTCCATAGTCGCCGAAGCAGTTTCAAACGCTTTTGGAGCAGAAAAAATGAACTATGAATTGTTAGGCAATGGCGATACACATCTGCACTGGCACCTATTCCCAAGAAAAAGCGGAGATATAGAAAACTATGGCAACAACGGAAAAGGACCTGTTTGGTGGTATCCTATGGAAAAAATGTACAATGATAATAACCGCCCTTCAAAGACAGAATTAGAAGATATGAAAGAAAAGTTACTGATAGAATTAGAAAAACTGTTGTAATCCTACTTCAAGTTTTTATAGGGTTGCAAAGCCTGAGCAGAAAGCGGATATTGACGAGGTTGTGCCGATGGGGATTTGATTGGAAAAGTGGTTGAAAAAAGTGGGAATGCGTGGTATAATACTTACATGGGCAGTTAATCTGCCCGATGAGTTGATAATTTAAGGGGGACATACACGGAATGATTAAAGCACTGTTTGTAGATTTTTATGGTACTGTTGTTCACGAAGACGGAGAAGTGATAAAACAAATTTCACAAGAAATATATGATACTGGAAAAGTGAATGATAAGTCAGAAATAGGTTCTTATTGGTGGGGTGAGTTTCAGAATGCTTTTCTTAACGCATATGGCGATAATTTTGTAACTCAAAGAGAATTGGAATACATGTCATTAGCAAAAACAATCCAGCATTTCAATTCATCTGCCGATGCAAAGACATTGAGTGGTTTGATGTTCAATCATTGGATAAAACCACCTATTTTTGAGGAATCAAAACAGTTCTTTGAATTATGTCCGATTTCAATCTATGTTGTATCCAATATTGACAGAGATGATGTGTTGCAAGCCATCAAATACCATGATTTGAAGCCGGCTGATGTATTCACAAGCGAAGACGCAAAAGCATATAAGCCGAGAAAAGAGTTATTTGAATTTGCATTAAATAGAGTAGGTTTATCTCCCGAGGAGGTATTACATATTGGAGATTCCTTAAGCAGCGATATAAAAGGTGCTTCATCTATCGGAATAAATGCGATATGGGTTAATAGAAGCAACAGGGAACCCCCAGATAATGTTATGGCTGTAAAAAATCTGTTGGAAGTATATAATACAAAATATTTCTGATAGATAGCAACACACTTTTTTACTAAATAGTTTAGTGCACCAAAGGAGCACTCGCCGGGTTGTTCCTTTTCCTATATTTCTGAGTCGCAAGTTCTTTTTTATGTGGTACGTGATGTTAGCCCAATGGCAATTAGATTGGAAAATCGGTTGCATAAAGTGGAAATGCGTGGTATAATAAGTTTATAAGGGCGGTTAATCTGCCCGACAAATCGGGATTTATAAAAGAAAGAGGCATTGTACGTTATGATTGATTTCGTTAAGTCTACAGAAATGAAGATCTCACTTGCTCCCGATCAGGAGGGGATGCTTTCAACAAAGGAAACAATTAAGACGATTATCAGGGATAATCCTGATACGGTTCTGGCTTTTGATATATTTGACGAAAATGATCTGATTGGTTTTATTCTGGTTAATCGTTTTGAAGAGCATAAATATTTTTTGTGGGAATACGCAATAGACATAAGCCACCAAAATAAACACAAAGGCACAGCCGCACTAAAAAAATTTATTGACCTTATGCGAATTCGTTATGATGCAAAAGTTATAACAACCACATATATTTACGGTAATGACCATGCGAAGCATATATATGAGAAAATGGGGTTTGAGGAAACCGATGTGGTGGACGAGCAAGACTGCCATGAGGTAAATATGGCTTATTATATATAACATCGAAAAAATTCGTATAATCGCTGATACATATTATCATTTATCGAACAGTTTAACACACTAAAGGAGCACCCCGGCTGCTCCTTTTTCATATATTCCACCCCGAGCCGCAAGGCTCTTTTTTATGCGGTTTACGATGTCAGCCCAATGGCAATTTGATAGAAAAATCGGTTGCATAAAGTGGAAATGCGTGGTATAATAAGTTTATAAGGGCAGTTAATCTGCCCTACAAATCGGAATTTATCTTGCTGATTTATATATAATACTGTAGGGGACGGTTTTCTGTCAAGAGTAACATGGTTTACACTTTGTGCAAGCACATGGTTTACATGTTATCAATAACAAACGAACATAAAAAATGAACTTGAAATGAGGGCGAAGTTGGCGTTTTACAAGGATATTAAGGATAAAGAGCCGATTGCTCCTATTGATGAGAAGCTGTTGGAATACTATATCAAATAATACTGAGGTGATTTCAAATGAAAATAACAAAACCCGAAATGATTATTTTTGACTATGGACATACCTTGCTTTGCGAGCCTGATTGGAATTCTGACAGAGGAAACGTCGAACTTATGAAATACATAGTGAAAAATCCAAACAATTGCACGATTGAAGACATTCAGAGTGAAGTAAATATGATATTCGGAGAAATTGAAAGTGTAAGGAATACTCTTGGATATGACATTCCGGCAAGAGTCGGAAACCGCCTTGCATTCGAACATTTGGGCATAGAATTTTCATTGACGCCTTTGGATCACGAAATAATTTTTTGGACTGCTGCTTCACAAGGAGCAATTATGCCTTATGCAGATGAAATGATAGATTATCTTAATCAAGCAGGTATTCGTACTGCGGTAATCAGCAACAATGCGTGGTCAGGCGAAGCAATAAAGGAGCGTTTTGACAGATTACTCCCTAACAATCGGTTTGAATTTATAATATCCTCCTGTGATTATATGATAAGAAAACCCGATAAGCGTCTATTTGAAATTGCATTGATGAAATCCGGATTGACATCTGACAAGGTGTGGTATTGCGGGGATAGCTACTCAAATGATGTTGTCGGTGCAAATAACGCAGGAATTTTTCCTGTTTATTATAGCGATACAAATAATAATGCCAATGCCGACTTTGAATATTTGAGCGTAAGGGATTGGCGGGAAATGATAGAAACTTTGGGGAATTTATAATGAATGTTAGAATAATAAACACGGTTTTGTGCCGGGTTGGGTGGAGATGACTGTAAAAGCTACAAGCTTAGTTGAGAATATGAATAAATAACAACTTCCCGTTTATCGAGCAGTTTACCACAAAAGGAGCAACCACGCACGGTTGCCCCTTTTCCTATATCCCCGAGCCGCAAGGCTCTTTTTTATGCGGTTACGATGTCAGCCCAATGGCAATTTGATAGGAAAAGTGGTTGAAAAAAAGTGGTATTGCGTGATATAATGGATTTATAAGGGTGGTTAACCTGCCCTACAAATCGGAATTTACCAATTAAATTCCAGCAGACATGATATATCTACCCATAAATTGCAACAATTCTCGCTTTGTGTCATGGTATTTATTATGAAGCTCTGTTATAATTATTGTGAAAGGAGGAACGTTAATGAATCAGCAAAAAATAGGTGAATTTCTTAAATATCTTCGCAAGAACAAAGGGTTGACTCAAGAACAACTGGCAGAGCATTTCTGTGTTTCTTCACGCACTGTTTCACGATGGGAAAACGGAAACAATATGCCGGATATAGATATTCTCATTGAACTTGCAGATTTCTATGAGGTAGATATTCGAGAACTCATTGATGGAGAAAGGAAGAGCGAGAATATGGATAAAAAAACAAAAGAAACAGTAATAAAAGCAGCAGAGTACATGAATATGGGAACAGAACAATATACAAAGCGTATACGCTTACTTTTACAGACAGGTGCAGTATTTTGGTTTGTGGCAAGTTTGATTAGCCATACAGAGCTAAGTAATGATACAGCTCTAAATGCAGTGTCAGAATTTGCCGAAGGTGCCGCAATCGGAATGATTTTATGCGGTATCATCTTTACAAGTCGTTATGGGCATAGAATAAGAGCTTTTAAAGAGCGTTTATTTAAAAGGCATTGACTACTTCCAATTTATCGGGGGCATATATTCACAGTACGCCAACAAGTGCTGTGAATTTTTTCAGCCTAAAGCATCTACATACGCATATCATATTCAAACCCTGCAAACGTTGAGTTTGTTAGCGTGTAAACCGAGTTGAACAGAAAAACCGTCAGAAACCGGTCTATCCTGCTGATTTTGTCGGGATAGCTGACAAGACTTTTCATCACATACTGAACGTGTTCAAAGGTTATCTTTCTGTAAGCAGCTTTCGCCGTTTTCTCGAACACACGTTTCCCCTCGGATATTACAGTCCGTTCTCCGCATAGAACGTCCACCATCAAATCCTTAATTTCCTCAACCATTTTTACAACTGCATCGTCCTTGAAAGACATAAGGCAGTCATAGTCGATCTGCTTCTTTACCGCTTCCTCTACTGCGTTTCTGTCTATCCCGTCAATCAATCCATCAGCTCCGGGTGAAAAATTTTGCAAGCCGCCGCCTGATTGAATGATTGATTGAGATTCAGTATAACTCATTTCAGTATTATTCTCTTTAGTATTATTACATTCGGTTTTTCCGAATTCTAAAGTTCGGTTTTTCCGATTTCTTGAATTCGGATTATCCGATTTCTTGAATTCGGTTTTTCCGAATTCTTGATTTCGGTTTTTCCGAATTCTTAAATTCTGCTCTATTTCAACGGGTATTTCCTGCAATTTCGGGAGTTTCTTCCGGGGTATCGGCTCCGGGCTGTTCATCATCTTCAACAATAAAGTTCATCACATACATAATGGAAGGCATACCCTGACCTCTGCGTTTCTTTTTTATAAGACCTATGCCGTTTTCATCATCAAGTTCCTTTAGGAGCTTGACCGCCGTTTCACCGCAAATGCCCAGCTGCTCCACTATATCCTCTATGGGAAACACGATATATACCCTGTTCTGATTGTCAAACCAGTTATTTCTTCTGCTAAGGCTCATTCGGTCAAGCAGCAAGCCGTACATCATCTTTGCTCCTATTGACAGCTTACCAAAATGCTTCTTATCGCTGAATAGCACCTTCGGCACTCGGACAAAGGTAAATTGCTCGGCTTCAACGCCGTAATAATATTCAAATTCAGTTTTGGGCATATATATCACACCTTGTCAAGAATAATCGGGCAACAAAAAAAAGGCTTCCGTACACTTACATAAACGTAAGCATACGGAAGCCCTGCTTCCCTGCAATATAAACTACTCTTAATTGTAACAGCGATAAAAGCCCTAAATAACGATTTAAGGCGACCTAACGCCAAGGAAAAGAGTGAAACAAACATTACTCTCTGTCCACGATTTTAGTTCGCCTTAAAATTTGCTTGGCTCCCCCTGCCCCGCTTGAACCAACGGCATCGTGAGCCGTGTCACGCTTCCTCTTGCGGTTCCCGCCTTTTTCTGCTCGTATTCTCGCAAAAAGCCGACCGCTGCGCCAAACCCTGTTCGCTTCTTCCGCCACCGACGGCGCTTCACAGGCTTTGCCACCGACTTCGCAGCTCAGTGTTAAGCGTGTTTCGGACAACAAAAAAGCACTGCCTGAGCAGTGCATAAATGTACCATCGTTACCAAACAGATTATGTTCTCTTGTATCTTTGACTCTCTGTATAACATCTTCACTTGCTTTATACTCGATTGCCGGATAGGTAGGTGTCCACGCATCACCGCCGTAAACCTTATTTCTTTTAGTAGTTCATTTATTCTCTTCTAAAAGATTAACACAGTATTTTAGTATTGTATCATATTTCATTTTAGCTTCGAACGAGGTATAATCTTCGCCGCTTTCTATCATTTCATTATAAGTGTTAAAATCCTCTTTTGATAAATTAATGTACACATCAGCCTTAGTACCACTAACTGAATTATCACTTCCATCAGGATTTTTAGCACCACTTGGCATATATATAAATACAAGCCGGCTATTTGGAAGACTCATTGCATTATATGAATACATTAAACCTTCACCGCCCGTATTGTTTCCAACTACTAAAGCTAAATTGTTCTTTTTCATATCTGAAACAAACCTATCAGCTGCTGAACCTGTTTTTTGAGACGTAATCAAAATAACGTTCTTATCGTTTTCATTTCCTCCCCTATAATTTTGCTCTGATACAGAACACAATAACTCAATACCATTCTCCGTTTCGTATGGTGACTCATCAACTGAATTAAATTTATGTACCAATCTATTCGCCCAGTCATTGACAATTACTTTATTGGCATCAGAATCAGGCAAATACCAATTACATACTTCATCAATGTCTTTTGAAAATAAAGACGGATATATGTATTTGGCAGCGTATTGTGTGTTGCCGCCATAATTTTTACGCAAATCAATGATTATGTTACTGCAACTTAAATTATTGAGTTTATCTTTAATATCCTCTCCATAAGGATTTGACATATTGTTTAAGGAAATATATGCGTATTCATCGGTCTCGTAATATATATAATCTTCATATTCAACAGCATTTGATGTATTTTGATGCAGAAAAGCTTCTTCCATATATATACTATAACACAATTGCTTTTCAATTACTGTTCCATCAGCAAATTTTATTTTTACTTTTTTACAATCACCATTCAAATCATTAAGTACAATTTTTGTGCGACAGGGCTTTTCATTCTTTCCATCATAAAAAAGATTATATACAGAAATATTCGATGTGATAAAATCATCCACAGCCACACCATCAATTTCTATCAATTGTGCAGTCTCTTCTTCTAATACGCCTGTACTTTCTATCCAATTAAATAAATATTCACCATCAACATAAGTGAATACATAATAGTTGCACGTAGAGTCAATATTATCTTCAATAATATCTGCCCAATAACGATTATACGAAATGACAGCTCTATCTGTAGATATTTTTTTTGAGTTATAACAATGCAGCGTATTTATGCTATCAGGGTATACCAAATCTGTATGGAAGCTTGGGATTTCTTGTGTAAGTGCTACCATTACACAATAAAATTCATAGTCGTTTTTCGTAGATTTGACCATTTCCTGATAGTAATCTTTTCTTTCCGTTATATTAAATCCATAAACAGAATCATATTCATTAATCATTGGCATACTTGATGTAACCGTATTAAAAAAGAAATTGAAATCTTCCAGTTTTTCCTCTTCAGTAAGATTTAGTTCTTGTATTTCTTCTGGTGGAAAAACACTATTAATTATTCCTTTTACGTTGTATTTGAGAATAATTATAACAAATACAACACATAAACATGCCCACAAAATTCCAATCAAGGATATCACTTTCTTTTTCATGCGAATTACCTCTATTTTCATAAAAATATTACATCATCAGCAAATGCAAGCAACTTTACAAAATTACTTACAGTCTGACGTACCATAAGTATAGCATATTTTAGCATTTTTGAAAAGAGGGAAAAATATATTTAATAATGAAGACAGGGTTGCAGTAGTCTTAAACAAGCGTCTTTGACTAAAACAACCCTGTCAATGGTTAATTAGTTACCATACTTCGCACGATAACCAGCCTGCTGACCCTTAGCGTAGCCATAACCGTAGATTGCGGTACCGATAGCAATAGCTGTACCAAACCCTGTTCGCTTCTTCCGCCACCGGCGGCGCATCACAGGCTTTGCCACCGACTTCGCAGCTCAGTGTTAAGTGTGTTTTGGACAACAAAAAAGCACTGCGATTGCAGTGCTTGAATGTGATATCGTTACGTAATAGATTTTTTTATCATAGAGAAAGATTATTCACAGCACAAGCCTGCAACATTTACCACTGGTTACGCTAACCTGAAAAAGAAACCTAATTTGATACAATGTACCTAACTGGAAAGTAGGGAGGATTCTTGTGTAAGTCGGTGCAAATCAAATGCCCCAGTGTATATTAGTAACTCAACTTTTGTATATCGCACCGAAATCATGCCCAGTCAATTGGTACAAGTTTCATACCGTCCCACCATTTTTCAACCACAGAATCTTGAAAACGCTTTTCTTTTATATCAGCATGATCAACAATTATTACCTGCATGTTAGGAGCAAGTTCCTTGATTCGCTCAAAAACAAAATCGTAGATTTTTCTCACTTCCTGGCTATCTACATTTTGATCATTAGTTTCTGGTGGGAAATACACTTGAGATGGCTGATCTAAAAACAAGAATCCCGGCACAGGTCGTTTGTTTTGTATAAAAAACGTGTGCAAAGCAAATAAGGTTATAAGGTGACAGCCTAACCAATTGGAACCACTTCCAAGTTGTTGTAGAGGAACTGGTCTATCGCGGTCAACCATTACAGTAAGTTTGGTTAGGTCAAATCGATATGGAAATTCGCTATGTTCCAGATCAAGACTCTTTGCCCATTGATACATTAGGGTGGAAATCCGATTAATTATAGACTGTTTTCTTTCCTCAATCTCGTTTATATCTAATATGCTGTTGATTTCATTTATTCTAAACTCGATCTCCGAAAGTCTATCCCTACGATCAGCCATATTATCAGAGATAACAACGCTTTCAAGCCATAAACTGATTCTGCCAACTACTCGTCCTCGTCTCACATTTAGATCCTTAAGGCGAAGCGCTTCTCTATTTTCATCATATATGGCGTTTATTTCTACTTGGAGAGATTGTGATTGATTAATAAAATCTTGTCGCTTATTTTTAAGCTGTTCTAGATATTTTCTGAGCGCTGGACGATTATGGGATACAGATTCTAATCGGTATGATAAACTTGTTATTGAATCTCGAATATCCTGTGCCCCTGGCAAAGGTGAATCTATTGTCTTTGAACATAACGGACAATGGTTTGGATCAAAATCAATTTGCTCGAATAGTCCAATAGATTCTAATCGACTTTTTTGATGCTCAACTTCAGTACTATAATCTTTCACTTGCCCCAGAAATTCCTCGGTATTTCGAATATCAATGCCGATTTGATCTATTTCATTTTGAGTGTGCGATAATTGACTTTGAAGCAAGGATATTCTATCCATACCAGTTGTAGATATGTCATTTGGTTTCCAATTGCACGCAACGCTCATTGCATTTCGTACACTTTCATAATCTGATAGATCAATTTGGATATCTTCTGGAAGAATGCCGACTTCTTTTGCTTCAGAAAGAAGAACCGTTGCTCTATCTAAGCCATTCCCCTTTAGTTGGTCAACTTCATCAATGCCCTTTCTTAAAATGGTAGCTTCTCGCTTAAGCAGCGTTCTTTCAGATTCAAGAACCAAAGTATTCTCGCCTACTATGCCTAAGAAATATGGCAATGTGTCTTTTATCGCTTGCGCCATAAAAGGTTCCGCCTGTCTATGAAATAAAAATTTTTGTGATGCAATCTCGTCTTGATTTTGTAAGCAATAATATAGACTATGACGTATATTTGCAGAAAGTGGTAGACGACTTTGATTTTCGGGAGGATTAAAGAGGTTTTCTGATATTCCTAATTTTGATGAAAGTAGTTTTTCTAAACCACTGTTATCTATAGGAGTAGCACGCGTCAAGTCATTGGGAATATTTTTTGCACCCATTAAGTAACAGCAACTATTTGTAGAGGCTTGTCCATGCGGTGGATTTTCCCTAGCAATTAGAAGATATTCGTCATTATGCACCAGTTGAAGAGCATACCATGCAACATGCTCCCTTACAAAGCCTTCTGCTATATTACAAGAAGATCCGCCGAAACAGTAATCAATAATGTCACCGATCACGGATTTTCCCGTTTTTGATTTTCCAGTAATGATATTTACTGATCCGATTTTAAATGGCAGAATTCTTCTTTTGCCATTTGTACCATATAGAACTATCGCACTGATTTGCATTATGGTTTCACCCCCAAAGCAGTATATATATTTTCCACGGCGTGCATATTATAAAACCACCGTCCAACATGCTCCGCTTTTTGAATACATTCTGCAATTTCTTGATCATTAGCGGCGTATTGGACAATCTTTGATTTTGAAACTGTTTTTATTATAGATAGTCCTCCATCGATGATTTCGCAGTTACCTTGAAATAATAAAAATTCTATAGCTTCATTCGTAAAGCCGATTAGGCTCTTGGCACGATCAGCAAATCCTATTAAAACGTCCGGATTTCGTTGTAGCCATACAACCATATTTTCTCTTGAATTAACTCTATTTCTTGTGTTTTTATGCAATACGATAGGCATAACTAAATAAAGTAATGAGAATGGCATATTATTTTTTGCTTTCTTTTGATACTCAAATATAGCTGAATATAAAAGTATAGCGCAAAATGATGGATTCAATAAATTAGCTATTTCTGGTGTACGTTTACTCCATGGTATCATGCCATCACCCCCTTAGTAATTCACATAAGCGCTCCATAAAATCAACATGCCATCCAACAACAAGTCGATTAGCAAGTTCATGATATGTACCACGCATAATAAATGGATCTGGAACATTGCTTCTTATTGGTAATGACAAATTCTCAATTTCGCCAAATAGCTTCCTGCCTGCAATTTGCTTTTGATTTTCAGTAAGTTGATCGCCATAGTCTTCCATATTCTCTTTCATTATTAAAAACAATCTATTCCATTCATCAACTAGCCTTTTTTCGTATTTTTCTAAATCATTGATAAATAACAATTGTTCTCTAACCCACTGACTTCTTTGACGGTAAGCATTATAATAGTCCCTAATGCAACGCTTTAAACGACTATTAGAAATGGCTATCAAATCTAACTGTTCAATAAATATTCTATTTTCTGGCGGTAACTGCTCTAATTCATGATCTGTCGGTTGGTAATATGGATCAACATCAATAGGTAGGGAATCTGCCTTATATTCACCACCAATATCGTTCATCTTTTTCTGCAATTGTCGATAGCTGATAAATACTGGTTCTTCGGAAATCAAACATTGAATTGAAGAAATAATCCACCAACCTACTATTTTTTCGTATACGCTTTCTTCAAAAGGCTGAAGTGTTATAACACGCACATACGGCATAATGCTTTCTTTTATCGCAACTATATTGGGACTCGAATCACATACATAAATATGCTTAACCAAATATTCTTGTTGCTTGTCATCTAGTGACTTAAAAGCATCATAGTAATTCTTGTTGGTTTTCGATGCATTTGAACACGCTACTTGACGCATAATCTCAAGTGCTTTTTTCCAATCACGAGAAAACATGTTTTGTAAATAAAATGCAATAGAATTGTCTTGCGCTTTGGCTGTTGTAATAATAACAAAATTAGTTGCACGTTCAAGGTTCGCATTGTTTTTTATGTGATCACACCAGCTTTTTATTGTTCTCCAATAATCAGTACTAGTATCGCTGAGGTTTCCTTGTCGATGAAGTTGGTGTTTTATCTGAATCATTATTTGTGGGTTGTCTTTTTCCACAAAAGCAACATCATCAAATTTCTCAATACAGAGCTGAGAGTCGGGGTTTCTGCTCTCAAGTAGAAGGAGAAGGGCAGAAAGCACTTGATACAGATATCCAGACAGTTGGCCTGTAGCATCATGTACATTATGTTCAATCATCATTCTCCATCCTCTTTTCACTGTTATGACCTTGGGTTTAAGGTATACATTGGTACTAATTTGACCTTTTGGCTTTAATTGAACATTTGAGATCTCTTTTCATATATTATTTAAAAATTAACACGAATGTGCAGAAAACCGTTTTATTACCTATCTAGCATTCATACTACTCGCCCAAACACATATACACGGTTTTCAAACTCTTTTCTTAAATTATTCGCATATAAGTTTACGTAAAGCTTCGGGTAGGCACTTTTAAAGTGTTAAATCACCTTTTAAAGTGTATTCTGCAATGCGTTTAACCTCTTCTAAAACACGTTTTCGAGCAGCTTCATTAATCCACCAATTGTCCGGTCCTATATTTTTACCCGTCGGAGTATCATCAACAGTTGGAATATAGTAAGTTTCAACAAAGTCCGGATATAGATTTTTTGCTGTCATTTCAATTCTCCTTGTTACAAAAGCTTTTGCAACAAATAGTATTTTTTTGCAGTGTTCAAATCCCCCAAACTGCTCCTCAATAATTTGTTTGGAATAATTGAGGTTTTCATAGCTGTTTGTTGCCTTATTTTCAAGGAACATTATATCTGATGGAATTCCTAACTCTATACCTCTTCTAAAAAAACGCTCACATTCGGGTTCTTTATCCATCTTTGCCGAATGCCCGGTCAAAATAAATTTATCACAAACGTGATGTTCATAAATTGACTTAACATCAACCATTGTATCAAGATAGTCATTCCCAAGAACAATGCAGACATCAGCTCTTTCTGGAACTGATTTAGGCAAAAAAAGCAGTTTAGTTATTGCTTCAATCGCTGATAAACAATTATTCATAATGTTTCCTCCTGATTACCTACTAATGTTCTTATATTACTCAAGAATCTATTCAGATTTTCCTCTACAGTTTCAAGAGTAACCCAAAATTGGTCAGCCACAATTTTTTGAGAATGAACAGCATTTTTCTGAACCTTCAAGCACATAATAATATAGGCTATCTCGCGCTGAAGTCTACTTTCGCATCGCAATTTATGTATATCGACACTATCCAGGGATTCAATAGTCAATTCTGTTTTAATGTAATTGAAATCAATATCCTTATCAATATGATCGATATTCTCGTAAACCAGCCATTCAATCAAAACCAGCATAAGAGCTGAATTCGGTTTGGTATTTAAATCTACGACTTTTCCTTGACACCGCTTGTTGAGCTCACTCTCAAAATAGCTCTGCGCCATTTCCTTGTCACTGTGAATGTCGCTGTAGTATCTGCCATACCAATATTCAATCAAAGGTTTATTCGCACGTTTAGAAATATTGAGATCCCTCTCAATTTCCGATTTATCATCAAAATCTTGCAGTTCCACTTGATGCTTAATCAACATAATAGCTTTCTTTTGTGCTGAATAGCTACGAACGATATGTGGACATCTAGAAGCAGCATCATACAATCTATAAGACAGCATTAGCCTATCCTCATTATAACCCTCAAGGCCTGTGATTTCTATGCCGAATTTTTCCAAGATCAATTGACGCAATTTAGCATTATAATTATTTTCTAATATCATAGCCATGAGATTTAGGCTCTCTGCGCTATAATTGAGACAAGCTTTAGCTAAATATGCCCGTGAAACATAATGAAGACCCAAAATATTCAAAACAATTTTATTACGATTTTCTGTAAAAGCATAAGAATTGTATGCTTGAAATGCAGAATTAAGTACCTGATATACTGCAAGTCCGATATCATTAAAATTGTTATTGCATTCCAGTAAAACATTTTGCGCAAAATCCAAATTTGAAATTGCCTCATCAACCAAAAGGTATCGCTCATTTTCAATTACCGAAAAATCATTCAAATCGTTCAAAACGTACTCTAAAAAGCTGTTTAAACATTTGCCTACATGGTTATAGCCGTCACTATTAAATTCGCCATTACTGTTATCATACACTTGTTTTGCTTTTTTGGCATATTCCATGCATTTCACAAAGCTGTCCAACGGCATTATATTTTTGTCTTCCATTATGCGATAATGTTGAGCCATCTGACATAATGAGAATATATACATATTTGCAAGCGATTCTTTTATACAAACATTATTAGACTCTTCATAACAGCGTATAAATTCGCTAGCAAATAATATATTATCCTCACGAGTAACAGAGATTTTATTCAGCACTTGCAAAACAACAAGATTATTTATGTTCTTTAATTTTTGGCAATAGTCCTCATTACCATGCAGTAAAAATGTAATCGAATCTCCAACTGACAAAGAGGCTTTCTTCGAGCCTGTTTTAATAACCAAAAGCGCATCAGCAACATCATTAGAAAAATCCCTTAAATCAGCGTGCATTTCGATTTCCGAACCGAAGTCTTCATTTATATGGTCAGGGTAATCAACAATTGCCCAAACTATATTTGCTACGTGAAGTGCCGCACAAAGATCTCTTATGTTTTGATGCTTAAAACTAAATTTAACGAAAGGAGTGCTTTTATCTCTCACAATTAAATTGCAATCCAAAAAGGCATTTTTTACATTTTCATAAGAAAAATCACTACCATACCTTTCGTTGTAACATTTGATGGTTTGTTTAAGTTCATTAAGAGATATACTTGTTAAAGAAACATCGCCCCTAGCCTTTTTTTCAGAAATAGAATCTTTTCGATAAGACAGATAACATAAGCTCGGGAACAATTCAGTTATAATGTGAATGTGATCCTCATCAAATCTTTTCTTATTGTTTTCTAGGTAGCAATACATTAAATAGCTTGCATTAATACAACCGCTGGCATTAAGATCAAAATTCATCTCCTTACAAATTTTCATATAAAATGGCGTTGTAAGCAATTCTAAAGTTTTTTCCGGATATTCTGTCGGAAATGAATCTATTCCATAATATTTGCACGCACTTTCTTTGCTTATATGATTAACAACTGCATCGGAAATATCAGACAATTTGTGCAAGGAAACAATTACATCAGCAGAATTATATCGAGAGGTAATAATAATTTTAACCTTCGGGTATTCAGCAAGTGCTTTTATCTCATTAAACAAGTCTTCAAGATTTCCCCGATATTCATTTAAACCATCTAGCAAAAAGATATAGGTAAATCTGCTGTCGTTTTTAGAAAAAATAGCTATTAACTTATTTTCATCATTTTTTTCTTCAATGTTTTCATTTTGAACAGGGAAGTGACTAATTATGTAGCTTTTTATGGTCTCATTGCTGCTCTTATATGACAAAGTAATATATATAGGAAAGAAAAGTGAATCTTCGTTATTCTCGTCAGTATGACCTTTAAATGCATCATATTGAAATTTTCTAAGATGCGTTGTTTTTCCCGAACCACCAGTCCCAGAAAGGAAAAGAATTTTGGGGAGAGAATTGCGGATTTCCCATAAGTTAGAGCATTCTTCTATGCCTTCGCCACTTATTGTTCCAAAAAGGTTAGAGTCATACACTGAATCATTCAGAAGAGTTGACTTTGCAACAGTCAGATAAAGTGATTTAGAAACGCTATCTATCGTTTTTTCTTCGATTGAAATTTGTTTTTTTACATTATGTTCATCTTCATAGTCTCGTTCAAAATACACATCAAAACGTTTCGAGATAAAAAGACGCATCTGGATTTGTTCATCACATTTATTCTCAATCCAGCAACAGATTTGGCGGCTAATTTTATTAAGCAAGGACTTAGCGTTAAGTACAGTTAAATTATCGAATCCTGCGATATTTGCAGTTAAAGCATCAATCATCTCTTTACTGCATCGATAATCGAATTCAATACCCGTCCAATAGTGCAATATTTTGTCTATATAATTATAGTTTCGAATTATTTGCTTTATTCTGTCCGAATAACCATTAAAATTAACTTCATCCATCCTTATGCATTCTTCTTCAATTGTAACTTCTATGGATTTGACCAATTTTTCATATTCAACTTTCTCTTTAATTTTTTCAAAAAACTCATCTACCTTATCTTTTGCCATACCAGTAACTTTTTCGGTTAAGTAGGTTGAAAACGACATATAATCCTCCGTAGACATCAAAAACAATATTGGAACATAAAGAAACCTAGCTTTTTTAAATCAAATTTCAAAAGTCAATTATGTAAAATTCTTATTGTGATAAAACGACCTCTCTATAACTTAACAAAATAATATTGCTAAGTCGAAAGACAAAGATTATCGTTAAATTACCTCAATAAAATTTTTACCGAAGGCAATGAAATAATGACTAGACAAGTACTACCATTGTACCAACTATGTTCATAGATCTTTGCTTTCAAGCCCTTGCTTTCAGCCCATTGATTCACTTCGTCGCTGATTTTATTTGCATCACTATAGGGAATATAAACTAGGCAACATACTTTGGTATTAGGATTTTTATATATTATGGCATGGTCGAGATAAGGGACATTTTCCCTTGGATGACCACAACCATTTGAAGAAAAAGTACCGCTTTTCAATATTTTTTCAATAACTTCTTGATTTTGATAGTGTGTTGCCCTTGTAAATCCATTAGCATCAAGAAACTCTTTAGGCGCTTTGAACTTAAAACCAAGCCCGTTGACATTTACCCACGACATAAATTTCATCCCTTCGTTGTATTTTCCTGTACCTAAGATTAGATTAAAAAGCGTTAAAACAAATTTATATACCATTATTATAATATACTTTTGAGTTTTTTTCAATACAATTTTTGTCCCTTTTGCACATATTGCATTTTTTTTGCGTGAATGGCAATAAAATCTCCTTTTTAGACAAATTCCGCCATTAATGTTTGTTTAATTTTACTCTATATGGCAATCGTTTTTACAATTTATTGCATACGCAACTTTACATTTCAGACCTGCCAAGGAAAATATTCACCAAATCTTTTCTAAAGAGCCTTAGTCATCAGCGTCGCCATTGTCAGCCTATCTTTTCTAAAATAACCTTAAATCCAATAAAAATCAACAGAAAACTGACAAAATGTATAAAAATCGGGACAAGATGCATTCTTGATGCAATTTTAATGCGTTTTTTGCCTTCCAGCAATTCAACAATCGCAATATGCCAAACGCAATCGGTAATTCTAATTTAAGTTCGCTCTCATCTCAAACCCACCTTTGAACCGCACCGTTATGGTGTTCTTGGTATCAACCGTGATTTGCTCTATAAGCTGCCGCGTAACAATGTCGTCATATTCGGTCAAGGCGAAATCTTCCTTTTCAAGACTTTGAAGCACATTGCTCAGTTCGTTAGAACCGTGCTGCACCTCCGTCTGTTTTGCTTTCTCGGTTTCGATGAACTCCCGCAGCATTTTCATCTCTTCGCTGAATTTCGCGATATCCGACATCGCGTTTTCCGCCGTTTCGGGTACGGTTGCAAGCATTATCAGCTCGTCCATATTCCGCGCAAGCTCGTCGATCCGCTGCTGTGCCGCCTGAATGCTGCCGTTTTGATTAGGATCAAGCACCTCGGTTATGCTTTCGCGGAGCGCTTTTGCCACATCGTCCTTGACCTCGCAAAACTCGTTTATTGCGCTCACAATCGCTCTGTGGAGCGCCTGTTCATCTACAGTCGGTGAACTGTGACATTTTTTCTTGCCGTACTGAATCCTACTCACACACCGCCACTTGACTTCCTTGAAGCCCTTCGCCGTCCAAGTAACTCGACGGTAATGCTCCCCACATTCGCCGCAGATGAGCAGTTCCGAGAGCGCGTATTTGGCACTGTATTTTCCTTGTCCGGTCTTGGTAAGTTTGTCGGCAATCGTCCGCTTCGCCGAGCGCCGTGCCATTTCTTCCTGCACCCGATTAAAATCGGAGCGGGAGATAATCGGCTCGTGATGGTTCTTCACAAGGTACATCGGAAGCTCACCGTTGTTCTTTCGCATCTTTTTCGTAATGCAATCGGTCACATACGTTTTTTGCAGAAGCGCATCTCCCGTATATTTCTCATTGGTCAAAATCCGCTGAACTACCATTTTTCGGTATGGCGAACTGCCACCTTTTGTAGTCAAACCCTTTTCGTTCAGCCTGTCAGCAATCAGATTCATGCTCATTCCATCAAGGTAGCAGCGATATATTTCTTTGACAACCTCGGCTTCTTCGGGAATTATTTCCGCGTTTCCGTCGTGACCTTTTCGGTAGCCGAGCAGCCTCGCGTACTGCATCGGCACATTTCCGTTCTTGAAGCTCTGCCGCACTCCCCAGGATACGTTTTTGCTGATAGACTCCGACTCCGCTTGGGCGAAGCACGACATAATTGTTATCAGCATTTCGCTTTCCGCAGTCAGAGTGTTGATGTTTTCTTTTTCGGATATAACAGCAATTCCAAGAGCTCTCAGTTCTCGTATGTAACCAAGACTATCGACGGTATTCCGTGCGAACCGTGAGAGTGATTTCGTGAGAATGACATCGATTTTTCGCTGTCGGCAGAGTCGTATCATTTTCAAAAATTCGGGACGCTTTTGAGCTTGCGTACCAGAAATTCCCTCGTCTGCGAATATTCCTGCCATCTGCCATTCCGGATTACTGTTTATCTTTTCGGTATAATAGCCTATCTGCGCTTCATAACTTGTTTTCTGTTCCTCATCGTCGGTACTGACGCGGCAGTATGCAGCCACTCTCAAGCATTTTGCCGCTTGCTTGTTTTCCTCGCATGATTTTGCAGGGATTACGACTACCCGCATTTTGCCTTGTGCCAATGCTTGCATCATCTTCTCGCCTCGCTTATTGTCGCATATTTCAATTGAGCGCATCTTATTATAAGTGCTTCAACCTTTTCCTTATCAGTATCTTCCGAATTGATTAACCGATTGATTTCATTAGTCATGCGCTGAATCTCGTCAGTCGGCTCATATTCTGTGAACACTATTTCCTGCTGCCGCGGCTCATTCTGCGGAGCGGGTTTGCGGTATGTATTCCGTTCTGCCTTTATCAGAGCCGCCAGCCGGAAGTCCTCTGAAGTTATAATCTGCGGATAACTGTTCTCGCCGACATATTTTCGGTTTTCAAGCACTCGGCAGACCATGTTTTTATTCCAAACCGCCTTGCCCGTATTATACGGTATCCTCATTTCTGCCGCTATTGTTTTTAGCGACTTGCCGCCTATGTATTTTTTAAATATTTCCTGTACTGTTTCTGCTTCGGGAACGTTCAACGCATATTTTCCGTTCACCATGCAATATCCAAATGGTATATTTCGATTTTTCACCATTTTCTTACCTCATAATCTGTTCCACAAAGCCGATTCTGCCAATCAATTCAAATCGAATTTCCGATTCTGACAGCACCGTGATCTTTTCAACGATCTGTCCGAATTTGATTTCATCGAATTCGTCTATCTGTTCGGCTTTATCGAATATTCCGATCAGCTTTCGCAGATTGTCAAGCCTTTCGCCGTCCTTATCGTCAAGGTTGGCGTGGAGCTGCTTTTGGGCGGTCATCAATTTTCGGTCGAGTTCTTTGGTGCGCTCCATGAAATACGCAGCGTCAAGCGTTCCTTGCGAGTTCAGCATGGTCAGTAAGTAGGCTCGCCGCTTGATCTCGGATATTTCCTTGCGAAGCTCCGCAAGCTGTGCGTTTCCCGATTTCTCTCTTTCGTAGAGTGCTTCAAGTTGACGGAGCATTGGCGCGAGGAGTGCTTTGTGATGCGCTTGAATTTTATTGAACATTCTGACAAATGCCATGTAGACTATTTCTTCTGCGATTTGCTTGGCTGAGCATTTATCGGCAGATTCGTCATGCTTTCGACAAACCCAGTAAACCCTGTTGCTGCGGCTCTTTCTTTTATAAAGCGTTCCGCATTCTCCACAGTAAATCTTTTTTCGAAGCGGATATGATACGGTGAATTTGCCTATATGCGATGCGCCTTTTCTCTCTATGAGTTGCTGTACGCTCTGAAAGACCTCCCTTGATATAATTGCTGGATGTGTTTCGGAAACATAGTATTTATCACGCTCTCCCCTGTTTTCACGGCAGTCGAACGGAAGTGTGTCAGTAGTATACCATTTATGAAAAATCGAGTCGCCGGTATACTTTTCGTTTGTAAGAACATATTTCACCGTAGCAAGCTTTACCCGATATTTCTTGGCAAGCCGCTCCGCGCTCACGCCGTTCAGATAGTCCGAAAAAATACCGCGGACAATCTCCGCCTTTTCTTTGTCAATTACAAATTTACCGTTTTCACGGATATATCCGAACGGTACCGCGCTCGGGACATAGCTCCCGTCCGCCATGCGCTTTTGAAAGCCCATGCGTACATTCCGTGAGATCGACATAGATTCCTCTTGGGCGAACTGGCTGTATATCGCCAGCATCATTTCCGAGCTTATTTCGTCCGTATCAATATTTTCCTTTTCAAAATATACCGACACGCCGAGGGTTTTCAGCTCGCGCACAGCCTCGAGGCTATCCTTGGTGTTTCGGGCGAATCTTGAAATTGATTTTGTTAGTATCCGATCGATTTTCCCTTTCCGGCAGTCGCTCATCAGTCGTTGGAATTCGGTGCGCTTTGCCGTTGACGTTCCACTTATGCCTTCGTCTGCGTACATATCGACGAATACCGCGTCGGTGCTGTTTTGGAGCAGCTCGGTGTAATAGCGAATTTGTGCCGCAAATGAGTTTAGCTGATCCTCGCTGCTGCTTGATACGCGCGCGTAAGCGGCGGTTCTGACGACTTCCGCCGACCGTTCTTTTGCGGGTATTATTGTGATTTCCGTCATCTCATCACTTCCTTTCGTAACACATCATACCGAAAAAATTCAGGTTTATCTATTACTAATGTCACCGAAATATCCGCAACTTTTTGTATCAAAACCAACAAAACCAGACAGGGGTTCAAACCTCCGCAAGCCGCTTTATGACAGCACTTTCGATTTTCCTGCGCTGCGCCTCGGTTATGAGATTTTCGCTCAACAGCTTGTCCAGAAAATTTCTGCATAAATAGAATTTGTATCGAGTGATTGCTTCGTTATTCATATCTACCTCAATTATATTTTGAATTTAGCCCCACACTGATTTTCAGCGCGCGGTCGACCTCGTCCATTGTGAAATCGTTGATCCTGCCGACATAATCGGTCAGCCGCGATTTGTCCAGCACACGGATTTGTTCGAGCATAACGCTCGAGTTCTGTGGCAGATCGGAGCTGCCCGCGAACGTATACACGTGAACGGGAAGCCTGTTTGGAATGCGCTTTGTGGTAATCGGCGCGGCGATCGTCGTGCCGCTGTGCTTGTTGCCCTTGTTATTCTGAATGATTAGAACGGGACGGATTCCACCCTGTTCGCTTCCTATGATCGGCTCTAAATTTGCGAGGTAGATTTGTCCCCGCCTTATGTTTTTCTTGTTCATTTTACTTCCTCACTATGTAAAATCTCGGCTCCGCGTAGATTACACAGAGCCGAAACTTTATATATTAAAGCGGATTTCTCCGCTGTTTGCCTGTAAAAACCTGTCGTATTTGCCCAGCACCCCCGACTAAACCAGAGCGTAGACGCTCCGAGGGAATATTTCAGACCGCCGCCTAGCCTCGCAGCGTCATGGGTCTTTCACCCCAACATGGTTCTCATGAAGCCGCCCCCATTGCTTTAGACTGTGGCTGGACGGAAGTATCATTATCCCCTTGCACAGGTCATCGCGCACCTGCTGCCACGCAAGTTTCGGGAGCTGCCGTTTCTCGCTCGGTGTGCCATTGGCGGCGTATTCGGAAATTCTCCACGAACATATTTTGAGATAATCTCATTCGGCTAACCGCCGCGGGTATTCGCCCGAATTCCGATAAATGCCGCCGCACACGTCTTGGCGCGGCGCTCCTTTCGCTTTCAACCCTACGGGCTGCACAAGGGAAAGTATCTGAAATACTGTTATTCAATTGTCAAGGAACTCGAGAGCAGAATTTACCCTCTCATAATATTCGGAAATTAGCAAGGGGGTTTGACAACCGAAAATCCTGATTATTTCAAAATTTCATACAGTTTGCATAAAATTCTGCGCTTCATTTTGTGAATATTTTGCTGAGTTTTGTGCAGCTCCTCGGCAAGCTCACGCTCGGTCTTATCCGAATAATAAAGCTCATAAATAAGGAAGCGCTCGTCAGCAGTTAGCTGCGCGAGCGCTTGTTCAAGTATTATTTTATTGATTAAGACATTCTCAAAGGGCTCGGTTTTATCGGGTATTTCAATTCCGACCGACTCAAGCCTTTCAAGTGAATCCTCCTTTCCAGGTATTATTTTTACTGTCAAAGCTTCGGAATCGATTATTATCCGTTCTCGTTTGCGCCTGAGTTCTGCATAATTGTTGTTCCATTCGGAACGCTTTAAGAAAGTGTAAATCTCATCCGAAACCTCTACGGTTTTTCCGTCAATTCTGATAATATGTTTCTTGGACATTGCTTGTCCCTCCTGTGTAAATTGTTTTTTTGGTGTCTTCAATTTACACAGGGTGGAGACCTGCACCGAGCTGATGCCCGTTTTAGTACAGAAAAATATCCGAGGCAGAATGTTGCCTCGGATTTGAAATTATCTAAAAGAGCCGATTGTTTTGTCGGTGATCCGCCGATGCTGCCAAACAGCCTTTTGATTCCACAGGCTGCTTGGACTATGATAATCAACTCCTATTATATTTCCATGCATTCACTATAATATCATACTGCTTATGTATGAACAGCCGAGTTTTCTGATGTAACTTCTGTTGTACACAAAGTGTTAACATTGACATCTAAATCATTTGTGTTTTCACATTCCTTAAAATCAAGGATACTCTGCAAATCTGTCACAAACTCTTTATATTTACCTTGCGGAAATCTTATAACAAAGTCATATAAAAATAAAACGAAGACAGCGACCGCATAAATTAATAAAATTACTATTATCCCGGATAAACCAAGACCTAAAGTTTCATTTGTATTATCGCTTTTGTCAAGAAGAGCACCCAAAATAATAGCGGAAATAGGGATCAGCAACATTTCAAAGAATTTATTGAAATGTTCATGCTTTGTTTTGATTTTCTCGTCAATCTCATTTATCATTGTATTAAACCTCTCAATCAATGTTGGGATGAAATTCTCAGAAAATCCATATTGCCCTAGAACATCTTTCATCATATCTTCACAGTATTTTTTGTAGTTTTTCATACTCTGTTTGCTATGTTTAACTTGATATTTTTCAGAGTAGATTGACGTAATCATGCAAAGCAGAACATAAACGCCAGACAACACCAATGTTGCAGTTGAATTATTTCTTCCGGCATCTGGATACACTAATAAAACAAAAAAGCCTATCAGCCCGCAAAAAAGAAGAGCTAAGAGAACAATCGCCGCAACAGGTAGTTTGAATATCCGTTTAAAAGTGTTGCCATACCTTTTCTCAAGCCATTCCTTATAGCAATATAACATGCAATTTTCCATAGTCTAAACCTTAACCTTTCTAAAAAAAAAATTAAGCAACAGTCACCTATCACTTTTCCTTCAGACTATCCCCAAACCCCTTAATAATAGGTTCAAGAAAATAATCCATAACCGTGCGCTTATCGGTCTTGACCTCGACCGCACCGGAAAGTCCCGAAATAATATTAATATTTTCGTTGCTGTCGTCGATTTCCAGCTTAACGATATAAACGCTGCCAAGCTGCTCGTTGGCGAATGAACTTGGGCTTATATACTTTACTGTTCCTTTGACAGTACCATACTTGTTGTACGGATAAGCCTCCAGCTTTATTTCGGCTTCCATTCCGAGTTCAACGTCCGCTATATCCGTGTTTTTGACATAGCATATCATTTCGTTCGGGGTGTTGTCGGGGACTATCGTCACAAGCTGCTGCGCAGAAGTCACGGTTTCGCCGAGTGTATTTACGCCGACGCTGTTAACATATCCGCTGACGGGCGCAGTTATAATCTGATATTCCGTTGACAGCCTGTATTTTTCGAGATTTGCCTCAATCTCGTCAAGCTTGCTGACGATCTCCGAAATGTTGGAATTCACCTGTGAACTGTATTGCACCTTTGTGTTGGATATCTGCAGCTTCGCGTTATACACCGCCAAAGCGTATTGCTGCACCGACAACTCCTGTGCCTTTATCTGACGCTCCGTGCCGCCTGTGCTTTGATACTGCTCCAGCTGCAGCTGAGCGATATCTCTATTGATCTCGGCGGACTTTTTTTCGTTTTCAAGATTGGCAAGCGTGTTTTTGTATCCCGTATTTTCGTCAATTATCGCTTGGATATATGGCTTAAGTTCGTCGGGATAGTCGCTTATTTTTATTTTGGACAGATCACTTCCGCCGATTATTTTCGTGTAAATATCCCGCTGCGATTCAAGTATTTTCCTTTGCTTTTCCAACTGATTAACGTCAATTTCGAGCGCTTCCGTATCAAGCTCTATCAAAACATCTCCCTGCTCGACAAAATCGCCTTCGGATACGTTTATTGACTTTACCGTGCCGCCGGAATACGTTTTGACTACATTGAGATTTCCGACAGGCTGAACGCTGCCGCTTGCGGTTATAACAACATCAATTTCAGAAACGCAAGCCCAGATTATTGCACCGATAAGCAGTGTAAATATCCCAATAATTATAACTGTTCCGGCTTTATGCGCGGGTCGCTCGATTATCTCAAGCAGCGACGGCATAAAATCATATTTCAGTTCCTTGTCGCGCTTTTTGCCGTGCTTCAGGACGTACTCCGTCAGCGCATTGTTCATCGATGTCACCTCGCTTCTGTTGGTTGTAAAGATGAAAATATAAGCCCTTTTGCTCCATTAAATTCTCGTGTGTATCGTATTCCACAAGATTTCCTCTGTCAATAACCATAATCTTATTTGCGTCTTTCAGCGTGGAAAGTCTGTGGGCGATTATCAGAACAGTTCTCCCCTTGCATATTTCCTTCAGATTATTTTGAATAATGCTCTCAGATTCATAGTCCAAGGCAGATGTTGCTTCATCAAAAATAAGAATCCGAGGGTTGTTGAGAATCGCCCTCGCTATCGCCACACGCTGCTTCTGACCGCCGGACAGTCCCATTCCTTTTTCGCCGATTATCGTGTTATAACCGTCTGGGAGTTCAAGTATAAAATCGTGCGCTCCCGCAATCTTCGCGCTGTTTATGATCTGATTCATTGAGGCTGTCGGACAATGTATCGCAATATTTTCTGCAACTGTTCCATTGAACATAAAGTTCTCTTGCAGCACAACGCCAATCTGTTTTCGCAGCATTGCGGGATTCACAAGCGAAATATCCATTCCGTCAATTGAAATTTTGCCGCCCTCGGGTATATACAAGCGCTGAATTAACTTGGAAATCGTACTTTTGCCCGAACCGCTTCGTCCAACTACGCCTACGATTGTGTCCGGCTCGATTTCAAAGCTCATACCCTTGATGACCTCGCCGCCTTGTGGATTGTATCTGAAATGCACTTTATCAAATACGATTTTTCCGTTGATTTCAGGCATAGAAGTTTGATTGGCGTTAAGAACAGGTTCGGGAGCAGTATTGAAAATATCTCCG